>Ga0172373_10002159_pt1 | contig 30645 bp, 29 predicted proteins | sample Lak10m_2_FD_114546 | JGI IMG/M metagenome (GOLD analysis project Ga0172373, IMG submission 114546) | Freshwater microbial communities from Kabuno Bay, South-Kivu, Congo - kab_092012_10m | ecosystem: Environmental > Aquatic > Freshwater > Lake | place: Democratic Republic of the Congo...
AGCAATAGTAGTGTCAGTAATGGTTAGGTTACTTCCTACCGTAAGATATGTCAGCTTGTCTGCGCTGTCATCCCAGAAGACGAGCTTATCGGCAGCCGCATCATCAGCGGTGATTACACCGGCTGTGGCGGAAAGGATGTCTGCGGCGGTCGTGCCAATGGCCACGGGAGAGCCAGGAAGCATTGCCCATCCTTTTCCGTTCCAGCGCCACGTCCTGTCGCTGTCGGTGTATAAGTCGTTGACTGACGGGGATGCCGGAAAATCAAGTGCCATAAGTGGTTACGGAGCCAATGCTTCAATGAACGTTGCTGGCAGGTCGTACTCGGCAGCAATCTCCTGCACGGCGACGATCAGCTCAGCCGAGATCAGTCCCATGGCAAAGGCAGTGTTCCATGAATTGAGGAACACACGGCTGTCACCTTCGCTGGCCTGTTGCAGGCCCACCACCATGCCGCCATAAAGTCCTGGAGCAGCTTGTAACACGGCACCAAGCATGGCATTGGCGGCAGGAAGAGCCATGATGATGGCACTGAAATCCACCCAGCGCGGCACTACTGGCGGCGGTGGAAGCGGCTCGATCACATAGGCGCCATCCACCCATAGGAGCTGCTCAGTGGCAGGGTCGTAGGCAGGTTCCGTATATGGGCCGACGTAGCCAGCATCTGCAATCTCCTCAGCCGTGGGAGGTTGATACGCGTAGCGCGTGAAGCCGTTGGATAGCCGGATGCGGTTAGGCAGTGGTGCGGGGCGTTGTTGGCGGAAGGAGTAGAGCATTATTAGTTAATAGATGGCGTAATATGAGTTGATGTTTCCGTTAATGCTGGCAACATTGGACGATTGGTCAGTGCTGTAAAGTATAACTTCCTGAATATTCCCCCTCATGCTCCTAGGAAAGAAGAATCCGTATTGTGATAATTGTGAAGCTGTTGCCGATCCAGTATGGATCATTGAGATCAAAACCTGACTTGATACCTTGCCGGTGGTGGTCAAGTTAGTAATTGTGTTGTTAATGCGGTTTGAACCATTTCGAATCGCAGCTAAAGAGGCACTTGGTTCAAGCCAACTAGAGCTGCTGCCGTGATAATGAAATTCGTCGCTATCGCCCAAAAGAAAAATTTCAGCACCTGTTTGACTGGAATGGATATTTAACACCTGGAAAACTGAAATAATATTAGTCAATCGTGAAAAAATTAAATTAGTGTTGCCATTATTGTTATATGTAAGGCACGGTCTTCCGTTAAAGACGTTCACGGTGCCATTGGTAACAATTTGAGGCTGAATTGACGTATTAGACTGAGTGGCATTATTTGCATTGCCACTTTGATCATACCAAGTCTTTACGAAGCCATTGGTTCCGCTGCAAAAATTCGCTAAAGACCCAGCACCAGATCCGCTAATTTGTGCTTCATTAAAACCTTGCTCTGCGTTATCACTCTCACGACGTACCAAGACCAAGTTCCCGGAATATACGGAGTCGAGGAGCCGAAGACTATAAGCAACAGAAGCATTTGGGTAGTCTGAAAGCAACTTCCCTACGGGCACAATGGGGTAGCGGATCATTACGATGCCATCACTGCCGGCGGCGCCAACGCCGCCGCCGCCTGAAGAGCTACCGCCGCCGCCGCCGCTGCCTCTGTTTGTCGCGCCAGCGGCCCCGGTGATATTGCTTGCCCTTGCAGCCCCGGCTCCACCTGCCGCGTAAGTCTTAGATGTTCCATCAAAGGATGAGGTAACGCCTGCTCCTCCCGCTGGTTGCGCCACTCCCGATGTTGCATTTGTGCCTACCCCACCAGCACCGCCGCCACCGCCGCCGATAAGAAAAGCGTCACTTCCATTTCCGCCAGCAAAACCTTGCCCGCTAGTTCCTGCTGCCCCTGTTTGTTGAGTGTTTGTTCCCCCACCTCCTGAGCCGCCACTAGCTGCGGCAAGTGACGGTTGCGAAGACGCTCCTCTTCCTCCTCCCGTGGCCGTGAATGTAGAAAAAACAGAGTTGCCACCGCTTGTCTGCGCCGTTGCTCCGTTGCGGCCAACCCCGCCTGAACCAATAGTGATTGAATAAGTGCCGGCTGCTATAGTTACGCTTGAGGTTAATAGACCACCAGCGCCTCCTCCTCCTCCTTCAAATGTGCCGCCACCGCCGCCGCCGCCCGCGACAATGAAATACTCAACCAGTCCGCCGATGGTTACATCAAACGCCTTGACAGACGTTGCAGTTGTAAAAGTATGAACTCTGTAGTTAATCCCACCATCTGAAATATCATTAGTAGTGCCGCCACTTGCCGTAACTAATCCAGCAACGGGCCATAAATTACTGCGACGCGCCTTAATCTGCTCGTCAAGCGTCCACACTCCTGAAGCCGCCGCAAGGGAAGTAGTGCGATCCGTCCCAATCAACCCACCATTAAAGCCAATCATGAGATGTCCTCATAGCCGATGACAAGCTCCAGGTCGCTGGCGGCATTGGCCACTGCGCGGATGGAGTCGCCTTCTTCTAGGTAGAAATATGTTTCCTTGCTGCTGATGATTTGCGTGGCATCAGCAGGCACGGCAAGAGTCTTGGCTAGATAGCGATCAGTGGTGCCGTCATAGATGGAAACGCTGATGTCTGCAGCATTAGTGCCATCCACATTGGCGCAGAAGATGCTGTTGATCTTCAATGCCCTGCCGCTTGCTGCGCTATTTGCTAGTGCATTAGCCAGCAATGTGGTAACAGCATACCGGGCAGTTTTACCGGTGATCGTTGTTGGATTTTTAAGATTGGGAGCAGCCATTAGAAGATCATTGCGGCAATAGTGGGGCTAATGCTTTCAGCACCAAATGGACCTAACTCGACCCAGGCGGCACTGTTTCCGTCATTGACATAATTATAAAGTATACCTGATGTGCTATCTAGCCATTCGTCGCCGGGGCTTGGAGACCCTGGAGCGGAACTGGAATAGGTGAAGGTCGTACCACCACTTGCTGTAGCCCATGACAGCACACCCAAGCCATTAGTGGTAAGGTTTTGGCCGTTGCTGCCATCAGTTGCCGGCAACGTCCAAACTAGGTTAGTTGTGATCGTTGCAGGCGCCTTAAAGGCGACGTAATGCGACGAATCAGAATCCTCAAAGCGCAACTCACGTTGTGCTCCAAGTTCAATGTCGGTTAGGAACTGCCGAGACATCAGCCAATTACAACGACGCGGTAAGCGTTACTGGCGGGTGCCGTTGCAAATATCAGCGTCACGGCATTGACAGAGGTGCGCTGCACATCGACTTCCACATCGTCGTAGGTGCCGCTGTTGGGGAACACAGTCGCCGTCACGTCGCGGGTGTTGAAGTTATGCGTCACCGTGTAGGTGGTGGCGCTGCCGTCGCCGATGTTGCTAGCGGACTTCCTGAATCGACCAGATAAGTTGGCCAGTTTCAACGGTGTGACGATTCGCAGGTCGTCAGTGCCGGCGTCAACTTCGGCTTGAGTGGCCAGCTCAGCAATACCTGATGTTGTTTCGCTTGCTGCTGGTGCGCTGGTGCCAAAGATGGTCCAGGCGATTGCTGTGGTGTCTAGGGTGCCGTTCACCGCCGTCTGGCGGTAGCTAGTGCCTGCGCTGGTGCCTTCCTCAACGCTAGTGACGGCTTGCTCTAGTTCATCAAAGGTTGAGCAGTCCAGCGAGCGCGTCATGACGCTCGATGCGCCATTCCAAACGTAGATGCCGTTTTCAGCGCCAGCTGTCTGGGCCCGCACCAAGACTCGATCCTGGTTGGCCATTGTGATGCCATCAATCGTGGCGCCAGGGCTGGAAAGGTTTAAGTTGGCTTGCGTGGCGACACGTACCGAGTCCTTCCACGCCAGGCCTTCAATGGCCGAGTCTACATAAGACTTCGGCACTGCATCACCGGCAGAGCTGGGTGTCGGGACGTTGATGACCTTTGAGACTGACTGGAGGTCAAGGTCGGTAAAAAACTTGCGGGGCATGAAAGGGTCCTCAGAGAAGGCGGGCTAGGCCAGCAGTTGCTGGACTAAGTGTAACAACGGTTTGGTTGACGGTTGGATGTGAAATCTCGCCATCAATTTCTTGGCTGCCCGAATCAAGCAGCTCCACAGTTGGGCGAAAACCCAGATTGTGGTTGATTGTCCAAGTAGTGGCAGGCGTTGACTGGGTGTGAACATAGGCAGTAACACCACCGCCACCACCGCCAGCAGGACCTGCAGGGCCTGCAGGACCTATGGGACCTATGGGACCTTGCGGGCCAGCAGTGACAACAGTTACAACTGCTGTGTTGCCAGTAGCAGTAGTCATGCTGTGTACCCCTCTGACACGTAGATTATACCTTCGAGATAGTATTCTTTCAGTCCGCTTGGATTGGTAAGCAGCACATCGTAGAAGACTTCATTGGGAAGCGTAGCAGTCTGTTCATCTGTCAACGCAACATCAATAGTACCAGCAACGCGATCAGTGTAGGTAACAGCAAAATCTGCGAACTTAGTGCTGCGGTCTTGATTCCATACTTGAGCCGCAACCGTCCAGCCAGTTAGATTGATGGCTGCGCCAGTGCTGTCATCGAATTGCACAGTAAAACCGTGATCTGCCCGGCGTTGCAGTGGGAAATTATATTGGCCGGGAGAGATTGCCATAACGCCATTCTAGCCCTTGCCCTGGCCCTGGCCACGTAACTTCTTGCGGCCATGACTGGGCTTGCTGTGTGTGCCATTGCCTTGACGGGTGAGCTTTGGTTTGCCCGGTTGATGCTGAATTGCAGCGGCGCTGGTGTTGGTCTTACTACGCACAGCCATAAGGTCACCCGCTTATGTCAGCGTCAGGATGCCCGTGGGGTCCCAAACAATAGTGAAGGTTTCGCCGTTAAGTAGGTTTACAGTTGTACCGTAATCGTAGTAGCCGATAAGGGGGTCGCTGGCAGCAGTGTCGTTGTAGAGGACTATGTAGCGAAATGCTGGAACGGTGTCGGTTGCTGTAAGTACTAAGTCGGCGGCGTCCAAGGTGTATACACCGCTTGTTTGTGAAGAAGTTATGCCTGTAAGATTGCGTCCAGTAGTAGTACCATCCTGAATGCTACTGTAACTTATTTGGGAGATGCTAGACAGCAGACTGCTGTTGTTTGTGGGGGCGGACGCAGTTAGCGCTACAGCTAAAGTGTCGGTTTGCCAGTTGTGTACACCTTCAGCCAAGGCTTCAACCAAGGGGTTGAACTTAGTGAATACGGCCATGGTGCTTAGCCTTCGTAGATAGTGTTTACAGAGCCACCGTCGAAGGTGTCGGTGCTGGTAGTGGTTATGCGTAAGCGGGTAAGCACAGCCGACAGTTCTTTCGTACCACCGGCGATAATTGCAGAGGCGGTGGCGTCGGTACGGCCGCCGGCAAACGATGCGACCCAGATATTCCCACTTATGTTTGAGATGGTCATCGAGCCGCCAACACCTGCGGCGTTTAGACCTACTCGGACGATAAAGCCTGCCGTTGAGGTGGCTGCACTGCTGTCCACTGCTGCACTGGCGTAAGAGGAGGCGCTGGCGTAGCCGGTGATTTCAAAGGCGCTGGATGTGCCCAGTTGAATAAGCAGGTCTGCGGTGGCGGAGAGGGAGACATTGTTGAGCAGCACCGTGACCCGCTTGACCCAACTGGGGATGCTGGTGAAATCGATTTCGGTGCCAGTGGTACTGGGAACTGCGGTGTTGCGTACCAGTCGTGCTCGATCCACGTAGGTTTGGACCCCGGAGCCGTTCGTGCTGAGGACTTGATCGGCGCTGCCTGCAGCGGCGGGGGCTACAACTAGGCCGAGGTTTGCCAAAGCAAGCGTTCCTACAACAACAAAGTCTGTGTTGCCGGCGTTGCGGATCTTGAGCAAGCCTGTGGTGGTGTCAGGCCACCACTGGTAGGCGTAAGTGGGAGAGGGAGCGGTTGCGCCACTGTTGTTACTTACAATTGCAGCTAATGCGTTATTTAGATCTGCTCTAACGGCTGCTCCGCTGGCATTATCTATTACGTAGTCGTGCTGGGCCATGGTTTTAGATTCTCCTGCCGTGGCCGACAGATGTATGGGTGAACTGGCGGCTCACAAAAGTGCCCCCACTATTGAAGAAGACTACCTGGAAACTGGTGGTGGTGACGTTCGACAACATGAAGTGGTCGCCTGTGTCCATGTCCATGGGGGTTATGTTAACCGCCGGGGTGTCGTAGAAGGGATGAGCGAAGCTGACTGTAAAGGTGCTGACGGAATCCAGGGGACCTAGGCCGTCAAAATCACCGCCAACCGCCACCCCATCTACACCCGTATCACTACCTAGTATAGCAGAGTGTTCCACTCGCTGCTGGAGTTCAAGCAAGGCACCGACCTGAGTGAGGATGAGGTTTTGGCTGGCTTGCTCGCTGAATGCGGCGACCTTGAACTGAAACCCCCGCCCCCTTAGCAGGTTGTTGGTGCAGATGCGCCATTCGCTCCAGGTTGGGCTGCCACTTGGGTTGTCTGGGGTGCTGCGCACATAGAGCAGGGCGTTGGTGTCGGCTACGTCGGCGCCATCCACGTCGCCCCAGGTGTCCAGGTCAGGCAGGTTGTCGTCAAATAAAGCGGCGACGTTGAAGGGGAGGACGGCAAGTCGGCGGGTGATGTTGACGTCGTAGACAGCAAGCAGATCTACGGGGGTAGCGAAGAGGTATTCGCCGGTTGTGGCGACTCCGCCTTGGGCGTCGAGGGTGCCTAGGGCGTCGAAGTTGTTGTTGGAGGCCAGTGTGTCGAAGAGGGTGCCACCATCAATACTCAAGCCGCCTCGCTCAGAGCTGTAGTACAGGCCGGTGAGCGTACCGGCAAAGCCTGTGAGGTCTTCAGCGACCGAGGCAACCTGCAGCCGTGGATGAGGGCTGGGAAGCTCGATGGAGGTGGAAGAAACGGTTGAGGACCGGATACCGCCGCTGGTACTGAATTTGAGTAAGTAGGTGCCTTGGAGGAGGGGCACCACGGTTGCGCTTTGGGCGCCAGCAGCATTGGGAACTAGCTGAGTACTGGATTCCCACAGCGCCCCACCTAGAACAGGCTGGTGGCGGATGATTACCTTTCCGCCAACGGTGACGCTGACATCTGAGATCGGGTTCCAGCTAAGGAGGCCGGTGGTGTCATCTATGGGGGTTATTGAAGCGCCTGTGACGTTTGGTGGAACGACAGCCTGTATGGAGATGGAGCGCTGCAGTTTTGTGGTCGCAGAACGCACGCCTAAGCCGTTTATAGCAGTAATTTCAATCTCGTATGTACCTGCGTCAGCGTTGCGTATCTCCGCTGATGGTACGCCTGTTTTAAAAGTCTCCCAGTTGTAGCCCATTAGGATACCAACCTATAGCGCACTTCGTATTCTGTCGCTTCAGGAGCTGCTTGCCAATTGAGTAGAACTTTGTTTTGTAGTTGGCCGTCTTGTTCGTAAGCGGCAACTGTTGTGCTTGCGTTTTGTGGCGACGCTGGCGTTTCTATGTTTAGGGGTAAGTAAGTTTTACGCACCAGGGAACGGCCTCTTTCGATGTAGTCGTACTTGCTTGGATTGTAAGACAAGGCGGTGATGATGTATTCAGTACCGTTCTGCTCCTGTACTCCCAATACGCGCCAGGTACTGGATTGCATGGTGTTGTTATTATATATAAAAGCACCTCCTATAAGCGGGGCCGAGGTGAAAGTGTCTAACACTGTCACCTTGGCTCCACTTACATCGGTAACTGTTTTTGTAGTTACTGTGCCGTCTTCTAAGGCTACGATAATTGTGGGTGAGCCTGAGGTAGGAAGATCGGTAGCTGCTCGCTCATCTATTACTACATAGTCATTGCCTGCAGCTGTTACTCGACCACCACGCCGTACACCAGAACGTAAAGGATCGCTTACTGCAATTAACATGCCTGGCCTTACAGCTATGCCTGCTTCTAAAGAGGTTTTAAATGTAAGAGTTTCATTTTCATAATTTTCAGTGTAAAGAAGCCACTCGCCTAATCTATAAGCTTGGCTTCTGCTTGTACAGGCAAACGCTGTTACGTCTGCTGTAATTACGCCAAATTTAGCTATAGCTTCGGGGTCTTCGATGGACTCGTAAGCTAGTTCTTGAGTTTCGATGTCTAGGTAGCCAACGACTGCTACTGTGTGACGTGTCTTTAGGCTACTGCCTGTGTATTGAAAGCCCTCATCGGAAATGTTAGTTTGATTGAAAACGTATAAGGGGTCGGTGGGGCGATCTTGTGACAAGAGGAGGAAGCCGGCGCTCCAGTAGGGCATGGCGCGGAACACGCTGCACATGTCGTTAATTAGTTTGTATGCTTCTACGCTTGTTTGAATAGATACGTTGCAGGAAAATCGAGGTTCCGTTCCTCCCTGCCCATTGTCTACATATTGATTACAATAAACACTCGCTTGATAAAAACTAAACTTGTCCATGTCACGGACAGCTATATTGAATCCGTAACGGCAGTTTGTGAGAAGGTCATATAAGCACCAGGCAGGGTCCGAACACCAAGTAGCCGCCTGGAATGTGCCGTCCCAGATGCCTGTATAAGTTAGGCTGCCATTTTCAATATTTACCGTTGCATTACTAGGGATTTTTATTCTTAACCCCCTTACATGGTAAGAGCGCAGGGGGACTCGGCTGAAGTCTTTGGCGTTAAGTTGGAGAGCAACTAAAGCGGAGTTTGGGTATCTAAGTTTTGCGTCGGTAATTTCTGTGAAACTTGCCCAACTGAAAGAGTTTTGAGTTTTAGAGTCTGAGCTGTCTGGACTTACCCTTACTACACGTATATCTACAGGGAAAGCGCCTGTAAGCGCAAAGGAGTGACTGCGTTGATAGGAATCGCCTGTACGCCCTGACAAAGTTTGATCTACAACTACGTTGTAACCTCCTCCATTATAAGCAACTTGAATCTGATAGCTAACTTCACTGCCAACAATATCTCCCTTATCTGTAACCCTTTGTAGGGCGGGAAATGTCAAGGTTACCTGGATTCTGTCAACATCAGTGTCTGCAATTTGACGAACAATAGGTTCGCCATTAAGCACTGCTACATTTACAGTCTTTTCATTCTGGGCATTGTTAAATCCACTTATAAAGTCTTGTGTTTGAGTGCCACGACGGGTGGCTATGGTTGCGTTTTTAAAATTATAATCACTGGAAGATGGATTAGTGGGGTCTGCAGACTTCCTTAAGATGGGTGTTTTGTCGAAGTAGATGTCTTTGAGGAGAGCAGTGTTGTAGGCAGCTGTTCCTCTTTCGTATGCCCGAGCAGAAGGAAACCCCTCTATCATGCCTTCGCCGATTAGATCAATTATCTTGACATAAGCGGTGGAGTTTAGAGAGTCATCAGCAGTAGTAGGTGTATACCCTCCACGTCCCTTACCGCCGCCGGAGCCTGCGGTAAAGCCAGGACCCAAGCCAGCGTTGTGGACTCGGATGCCGCCAGCAACGAAGGTGTGGTGCCCCTCTACGGTCAGGTTGTAGACCGTGCCAGGGCCTAAGGGGGTGCGCTCCACAATGGGGCGGAGGTGATTGTTCTCGTCAATCAAGCAGTCGTTTTCGCCTAGGGTTCCTATTTCGACAAAGGCGTTGAATTGGTTGAGTACCCAGTGGTTAGGAGTTGCGTCTAAGTAGGTGCCTCCCCATAAGCTGAAGCGAGTGACTGGCTCGTTTTCGTGTACGTGTAAGTGGAGAATTTTGGCTTCGTGGAAGACACCGCGATCGTCAAAACTAAGTACAAAGTCACCGACTTGCAAGGTGTCAATGCGCTGCACTCCATTAGGCGTTCTTACGGGCGTATGGCCTAAAAAACACCCAAATGCGCCAGCTATTGCAAATGTCATGGGTTTACAATTATAGCGTCAGGATCACTGGGTCCTCCAGTGCTATCTTCAATAGTGGCACCTGCACTAATAGTTATACTTCCAACGATTACTTGTCCGTATATTATAGGAATGGGCAATCCACTTCGGCTAGTATTTTGAATACCTGAAAAGCTGTAACTTTCCTTAGGGTCTTTTTCGCCTAGTTGCGTACTCGGCACTGGAGATAGTAGTTCAGCTATTCCACCCAAGACCAAACTTGCGCCGATGCCTAGCAGGATGGGGGCGAGGGCAACGCCGAAAAGGGCTACGCCAGGAATGAAGAAGCTGACGGCAATAAGGAGCACGCCGACAATGATTCGGCCGATTGCACCAGCGCCCGCGATGACAGGGGTGATGGATATGACTTCGGTTTCGCCGACTGGGTGGTGGAGTTCGTGTTCGGAAAGGATGTGCTTGCCCGTACTGACTCGGTAGTACTGGTCCGCCATCAGGTGTTCGAGATGCGGGAAATTGCTGATCAGGAAGCGCACGGCCTCTGCCACGCTCTCCACCTCTGCACGAAATACCCGCTGCCCTACCTCTTTGGCGAGTTGCCCGTAGATTTTTATAGTTTTCATGCTTGCCCGACCTGGAGCTTCATCCAATTATAATGCCTAAGTCTTTTGCCAGTGATGACTTCGTACCAGCCGCCGCCGCCGTAGATGTCACGGCTACTAAGGCGGCCAGCTAAGTGGTGAAGGATCATGCTATCGCCGATGTAAACTGCACAGTGGTCTAAACCTTTGCTGTTAATTCGCATTAGTAGTGCGTCTCCTCTTTTAAGTTCTTCTTCTTCGTCTATAAGACTAAAACCTGCAGCAGCCCAACACTCATCAAATATAGGATTTCTTTCAAACTCCCTAGGATCTGCAGGACGTGGCCAGTCAGGCAACAAGATGTTGTTTTCAATATACCAATCACGCACAAGACTCCAGCAGTCTGCTACGCCCCAGGTGTATTCACGGCCGACAAGGGGGGCCTTGAAGCCGCAGGGAGCAAGTTCTGCCCAGGTGTTGACAACCGGGTTGCAGATGACCCAGGGCAGGCCAGACGACTCACAGGCAATGCGGTCCGCCTCGCTGGGGGCAGCGGCTGTTTTGGGGTGACTGTGAAACACCGCCGTAATCTCGCCCAAGTTCTCCGCAGCCGCGTAGTCCTCCGGGTCAAGAATAAACATGTCACTAGCATTAGGCGCTAAGTTCTTACAGGGAATATACCGCTCTCGCCCTTTTACAACTACAACAAGACCACACGCCTCTTTAGGCATTTCTGCTAGTGCATGTGCAAGCGCTTTGTTACGGGCAGCTTTTTTCATTAGAAGCTATACTGACCAATACCAGGGAAGGAGCCGAAGGGCAAAGGATTGTTCACACCAAAGCGGGCTTCGCAACTGGTCAACCGCTTACCACACACGTCGTTGCTTTCATTGGTTGGTACGTCATTTTCGTTAAAATAAGCGGTGCCAGTGTAGGAGCATTCTGCAGAGCGATAGCGCCATTGACAGATGTTGTTTATGGTTTGGCGTTTTGGCGCTCGTACACCGGCTAAGTCTAAGGCAGAAACCAGTTCAAACTCAACAATAGTATTAGTCTCGGCCGACTTACGATCTATAAAATATACCTCGACAGGCATGATCGCAGAAGGGTCACTGGCGCCAAAAGGATTTACGTCGCCCTCAAAGTTTTCAGCGTCTAGGAAGCGGGCTAGTGTGCGGATGCGTTCCACACGAGCACCTGCAAGGTCGGCGCTGAGGGCGAACTCGCTGATCTCAAGCAGGACTGTAGTGATGGTGGCGTCTACGTTGGCGATGCGGACCGTGGGGCGAGGCATCGCTCCGCTGCCTGTGTAGTCAAACCCCTCCGCCTCCACAGGCCATGCGTAGAAGGTATTGCCATTCCAGACAACGTGGCCGCTGATCGATTTGGCGTTTACCCCAGCATGGAAGCGGTAGGTTTCGCAGACACCGTGGATACGGGTGCAGGTGGTTACCTGAAAAAGCTCAACAATTGAGCTGGGGCTCAGCTTGGCCAGCTCTTGGCGGACTGCGATGGTTACTGTCACGGTTTACCAGCGACCGTCAGGGCATCTCATATATGGTACACGCGCTTTGAGCTGCATGTAGCAGCCGCATAAGCGGCAGCGGTGTGTGGTTGGGGTGTAGTGGGGGCAAGCCGCGCAGATCAGTAGGCGTTCAGAGGGGAGCAGGGGTTTGCCGGGGTTTGGCATCAGTCTCTTATTTGTGCTATATCAAAAAGACGAGTGTTTAGCTCAGGAGCAGTGGCCGTAAAAGATACGGAATAGCTAGCAAACTCGGTTCGCACGCTTCCCCAAGTGTTAAGTCTGGGTAGGGCTTTGGTTTCAGTTACGCTAGTTAGAGGATTTGAAGGTACGTTTGTACGGCTTAGCATGGTGCGAGATTCGTTAGGGTAGTCGGTGCTTGAAATAGAAAATAATTCTACTTGTTGAGTGGTGTCTACATGATCTCCGCTGTCAAATTTTAGCAAAAGAGTTTCTGGGCTGTAAGAATAAGTCGCAAGTTGCACTAATACACTGTATATTGCGGCGGAGTTTCTATATCTCCGGGTAGATACTATAGTTCCTTCAGTTGTAATTTCTAGTATGTAAGCGTACGTCCTCCCGCTAAAATCAAAAGTATTTACTCTATTACCTGCTACAAATATACGATCGCCTGTAGTAATAAGTAACTGGAATTCGCCTATCTCATTTAAATAATCACTGCCAAAGTCCTCGCTTAAAGAAAAGTACTTTTGCCAAATAAGGTTACCTGCTGCACTAAACTTAAGTATGTTAATTGTTGTATTGTAACCGCCGGTGGTAAGTCTACAAGCTGCGTATACGTTTAATGATGAGTCAGAGCCTATACAACCACGAAAACAAGATACATTTCTTTGGCTGTAGGCAGGGAACCCCGACTCAGCTATAAAAGATGTGTAAGGCCATTGAATAAAAGCGCCTGTAATTGCGTTTAATTTTAAAAAAGTTGGAGCAACCCCCGGGCTTTGTCCAACTCTACCTGAAACGTATATACAATTGTTAGAGTAGTGCATACCGTGAAATACAGTAGCTGCGTCTTTGTATCGATATGAAGCACTAAGTGAGTAGTCCCATTCATACGTATTACCTGTCCAGCGTGCCCCCCATTGCACATTTAAGTTGTAGTTAAGTTTTATAATCCATCCTGTTTTTGTTTCGTTAATTCCATTTACCCAAGTATTGTCTCCTATAGCGTGCGTAGATGCAATGTACCAATTTCCTTGAGGATCTTGCACTACTTGTTCTAAGTCTCTCGCAAAATATCCATTGTCAATTATGAGAGCTTTAAAAGACTTAGAAAATAATATGTTTCCGGTAGTTTTTGATATACGCAAAAAATGAACATTGTAGTTATAAGTGCCTAGGGCATTAGTGCCTGCCGTAGTTTGTGTTCCGTTAGCGCTACAAGTGTTATATATTAGCCATAAGTTATTGTATATATCAAATTTAATATGAGCAGGCGAAAACAAAAGCAGACCATCTGCACACTTATATTGTTTAGTCCACAAGATTGAAGCGTTTACCCTAGAGTTACTAATCTTTGTAACTACAGGACCCGCGCAATAAGGAGGGCCGCCATAAACTTGAGTTGCAGTCCACCTATGCGTAGCATAAACTGCGCCGTCTATATCTCTAACTGATTCCGTAGGGTCGCGGTTGGGGTTTAAACCAACACTGCCGCTGCCCCCTAAGGTGAGAACCCGGAAGAAGCGGGTGTAGTAGATGTCTTCGTAGTCGCAGTAGCCATCTGCGCAAAAGGGATCACCATCGGAAGGAGTAGGGATGAGGGGGAAGGAAGGGGAGGTGAGAGGAGGGGCAGAAAAAGACTGGTACGTCCACTCGGAGGAGGTGCCGATTGACTGAGCGGCTAAGAGTTCCTCGGGAGATAAAGGGTTCGTCATTAGGGGTCACCATCTTGGCCGATGTCGTAAAGGCGCGTAGCACGATCAGGTGTAGTTACAGTGAATGAGTTAGAGTAAGTATAAAAGTCAGATCTTAAGGTTGACCAATAGTCAAGGTGAAAGCTGCGCAGACTACCATCTCCGTCTCCAATGCGTACAAAATAATCACTTTGAGTTATTGATGATAAGGCAAGCTGGACCATAGTACGATCCCCTACATTGAAGACGCTTATATCTTGTGTAGTATCTACGTGATCTGCCAAGCTGAAGCGGCAGAAGAGGGTTCCAGGGCTGTATGCGTAGGTCTGCAAATAGCGTATGTTATCGGTGTAGCTACGGGAAGGATTGCCAAAAGAATTTTCATACCTACGGACGGTTAGAAGCTGGCCAGTAGGTGCTATTTCACAAAGCACACTGGTGCCTCTAAATACGGCAACACTAACCGATTCTGCTTGCCCTATGAATATGCGATCACTTGCGGTAATGTGTATAACAGGTGACATACTAGAAAGTGTAGCAATAGAGTAATGCTTGCTCCATTGTCTTATACCATTTGAAAGAAATTTTGTCACTATTAACCCGCGAGTGTCGGTAGTGGAATCAAAGCCAGCTACATAAACATTTAATTGCGAATCTATAGCTATACAAGCGCCTTGACTGGCTTCAGCTATAACATCTGAATAATCAGCTGCGTAAGGGGGTAAATTGTTTAGTCCGGGGATATCGCTAGGAACCAAGGGAGGCCCAGCAGGCCACGATGTGTCTAGCACCCCAGTAGTTGCGTTTATTCTAACTAATGTAGGAACAAAGCCAAACCGGCTCTCAGCTGTAACAACAGCGTATATGTGATTATTTTTATACTTTATATCCTTAAGCATAGTATTCCCAGGAATAGTATAAGTAACAAGGAATTGTGTGGTGATTTGTCTTCCTGCCCAGCGCACTCCCCATTGAATAGTAAAATTACTGTTTAGTTTAACAATCCAAGGTGTCTTTACATTTCCAGAATGTTGTGTGTACGGTTGGGAAGGGGGTACAGGTACAAAATACGACTGTTGCGCTCCCCAAGGACTTTGCACAGGCTCATGGCTGCTAGCGATATACCAGTTCCCAAATGGGTCTACAGCAACTACAAAAGGTTGAGGCCATACATGGACAGAAGGTGACTCTGTAGGCAGTATGTTTAAAATAAAAGATTTGTGAAATAAAATGTTTCCTGTGGTTTTGGATATGTGTAAAAAATGGTATTTTATTTTTGAGGTGATCTCTGCATTATCTGGAACATAAGTAGTGTAAGCTGCCCATAAATTATTACTAGCATCTAGTACTAAACGTACACAGCCTTGATCTACACCTCCCGGGCCTAATGTGTCGCCGTCCGCCGACTTATACTGCCTGCTCCATGTAATTGCTGGACTTAATGTGCTTTGGCTTATTTTAGTAATTACAGGGCCTAAGCATGGAATCCCGCCTGTAAAATCAGTCCAGCTATGAGCTGCGTATATAAATCCATCGACATCTATAACTGACTCATTGCCGTTTAGATTATGTAGTCCCGAAGTAGACGAAAGGCTGGTGGTGGAATCTACTCGGAAGAAGCGAGAACGATAGAAGCCTTCGTCGCAGAACTCCTGGGTACAGAAGGGGTCACCATCGGAAGGAGTAGGGATGAGAGGGAAGGGAGGTGGCATGGCGAGGTCTAAGAAAACTCGAAAACTCGCTTGAAGGTGGCGGTAACGTTGAACCAGTTGTAGGTCTGCTGAGTGACGGTCCACTCCTCACAGCGCCACCGCTGGGCTGCTGTTGCGTCAGGTGGTTGCCAGTCAAAGGCTTCACCGGCATCTGCGCGAGCCTGTAAGAAGGTGTCGATCTGGGTGGCGTCTGACTCCCTGACTTCCCAGGTGAGGCGCCATTCGGGGCGGAGGTTGTTTAAGCCGAAACGCAGCGAGACCTCGTAGCCGTCCCCGTACAGCATCTTGGTGCGTATAGGTTCCGACTGCTTAGGAGCCGGTGTTACAGGCAGGATGGCGGGGAAGGTTGCCATTACATCAAGGGCGGCAGCCCAATCATCTTGCTTTCTCGCCGGCCTTCAGACTGCACAGCGCTTGAGGGAGCGTACCACGTAGGCGTGTTATTCGTTGCATTAACTATGCTTGGATAGCTAATGCCTGTGACAACAGCGCTTACTGTCGAACTGCCCGTCACAAGCGTAGTGGTAAAGCCGGTGGATATGGCTGCCTGGCCTAAGGGAGATTGATTGAAGGTAGGCATTAGCCGACTGTTCTAGCGAGAAGTACGCATGTGCCACCGCCGGAGGAGTTGTTTGCCGCTTGGTGGGCTATCACCTCATACTCTTCTGTGCCGGCGCTCACAACCAAAGTATCACCAGTAGTAATAGCTATGTTTGCATAATAACCAGTTAAACCAAAGTCTGCGGGTAAAACAGGTAAGTAGGGAGAGCATTGTATGGAAGTAAAAACAGGAGTGTGGTCTGCAGCTAGGCCTGTATGCGTGTTTGTGAACGCAGTGGGAAGCCATGTAGTAATAGTATTCTGGTCTACGTTAGTGGTGCCTGAGCCTGAATTATTTCCGATTGGAGCATACCTTAGAAATTGAGGAATTAAACGAAAAGCGGTAACACTGGTAGTGCCATTAAGAGCACTTGACCCTAGAAAAGTGCGTCGGGTATGCCCTGCGTAGTGCATAAAAGCCATAATGCCATAGTAGAACGTACTTGCTCCAGTTGTTGAAATAACTCCGTTAAATGCAGTTAAATTTTGATTTACAAAAGAAGTTGCTGTGTAAGCGCCAAAAGGAATTAAAAAGCGAAAAATAGTAGAGCTTTGACGGAACACAAACCAAGTGCAACTTGCGTTAATAGCACTTGTGTAACGGGTAAGTGTGAGACTGGTTGCAGTTGTTAAGGTGTTAACAAAAGAAAGGTGGTTTGTGGTAGAGTTTGTTGTAGTGGAGTAGAAGTTTTGATACTGTGTGCCACTGGGAGCATTTGTCGTGTTGTTCCAGTTCAGTGCGGTATGTATAGCAATTTCTGTGGTGGTGAACATGAACCAGTAATAGACCGTGCCGTAAGTCTTGGTTGAATCGTTTACTACTTCTAGGATGCGGTTTTCTACGCTGCCGCTAAGAAATGCACCGTACCACTCGGTCATCAGGCCTGCGTCGATAAATGCAGAGCGAAATAGGTTTGCTAAGCCTGATGCAGTCCAGGTAGGATCAAGGGTATATACTTGCTTGGTTACGGCCATTTTAGGAAACCCTTTCGTAGTGGATGGTCAGATCAATGGTAGATACTGCATTGGCTCTAGCGTGTAAGGCGTCGCCCTCTTCTAAGTAGAGGTACTCGTTCTTATCTAGTACTATAAGAGAAGTGTTTGGGGCTACGGTTGCGGCTTTGATTACATAGGTGTGTACGGAGCTACGGAATACTGTTATGTCTACAGATGCAGTGCCGCTAGTAAGGTTAGCAGCACGAATTACGTTGACTTTAAGTAGTTCATTGCTTGTAGGGCCATTACTTAAGGCACTCGCTAAAGTAGTGGTAGCGGAGTAAAGACCGGTTTTGCCAGTTATAGTTACTGGTTGCTTGAGATTGGGGGCTGCCATGGTCGATCAGTCTCCCCACCAGTCTACCTGGAAATCGCGGTCCCAGCCGTAAACCTGATCAAACATGCTCACAAAATAGTCAGTGCCGAGGCTGAAATACAGTAGCGTGACCGGCTTCGGGCTGAGCGCAAGATTCCCTGCTGTTGCAGGCATAACACGGCCCCACAGCACTGAGGTGTTCGTTCCGGTGAGCTGGAACATCCCCTTATCGGCATAGATCGGCCTAGTCTTAAATAGGCCTACACTGGCCAAAGAGTCAATACTACCCAGTCCATCGAAATTACCATCAGATGCAAGAGCATCGAAAGCAATAGTAAGTATAATGCTGCCTGCATTTGTCCTAAAAACTCTGTTGTATAAAAACGTGGAAGGCAGGCCGGTCAAGCTTAGGGCGCCGACATTGGGAGCTATTCGCGGCAGGTCGTAGCTGAACACCTCTCGAATCGTGGCCTCAACCTCCCAGATGCCATAGGCAACCACCTGCTTAGTCCAGTTGTCGCAGCGGAATCGCGCTCTTGTACCAGTCGGCGGGGTCCACCGAAACCACTCCCCCGCCTTAGCCCGTTCGGCAAAGAAAAAATCGAGCGTGTTGGCCTCAATGGGACGCAATATCCATTTCACCCTCCACTCGGGCGAGGTTTGGTTCTGACCTCGAACGAATCGTTGCTCGATGCCCCATTCCGGCATGGCGGTGGCACGCTGTCGTGGCCTGACCGTCTTGGTTACCGGGTAGACGGGGGTATAGGCCGGCAAGCAAAGATCGTCCATACTTACAACAGCAGACCGCCGGGTAGCCTTTGCCTTGCTAGCTCCTCCTGCACAGCCTGGCTTATGGCCCGGCCGAGTTGCTCGCTTTTATTTGAGTCGCCCTGCACCTTACGCAGCTTTGGTACTGACTGCTTACTCGATCCATAGTCCGATGCAATGTCAGGAAAGATTGCCATTTTTACAGTTCAAGTGTTATAAGGCCATTCGTTACATAGTTGCAGCTTATCGCTTGCACGTCGTCCGGGCTTGAGCCGTAAGTAGCTTCTTGAATCAAACCGTTAAAAACTATTTTTTTGCTGCTAGTTAGATAAAGTTCAAATAACGCATTGCCCTGATCATCAGGATTATTCACCGCCTCAATAAAATCATTATTATTTCCGTCATATATTAAGTCAACAGAGCCGCTACCTGAGATAGTCCCACCAAATGCTTCACGGTAAGTGCTTCCAACTAGAGTTCTTTCAAGAATTTCTTTCCTTACGTTCATTGTCCAAGACTTGACAGTAGTAAGCACGACAGCGGCTCCACCCGTTGCGTTGAATCTAACAGATCCTTCGTAGCCTTGATGGTAAGTGAAAGCGCTCATTATGCAAGAATGCCTCCAGGACGCTTCTGTTTAATTATTTCGGCCTGCACTGCGGCTGAGATTGCCTGACCCAGTGCTGCACCTTGCTGCTGGTCTCCCTCCACGCTAGTGCCCTTCGCGTCCACATTCACTGTAACGTTAATGTCGCCACCACCACCAGAGGCATCAACGCCTAGGCGGCCTCCTGGACCTCTAGTGAGGGGCATGACGGCCTCTGGGCCGGCCTCACCCATGAGGCCAGTGCGCATGGCCCCGCCGTCGGCGAATTTGAACAGGGTGGGGGACTTGACGATCGAGTTGGCGAAGGCACCGCCCATCGCAAATGGGGTGATGGGATCTGCAAACATGTCGCCTTTGGCAAAAGCGGCAATGCCGTTTTGGGCAAATACGCCACCGTTAGCGAAGCCAAAGTTGGGACCCGCAGCGCCCTTGCCTGTGATGGGATCGAAGTAGCCACCCTTAAAAACACCACCACCACTGAAGCCAGGGAGCACGCCCAGTATTTTGTTCAGGATTGCCATAGTGATCATCTTGGCAATCATCTGAGCTGCCATATCCAAGAAGTGATCGGCTGTACTCTGGAAGAAGCTGGCTAGCGCTTCTTGGGCTGACATGCTTCCGCTGATGACACCCTTGAAGGAATCGGAAAAGGCTCTGCCAATGGCATCAGCAGCGGCGATAGCTCGATTAGCTGGATCGGCAAGGTCGGCTAGCTCTTTTTTGAGTTCGCCAATCCTGCTTTCAACTTTTTCGCGGGGGGATAAGATTGAAGCTTCGGCGGCCCCACGAGCACCAGAAGCGGCTCCGCTGGCCTCGCCCTCTGCCTTCTCGGCTAATTTATTTCGCAGATCAAGAATATCCTGAAGCTTCTTCCTTAGCTCCTCTTGCTTTGCGACATCCTCGGTTGTTGCAATAAGGCCAGCAAGCGTGGCTTCTGTCAGCCTGAAAGTGCCGTCAACAAGTTCCGGATTCAGCTTGAGCCTCTCTAGCTCGGCTCTTACGGCTTGATTCGTGGTTGTTTCAAGCCCAGCCAAAACACTATTCTTATCTCTTACAATTTCAAGAACACGTATCTCTCCTTCAATAAGCTCTGGGGCGATGCCCTCAAAAGCTAAGCGGTTCCGCTCCTTACGCTTCTGAATTTCAAACTCAAGTTCTCGGTTTTGCTCTTTGTATTGAAGAATTGGAGCCAACACCTGTTGCTCAAGGGCAAAGCGAGCCGCTTCCGATTGGACTGCGAGCCTTTGCCTATCAATCGCTGTTGCGCCTGCAGTTGCAGCCCTGATTTTTTCAATTATCCCGAGATATTGCTGCATCAAGTCATTGATGCCGATAAGCTGCGGGCTGCTCGGCAAAGCAGGCATCGACGGGGGCCGTGGAGCGATCGGCTTGGCACCCACGGCGCCTGAGGCCGCCTGAACGGATGCACCAGCAGAGGCTGCCTGGCCAGCTCCGCCAGTGAGCCCCCTGACCATCCTTCCGGTCTTTCTGCTGAAATATCCAACGCCTGGCTGAAGGTAAATGTCGGGGTCCGCCTTGCCAGAAACGGCCTTACCAAGCTGCAGGAACGGCAGGGGAGCATAGGGATCGCCTCCCTTTGCGCCTTCTATGTGAACATGCGGGCCAGTGCTCAGTCCAGTTGAACCCACTCTTGCAAGAAGTTGATTCGACCCAAATTTGTCACCGGCTTTGACTAGCACTTCATTCAAATGTGCAGCGAAAGCCCTGACGCCGTTGTCAAGCTCTACTTCAAGAATCTTCCCGTATCCGCCAAGAGTTCCCACCTTCAGGACTTTTCCTCCAATTTCATACCCAAGCGCAGTGCCGATTGGCGCAGGAATATCGACTCCGGTGTGCATCCGCATCTGGCCCGTGATCGGATGACGACGCTCCCCAGGCCTGTCTCCGATCGGAAAGCCGTCAACCGAAGTTCCCGTATAGCCGCCCTTTGCTTGAACTGCTAGTCCTTCTTGCGCTACGATTTGCTTTTTCCTCTCTAGATCAATTTCCACTTCGTAGCGATGCTTGGCCATCGCTAAACGGTGCTCTTCAATCTGTATGACGTAATCACCAATCTGCCTTTCAATTTGCAGGCGAGCGCGAGAGACATCACGTGAGAACTCATCGCGCTGGATCGCCATTTGGGATACGCGATCTTCAACTTGAAGTTTGTAACGGTTAACTTCTTGGTCGATCCTCTGCAGCTCCAGCTTGAGTTGCTTTTCAGCCTGCTGGAGATCAGCTTCGCCTTCGGCCCTGATTTTCAGATACTCCCTTGCGGCATTAACGACGCCCTGAGCAACTGGATCAAGGCCGATAGACGCTTTTTGAAGCTGCAGATCAAAAGCTTCAATTGCGTTCTGCTGGCGCTTCCTATCATTTTCAATAAGTTTCTGCTCAAGCTCTTGGCGCTTGCTGAATACTTGATCCTCGACAGAGCGGCGGAATTCGATAGCCTCCCGCTCCATATCAGTCGCACGCTTACGAAGACTATAAACGGTATCTTCAATGCTTAGGCGAAGATCTACATTGCTCCGCTCAAGTGCTATTCCTTGCTGAACAAGTGAGCGGGCCTTGTCAGCTTTTTCAATCGCCTTATCAAGATTGGCCAGCTGCTGCTCTGGAGTAAGCGCCCCTTCCCGCGCCCTAGGCATATTTGCGCTAGGCTTGTAAAATTCTGCCAATGCAGTCCGCTGCCTAGCAGCCTCTTTTTTGCTCAGGCCACCAAACAAAGGGCCAAATTTGATTCCGATTTGTTCCGAAAGATCTATATTTCTTATTTCACGGTCAAACGCTTCTTTTTGATTGCCGGTTAAACCGGCTGATACGTCCTTCGCCAGCTGCTGCGACCTAGAAGATTGATTGCTAATATCAACTATGCTCGCAACCCATTCCAGTAGCCCGGCCATTGGCCCAGCAAGGGCTGCCTGAAGTTGCAGGTTAAACTCAGCCCATGCCTTGCTCAACCTAAGAGAGGCATCGCCTAGCTCCATTAAATCATTAACGCCAGAGACGCCAATTTTCTTGATCATCTCAGCTTGAATTTCAGCGGTTGCCCTTGCTGTCTGACCAGTTTCAATCAGCTTAGAAATATAATATTCTTGCTGACGACTTGCAAACAGCCCTGCTGCTTTAAGGCTTTCAAAGCCTTCAATTGGATAATTAAGAGATTTGCCAGTTTCTTGCGCTGCCTGATTCAGGGCATCAAACGCAGCCCCCAGCGCCGTACCGATCAGCGATAGGCCGAAGCCCAGGCCGCCACCAAGGAAGCCACCGCCAAAGCCACCAGCAAGGCCACCAACGGACGCTCCAAGGCCCTGGCCGAACAAGAGCGGGAATGCGCCACCGATCAGGCCTTCGCTGATGCCACGACCGATCCTGGGGTCAAATCGACGAGTCAGGAAGTCAGCATCGGGAGCGCGACGCTCAAGCTGCCGATCAAGATTGGCCGCAGTCTCACGTAATTGATTGTCAAGCCGATCAAACCCTTCAATTGTTGGATCAAGAACAGAGCGGAATTCTTTCAGGATCGCGCTCAGCGCTTCCAGCTCCTTGGCAGACACCTTGGCTGGGTTGGCCAACTCCTTGAGGCCCAGGAGCGCCTGTGGCCCTTGTTGAGCGGCCTCAGCGGCTCGACGGGCCAGGTCGTCAGGATCTCTATAGGGGCCGCTACCAGGGCCTCCGCCAACGGGTGGGCGAGGGCCGCCGCCACCACCAAACACGCCACTGATGGCATTAGAGATGCGATCGAACAGGCCAGAGATTGCATTGCGAAGGCCCCCTTGGGCTGCCGAAACAGCTGCATCAACCACACGGCCAGCTGGCAGGGCAAGCTGCCTTGATGCGCTCTCGCCCATCACAGAAGCAGCCCGCTCCTCTGAGCGTTGATATGCTCTCATCCGGCGAAGTTCTTGTGCTGGTGATAGCCCAGAAGCAAAAAGACTAGACGGCAGAGTAAGCTGTCTCTCGCTCATCACGGCGGCACCTCTTTCGTCCGATCGCTGGTAGGCCCTCAGGCGCCGGAGTTCCTGAGCCGGGGAAAGGCCAGAAGCGAATAGTGCAGGCGGGAGGGCGCCAGCAATTGGACGACTAGCAAGAAGACCTGGGCGCCCAGCACCTCTAAAAGCATCTTCAGCGAGAACAGAAAGCCCTCTTTTCGCGGAACGCTCGTAAGCCCTAGTAATTCTTTCTTGCTGTGATGGTGTAATAATTTCCACTGCAGGCGCCAATAGCTTTGGCCCAGTAAATCTTTCCGCCCTAATTCTCTCGGAAGCGGGAACTCTCAGCTCACGAATAAATTTAGAAAAGGCATTTGTAATTGCTTTTTCAAGCTCCCCAGGGCCAAGCATTCTTTGCGTAGGCATGAAAGAGGGAAGCTCCTCGGATACACGCGCTCGTCGATTTGCAGCGCCGACCAAATCCGTGGTTATTCGAGAACTGGGCAGTGCATTCAGAAGGTTTCTGTAAATACTTGGTTGGGTTGTCAGCGCCGCAATTTGGCTTCTGAAGCGACGGAACATCTCATCCATTTCGCCGCCAGCGCCAGATGAATCAAATGATCGGATAGGCAAAGGCCTGTAGCCGGCAGAAGGCGTGTCAATGAAGCTAAATCCCCTATTTGTGGCGGTAAGTTTTTTGACAGTTCTCTCTGGAGTTAGCTGGCCAAATGCTTTTTCTGTTGCCGCCTGAATCCTTGGATAGGATTTCTGCATTTCGGAAATATATGTGCTGACGAGATTCTCTACTAGCTCAATCATGAAACGAGAAGGGCTCTTGATTCCGAATGCTTTGTTAATTGCTTGAGTTGCGGCAGTAGCAAAGGCCTTGGCAGCGGCAGCAGAACTTGTAGCGCCCTTTTTCAACCCCGATGCGAATGTCTCGATGATATTTCCGGCAGCTTCGCCTGCTGCTGGCTTGCCTGTATTGAATTCACGAACAATCTTGTCAATTCCCTCAGCAGGGTTCATGGTCCCAAGGAATTGCTGGCGAGATTGGCGAGCCTCTTGCAGACTCTGCAGTGCAGCCTGAAGTCCAACGCCAGGAATTCCCCCAGTCTTCAACTGAGTTCTCATTGCATCTGCATAATTCCTAGCGGCAACGACTTGACTGGCTAAAGTTTGAAGCTCCCGCTCGCTAGCTTTGTTGCGAATTGCCTGAATATTGTTAATAGCTTGCTCAACTTGTAGTCTTTCATTGGAGACGACAACGCCTTTATTCTCAAGATCAATAAGCTGACTCAGGCCACCCCTGGCCAAATTCAACAGCCGCTCTCTTCTTGCTTCTAGCTGCTCAGCAGTTGCAGGCTTTTTGCTACCGGAACCTTGACCGGAGCCTTGATATTCTCCAGCGGCTTTTGCCTCTAAGGTCCTTATTCTAAGAAGATCTCTGAAAAGCTTAATATTCTCGCCAATCGCCCTAGAATTGTCAAGAGTGAAATCAACTTCACCCCCAGCAAGGTCGTTCAGTAGTTTGCGGAGCCTAACTTTTTCATCCAAGAATTTAACGCCCTTTCCCTCTTCAATATTGTATTTCAGTTGCAGTTCAGCTAGTGCTCTTTCTTGCGCAACTATCTGATTAAATGCTTTACCGCTCTCTGCTGCTCCTTCCCCTTTCATTTCCTGCCTGATCTCTTCTCCTCTTGCAAGGGCAATCTGCCAGGAATTTCGCGTCCAGTCTTTTTTAGAAGCAGTCGCCTGAAGCGCAGTTTCAAGTTTAAGCTGCTTCTCAACTTCTTTTGTTATAAATTGAGCTGATTCAAGCCTTTGCTCATAAAGTTCATTTCGGGCTTGATCAACGCTAGCAGACAGTGCAAGTTTTTGAGATTCGGGAATAGCAGCTTTTCCAATCCTGGTCAATAAATCTTCTGTTTTTTGATATACATCGTTAATTTCAACTGCATATTTCTGCTGAGCCGCCAAATCGTTAATTTTTTTACTTGGTCCGCCAACAGCCCCCTTCAAGACATCGGCTATTTTTCCATCAATCTTAGCTTGACTCTGTGATATGCCAAGACGAAGACGAGCATCCTGCAATTCTTTTTGAATTAGATCAACTGACTGTTTTGTTGCTGGAATTTGCCCAGATTTAATGTCTGAAATCAGCTTTTCAATCTTAGCCTTATTCTCAGCAACATTAACTCCATCAATCTCAACTTCAACAAGTCTCTTTTGAAGCTTTTCAAGTGCTAGAAGCTGAGTAGATTGCTTGTCTGGCATCTTTCGTCTTTGAACCGCATCCTCAAGCCTGTTTAGAAAATCTTTTCCTGCATCTGCGCCAGTTTCCGGAACGGTGGCAGTGCTTTTTAGCACTTTGTCTGCGGCCTTTTCAACACTCGACAAGCCTGCAAGATATTCATCAATCGCTTGCGTTAAATCAAGCCTGTCGTAAGAGGCCTGAAGCTTTTGCGCGTTGCGCTCAGCCTGCTCGGTATATTTTATTAAATCTTTTAGGGCAGCCTGTTCGTTTTTTAATCTTTCTTCAAAGGCTTTATTCTGTTCTTTCGCTATTTGCTCTTGTGCCGCAGGGGAGCCAGGGTAAATTTCACCAGTTTTTGACTTGCCCGTTACCGGCGAAAACTGCTGGCCTTCGATACCGAAGACCTGGACAGGCTTGGCCCTGAGAAGAGCTTCTTTGGCTTTTATCTGCTTGCCGATTTCATTTGTCAGGCCAGTGGCGCTTTCAAGCTGATCGTTACCCAGCCTGACAAACGCTTCTTCAAGTTTAAGCCGCAACTGATCTTTCTCTGCAACTGAAAACTTTGACCTATCTATCTGATCCTGTAGGTCAATTTGTTTTTCACGCAGCTTTCCGCCATCTTGAATTCTTTTCTGTGCAACTTTTTCTTCTCTTTGCCGGAATTTTTCTTGCTGTGTAACAGCCTCAAGGCTACCAAGACGAGTTGATGGTGCATTAGCAATATCAAGCTGGGCGTTCCTCAATTCTTCATTTGTCCTAGCGATGCCTTCTTCAAGAGCCCTAAATTCGACACTTAGCATCGGAACCAAGGCTTGAAGGTTCCGTAGCATATTGATATAGGCACTAAGGGCTGCGCTACTTGCGCCAGTGGCGACAGTTGGCATTTCAGTCAGCACTTGACCAACAAGATTCCTTGCACCGGCAATCATCTCCGGCGCCCGAAGTCCTTTTGGAGCCTGAATTCCGCCACCACCAGAAAATCCAGCAGCGAGGGCAGTGAAGGTATTCTGCTGCGCTCTAGCAAGCTTAATTGATGCTACTTCAGCGGCAACAGTATATTGCCTGAAATCGTTGCTGGCAATATTTGAATTATTGGCGACTAGCGCAAGCGATTCGGCTTGAGCTTGAATTTTATTGAGTGAAGTTTTGTTCCCGGTTACATCATTTCGATAGCGAAAATCAACTATATTAGCAAGACTCTTTTGTGTCTTAACGACTGCATCGCCGGCTTGCACCGCTTCGGTCTCAAGCTGGTTAATTAAAGTAATATCATCCCTAAGCTGAGTCCGAATCTCAGCCCTGCGCCTTTGCTTTGCTTGATTTCTCTCCCTGATTTGTTCATTTTGCGGTTCTGCTTTTTTAGCTTCCATCAAAGACCGAATGACATCGGTATTAAAGCCCTCGCCAATAACTGCGGCAATATTAGGCGAAAGCGGACCAATCAACCTTTCATTTCTACCAATTGCAGCAAGTTCTTCTCTTAGGGCTTGCGCTCTAACTCTGGTTTGGACAAGCTGATCAGCAAGCCTGTCAAATTGAACTCTTTGATTTGATAGATCTGTTCTTGCGCGAGTTTCGTCTGCGCCAATTTGAGCAGAATCCCCAAGTCGATTGAACTCCTGCGCTAAAGCACGAATTGATCGCTGTGTAGCAGCAACTTCGTTAGCATTTATTAGTTGTCCGAGCGTAGGCACCCTGATCTCTGCAGATGCTCGCTGAATTTCGGCAAACTGACGACCTATTGATCGAAAGCGTCCGAGCAACTGACCGACTTCATTCTCGGCGGTCCTATAGGCAGCAATATTTTTATTTAGCCTTTCTACGACCTGTCTTTCGGCATTGCTATCAGTTCTTGTGCGACGTTGGCGCCTTTCCGCTAATGTTTGCTCTGCGCGAACTGCCCCTTCAAGTGCTCTTGATTGACGATTGACTGCAGCTTCGTATTCTCGTGTTGCCCTGGTTTGCTGTTTGGTTAATTCTGTGGCCCGCTTAGCGATTTCTGGCCTTGGATCGCTGGCTGTCCCTATATTCTTCAGCTTCGCCTCAATCTCCCTAACGTTGCTATTCAACGTTTTGGTAGCAACATCAAGCGTTCTACTGTTAATTTTGTCAACAGCACTTTGCAGCTGATTGACATCTTGGATCAGCCTGTTTACAGCCCCAGAGCCCCTTACAACAAGATCAATAGTTGCTTGGGTGCTGGCCACGCTCTAAAGTCTCCTCGTGAATTGAGTCTAGCTAGGGGCAGGAAAAAGCCGCCCCGAAAGGCGGCTAGCGAGAGCGTGCTTGACGCTTGATCTTCTCCATCTGCTTTTCTTGTCGTTTATTTTTAACAGCAAAGTAGGCAGCCCAGAGTTGAAGTTCTTCTTCTGTAACCTTATTTTTTAATTCAAATAAGGTACAATGAAGAGCTTCGGCCAGCGAAAGCTGATAGTAAAGTCTGCCGTTATTCTCCAGCTCCGCTTCGATTACTTTTAGAATCAGGCTGCTTGTCGTTTTCCTCTCCGCGAGGCTTGAGTACGCAGAGAATCATTTTCTGCACGTCTTCATCTTCTACATCGTGCTTGATGCGGGGAATATCACCAGCTTGGAAAATGCGTTCGCCATTTTCATCAAGGGCCTTGGCGATAAGCAGTTGCATTGCAAAGCCGCCAGCGGTTTCATTTTTCTGAGCCTTCTCCCTTTCAGCCGCCGTAAGCGGAGCGGCGTAAAATATGAACTCAGTGCCATTAGCAAGAATAATCTCCTGCTTGATAGGGGTGAAATTGGCAGCCTTGGCAAGAACATCAATTGCCCGGCCAAAGCCGGAGGGCGGGGTAGGGGCCGGAGTGGTAGCCATCAGAGAGAAGAGAATCTTTTTAACCATACTCCATTAACGGACAGGTCGCAAATCAACGGGTTGCCTCCTCCCAGTCGATGGAGCTAAAAAAAGTTTCGTGAACAATTGCATCAGGCATTATGAAAAACAAAAAACCCCGCCGAAGCGGGGCATTGCAGCGATCACCGAGATCAGGAGGTGGCTAAGTCGAAGTTGACCGTATCAGACGGACGGAAGTTGATAGTTACGGTCTGGGCATCGTCTGGATTCACAGTCAGCGAGGCTGATGTGAGGGTGACCTCCATGTCAATCGAACGGCTCTTGGCTTCGTTAACAGAACCGCCAGATTCAATACGTTCAATATAAAGCTTCACTGAGGCACCAACTTGGCGACGCAGTAGCACGTCTTGAACGATGCGGTTAGCAAGACCCGCGTCCTCATCCGTCATATAGACGTTGGCAGTGCCAGTGGCATCACCAAAGCCGGGGATGTAAGAGCGGAAGGGTACAAACTGCCCAAGAGTCTTGCCGATTGTCGTGACATCGATTTCGGCCCTGGAAATCTCAAGGCTCCAGTCGCGCACCTCTGCAACTGCGCCAAATGCCGCGTAGTGGACTTCAAACTTGTTAGGAGCAGCAAGTGTGCCGTCGTCCGTGATGTCAACCAGCGGAGTTAAAGTGGCGCTAGCCGCAACCGTCATCGCACCAGTGGAGGCGCTGTAAGACGCGACATAGTAGTCAGTAGCAGCAACAAGGCCAGCGGGAAGAGTCCCGACGCCAAGCGCTCCAGTCAGTGTGTTGCGAAGACGAAATTGAACAACATCGCCAGGCTTGAAGTTGAAGTTGGTGCCGACGTTAATAGTGTCAGTTGCTACGGTAACATCAGATTCGCCAAAGGTTGCAACAGTGCCGGCGGGCTTGTAGTAGAAAGCGCCGGAGATGCCAGACAGAACGGTAGCCATTGGAGGTCGGGGGAGGGGGTAGTGGCTTGGTGGGCACTGCCCAGCTAGAGATAGAGTAGCAATTTATTTGGGGCTGGCCTGCCAACCAGCACTAATTACGCCGACAAAATGAGGGATATTGTCTGGCATTTGAAAAGATGGGCCAGAAATCTGGCCTATGCGAATATAGGTAGAGTCAGAAGTTTTATTGGCTAAATTAAGGGTATCAATTACTTGTTTTGCAAGCCTAATCATTTCTTGGCAGCGGGCAGGTCCTTTGTCTTTCGGGGTGAAACATCTGATAATCAAAGCTCCCCTGGGGTAATCAAGAGAACTCTCAAGCGTCGCCTCCGTTGTCAAACCAAAAGTTACATTTATTCTGACGTACTCCTTAGGGGCATCAGGAGGCACAGCGATGATATTGTCAAAATAAACCGGTACTGACGGCACCTGAGAATTGTAAGCCGTCAATAGCGGTGCTTCAATTTTTGCTCGAATTGATTGGTAATTCATTAGAACGATGTCTTAAACCCAAGAGACATGCCCTCACCTAGGTCTCTTTGTAGGCCTCCGCCTTCGACATAAGTGTGATACCAGTCAGGTTCGGCTGTTCTTGACGCTGGGGCATCTTTAAAGCTTCCAGAAAAGCCGCCGCCAATGTCATACCTAAAGCTAGGATTATTTCGCTCATCTCCAAGTGTTGGATCTTTAAGCGGCTCTGGCCATCCCCGTTGCTCAGCCAAATCCCTCCGAAAGTATCCGGCTTCGCTATCAATAGCCAAGTTCGCATGTAAAGCAGTATTAACAATCTGAAACTTCGCTACATTGGACGAAACCTTTGTGCTTGGCCCTGTCCCGCCTTTCATGTATTTCTCTATAGTATCAATTCTCACATCGTTTTTGGTATATTTGTAAATCTTGCCATCACTCCCAGGTCCTCCTGGATTGCCGCCTTCTGGAACGAATCTCCAGGAAGCTGAAAATTCACCGCTCCAAGCAGGGCCAACTTTAACGAGACCATTCATAGTAGCGATAGCTGCCTCTTGGACGCCTCTGGCGATTGGCCTTCTTAACTGCTGGGCGAATTCTTGTAACTCACGCTGAGCAATCTGCCTGTTAGTGGCGGCGCTGGTTGATCTTCTTTTAGCTCTTCTTGGCATTTGATTCGCTCTTGGAAAGGTAAAGTTCAATAATCAACCAAGTCTTGCGTAAAGGATGTGCATGATTGGACTGTCGCCTCTGTAAGCGAAGCTGCTCATACCGATCTCTGGCTTGCCAAGGATTTTAGCGGTTCGCTGAACTCCATCCTGCAGGAAGCGAATTGAATCGGTAATTTGTGGATAGTAGCTTCCAAGAGAGCTGGCGGCAATCAATATCTTTACATCCGACAATTGATAAGAATCCTTAATCTCCTCAAATCTGACATTTAGCAAAACAATACGAACAGGTATTTCAGCGGCCACCCCTAGCACGGTTCCCGTGGCTGGATCGTAGGACTGGTTTTTAGATGCCTTGATGTAAGTAGCATCGATTCCCCATTGGTCGATTAACGGGGCTGGAATAGATCCAAATACATCATCTACTAAAGACATAGCTAGTAGCGATTGCTCCAGCTTCCTCCGTAAGGCCAAAGCTGCCCATTTATGTATCGCACTCCTGATGGGCGCTGCCTGGTAATATATCCCCGATAGCCAACTCGCGCAGTAGATTCACGTCTTACCTTTGGCTGATAGAAGTCTCCGCGAATCATGTATCGAGCAAAGATGTCCATTGAAAATGGCGGAATAAAAAGCATTCCACTTTGAGACATTTCCGTGGACTTGAACTTAACCCTGAGATCTCCGCGACCAAGCTCAACTTCTTCGTATTCGCTGTTTTTGTATCTCTTGGCTCCGCCATCAAAATCAGGAATTCCTGTATAGCC
>Ga0172373_10002160_pt1 | contig 30644 bp, 24 predicted proteins | sample Lak10m_2_FD_114546 | JGI IMG/M metagenome (GOLD analysis project Ga0172373, IMG submission 114546) | Freshwater microbial communities from Kabuno Bay, South-Kivu, Congo - kab_092012_10m | ecosystem: Environmental > Aquatic > Freshwater > Lake | place: Democratic Republic of the Congo...
AGCACGCGGGTCGCTGCTGTCGCTGGCTTGGTCAACCGACTGCCCCGTTTTGCCCTGGCATGACTGTCTTCTATCGGGAAGGGGCATTCTGCCTCATCCTCTAATTGTGAAGTTTAACCAATCGAAAAATGGGAACAGGCGGCGGAAAATGCCGACCGCGCCGCTGCCCTCGCCTATCGGCGTGCTGCCGCCGATCTACGCACCTACGTGACGGGCGACTTGCCCACCGATGCATCCAACGAAACCGCCTTTCAGGTGGTGCCGATGAGCGAAGTCGAACAAATGCTCACGCTGGTGGGGGTGCGCCCCAAACGTCTATTCGCAGATAAAGACCACACCTTCAGCGCGATTTTCGCACGGTTGCCAGCCGTCCCGATGGAAGACCGGATCAACAAGCTCACCACGTTACCGGGCTTGCAGATCATCGAAAGCGGAACCCTGATGGAAACAGGTGAACCGTTTATCGATTTCGGCTTCACGAATGAACCCTCGTAGCACAGCCCCAAAACCGCCGCGCCGATCACCGAAATCACACCGGACATAGGCGAAAAAAAGCGAAACGTAAGAAGTGGAAATCCAGAGCTATCTATATTTGTACATATTTGCACAATTGCACATACACGAAGGATACAACATGGCTCCGGTAACGGTAACAACAGGTGAAGGCTATCAGACCATCGCGCAGACCCGCACCCACACATGGCAAGCCGATGAAACCACCGAAAACGGCGGCAAAGACAGCGCCCCCGATCCAATGGAACTGCTGATGGGCGCACTGGGAAGCTGCATCGTCATCACCTTGCATCTGTATGCCAATCGCAAAGGCTGGCCGCTGGAAAAAGTAGCCGTCGAACTGGACATCCACAAGTTCAACGCCGCCGAGTATGCGGCCTATCAGGGGGATGCGCAGTTCGTCCATGAAATCAAGGAACAGGTCACGCTGTTCGGCGACCAGCTCACCGAAGATCAGCGGGCGCGGTTGATGGATGTCTCGACCAAGTGTCCGGTGCGGCGCGTCCTCAGCACCCCCACCTTCTTCGTCCATCCCGAACAGGCTTAACCCGCCGCCAGCCCGCATCCAAACACCCCTCGTCATGAGGGGTGTTTTACATCCCCCGAATGCTGTACACTTTCCTGCGTAGCGAAAGGACTGTGTGACATGACCGAGCAGACCTATTCGATTGATCTCGACCTCAAAGAAGTCACCGCAATGGTGGACTCCTTCGTCCCCTACATCTACGAGGATGAGTTGTACGGCAGGGTGGGAATGAATCTGCCGCGTCTGACTCCCGGCGCGGTACTGCTGCGGCTGCGGCGCTTGAATGCCCTGCGCGGCAACATGAACGCCAACCAGATCACCGCGCTGGACACGGTGGCAATCGCCCATAATCAAGCGCGAAACGAGTGGGGCGTGGCCTATGCGAAGAAGCTCACCCACGAAGCCGAGTCACGCCTGCGCGATATTCAAATCTACGTGAAAGAGTGCCGCGACGATCCCCGTATGGCCGCAAGCGCCTACCTACCGGAAGCCCTGCGGCGAACAATGGTTCAGGAAGTCCTGACGGCGCTGGGGGGGAACGTGGACGGGTTGAAGCCCAAAGTGCGGCAGGCCGACTCCGGGTTGCGCAACCACACCCAGCCCTGTCCCTTCCTGTGGGATGCGGTGTTGCAGCCAATCTACCCGCAGGCCGAATTCTGGTGGCTATACGTCCGTCCGCAGCCCCCGGAATAAGCCCACGCGCTAGTTAAACACCCGCGCCAGCACCAGCGTGAAACTGCCCTGCGTGTTCGGGTTTCCGTCTGTGCCGCTGAAGCGGGTGGCACGAATGTAGTAGATGCCACTCTGGGACAGCACAAAACGGGCGATACGGGCATTCTGACCATCGCCGCCGTCGTCGTCGGTATGCAGTTCGGTCAAGGTGCTGTCCAGAATGCTCACCGTCGGGTCAAGATCGCCATCGCCACGATTGAGCGACACGGTGATCGCATCATTCTCGTTCCCGTAAAACGCGAACAGCACTTCCGGCGTGGTGGAGTCAATCCGTCCGGTGATCGTCGTGCCGTAAGTGAGGCGCGTCGCACCTTCCGGCACGCCGTCAAACGCATTACCTAGCGTTTGCAGTTCCAGTTTGTAGCGCCCCGCCGTTGTCCCCTGTTCCCGATCCAAACGGGTCGCCAGCACATAATAGCGCCCGTCTGCCGGGACGAGGAAGCTCTTAATCTCGGCGTTCTGTCCGCCGCCGCTGTCATCATCGCTCATCAGTTCCTGCATGTTAGAATCAGTCAGCACCAGAAACGAGTCCAGTGACCCGCTGCTACGGCTCATGCGGATACCCACTAGATCATTCTGTCGGGCATCGAAGGTGTAATACTTCAGCGGGGTATCGGCGGTCACTTCATCTTCAAACACGCTGCCATAGCTCAACGGCACAGCAGCCTGCGGCGAATTTCCAAACCCGCTGCCTTTGGCTTCCTTCAGCGTAAGAATAAATCGCCCGCTGGAAGTGCCAGCCGACTCGCCGTAGCGCGTAGCCACAATGATGTAGGTGCCGTCTTCGGGGATGAGCAGCGCAGTCAGCGTGGCATCCAGCGAGCCGGAACCGACCACATCATCATTATCCGCCACCACCTGCGCGTTGCTATTCACCACCTGCACATACGGGTCTAAATCGCCCGAATCGCGCAGCATTTGAATGTTCACCAGATCGCCGCGCCGTGCGCGAAAGCTGTAATACACCTGCGGTTGCATGTTGGTAATGTTGTTGATGACCGAATCGCCGTAGCGCAGGGCGCTGCCGGATTCCGAACTCACGCCAATCCGTTCCATATCCAGCGTGAACGAGCCGGTAGTCGTCCCCAGACGGGTTCCAAAACGGCTGACCACCACGAAATAACGACTGCTGCGCGGAATGGTCAGGGCATCAATCCACACATCCCGGTTGCCGCCGCTGTCATCACCCCCCGCAACCCAAGTCCCCGCTTCATCAAGGACAGCCAGCGTGGGATCAAGGCTGCCGCGAGTGGTTTGCAGGCGCATCGAAATCACTTCACCGCGCTGCCCATCAAAATAATAAACGAGGCGCGGTTCCGCATTGGTGATCTGACCGCTTAACTGACCGCCAAAGGTCACACCTGTTTCGGGGTCACTCTCCTGCGCTACTGTGCCGCTGAGGGTCAATAACAGCACAAACAGGATACACAGCACACGCCGCATGAACAGCCCTTCACATGCTTGATGAATATTCCAAATTATAGGGCGTATCCCGATATGCGGACAAGCGTACACAGTGGTGGGAACCGCCCCCCTGCCCTTATACCCTTACGGCCTCTCGCCGGTGTAGTGCCGTTCGCCCGCCAAAATTTGCCGCATACGGAACAGATCGGTGCGCGAGGTCAGATCAAGGCTGATCGGCGTGACCGACACCACCCCGTCATGCAGCACCGCATACACATCCGAATCTGGTTCGGCCTTCGCGGGATCGGCATCATAATGATAGCCAAGCCGCCCGATGTCCCCGAAAGCGACCCGTTCCGGTCGTGTGGGCCAGTACACGCGGCGGCGCGACAAACGGGTGACGCGCCACGCGGTTTGCAGCGTCGCCCCTTTCGGCACTTCAATCTTCAGCACATCCACATCATCGGGCTGGCTGGGGTGCTGGAGCAGCCGATCTCCAAACTGGCGCGAGAACGCGGCCGCCGGGCCGAAGTCCACATCCCGCGAATAGCTCATGTGCAAATCAATGTTCATCCCCTGCGAGACAGCCAATGCCGGAATGCCAAAGCTGGCGGCTTCCAGCGCCGCGCCCACCGTGCCAGAAATCGTCACGCCGTTCCCGGTATTCTCGCCATAATTGATGCCCGACACGACCAGCGCCGGACGCCGATCAGCCAGTTCAAGAACACCGTGCTGTACCGACTGCGCTGGCGTGCCATCCACCGCATACGCACGATAGGCGAATTTCGCGTCGGGGTTTTCATAGGCGATCAACCGCCCTTCGCTGGAAACGGGCAGGCTGCGCCCCATGCCGGACTGCTGCACACGCGGCGCAGCGATGAGGATATCGCCTACATCGGCAAAAGCCTCCGCCACCGCCCACAAACCGGGGGAGGCGATTCCATCATCATTCGTAAACAGAATCAGAGGACGTTCTTCAGACATTCACACTCGCTTACTCAAGCCGCCATTCGCGGCAGAACGAACATCTATCATCTAACCACATCTTCATTAAGAATACATCAAGGACTAAAAACGATTTCGCCCCACAATCTGTTAAATCTTTGAATCGAAATAAAAAAGGCGACTGTTTAGCCGCCTTCTGACAGATCATCTTGATCCTGCAAATCGCTATTTCAGGCGGCGGTCATAGCGAGCTTCCACATCCAGAACTTTTGCGATGTATAGCCCCGCCGTCTGAAGGTCGGATTTCGCCATGTACGCGGTCAGCGGCATCACGCCGTCCTCAAGCGCCGTCGTATCCGCTGGCTTCGGCGCGTCCTCGACCACGATCGTATCCTTTGGCGCTTTCAATTCCACCGGATGCGGTTGGCTCACCAGCAGGCGGAACGTGCCATCCTTCAGGAACAGATTGATTTCGCTGTGATAGATCGTCCGCTTCTTGCCCTTGCGGTTGACAATCTCGCTCACGTACAGGGCTTCAATCTCGTTCTGGTTCACCCGCCAGCGTTCACCCTTGCCGCGTTTAGCCGTCACGCCGGTGGCCTCCAGCGCGATTACCCGATGCGCACGGAACAACTGCCCGACGGTCATCACGATAATGCCCAGCAGCAGCAGCGCCACCACCAACCCGACATGCGGCAAGAACTCCGGTTTCGTGATCGCCAGTGTGCCTTGCAGCGACAGCAGCGCCATCACCACATAAGCCACGATCAACAGGGCATACCACACGATGCGCAAAATTTTGCCCCGCGCCCAGCGTGGGGAACGGGTGAGTTGCAGCACTTCATCCTGTTCCAGCGTCCAATCCTCTAACACCAATGGCAAATCGCGCAGTGGCGGCGGCGGCGGCAAAACAGGCGGTTCACTGATGGTCGGTTCCGGCTCAATCAGGTTGAATGGGCTACCGACTGCCCGCGCCAGCGCATGACCGGCATGGGTCGCACTTTCGCGGAATACCGTCGGGTCGGGGTCAGGCCACGAGGCCATCTCGCACCAGCGGCTACCCCGCGCTGCGGCCAAATCGCCGTTAAGCAGCAGCCCCAAATGCCACGCATCGTCGTCGTTTGAATACCCCAACACCACGCGCTGAATCGCATCCGAAGACAGTACGCCATCTGAGGACAGGTGCCGTTTAGAGGCAAACAACTCGTTATAGTGCATCGGCTGACCGACGCTTGCTTCGACCAGCAATCGCTCGTGTCCGCTGTTGTTCGCCAGCAGACACCAACGATCCACGCTCATCTCAATGATTAGGTTGCCAGCAGCTAAAATGCGATCCATGCAATATTCGCTTCTTTATCGTATTGAAACGGCGTCAGTGTACCTCGCAGCACGAGTCATGACCAGTCTTAAATCCGCCGTCCAGCAAAGTATCGGGTGAGTAAATCCTTACGAACGAATAAAAACACCAGCAGCGCAGAAAGAAACCCCGCCACATGCGCCACCGTATCCACGCCGCCCCCTTGCCCGGTCTGGATGGTGATAACCGAGGGCAGCGTGTTCTGGATTAGAAAGCTGATGAGCAGCACCCATGCGGGCAGGCGAATCGTCCAGCGCCACAGCGGTGCAGCCTGTACCGCCCGCATCCCCACGATGACCTTCAGCACGAACACCACCGGCACGCGCAGCAGGATACCCAACCCCCAGAACGAAGTGACCATCGCGCCGGGGAACAAGATCAGATATGCGCCCATCACGCCAGCGATTGCGCCGCTTGCGCCGATGCCGGGTAAGTCGCCGCGTCCGGGGTTGAGCGCCACCGACGCGAGGTTGGCGATCATCCCCGCCAGCACGTAGTACAACAAGTAGCGCCACGCGCCGCAGGCATCTTCCACACGACGACCAAACGCCCACAGGAACAGCATGTTGTAGAACAGGTGCCAGAAATCGCCATGCAGGAAGATCGAAGTGAAGGTGACGAACGCCCCCACACTTTGCCCCTCCGTCATGAACAGGGCGCGATAGCCGAAGCGCCACACCACCTCAAGATAGCGGTTGATGAGCGCAATCCCCTGCGGGTCGAACGGGTTTTCTTCGAGCAGGCTGGAACCGGGATACAGAGCAACCGCCTCGAACGCAATGAAAATAATGGCGTTGGCAAAAATCAGAACGAGCGTCATCACCGGAATACTGCGGTAGCGCACCGTCCCCGCGTCACTGGCGGGCATCGGTGACAGGAACGAACTAATGACAATCTGCAACAGGATGATGAGCAGGAACAGGAAGAATAGCAACATGATTTATTGGCCTCCCGCGTTCACGACTTCATCCCATGTCAGGATATGCAACGGTTCGGGGTTGGGGCTGCGCAGCAGGCCGAGCGACATGCTAAAGACCAGCGCGAACGCCATCAGCAGCAGCAAACCACCCGCCACTCCGATCAGCACCCGAAAGATCGGGCTTATCATCGGCAAGCGGGTTTCCTCCGGCAGTTCGTGTTCATCCGCTTCCAGCGGGTCAAGCGGCTCCGGCGGCGGCGGCACTTCCCCACCCATCCAGCGAGCAATCGGTTGCTGCTGCGGCGACGAGGTAGCCGTCACCAGCAGATACCCGCCCACCAGCGCCAGCCCCACCCCGCCCCAACGAGCAGCGCCCATTTGCACAAGGTTTAGCCCCGCATCTTGCCAGCCCATGAACAAGTACAGCATCCCTACGCCTAACGCTTCGCGCAGCGCCAACAGCACACTGCCGCGCTCACGGTCGGTCAGGCGCGGCGCGAAGGCCAGCAAGCGCGAATCGGCCTCTTTGCCCATTTTCGTCCCCGCGCCCAGTTGTGCGGCGCGTTCAAAATCGTCCAACGCCTCCAGCTTACGCCCCATGTCCTGTGACAGATTGGCGCGTTTGAGCAGCAAAAGTTGGCTGCGCGGGTGGCGCTCGATGGCCTGATTCAGCAATTCCAGTGCCTGCGCCTTCTTCTCGGCGCGGATGAAATGCTCGATCGCTTCCACCGCCAGCTTATCGTCCACATCCGGCAGGCGCACCAGTTCGCCGCGCAGCCGGTCTACCTCGTCCGCGTCTTTCTGGTACTTGGCGATCTCAATCGCCGTCAGATACACCGCAGGATCGCGGGTTCCGCGTTGCATCGCCGTCCAGACCAGTTGGCGGGCATCATCCATATATTTCAGTCGCGTGAGATGGCGCACAGCGGCGGGCAGCGCCACCGGATGATCGGGAATCACATCCAGCACTTTCGCCCAGTGCTGCACCGCGCCGGGGATGTCCTCGGCCTTCACACACGCCTCCGCCTGACTCAGCCACGCCTCAATACGCGAGTCAGCAGCAGGTAGGACAGGAGCGACGGCAGCAGCAGTTAATTTTTGGAGGTAAGCGCGGGCGGCGGCGTTGCCAGGGTTGATGGCGAGAGCGCGTTCCAAACACTGGCGTTTCTTGGCGGGGTCGCCGATTGTCCGCGACAACCACAGCCAACCTTCATCCAACTGCGGATTCTGACGTAAGGCTTGCAGCAGCAGGTCATGTCCCCGCGCCACATCCTTCTCGTCGCGCAGCGCGGCTATACCCTGCCGCAATAGGGTTTCGGCATCCATTCTGCCTCCCTGATGTTGAGATCACACCGTCCTGCAAAAATAGATTCGCATTTCCCTCATCAGCTACCCCTTTTCCCTCAAAACGAATGATGTGAGAAGGTTACACGATTTTCTTAATCCCTCGCCCTGAAGGAGAGGGACAAAGGGTGAGGGCATTGAAACAATCACTCGCCGCTTTCGCGGTTTTTACGCTTCTTCAAAAGTTGCCCCGCCACATTTCCATCCGGCGCAGCACCGCCAGAACTGGACGCGGCGGCAGGGGGGGGTGGCGTATAGCGCGGCTTACTGCCGCTGGTGGGTGGCGCAGGCTGTTCCGGCGATGGTTCTGTCGTCGTCCGTTCGCGACGGGCGCGCAGCAGATCGCCCACCGGCGCGGTGGCGCTCTCCTCCGCCCGCTGGCGACCACGTTCCCGCGCTGCCCGCAATGTGGTCAGCCGTTCGGAGGAGGCTTCGGCAACCTTTGTCCGCGACAGCGCCGCCTGCAACCGTACCAGATCGCTCCGCGTCACCACCAGACGGCGCACCGCAATATCCAGCGGCAACAGCAGCAGCGCGATGAGCAGCAGCAGCGGCCAGATCGGGCTGGCGGCGGCCTGTGCCGCCAGATTGTGCGTGAACACCCCCGCCGCATCAGCTGCCAGCGATTGCCCGCCGGTCAGTTCAGTCAGCCGAGTCAGCAGCGCCGCACCATCCCCCGCCCCGCCCCGATCATATTCCGCCGAATAGCTCATCACCCAGCCCGTCGTCTGGTCATAAACCTGTGCCGGATCAGTCGGGGACTGCCCGCGCACCTGCACGATATACGCGCCTTCGCCCTCCGGCGTAAACTCGGCCTCGTAGCGCCCCGGCGCGACCTGCCGCAGTGCCAACCGCTGCGCTTGCGCCTGCGGGTTCACCAGCGACAGTTCCATATTCAGCCCGTTCAAGAAGCCGCCCGCATCATCCCGCGCATCCACCACCAACCGCGCATGATCGCCTTCCATCAGCACGCGGCTTTCGAGATTGGCGCTGCGCCCTTCGGTGATCGTCCAGCGGACGGCCTGCCCCCAGAAGCGCACGAAATCCGCCCACGCCACCCAGTTCTCGCCCCAGCGTGCGGTTGCATCGCTGGTGAAGGCCACCGCCCGCCCCAAACCATACTGCCATGCCGCCAGCAGCGGGTCTTGATACGGCTCTGGCCCGCGCAAGATGATCTCGGCGGTCTGCTTGGGCGCAGTTGCCACATAACCCAGCAGCGGAGGCGCGGCAGTGATGCCCTCCATAATCGGGCTGGTCGCGGAAAGCGATGGGACGAACGGCTCCTCGACAATATACGAGCGCGTCGCCAGCACGGTTTCCTGCGCGAAGATAGCCGGAATCTGTTCCACGCTCTCCACCGGATGATAGTTCCCGCCACCTGCTTCGGCCATCGTTTGCAGGAACGAGGCCGGCCCCGCACCGATGGCGATCACCGAGGTGGTCACGCCCATATCGGTATTCAAGCGTTCAGCCAGTTCCACCAGCCCATCAGGACTCGCGCCGCCGTCCGTCAGCAGGATGATATGCTTACGCACCGAGGGATCAGGGCCAATCTCCGCCGCCACAAGGTTCATCCCCGCCAGAATATCCGTACCGCCGCCCGTCCGCAGCGTCCCCACCAGCCGTTGCAGCGCGAAGCGATCCCGCACCGCCTGAAGGTTGGCGATCCAGTAGCCGCTGGTATCGAACGACACCACCCCCGCCCGATCCGTCGGTTGGAGAAAGTCAATCGAGCGAATGATGGCCTCTTTCGCCAGTTCGATGTTCTCCACGCCGCTAGGGCCAATCGCGCCCATACTGCCGGAACGATCAATCACATAGGCAATCGTCAGTTGTGGCAGGCGCTTCTGGTCTTTGATCTGCGAATCCAGCGGCAGCGTTTCCTCCAGCGGAGTCTGGAAGTAGCCGCCGGGGCCATAGGTCTGCGGGCCGCCCACCGCCACCAGCCCGCCGCCCAGATCGCGCACGTAGGTCTGAAGCGTTCGCATCCGTTGCGGCGACAGGCGCGTGGCCGGCACATTCGCCAGCACAATGCTCTCGTACTGCGCCAGCGCCACAATCCCGATGGGCAGTTGTTCCGGCTGCACCACATCCACCGTCATCCCGCCCTGCTCCAATGCGGACTTCAGGTAGCGCGTTTCTTCGGGGTCAACCGAAATCAGCAGCACACGAGGCTCACCAACCACCCGGCTGAAGGCTGCTAACTGGTTGTTCTGGTAAAAACCGTCCTCGCCCTGCGGGTCTACCTGTACCTGATAATCCTTGAAGCCGGCTCCGTTGGCCTGCAAAGACAGAGTGTAGTTATTCGCGCCCGCCCGCAAATTCACGTTCTGCTGCTGGATGATCGCGCCCGATTCCAGCACAGTAATCAGGGCGGGCGTAGCGGCTTCGGACGAGATGCTCAGGTTCAGATCAAACACCTGTCCGGCGTTGATCGCCCCCGGCACATCTACCGCCGTTACCTGCACTTCGGGCGCGGCTTCCGGTTGCAGCGGCACGGTGCTGATCTCCACACCCGTCGCCGCCGCCAGTTCCGCCGCGCTCTCGGCGCTGCCCACCGTCTGCCGACCATCGCTCAGAACCACGATGCGCCGCGCCGCATCCGCCGGGAACATGCCCAGCGCCAACCGGATCGCTTCTTCCAGATCGGTATTGCCGCTAGGTGGCGCAGATTGCAGCGCCCCCAGTTCGCGCAGGCTGCTCATTGGGCGTTCGACCAGTGCGCTGCCGCCGAACAGCACCACGCCAGCCTCGTCATCCGTCCCCATTGTCGCCAGTGCGTCGCGGATGTACTGAAGTCCCGCTTCCCGCGCCTGCGTCCCCACGCTGTCGGACGTATCCAGCAGGAACACCACCGCCAAGCGATCTGCCGCCCGCACCCACCGGCTACCCGCCAGCGCCAGCACCAGCAGCACCACAATCGCTGTCCGCAGGCACAGGCTGGCGACATCGCGCTTGAAGCGGAATCGTTGACGCGGCCAACCGATGAACCACACCAGCGGCAGCACAACCAGCAGGAGCAAAGCCAGCGGAGTCGTAAAACTCATCGGGCAATCACTTTCGGACGGCGAAAAATCGGTTGAAACACGGTTGGCGCTTGCATCCGCCACTGATACGCCCACCACTCGACCAGCAACACCACCAGCGCCAGCAGCGCCGCCAGCGGCCAGAATTCTTGCTGCCCCACCGCATCCGGCGCGGCGGGCTGAATCGTCGCGCCGCTGAGGGTGATTTGCTCACGCGGGGCAATCGCGCTCTCCAATGGCGAGAACAGGTTGACCGCCACCGCTACCGATTGCAGCACCTGTTCCCCCGCCAGCAAATCCACGCGGTACAAACCGGGCGCATTCGTATCCGCGAACACCACCGTCCCGCGCTCAACGGGCAGATCGCGCACGCCCCCATCGGGCAGCGTCACGCGCACCTGCGTCGCCCCGGCGGGAGGCCGCACCGACAGCGAATCGCCCACATGCAGCCCATCCGGCACATTGACCGCGCTGCGCGGCGTGAACCAGTCCATCAGATTCGCCATCAAAATCGGCCATGTGATTTGCAGCGGCAAATCCGAGTCGTGCAGATCAAACGTCAGAATCGCAGCCTGTCGCCCATCGGTTTCACCCGCCAGCAGCAGCGCCCCGCCCGCCGCGCTGACCAGCGGTGTCGCCCAATCCGCTGTCACCGGACGGAACTTGAGGATATTCACGCTGCCGAAATCCACGAAGGCGGTACGGGCATCGTTGGACAGCACACTGATCGCACCCGTTTCGCTGCTCTCCGCGCCCACTTTGAACAGGCTGGTATCCTGCGGCGGGTTGATGAACAGCAGATCGCCCTGCGGCAGCACGCCGTCCGCAGGCAGCCAACCGTCGAAAATGTACAGATCATAGGCTTCGGCGGGCAGAGGGCGCGTCGGGTCGCCCTGAAACGCCTCAATCCCCGACAAGCTGCGGAGTGCCTGCTCCAAGAACAGGTTGCCCGCGCTCATCAGCAGCACCCGCCGTTCGCCGCCCGTGCTGTTCACCGTCCATGCGCGGTCATCCAGCGCCAGATAATCCGGCACCGCAGCCCCGGCAGGCAGCGTCAGTCCGGCCTGCACCGTCTGGAAATCGGCGGGTAAATCGGTGGAGATTACGGGCAAGCTGCTCCCCGCCGGAACGGTCAGGCGTTCCGCGCTGTGCAGCGCCCCGTCCACGCGCAGATCGAAGATCACTGCCGCGTCCTGTGCGCCGTAGTTCGTGATCTGCGCGAACAACTGCGGCGGCTGACCGGGCAGCGCCCGCGCCGAGAGCGCCGTGATCGCCAGATTATCGCCCGACTGCCCCACCGGAAGATAGCGCACCGTCCCCGGCACACCGGGCAACCCTTCGGCAGCGCCCAACCCGCCGTCGCTCACCACTACCAGATTGAAATCCTGTGCGCCCGCCGCATCAGCCACCGCCAGCGTAAAGGCCGCCACCCAGTCAGCGGCAGCCTGCCCCGGTTGCATCGCATTGATGGCCTGCCGCAACAGATTGGCATCGCCCGTGCGCGGAACCAGCACCTCCGGCACGTTCGACACGCGGATGACGGTCATGGTATCGCCCGCCCCCAGCGTATCCACCATGCTCAAAGCCTGTGCCCGCGCCGCCTCGAAGCGCGTGATCCCGTCGGGCGTATCGGTGGCGTTCATGCTGGCGGAAGCATCCAGCAGCAGTTCGATCTGCCCCGCGCTGACCGCCGGAACGATGATGAACGGGCGCATGAGCGCCAGCACCAGCAGCGCCAGAATCAGCAGTTGCAGGATCAACAGCAGATTGCGGCGCAGTTTTTGCCACGGCGTATTGGCTTCGCTATCGCGCACCACTTGCTGCCACAAAAAAGTGCTGGAGACGACGACTTCACGCCGCCGCAACCGTAGCATATACAGCAGGATGATGGGAACAGCCAGCAGGCCGCCCAGCAACGCGAGAGGGGTGAGGAAGGCCATCGTTTATTTCACCGCGCCCAACCGCCGCAAGCTGCCGAGGATGACCTTCTCCCAAGGGGTATCCGTCACCACCGGAACGTAATGCACGCCGCGTTTGGCGCAGTCGGCGCGGATTCCATCCTGCCAGTCGTGCAGTCGTTTGATGTACAAACTTCGCATCCCGCCGTCCACCGTCACTTCCTGCGCCCGCCCCGTCTCCACATCCACAAGGCGCAGATCACCGCCCAACGGCGGGTCAACCTCGTCCGGCGCAAGCAGATGAATAATCCCCACTTCGTAGCCTTTCGCCAACAGCGCGTTCAATCCGGTGCTGAATCCGTCTGGCGACAATAAATCGCTCATCAAAAAGCACAGCCCCGGCCTACCACCGCGCAGCGCATAAGCCCGGAGCGCCGCGTTCAAATCGGTCACGCCCTGCGCTTCCAATCTGCCCACAAAATCGAACATCGCCAGTGTATATCCCCGCCCGCGTGACGGGCCAAATTGCGCGATAGGGGCATCCGTCAGCGCCGCCAGCGTCAGCCGATCCTGCGTCGCCAGCGAAATATGCGCCAGCCCCGCCAGCAATCGCTGTCCATACAGCAGTTTATTCTGGTCGCGCACACCTTCTCGCGGCCAATCCATACTGGACGACACATCCAGCAGCAGATGAACCGCCAAATCCTCCTCATCTTCCAGCAGTTTGATGAACGGGCGCTCCAGCCGTGCGTAGATATTCCAGTCGAGGCGACGCAGATCGTCCCCGCGCACATAGTCGCGGTAATCGGCAAACTCGATGCTGGTACCACGCTTGCTGGAACGGCGCTCACCCTTCATAGCCCCCGCCCGTACACGGGTGGCGACTAGCGTGAGCTGTTCCATTTTGCGGCGGGTCTTTTCGTCAAACAGCGTTTCGTCGGTCATGCGGTACGCTTTACAGTGCCAACCGGAACACGATTTCGCCTTCTTCGATCACGCCTGTATCCTCGAATCCCAAACTGCTATACAGCCGTCGCGCCGCCTCGTTATCCGGCACAAAGCTAATCATGATGGCCGCGAAACCGGGTTGCGCCCGCAACCGTTCCAGCAGCGCGGTCATAATCGCCCGCCCGTAGCCTTTGCGCTGAACATCCTGCCCGACCATCAGCCGATCAATGAACCACACTTTGGAGAGGCCATAATCCTCCGGGCGATACATGGCGAACCCGACCATCGTCTCGCCGTCATAAGCTGCCAGCGGGACACACTCCGGCTCATACTTGGATTGCGCCAGCGACACCGCGTTGGAGGCCACCCAGCGCGTTTGCGATTCCGCCACTTTCAGGCGCACACATGCCAGCCAATTATCGCGGGTGACTTCACGTAGTTCGACCTTCATGGAGTCACCGCCGCCAGCAGATCGGCCACCAGATCATCCGTACTCACGCCTTCCGCCAGCCCTTCAAAGTTGAGCAACAGCCGGTGGCGCAGCGCCAGCGACGCGACAGCCCGCACATCCTCGAAGGCCACGTTAAAGCGCCCTTCCAGCAGCGCATTGATCTTCGCGCCCAGAATGAGCGCCTGCGCCCCACGCGGACTCGCGCCGTAACGGGCGAACTGCTTCACACGCGGCGGGGCGCTGGCATCTTCGGGATGCGTCGCCACAATCAACCGCGCCACATATTCAGTGACATGCGTCGCCACCGGCGTATTCAGAGCCAACTGCCCCATATGGATGATCTGTGCGCCGTCCGCCACCTTGCCCGCGTGGGGCGTACTGCTGCCCGTCGTGCGTTCCAGCACCGTGACCAGATCGCTCACCGAGGGGTACTGCACATTCACCTTGAACATGAAGCGATCCAACTGCGCTTCCGGCAACGGGTATGTGCCTTCCATCTCCAGCGGATTCTGTGTCGCCAGTACGAAAAATGGCGGTTCGAGATGATAACTGCGGTTCGCCACCGTGACCGTTTGCTCTTGCATGGCTTCCAGCAGCGCGGACTGCGTTTTGGGCGTGGCGCGATTGATCTCGTCCGCCAGCACCAGATTAGCGAACACTGGCCCCGGTTGGAACACCTTCACCTTCCGCCCCTGTTCGTCGTCCTCCAAAATATCCGTGCCGGTGATGTCGGCAGGCATCAAATCGGGCGTGAACTGGATGCGGGCGAACTTCAAATCCAGCGCGTCCGCCAGTGATCGGATGAGCATGGTCTTACCCAGCCCCGGCACACCTTCCAGCAGCGCGTGGCGGCTTGCCAGCACGCAGATCAACACGCCGCGCACCACCGCCTTTTGCCCCACGATCACCCGTCCCACCTCGGCTTCAATCGCCTGTGCGAGACGGCTGAACTGTTCCATCGAAATCGCTTCACCTGCGTCCGTCATAGGTCTTTCGCCCTTCAATACAATTCACACCCTAGTTCGCCGCCGCTTCTCAAGGCCGCGTCCGGTTCTGCCCCGGCTCCAGTGACGAGAAATAATCGCGCACCACATCGCGCAGCCCTAACGGGATGTAATCGCTCTCCAGCGCACGGTTAGCCGCGCCGCTGTAGTCGCTGAACACCTGATTGTAAGGGACAGCCGCCTCGCCCTCCGGGTTCTGGGTGAACTCCCCTTCTTGCAGCGGCGTGTTCGCACCATTCGTGTCTAACTGCACCTGCTGATTGCCCGTGCCGCCGATGCGCTGCGGCGCATAGACCGGATCGTACTGGCTTTCGCCCTGCCCGTCCGGGTTGTTATCCTGATTCACTTCGCCCTGCGTCTGCTGAAAGCCACCCTGACTGCTCGTCTCACCGGATTGATCGCCCGCGCCCGCCGCCGCCCCGCCGGGTTGCCCCTGCGCGTCACTTTGCTGACCGGTCTGATTGCTCTGCGCCGGTTGCCCGGACTGCTGCGACTGTTGCCCTTGCTGGCCTTGTTCGCCTTGCTGCGACTGTTGCCCCTGTTGGCCTTGTTCGCCTTGCTGCGACTGTTGCCCCTGTTGGCCTTGTTCGCCCTGCTGCGACTGTTGCCCCTGCTGGCCTTGCTCGCCCTGCTGCGACTGTTGCCCCTGCTGGCCTTGTTCGCCCTGTTGCGATTGCTGTCCTTGCTGGCCTTGTTCGCCCTGTTGCGATTGCTGTCCTTGCTGGCCTTGTTCGTCTTGCTGCGATTGCTGTCCCTGCTGGCCTTGTTCGCCTTGCTGCGACTGTTGCCCTTGCTGGCCTTGCTCGCCCTGCTGCGACTGTTGCCCTTGCTGACCTTGTTCGCCTTGCTGCGACTGACTGACCGCTTCGGCGCTGCGTTCCATCGCCTGCGCCGACTGCTGCAACTGCTGACTGGCCTGCGCTTGCCCCTCGGCCTGCTGTTCGGCCTGTTGCAGCGCGTCCGCCGCCTGCTGGAGTTGCTGCTGCGCGGTGGCGGTGTCGCCCTGTCGCAGCGCATCCGCCGCCTGCTGCATGGCCTGTGCCGCCTGCGGATTGGTCTGCTGAAGCTGCTGCGCGGCCTGTTCCAGCGCCTGCGCCAGTGCCTGTTGTTGTTCGGGGGTCATGTTCGGCAGGTTTTGCAGCGCGTTTTGCATCGCCTCCGAAGCCGTCTGGTCGCCAGACTGCGCCTCAGCATTCGCGTTCATTTGCTGTAACGCTTGCGCGGCAGCCTCCAACGCGGACTGTTGTGCGTTGCGCTGCTGTTCCAGCGCATCCGCCTGTTGTTGCAACGCGGTTTTCGCCTCCGAAAGCGTAGCGAAGGCTTCTTCGGTGGTCACATCCGGCTGTTGCAGCCGATCTAATCTGTCCTGAAGCGCCTGCAAAAGCTGTTCGCGTTCTTCTTCGCTCAACGTAGGGTCGGCGGCAACCTCGGCAGTGATCTGCTTCAATTCTTCCTGTGCAGCCTGCAACGCCGCTTGCTCCACCGTATTATCGGAGATGGCCTCGGCCTGAGGATTCGGCAGCAACAACAACGCCGCCAGCACCGCACCGGCCAGCGCCACGCCAGCCCATTCGCGCCTGCGCCAGATCAGCGGCAGATGGCTGGACGGCTGCACCGTCCGCGCCTGTGACCATGCGTCCTCAACCTGCAACTGCAACAGCCCTGAATCGCCCCGGATGCGCCCCTCCAGCAGTTCCAGCGCCGTCGAAACCCGTTCGTTCAGCCCGAACAACAGGTCGAAACGGCGGGCGGCCTGCAAAACAGCCCTCGGCCACAGCCACACTGCCAGCAGCATCAGCACCGCACCCACCACCGCGCCGAGGGCAGCCACCAGCGCGATCTGCGGGGGCAACAGCAGCGGACGGGTACGAGCGATCAGCGCCAGCACAATACCGAGCGCCAAGCCGGGTAATAACGCACGCGGCAGCCACAAGCTGACCTGCTGCCAGCGCAACCGCCGATCCCAGCGGCGCACGAAACCGAGCAAATCGGAATGACGTTCGAGGTAATCAGGGTAAACAGATGGGGCGGCCATAAGCCTCAGCCCTCGCTCTTACGCATACGCTGTACCGAAAGCACTACCAGCACCGTCGCCGCCACCAGATAGATGATGGTGAAGGTGATCCAGGGCGAAACGCGGGGGATGGTCGCGCCGGTACTCACCAGCGTGTCCGTCCAGAAGCCGATCACCTGACGGTTAATCAACAACTGCTGTGTGTTAATGGCTGTCGCAATCGGGTTCATACTGGTCAGCAAGTCGTTTAGATAGACGAAAGCCGCTTCGAGGACGGCGGGTTTGGTGCGAATGGCGGACGACAGAATACCCAGCACCACCGACAGCACCAGCGGCACACCGAAGGTCGCCGCCAGCGTGACCATATATGAGCGAATGCTGGCGGACAGGGTGCGCTCCATGATGGCGGAGAAGAAAATGCCCACCGCACCGAGCGCGATAGCCGTCACTGTCAAAATCACGAACGACAGCAGCAACTCGGTTTCGGTCACGCCGCCGAACAGAAACGCAATACTTTGCAGCGGGATGGCCGCCAGCAGCAGCAGCAGCACATACCCCAACGCGGATTCCAGCTTGCCGATCACGAAAGACGGGCTGGGGAGCAGCGTGGTTTTAAGCAAGTCATACGTCAGCCGTTCGCGTTCGCCCGTGATCGCGCCCGCCGTGAACGCCGGGGCGATGAACACAATCAGCATCAGTTCGATGCCCACCACGCCCGAAAACAGCAAGCGCCCGACCTCGCCCGCCGCCGACCCCAGTGTGCGACTGGTGGCCGCCACCGTCAAATATAGCAGCACCGTGAAGCCACTCATCAGCCCCAGATACACCGTCAGTACCACGAACGCCCGCATCCCGCGCATCCGTCCGCGCAGTTCTTTCAGCATGACCGGATTCATGCGGAAAGCGCGTACATCACGGCTGATCGTCAGCCCCGCCCACAGCGCGAAAACGAGCGTGAGCAGCGCAGGGGTGAACCCCAGCAGCGCCAGCGCCGCCCCGTTCGCCGCCGCCAGCAACCACACGCCCGCCAGCGCCCATGTCTCCCTCGCCTGTATGCCCACCATCATCACCAGCAGCAGGCTCAAATTGACTTGCGTCAGCAGAATGACCGCCGCCACCGCCGCGTCATCTCCGCCGCCAGCCTGCGCCCACAATAGCGGACGCAAACTGCCGAACAGCCCCGGCACGAGGCCGATTCCGCCGAGGATCGCCAACAGCAGCACCACGCCGGAGAGGATGCCGTTGGCAACCGCACCCCGACGCAAAATGAGCGCGGCGCGTTCCAGACGCGCTTCACGCGGACTCACCGCTTCCTCGATACCCGCAGCACTCGGCAGAGATGCTTCTGCGCTCATCGTTCAATCCTCATCTGATGTGGTTTAGGTGACGATGCCTTTGGTCACGCGCATGAACATGGCTTCGAGGTCTTTCGTCTCCTCGGTGAAGCCTAAAATCGCCACCCCGCCGGTACTGATGACCGTATTCACCGCCGCCACGCCGTCATCATCCCCCGTGAAATCAATCCTCACCCGTGACCGTCCGGCCTTCGGCTCGATCACCACCGCATGAATCACGCCCGCAATCCCGCTGACCAGCCCGGCCACCTTCTGCGCCGAGTCGTCGTCGCGCACCGTCACCATAATCTCGCGGTGCGGCATGAGTTGGGCGCGCATCTCCTGCATACTGCCCTGCGCCACCATCTTGCCGCCTTCGATGATGCCGATGTGCGTGCAAATCTCGCTCACATCCGCGAGGATGTGCGACGAGAAGAAGATGGTCTTGCCCATCTTAGCCAGTTCCACCAGCAGCTCACGGATTTCCACGCGAGCGCGGGGGTCGAGTCCCGAAGCCGGCTCATCGAGGATCAGCACCGCCGGGTCATGCGCCAGCGTCCGCGCCAGCGACAGGCGCTGCTTCATGCCCCGACTGAGCTTATCCACCATATCATCGCGGCGGTGGGTCAGGTCAACCAGTTCCAGCAGATCATCAATCAGCTTCTTGCGGTTAATTTCGGGAATGTCGTAGCAGGCAGCAAAAAAATCGAGGTATTCCCACACGCGCATATCGTCATACACGCCGAACTCGTCCGGCATATAGCCGATGGCGCGGCGCACCGCACGCGGTTCGGCCTGTACCGAATGCCCCGCCACCCACGCCTCGCCAGAGCTAGGCCGCGTGAGCGTGGTCAGCATCCGCATGGTGGTGGTCTTGCCCGCGCCATTCGGCCCCACAAAACCGTAGATCGAACCGGCAGGCACTTCCAGCGACAGGCCATTCACCGCATCGAACTTGCCGTACTTCTTGCGTAAATCTCTGGTTTCGATGATGAAGCTCATCCCGCGACTCCTGCCTGATATTCGTAGAAACACATTTCACAGCCGCCCTAAAAACGCCCGCGCTGCTCGATGCTCAAATCATCAAAGCGCGGGTAGCCGCCCGCCGTATCCGCTGTCACCCGCAGCAACACCGCGTTCTGCGGGCCGAGGTAGCGCCCCGGTTGCCGGATTTGCACGCTGTTCCCGTCGCTGATGCGCTGATCTTCCCACACGCGCTGTTCCCAGTTCCACAGTTGAAAATCCAGCGTCAGGCCGAATCCCCGTGTACGGTTCAGCACGACCGAAAGCTCGCTGACGGTATTTAGCACCGCGTCCGGCAGCGGGGTGAAGCGGAACACCACTTCTTCCCCCGGTTGCAGCGCGAAATCAATCGGCCCCACCTCATTCAACCCCGTCTGACTCGGCACTGTCCATGTAAAACGATCCGCCGTAATCAGCACATCGCCCGATGGTTGCACCACTTCCACCGGAATCTGCGCGATCACCAGCAGGGTATCCAGCGTCCGCGAAGCCGCGCCCGTCAGGTCAACGCCCAGTGGCGAACCGTCCACCCAACCGGCAAGATAGGCGAAATCGCCCCGGCGCGTCACCACACGGTAAGGGTCGTCCACAATGGCCTGAAGGTACAGGTAGCGACGATAGGTTTCCTGTTCAGCATACGAGGCATCCCCACTCCAATACCGCTGTTCGTTCTTGTCCAGCAGCGGATTTTGCAGCAGGTCATTGATAGTCGGTTGCGTCCCCTGTGACCGGAAAGTGCGATTGAACCCTGACCGCAAAATAGCGTCTTCATACGACATAACCGACGGGGACGGCAGGCCCTCGCCGGAGAGCGTCGCCGTGAATGGAAGAACATCACCGGGGGCAAGTGCCTTTTCCAGCGCCACCGACTGCCCGCGCACGAGGATGACCGGATTGTTGAGCGTCCACTGACTATCGTTGCGCACCGAGCCGCGCATTTCCTGCAAGCCCGTCTGCACATCGTAGGAAAGCGCCGCCTGCCCGCTGATGTCCGGCTTGGGCAGAGTCGTCTCGGCGCGAAAACCCACGATAAAACTGGCATCTACCGGAAACTCGGCAGCGCGGAAATCCCCGTCCTGCTCAATGGTGGTGTTGTCTTGCACGCTGCTACCGAACATGCTCACACCCGTGTAGGGCTGTGTCAGCGGGCGCAACAGGCTACTATCGGACACCTGCAAACTGTACAGCGCACGGCGCGGCGAGAGCATCCCCACCAACTGCCCCACCCGCGCCCGTTCCTGATCGGGCCATGTTTCCACCAGCGTCAAGCGGCCAATCGTGACCTCGTTGCCGCGCAGGTTGAACCCCAAGAACCACGCCAACGCGCTGAATAGCCCGATAAACAGCGGGATTGTCACCCACGCCCATTCGCGGCGGTTGATGCGGTTCAAAATCAAATAGTTCAACGGGCCGATGAGGGCGATATACAACGCGAGGAAACCGCACAGCGGCAGCGCATCCACCAGCATATCCACACCGGGCAGGATGCTCACCGCATCCACCGCCGACGACGGGCTGGATAGGCCATACGCCCAGCTGGGCGGCGGCGGCACCGAAGTCACCAGCGCCAACCACAGATCGTTCAAGCCGCCCCAACCGCGCAGCGGGGTAGCGTTCGGGTTCATCGTCAGGTAATCCACTGTGCCAGCGCCCACTGTGCGCCGCGCCAGCAGCGGCTTGCCGTCCGCATCCTGCACCAGCACCCGCGCCACAGGCGAGAGCGTGCCGGTGGCGATCACCGTCGCCCCTTGCAGGCGGTCATCGCCCCAGCGCAGCCAGTCCGCCAGCGGAGTGAGGCTGTCCACTGTGACACTGGCGGAAGGCAGCAGCGGCAGCAAGTCCGCCAAGCCAACCGCCGTACTCTGCCAGCTCGTCCCGCCCGTCACGATCAAATGCCCACCGCCCGCCACCCAATCGGCTATCGCGGCGCGTTGGGCGCTGCTCAACGCGCCGCTGTCAATATCGCTGAACACCATGCGGTTGACCGAAGTCAGCGCCGCCGCACGGTCAGGTAAATCATCAACTTGCCAGTTGGCCTGCGACGCAACGAACGCGCCATCATGCACACCGGTCATGTCCAGTGTGCCACTGGCGGACTGGCTGAACACCACAGCCAACTGATCGCGGGGCTGAAGCGCATGAACAATCGCAGTAGTGGAAGTCACCAAGCCACCGGACGAATCCATCAAATCCACGCGGAATTCGGTGGCGAAACTGCTCAAGCCGATATACAAAAAGAGGGATTTACGCGCTCCGGCGGGCAGGCTGACGGGGGTACTGAAGGTGCTGCTCACTGCATCGGGCGACGTTTCGGGACGCACCACCAGATGCCCCTCGATGGCAGCGCCGTCATTACTCACCTGAATCGCAACCGGAGTCCAGTCGTTTTCGCGGAAACTGCCATCAAATCCGGGGCGGACGGTCAACGTGACGGCTGAGGACTGCGCCCCTAGCGGAAGCGTCGCCCCCATCAGGCACAGCATCAGGAGGATTCCCGCCAACCGCTTGACCATGCGCATACTCCACACGTTTCAACCACTCCGCTACAGTACACCCAGTCCCGCCGGAAGGTTCACTATACAACGGCAAGAAACGGGCTACCCAAAAACACAGCGCCGTCCGGTCTGTGTAGCGTAGCACAGTCCGGCGGCGCTGCAAAATCACACTCATGTACGAACGAAGCCGATACGGGATAGAGCGCCCGCGCTCATTCTGCTTTAGGGCAGTTCATACGCCCAGATGTCACGGCCTTCGCAGCGGGCATCCTTGCCTTCGCCAACCAGCGAAATACCGTAGCTACCCGAACGCCGTCCCACCTCGAAATCCTGAATGACCAACTGCCCATCCATGAACAGCGAAGCGCGGCCATCCACCAGCACCAGAATGACGTGGTGGGTGTACTCCAGATCATACGTGCCATTGGCGACGATGTAATTAGAATCCTGATTTTCGGAGAAGCGATCTAGCACGAACGCCTCACCCGCATTCGACAGGCCGAAGTCCACATAGCGAACCGCCGTGCCGTTGTTATTCGTCTGGATGCCCACCGAGAAGGTACACTGTTCCCATACGTCCAGATTGCCCACCCTGAAGCTCAGCTCGCCGGCAAAGACCACATTGGTACGCGGCATACGGCTCGCCAGCGGCTGGAACCAGTTGCCCTGTCCCGTAAAGTAGGCATAGTCCTCGGTGAACAGCAGATTGGAGTTGCGCGGGATAAAGTTTAGATCACGCAGTTGGCGGATGGCCGAATCCGGTGAGTAATAGTCATCCAGCACGACCGACGCAACCGACCCGTTGTTGCCACTGCTGCCGTTGCCGCTGAAGGCCGAGTAGATGCGCACATTGTCGAACGACACATCGGTGGGGTTCACATTGCCGTTATCAGCTGCGAAGGCCGTAATGCTCAACGCCGCAAAGCCTTCGGTATAAGTGCTGTCGTTGGTTTCCGCCACCAGTTCATCGTTCACATACAGCGCCAGATAATCGCCCACGCAAACGGCGGTGATGTGGTTGCGGTTTTGCCCCTGCTTAACCGCCTCGGTCTGCGTCCAGTCGACCAGTTTAACGATCTCGTCCTTATCAACGCGGGAGATATTGTAATAGCCATCCCCGCTGATGCGGAAGTAATAGCCCGTCCCGTCATTATCCACACCAGCGCGGCAGGCTACGCCGTAGGCATTGTTGAGTTCTTCCGAATTTTGCAGCGTGTCCGCCTCAATCACCACATCCGAATGCGTCAAGCTGTTGACGCCCCATACGATGCCATCAATCTTGGTGAACATGCGGTAAACGCCCTTCGCCACCTTCAGATTGATGTCGCTATCTTGCTGATAGGCTTCCCACGCATCCGCGCTGTCGAAAGTTTCATCCAACAACAGGTCGCCCACTGTCACGGTTTGCTGTCCTGCGCCCAACAGGGACTGCACCGCACCAGCATCGCCACTTTGAGCAGAAACGGTCGCTATCCCCAGCCCCAAAGTCCCCAAGACAACCAGAAACAGGAGTGCTATTCGCATGAGTCATTCCTTTGGCGTCACTAAATAAATAATGAGCCATACCATCCGGGAATGGCTCAACAATCTCTATTATAGGCAATTTTCTTGCCCGCACACGTCGAATTTCTTAGCGATTTTAAGACGGACGGAACACATACCCCACGCCCGGTTGGGTGTGGATATAACGTGGGCTGTCCGGCGTGGGTTCCAGCTTTTTACGCAAGCGGCTCACATTCACCCACAAATACTGCGTTTCGGCTTGATACTCCGGCCCCCACACTTTTTCCAGAAGCTGCTTATGGGTTAGCACCTGCCCCTGATTGACCGAGAGCGTGTGTAGCAAATCATACTCAATGCGGGTCAGTTCCAGCGGCTTATTGTTTAGGAACACTTCACGGCGGGCGAAATCAATGTACAGGTTGCCAAGATCAAGCGGTTCGCGGGTGCGGTCTGGTATCCGGCGGCGCTTGAAAATCACATTCACCCGCGCAATCAACTCGTCATCCCCGATGGGCTGCGCGATGTAATCATCCGCGCCAATCATCAGCGCCCGCACTTTTTCCGCCTCCGATGGCTCGTCTGCCAGCATAATAATCGGCACTTCGGTGCGCTTACACATCCGTTCACAAATATCCAAACCGTTCGCGTCCGTCAGTGTGACATCGAGGAAAATCAGGTCGAGGCGCACGCTGGATACATCGCGCAAAGCCTCCTCGCCAGAACGGTAATGAATCAGTTCGTAGCCCTGATCCTGCATTTTGGCTTTCAGCCGCGCTACCAGAGTGGAGCGCCCTTCCACCAGCATAATCGTTTGCATCGGACGTTCGGATACCCGCCGCCCCGCAGAAGCGGGTGTGCGCAGTTCTGGCACAACCGCAGGAACAGCATCGGCCCGACGGACAGCTGGTGCGCTGGACGGGATGGCGTTAATCGGTTGCAACGCCTCCGCACCGCTGATCGGCAGCGCCATCACCACCGATGTTCCCTGCCCTGCATGGCTCTCAATCCACATCTCACCACCATGTCGGCGTAAAATCTCGCGTGACACATACAGCCCCAGCCCCGCGCCGTCCTCATTGGTGTTGTTATTAGCCTGATAGAACGGCTCGAAAACCAGCGCCTGCTGGTCAGCCGGAATCCCGATTCCTTGATCGTGAACGATCATCCGCACTTCATCCGCGGTGGTCAGGAATTTCACCGTGATCTGTGCGCCACGCGGGGAATAGCTGGCGGCGTTGTGCAAAACATTCGCCAACGCGATTTCGATGCGCGTCTCATCCAATAGAAGCGTGGGCAACCGCGCCGGTGCATCCACCAAAACCTGCCGCCGCATCTCTGTGAACGCCCGACTTTCCAGCACCCGCTGCACAATGTCGTACAAATCCACTTCATCGCGGTTGAGCGTAGTACCGGACACTTCGAGGTTATACATCTCGAAGAAGTTCTCCCACTGGTGTCCCAGCCCTTCGATGCTCTCCTCAAGCTGACGCAGCACGCGACTGCGTTCGCGGTGGCTGAAGCGGCTGTGCTGCTCGTTCAGCATTGCCAGCAAACCGCGAATCTGGGCATACGGCACACGAATACGCTCGGACATGACAGTGAGCAGTTCGCTGTGACCGCCGTGCATCTGCTGTCCCGATGTGGCCTCGCGGATAATGCCTGCCCACCCCTGCCGCCGTCCATCCGATTCGCCGAAGGCCATGAACTCCACCAGAATATCGCGCTCCGGGTTGCGCATCTGGATTTGCACGATGGGGTATTCCTCATGCACTTCCGGGTTCAAATCCAGTACGCGGTGAATGGCGTCGTACAGTTCGCGGTAAACCCGTTCCGGCGCATCACTTTGGTGCGACAGCACCCGCAGCAGCACTTCGGGAGTTTGTAACAGCACTTCGGAAGGACTGATGCCGCTTAGTTCAGTGAATTGCGGGTTGCAGAACGCGATATGATCGCCATCATCCACAAAGAAAATACCCTGCGGCGTACTGCGCAGCAGCGCCTCCAGACGGCTACTTTTTTCCAGAATGTCCTGAATGATGGTGGTGCGTTCCACCGCCAAACCCGCCGCGTGCGCAAGGCTGGCGGCCAGCAGCTTCGCGTCCTCGCTGCTGTACTGGCGGCTGTTCACCACGCTGGCGATAATCCCGCCGATAAACCGCGCCGAGTCCATGATCGGAATCAGCATTAAGTGCTGCCCGCGCAACGACTTGAACAGCGGCCCCAACGGGTCTTTCTGTGGTCCCAACTGGAGCGTGACGGGCTGCATCCGCCGATCATCAATCTGCTGGAGCAGCAGTTCCATCTGCCCGTTCTGTTCAATCTGCTCGAAAGCCGCCACCGCATCTTCGCCCCGCGCCCGCACCACCGTTGGTGCAGAAGGATCCATGTTGTACATCCAGACCAGCGAACGGGTGACGTTCGGTATATCCTCCACCAACTGCTGTAGATGGGTCGCCACTTCGTCATAGCTTTTCAGGTTGATGAACCGCTGCCATGCGCGGAGAAGGTGCTGACTGGATTGCCCGCTGATGCGCTGGCTGTGGTAATGACGGGAATTGTGCAACGCCACTGTGAACTGCGACGAAAACAACTCGTAGATCAACAAGTCGTCATGGGTAAGCGGAGCGCGTCCAGTGCCGAAAACTGCCATCGCGCCAATCTTGTGTTCCTGATAGGTCAACGGCAGGAAGATGGCCGACTCCGGGCTAGGCAGTGCAGGAATGGGCACATAATAGGGATCACTGACCACATTCTTAGACACCTGCACAATTCCGCTTTGAATCACGCGGCGGAACGGGTCGTAATCCTTCAAGTACACAATGCTCTCGGTCAGGTTCCCCGCCGCTGCATCCCCTTCTTTACCGGCGTAAAACTGGTAAGCATCTCCATCGGACAGAACAATCGCCATCCCGTACAACTTGAAGGTGCTGCAAGCGATTTCGATGGTTTCCTGAATCAACGCGGGGGGTTCGGTGGCGCTGTGCATCCGCCGCGACAACAGCGTGATCGCCTGCAAATTCTGATTGCGCTGCATCAACAACTGGGCACTGCGGCGCTGGCGCAAAATCAGCTTGAAGCGGCGGTTGAGTTCGTCGGGGACAGTGGCGTTGGTCAGGTAATCATCTGCGCCCGCTTCCATCAAGTCGTTGTAGTAAGCGGTGTCGTCGCTATTGGTCAACACCAGAACCGGCACCAACGGCACGCGCCGCTTGATCTCGTATACCACGGTCAGAATATCACCGGGGAACATGCGGTCATCCAGCAAAATCAGATCAAAGCGCGAATCGCGCAGCGTTTCCATCGCCTTATCCGGCTCACCCACCATTGTCACACGGTAGGTATCAGCATTCAAAGCCTTGACGAACGCCTTTCCATCGGCGCTCACCAGCAGCGTTTCCATCAATTGGGCGGCCATCAGCATTCTCGCTCTCGGTATGCGAAGTACAGACCTCACTCATTATAGCAACACTATGCCCATGACGTACCGTTGGAATTACTATACATATTGCAACCGGTACACAAACGTGCCGTATGGCTGCTGCGCGAACCGCTATCCCAGATACCCGCTGACCAGCGCCAACAGGATACCGCCCGCCATCACGCTGCCCAGTTGTCCGGCAGTATTCGCGCCCATCGCGTGCATGAGGATGAAATTGTCGTAATCCTCGTTCTGCGCGGTCTGTGCCGCCAACCGCCCCGCCATCGGGAAGGCGCTAATGCCCGCCGCGCCGATCAGCGGGTTAATCGCCCCGCCCGTTAGCCGGCACAACAGCTTGCCAAACAGTAAGCCGGCCACCGTATCTAGCACAAACGCACCTAGACCGAGTACCAGAATCAGGATCGTCTGACCGTTCAAAAACTGCGCCGCGCCCATCGTGGAACCGATGGTCAGCCCCAAGAACAGCGTGGCGATGTTGATGAGTTCGTTCTGCGCCATCTTGTTCAGGCGTTCCACCACACCGCTTTCGCGCAGCAAGTTCCCCAGCATCAGCATACTAATCAACGGCGTGGCATCTGGAATCAACAGCCCGACCGCCAGCGTGACCACAATCGGGAAGGCCACCCGCACCGTTTTTGACACCGGACGCGGCGTATAAACCATGCGAATGCGCCGTTCGGCAGGGGTGGTGAGCAACCGCATCACCGGCGGCTGAATGATCGGGATCAAACTCATGTACGAATAGGCCGCTACTGCAATCGGGGCGAGCAGGTTGGGCGCGAGTTTGGTCGCCACGAAGATCGAAGTGGGCCCGTCAATCGCGCCGATCACGCCAATCGAGGCAGCTTCATTCAGCGGGAATCCCAGCCACCGCGCCACGATCAGCGTGCCAAAAATCCCGAACTGCCCCGCCGCGCCCAGCAGCACCATGCGCGGTTGTGCCAGCAACGGGCTGAAATCAATCATCGCACCCACGCCGATGAAGATCAGCAGCGGGAACAATTCGCTGGCGATTCCTGCCTGATAGAGCGTATCGAACAAGCCGCCGGGTTCGGTCATGCCGGTCATCGGGATATTCGCCAGAATGCAGCCAAAACCAATCGGCAGCAGCAGCACCGGCTCGTATTCCTTTATGACCGCCAGCGCGATCAAAACGACCCCGACGAAGATCATCACCGCCCGACCCGCATCGAAAGCCGCCAACCCTCGCGTCAGTTCCGTCACCAGTGCGCTACCGTCCATACGTCACCAGCACATCGCGGTGCTTCACACCCTGCCCGTTGCTGACATGGACGGCTTCCACCGTCGCACTGACCGTCGCCCGGATGATATTTTTCATCTTCATCGACTCCAGCACGATCAATGGCTGGCGGGGTTCCACCCGATCACCGGGCTTCACCGCCACTTCGACCACCACTCCCGGCATGGGAGCCAGCACCTGCCGCACGTCCGCGTTCGCGTTCGCCGGCACAGGCACGCTCCCCGCCGGACGAGCGACCACAGGGGGGGCGCTGCTGACCGTTTCCGCCTCTGCTACCTCGACCGCGTAGCGCATCCCATCCACCACCGCCACCACCGGGCGAGCGCGAACATCTTCAATTTCCACTTCAAACCGTTCACCGTCTACGGTGACGAATAGCTTCATCGTCGGCCTCGTTTCAACTGGTTGGTACGCAACACCGCCTGCCACGCGCTAATCAGCGGCAGCGAGTGCGGGCGCGGGGTGGGCGGGCGCAGGGTATCCAGCGCCACCGCCGCCGCGACTGCCAGTGCAGCAGCTCTGGCACGGCGGGCAGAGCCAGTGTCCTCGTCGGCGGCTTCCGGTGACAAAACCGGATCGGCGGGGCGCTGCAACCGGGCATCAATGCCCATCAAAAGCGCGATAAGCCCCCATAGCAAAATGATCCCAGAAAATACCAGCCCCATCCCCACCACCGTAATCAGCAGCACATCGCTCATAGTGGGATGTTCCCATGCTTACGTGGCGGGTTGGTGGCGATCTTCTCGCGGATTGCGCCGAGTGCGACAATCAGTTTGGGGCGGGTTTCACGCGGCTCGATCACATCGTCCACAAAACCCGCTTCAGCGGCGCGATACGGGCTGCCCGTCTGCGCACGGTACTCGATCACCAACCGCTGCCGTTCGGCTTCGGGGTCGGCGGCCTGCTGAATCTGTGACTTGTACAGGATATTGACCGCGCCTTCCGCGCCCATCACCGCCACTTCCGCGCTAGGCCATGCGTAGTTGATGTCCGTCCCCAGATATTTACTGCTCATCACCACATACGCGCCGCCATAAGCCTTGCGCGTAATCACGCTGATCTTGGGAACCGTCGCCTCCGAATAGGCATACAGCACTTTCGCGCCGTGCCGCAGAATGCCGCCATGCTCCTGCTGAATACCCGGCAGAAACCCCGGCGAATCCACGAACGTGACCAGCGGCAGGTTGAACGAGTCGCAAAAGCGCACGAAACGGGCGATCTTGTCGGCGGCGTCAATGTCAATCACGCCAGCCATAACGCTTGGTTCCTGCGCTACCAGCCCCACACTATGCCCGCCGATACGCGCCAACCCGATGATGGCACACCGCGCATACAACGGCTGAATTTCCAGAAACGAACCGGCATCCACCACACGCTCGATGACTTCGTGCATCTGATAGGCCACCGTCGGGTCTAACGGCACAATGCTGTTCAGCGCCGCATCCATCCGCGTCGGATCATCACCGCTGTCGAAGTGCGGCGGGTTTTCGGCATTGTTAGAAGGGAGATACCCCAGCATAGTCCGGCACAACAGCAACGACTCGCGCTCGTCCCGTCCAGCCAGATGCGCCGTACCGCTAATCTCCATGTGTACCTGACAGCCGCCTAGCACATCCTGACTGATGCTTTCGCCCGTCACCGTTTTAATGACTTCCGGCCCCGTGATGAACATATACGAGGTTTTTTCGGTCATGATAATCATGTCCGTCAGCGCCGGGGAATAAGCCGCGCCGCCCGCACACGGCCCCAGAATCACACTGATTTGCGGCACCACGCCCGAATACTGGGCGTTGCGCCGGAAAATCTGCGCGTATCCGGCGAGGCTTTTCACCCCTTCCTGTATACGCGCCCCGCCCGAATCGATCAGGCCGATGATCGGCGTGCCATCGCGCAGCGCCAGATCCATCACCCTGCAAATCTTGTGGCTGTGCATCTCGCCCAACGTGCCGCCATACACCGTGAAATCCTGCGCGTAGACGTACACCGTGCGCCCGTCAATCTGTCCGTAGCCCGTGACCACGCCCTCGCCCGGAATCTTCTCGCCAACCGGCATTCCATCGCCGCCTTGATGGGTGATAAACGGCTCCAACTCCTGAAAAGTGCCCGCATCCAGCAAAATTTCCAGCCGTTCGCGGGCGGTCAGTTTGCCTTTTTCGTGCTGCCTGCGGATGCGTTCTTCACCCCCGCCCAAACGCGCACGCTGACGCCGTTCGCGCAGTTCCAGAATACGTGGATCATCCACCCTGATGCTCCTTCACGGGTATCGCTACCCCCTTATGACCAATTCATGCTTACATCATTCTATAAAGACTTATAGCAGAACCCATCTGATGTTGTTCCTCAAAATCAGGTGACACCACGCGAAAAATCGCCCCGCCGCATTGCAGCGAACAAGCGGAAGCCGGAGGGGGATTCATCCGCATATAAAGATTTTGTACGGACGAATTGGTAGACAGGAGGGGGCAAATGCGTATATTATGGTGAATGTAATCTAACGTCAGTTATGGA
>Ga0172373_10002161_pt1 | contig 30633 bp, 27 predicted proteins | sample Lak10m_2_FD_114546 | JGI IMG/M metagenome (GOLD analysis project Ga0172373, IMG submission 114546) | Freshwater microbial communities from Kabuno Bay, South-Kivu, Congo - kab_092012_10m | ecosystem: Environmental > Aquatic > Freshwater > Lake | place: Democratic Republic of the Congo...
CAAGGGCAAGCGCCCTGCCAGCCGCGCCCGGAGCGTTTCAGTCCAAGGCGGGCGGCGATCTCTGGGGCACTTGTCATGGGCGCCACAGCAGCGGCGCGCGGCGGCGCCGTCTAAGGCGCGCCATATGCGCGCGCATGAAATCATTCTCCGCTTCGGCAACCAGCGCGGCAAAGCGCGCCGGCGGGCGCCCCATCACCGGCACCGTCAAGACAGAGAAAAGATGGTGTGCCGATTCCCGAACATCGCGGGGCGCGCCATGGGTGCCGCGCGCCACAATCTGAAAGGCCAGCGCCCAAATCTTCAAGCGCAAGGACCCTTGCGGCGTCCCCAGCGTCACCAAGCCGGCGAGGCTGGTGCTTTCGCACACAGACATAGGGGCGGGCCTATGCGGCGGCGCTGGAAGCGATGCGCGCGGCGCGGCGGGCGGCGCGGGCCTCAGCCGGAAGCGCGCGCGTTGCCTCGATCGCTGCGACCAATTCAGACCGGCGCCAGCGTGGCGCGCGCGGCGCAGGATAGTAGGGGCGCGGCAGGCGTCCGGCGGCCACCATCTTCCAGAATGCCGGCAGGCTCAGGCCGGTTTCGGTGGCGGCGCTTTCGGCGCTGATAAGGGCATCGGATAAGGTGGACATTGCGTTATGCTCCGAGTGTGTCTCGAAGCATTCATGCCGTGCGGTGGCGCATAAAGAACGTGGCAAACCCCCTGGGGGGTTGGCCTATTTTTTCGCTCAGCCTTTTTTGCCCTTGGGGGGCTTGGGCTTCTTTGATCGGCGTCGGGGTAACGCCTTGCCTTTCGCCTCTTTCACATATCGGCGGATTGTTGGTTCATCATTAATGCCAGTCATTTCGGAGACGGCTTCAAGGATTTCTTTCGGCTTCTTTCCTTCGCGCTCCGCTTGATCCCAAGCGGCCCAAACAAGCCTTTTCTTTTCCCATCGCCAATAATCAAGAAAGGCGTTGGAGTGGTTGCCGTCCACAAAGCCAAGAATCTCAGGAAGACCTTTGACTAATTCAGCGGCCTTCGCGGGGCTGAGGTCCTTATCCAATCTCGCGACCTTCTCAAGAAAGCTCTTCGCTTCTTCCTCCCCTTCCTTTGCCATGGGCTCAAGAGTCTCAGTCAATTCGCGCTTGGTAATTTCCCATGGGCTATGTTCGCTTATCCCCGATGCAAACTGTAGAAAGTATGAGATACCGGAAAGGTATTCCCAACACCAAGCCGGCACAGGGACAAGGAGAGAAGAGGGGGATTTAATTTCTTCTCTCATTTTTTCTTGGTAACAATCAATGGTGAATAGCGCCTTCCAGACAAACAGCGGGTTCCCCGTTTGCCCATAAAAAAACCGATACGCCTCGAGCAACAATGCCCAATCCAGCCTATCAGGCGGGGCAGCATTGCCCCGCCCCTTTGCGTCTTTCGTCATTGGCCGGCGGGTAATGTGGCGGCAGCTTCCAGGCTTCGCGCATGATCCACCCGCTCGCGGGCATCTTCCAGCAAGTCCGACAGATTGCGATGAATGAAGCCCAAGGCGCTTTGCGCCGACCGGTCAAGGTGACCGGAGACAGACAGATACATCAGGGCGTCAATTCCGGCGCTCAGATCGCCAAGCGCATCAGCAGCGCGCAACAAGGCGATCGGCATTGTGGTAGGGATATCGGTAGCTTCGCTTGGCATGGTCACTCCATCCTTTCGGAGTTAGGCGGGGAAGGTGCTTCAACCACCGGCCCCGCCGCTCTTTGCCGGGTTCCGCCCGGCGCGGCTTCCTGCCCCATGGTGGGGCGTGAATTCATGCGCGCTTGGCTTTCGCGCGGGCTGGCAGCCGCACCACCGGCGCGGGCGCTTTGGTGCAATGCTCAGCCCATGCGGCCATCAATGGCACCCGCCGCGCGAATAGATCGCTGCGCCTATAGGCTGCGCTCACCGCCCCATCGGGGATTTCATGGGCCAGGGCCTTTTCGCGCGCGTAATGCTCAGCCGGGCAAACATCATCAACCCATGTGGCGAAGGATGCACGGAAGCCATGCACGGAAGCGCGGCGTCCGTCCCGATCATTCCAGGGGCTTGCCTTGTGCATCACGCGAATCACCTTGGAGATTGCAGCATCCGAAAGCGGGCCATCGCGTGAAGCGTTCGGGAAAATCCAGGCATCCCCCGCAAGGGCGGCAAGCTTGGGCAGGTTCGCCAGATCGGGCTTTTTCCCGATAGCCTGCCCATAGGCGCGGGCCAGGGTATCAAGCGCGGCAGGGCATAAGGGAATGCGGTGGGGATCAATCTTTTCCGTCTTCCGCCCCTTCATGGCTTCCGGCGGTATGGTCAGGGTGGGGCCGTCTTGATCGAAGGACACCCAAGACCACCGGCAGGCGCGCCCCTCACTCGATCGAAGGGCGGTCAGGATCAGGAAGCGCAGGGCCAGCGGTGCCATGCCGGCTTCACCGTCTAGCGCGGTCATGAAGGCGGGCAGCCTCGCCCATGGCAAGGAAGGCTGGTTCCGGCCTTGGGCTTGTTTGGACAGCCCCAAGTCTTTCAGCCGGGAAGCATGGGCGGGGTTCTTTTCGTCGCGCCAGCCCTTGCGGGCGGCATAGTCCAATACGGCCGCAATGCGCCGCCGCACCTTGCCGGCCATCACCGGCTTGTCATGCCAGATCGGGGAAAGCACCTTCCCCACATCTTCCCCACAAATCTTCCCCACAGGCAGGCGCATGATCGGGGCGGCGTGTTGCTTCAGGCTGGCGCGCCAGCTTTTGGCGGTTTTGGCGGTTTTCCAGCTTGGCGCCTCAGCCTTCAAATAGGCATCCAAGGCGGCTTCGAATATGCTCTTGTCTTCCTCTTCCCGCGCCTCGCGATCGGCCTTGGCTTTCCTTTCGTCTTCCCGTTGCTTTTCAATGGGATCAAGCCCGGCTTCAATATCGCGCCGCACCGCTAGGGCCTTGGCGCGGGCTTGGGCCAGGCTCACCACGGGCCAGCCGCCTAGCCCCATATCGCGGCGCTTGCCGGCGATTGTCACCCGCACAAGCCAATCCTTGGACCCGCTTTTGTTCACCTGGAGCAGCAAGCCGCCCCCATCCGATAGGCGATAAGGCTTGTCGCGCTTTTTGGCGTTTTCGACTGTCTTGGCATCAAGGGCCATGGCGGGGCCTCGCGATTGTGGGGAAGATCAGCTTCCCCACACTACTCCCCACGCCAAGCCCCTGCAATGGCAAAATGGCGCACCGTGGCGCACATCGAGACTTTCCAAGCTTTTTCAGGGGTTTAGGCAAGAAAAAAGGGCGCCTCGCGCCCTTGGGTGACATGCCTTGGAAGGCTATCTGGCTCCCCGAGTTGGACTCGAACCAACGACCTAGGGATTAACAGTCCCGCGCTCTACCAGCTGAGCTATCGGGGAACAGGAGCCGGCGCGCCTAATAGCAGCGCTACGCTCTATGTCAAAGCCCTGCGGCTTCACTAAAGGGCGTTATGGAGGTCCGGAGCGGAATCGAACCGCTGTAGAGGGTTTTGCAGACCCTTGCCTGACCACTCGGCCACCGGACCTCACGGGGCTTCTATCGGGCCGCTACACTTCCTGGTCAAGCGCCAGCTTGGCGGGGCAAGGGCTCAGGACCTATAATGCGACCAACAAGGCTTGAAGGATGGGCAGAATGGATTTCGCGCGCGCCAGAATTTTCATGGTGGATGGGCAGTTGCGACCGAATCAGGTGCAGGATCCGCGCATCCTCTCGGCCTTTGGCGATTTGCCGAGGGAAGCTTTTCTGCCGGCCGATCTCGCCCCGCGCGCTTATGCGGATGCGGATGTGCCGCTGCCGGGCGGGCGGGTGCTGATGCAGCCCATGGTCATGGCGCGGCTTTTCCAACTCGCCGAACTGCGCCGCGGAGACCGCACTCTGTTGCTGGGGGCGGGCTGCGGCTATGGCGCGGCGGTGTTGGCCGCGATGGGCGCCAATGTCACCGCGCTTGAAGATGATCCAACCTTGCTCGCCCTGGCGCAGGCCGGTTTGGCGCGCTCTCTGCCGGAAGCCTCTGTCCGACTAATGCGTGAAGACCCGGCCCATCCGCCGGCGGGCCTTGGCCCCTTTGATGTTATTGTGATTGAAGGCGGCGTGACGGCTATTCCCCGCCCGATTGAGACCCTGCTCGCGGAAGGGGGGCGCCTGGTGACGTTGGTCACCACGGGCGGGCCGCCAGCGCGGGCTACCTTGGTGCGCCATATCGGCGGCAGCTTCACGCCGCGCGTGGCGTTTGAGGCTCATGCCGCGCCGCTGCCGGCTTTCCAGCCCAAGCCGAGCTTCGCTTTTTAGGTGATTTTCGGTTTTGGTCACTCTGGGCTGGCGCAACTGCCCGCGCATGCTGTAGCGTAATGAGGTATCTGTTCCGGCGATTACGGGATGGGGTGTCTTGGTGACTTGTCTGGGGCTTGGGGGTTGCACTTGATGAGAAGTTTTCGTGCTTCGCTGTTCCTCTCTGCGGCTTTGGCCATGGCGCCCGTCGCCTCTGCGGGCGCGCAAACCCTTCAGGAAGCCTTGGCGGCGGCTTATGCGAATAACCCGACGCTGCTCGCAGCCCGTGCGCAGCTTCGCGCCGTTGATGAAAACCTGCCCCAGGCCCTGGCTGGCTGGCGGCCCAGTGTGACCTTTTCAGGCGCTGGCGGCTACACGGATGCCACGACGCGGTCGCGGGTGGATAGCTCAGTTGGCCCCTATTCGCGCTTCACGGATATTGATCGCAGCACCGGCAACTTAACCGGGGCGGTTACCCAGCCAATTTATCGTGGTGGCCGCACCGTGGCCGGCACCAGGCGGGCGGAAAACCAGATTTATGCCCAGCGTTCCCGGCTGATCGCGACGGAACAGCAGGTGCTGCTGGATTCCGTAGCGTCCTATGTTGCCGTGATCCGCGACACCGAAGTGGTGCGCCTCAATACCAACAATGTGCAGGTTCTCTCACGCCAGTTGCAGGCCACCAATGAGCGTTTTCGTGTGGGTGAAATTACCCGCACCGATGTCGCGCAGGCGGAATCACGTTTGGCTGGCGCCCGCGCTGCCCTGGAACAAGCCGATGGCAATCGGGAATCCTCGCGCGCGGTGTTTCAGCGCCTGATCGGCATGGCGCCCAACCGGGTTTCGCCGCCGCAGCCGTTGATTGCGCCGGTGCGCTCCGCCCAGGAAGCGGTGCAGAAGGCCAGTACCAATAACCCGACCGTCATCGCCGCCATGTTTGATGAAGCGGCGGCGATTGAGAATATTGATCTGCAATTCGGCGCATTGTTGCCGACGATCGGTGTGCAGGGCCAGACCTTCCGGCTGGATAACAATACAACGCGCGGCACGCGTCAAACGGGCTCTCAGGTCACTGCCAATCTTTCCGTGCCGCTCTATCAGGGCGGCGCCGAACACGCCGCCGTGCGCCAGGCGCGCCAGCAGGCACAACAGCAGCGCCAATTGGTGGAAGATGCGCGCCGGCTTGCCGGCCAGCAGGCTGCCCAAGCCTGGGAAACTTTGCGCACGGCGCGCGCCCAGGTGGAAAGCGTGCGTGCCCAGATCCGCGCCCAGGAAATCGCGCTGGATGGCGTGCAGCGGGAAGCGGTGGTCGGTAGCCGCACCACGCTTGATGTGTTGAACGCCGAACAGGAATTGCTGAATGCCCGCGTCAGCCTGGTGCAGGCCCTGGCGACCCTTGTTAACGCTTCCTATTCACTAACTGCCACGATTGGCCGCCTGACGGCCCAGGATCTTGGCCTGCCCGTGCAACTATATGACCCGAAAGCCTATCATCAGGCGGTTCGTAACCTTTGGGTTGGAACTGGGGATTATAGTGATGTCGCGGCCCGGCCTGTGGCCGCTTCTGCGTCAACACCGCCCCAGGCGGCCGCGAGAGGAACACGATGAGCGCTACCGCCCCGCCCCCTGCCGGGGGGCAGGATCAATCCATGGATGATATCCTGGCGTCCATTCGCCGCATCCTGAACGAGGATGAGGCGTCGGCCCAGACTGCGGAAGCGGCGGACCCCTCCACCCCCGAAGCGGCTGGTGCTGAGGCGCCGGAGTTGCCAGAGGCGTCGCCACCCCCAAGAGCCTCAGCGCCCGAATTCACGCCCCCGCCCATGGCGCCGCCGCCGCCCATGGCGCGTTCGGGGCCGGAACCCATTGAATTGACGTCAGACATGTTGGTCACACCGCCAGGTCAGCCTGCACCGGCGCCGCGTATGGGCATGGATGATGCTGCTGGCCTGATTGCGCCGGCTGCTGCTGCGGCGGCGGCTGCCTCGGTCGGGTCCCTGCTGCGCGCCGTGAGTTCTGAGCGTGGTTCCCAGGTCTATCGCGGCGGGCCGAGCATTGAGGATGTGGTGCGCGAAGAAATCCGCCCCATCCTGAAGGATTGGCTGGATAGCCATTTGCCGCCTTTGGTGGAACGGCTGGTGCGCGCGGAAATCGAACGGGTCGTCAACCGCGCCTTGCCATAAAGCGGGACTATTCCGAGCGGATATTATTCTCCCGCACCACGCGCCCCCAAAGCGCCATCTGGTCCCGCAGGAAGGCGCTGAATTCCTGGGGCGTTGAGCCAACCACATCAATCCCCAATGGCCCGGTCATGCGCCCGCGCAATTCGGGCTCCGCCAGCGCCTTGACCAGGGCAGCGTGAAAGCGCCGCTGGATCGCCTCTGGCACCCGCGCTGGTGTGAGCAGCCCCCACCAAGCCAGCGCATCAATACCAGGCAGGCCCTGTTCCGCGACGGTCGGCAAGTCAGGGAATAGTGTGGAACGCCTCGCACCGGTCTGCGCAAGCGGGCGAAGCGTGCGGCCCACCTGGCCACCAAGACCGGCATTGGTCGCCATGGGCATATCCAATTCGCCGGCGGCGGCTGCGGCACTCATCGGGCCACCGCCGCGATAGGGCACATGCACCACGCGAAAACCCCCGGCGTTTTGCATAAGCGTCATGGTCAGGTGGGAAAGGCTGCCATTGCCGATGGAGCCATAGGTGATGGTATCGGGCTTTTCCCGGGCCGCCGCGATCACCTCGCGCAGATTCTGCCAGGGGCGGGAATTATGCGTGGTGATGATCATGGGCGCGGTGCCAATCAGCATGATCGGCGCAAAATCCCTCTCCGTATCGAAGCCGAGATTGGGGATCAGGAAGGGATTCACCGCATGGGTATCGAATACGGTGACCCAACTATTGCCATCCGCTGGCGCGCGCGCCGCCGCCTGCGTGCCCAAGGCGCCCGAAGCACCGGGGCGATTTTCCACGACCACCGGCACGCCAAGCTCGGCTGCCAGGCGCGGCTGCAGCAGGCGGGTGATGGTGTCCACGCTGCCGCCGGGCGGGAAGGGGGCAATGATGCGGATGGGGCCATTGGGCCATGATGGCGTCTGGGCAAGGGAAGGGGCGGCAAGACCAAGCCCGGCTAGGCTGGCAATCACGGCGCGGCGATGGAACATGGCGGCTTCCCGAAGCTTTGATGTTTTGCAGCGCGTTATGACCCACACCACGCGCCCTGCCCTTGACGTAACGCCCTGGGGCGGGGAAGGGAAGCGCCATGCTCGACAAGGTTTTCGACCCCGCCGCAATTGAACCCCGCCTTTATGCAGGCTGGGAGGCTTCAGGCGCTTTTTCCGCCCATCCGGAAAGCCCCAAGCGCCCCTTCACCATCATGATTCCGCCGCCGAATGTGACCGGCAGCCTGCATATCGGCCATGCGCTGGATAATACCTTGCAGGATGTGCTGATCCGCTGGCGACGCATGCAGGGCCGCGATGCGCTGTGGCAGCCGGGCACCGACCATGCCGGTATTGCGACGCAAATGGTGGTGGAACGCCTGCTGGCCGAACAGAAGCAGCCGGACCGCCGCGCCATGGGGCGCGAGGCATTCCTGAAGCGCGTTTGGGAATGGAAGGCGGAATCGGGCGGCACCATCACCCGGCAATTGCGCCGGCTTGGCGCATCACTCGATTGGCCGCGTGAGCGCTTCACGATGGATGAGGGGCTTTCGGCGGCAGTGCGCGAAGTATTCGTCACGCTGCACCGCCAGGGCCTGATCTATCGCGACCGGCGCTTGGTGAATTGGGACCCGAAATTCCTGACCGCGATTTCCGATCTGGAAGTCGAAAGCAAGGAAGTGAAGGGCAGCCTTTGGCATTTGCGCTACCCGGTGGAAGGTGCGCCGGGGCAGTTTTTGGTGGTGGCGACGACGCGCCCGGAAACCATGCTGGGCGATACCGCCGTTGCCGTGCATCCCGATGATGCGCGCTTCAAGGATTTGATCGGCAAGCGCGTCATCCTGCCGCTATTGGGCCACGCCATTCCGGTGGTGGCGGATGAATATTCCGATCCTGAAAAGGGTTCGGGCGCGGTCAAGATCACGCCTGCCCATGACTTCAATGATTTTGAGGTCGGGCGGCGCCATGATCTGCCCATGCCATCCGTTTTGGATGCCGAAGGGCGTGTGATGCTCGATGAAGTCAGCGCGCATTTCGCCGCCGCTGATGGCATTGCGGATCGTGATTTTGTGCGCGCCCTGGCCGGGCAGGATCGCTTCGCCGCGCGCAAGGCGATTGTCGCGCGGCTTGAGGAATTGGAACTGGTCGAGAAGATCGAACCGCACACCCATATGGTCCCGCATAGTGAGCGTTCAGCGGTGCCGATTGAACCGCGGCTCACCGTGCAATGGTATGTGGATGCGAAAACACTGGCGGGGCCGGCCATTCGCGCCGTGGAAGCCGGCCAGACCGTGTTTTCGCCCAAGCAATTCGAAAATACTTTCTTCGCCTGGATGCGCGACATCCAGCCCTGGTGCATTTCCCGCCAGCTTTGGTGGGGCCACCAAATCCCCGCCTGGTATGCGCCGGATGGTGAGGTATTCGTTGCCCATACTGAAGAAGAAGCCCAAGCGGCAGCGCGCGCCAAATACGGCCATGCGGTGGCGCTGACGCGTGATGAGGATGTGCTGGATACCTGGTTTTCCAGCGCGCTTTGGCCCTTTTCCACCATTGGCTGGCCGGAAAAAACGCCGGAGCTCGCGAAATACTATCCTGGCGATGTGCTGGTGACGGGCTCTGACATCATCTTCTTCTGGGTGGCCCGGATGATGATGATGGGCATCCATTTCATGGATGGGCGGGTACCCTTCAGGACCGTGTGCATCCATGGGCTGGTGCGCGATGAAAAGGGGCAGAAAATGTCCAAATCGCGCGGCAATGGCATTGATCCGCTGGAACTGCTGGATGCCTATGGCGCGGATGCGATGCGCTTCACGCTATGCGCGCTGGCAGCACCCGGGCGTGACATCAAGCTTGGCCGGCAGCGGGTGGAAAGCTATCGGTCCTTTGCTACGAAAATTTGGAATGCGGCGCGGTTTTGCGAAATGAATAGCATTGCGCCGGGCGCAGGGTTTGATCCGGCCTCAGCCAAGCTGCCGCTCTCGCGCTGGATTTTGGATGCGACCAATGCGGCGCTGGCGGAAGCGAATGCTGCGCTTGAAGGCTTCCGCTTCGATGATTATGCCAAGGCCTGTTATCGCTTCGCCTGGAATGATTTCTGCGATTGGTTCCTGGAATTCGCCAAGCCCGTGCTGAACGGCCCGGATGGCGCCGACAAGAATGAGGTAAAGGCGACAGCCGCACATGTGCTGGGTGTGATCCTCCGCATGCTCCATCCCGTCATGCCCTTCATCACGGAAGAATTGTGGCACCGCATGGGCTATGGCGCTGAGGGCAGTCTGATCCGCACTGCATGGCCGGAAGCCATGGCGGTTGCCGATGCTGCGGCAGCGCGCGCGGAATTGGATTGGGTGGTGCGGTTGATCTCTGAAATGCGCACGGTGCGGTCCGAGATGAATGTCGCCCCTTCCGTCACGGTGCCGCTGCTGATGGCCGGCGCCTGGCCCGAGAGCGTCGCACGTGCCGAACGTTGGGCGGATGCCATTCGCCGCCTCGGCCGTGCGAGTGAAATCCGTTCCATGATTGATAACCCAACGAAGGGTGTGGTGCAGATCGTATTGGATGAAATGACGCTGATGCTGCCTTTGGCCGATGTGATTGACTTCGCCGCCGAACGCGCCCGCCTTCGCAAGGAACGCACGCGCATTGAAGGCGAAGTGCAAAAGGTTGAGGCCAAGCTTGGCAGTAAAGCCTTTGTCTCTCGTGCGCCTGTCGAGATTGTCGAGGAAAACCGCGAAAGGCTTGCGGCCTGGCAGGCGGAAATCGCGCGGCTTGATGCCGCTTTGGCGCGGATTGCGGATTAGCGCATGATGCTGGGCCATCATGCGCGCTTGACTTCAGGCGACACCCCAAACAGTAATTTGGTTCATGTAAGGGCGGTCGGCGGATCGCATTCTGAAAATTTTGCAGGAGGAAAATGACGATGACGAAATGGGACAAGTCAAAACTGCCGAGCCGGCACACCACCATGGGGCCGGAACGCGCGCCGCATCGTTCCTATTACTACGCCATGGAATTGACGGCTGAGGAAATCGCGCAGCCTTTGGTCGGCGTCGCTTCCTGCTGGAATGAAGCCGCACCCTGCAATATCGCGCTGTCGCGTCAGGCCCAGGCGGCCAAGATCGGCGTGAAGGAAGCGGGTGCTACGCCGCGCGAATTCACCACCATCACCGTGACCGATGGCATCGCCATGGGCCATCAATCCATGAAATCCTCGCTCGCGTCGCGTGATACCATCGCGGATTCCATTGAACTCACGATGCGCGGGCATTGCTATGATGCGCTGGTGGGGATTGCGGGCTGCGACAAGTCTCTCCCTGGTGTCATGATGTCCATGATCCGGCTGAATGTGCCATCGGTTTTCATGTATGGCGGGTCCATCATGCCGGGCAAGCATCATGGCCGCGATGTCACGGTGCTCGATGTGTTTGAAGCGGTCGGCAAGCACGCCGCCGGTGGCATGTCTGATGAGGAATTGGATGAGCTGGAACGCCATGCCTGCCCAGGTGCCGGCGCTTGCGGCGGGCAGTTCACCGCCAATACCATGGCCTGCGTTTCCGAAATGATCGGGCTTGCGCTGCCCTTTTCTGCCGGTGCGCCGGCGCCGGATGAAGACCGCGACCGTTGGGCGGTGGAATCAGGCCGCGCCGTGGTGGAATTGATCCGCCGCAATATCCGCCCGCGCGATATCGTGACGCTGGATTCCTTGCATAACGCGGCCGCGATTGTGGGTGCGACCGGCGGTTCGACCAATGCCGCGCTGCATCTGCCCGCCATGGCGCATGAGGCCGGCATTCGCTTCACCTTGCAGGATGTGGCCGAGATCATGCGCAAGACGCCGCATATCGCCGACCTCAAGCCCGGTGGGCGTTACGTGGCGGCCGATGTGCATCGCATTGGTGGCGTGCCCATCATCATCAAGGCTTTGATTGATGGCGGCTATGTAAAGGGCGATTGCATGACCGTCACCGGCAAGACCATTGCCGAAAATCACCGTGAGGTGATTGTGCCGAAGGATCAGGATGTGGTGCGCCCCTGTTCCGATCCGATCAGCCCGATCGGTGGTGTTGTCTCCCTGCATGGCAATCTGGCGCCAGAGGGCGCGATCGTGAAAATCGCCGGCATGGAAAAGCTGCGCTTCGAAGGCACCGCGCTTTGCTTTGACTGTGAAGAGGATGCCTTCAAGGCCGTGGAAATGCGCGCCTATAAGCCGGGCGATATAATCATCGTGCGCTATGAAGGCCCGAAGGGTGGGCCTGGCATGCGGGAGATGCTCTCTACCACCTCGGCCATCTATGGTCAGGGCATGGGGGATAAGGTGGCGCTGATCACCGATGGGCGTTTTTCGGGTGCGACGCGCGGCTTTTGTATCGGCCATGTCGGGCCGGAAGCCGCGGTGGGCGGGCCGATTGCGCTGCTGCGTGATGGCGACAAGATCATCATTGATGCCGATAAGGGCACGATCGATGTGGCACTTTCCGATGAGGAATTGGCCAAGCGCCGCGCCGAATGGAAGCCGCGGAAGACCGATTATAATTCCGGCGTGCTCTGGAAATATGCGCAGTTGGTTGGCCCGGCCTATCTTGGCGCCGTGACGCATCCGGGCGGTGGGGCTGAGACCCACTGCTACGCGGATCAGTGATCCGCGCCGCACTTCTTGCCGTGATGCTTTGCACCGCCAGCCCGCTGGCGGCGCAGGGCTTTGGCGGCGTGTGGCAAGGCAGGCTGACCTGCGATGCCGTGCCGGGCATCACCCAGGCGCCGCTGGCGGTCCCCTTCACGATACGGGTGGATGGGGCAGTCGCGAAATATGAACGCCCGGTGCTTTCGGCTTCCGGGGCGCGGACGGGCGCTTGGGAAAGGGGCGAAGGGCGCGTGGGGGCGGATGGTGCTTTGGTGTTGTTGGGCGGGTCTTCCGGGCGCGGCTTTCACTATCGCGCGCGCTATGAAGGGCGGCTTGGCGCGGATGGCGTTGCGCAATTTACCGGCACGCAGGATTGGATGCTGGATGATCGCGATTTCACGCGGGTTTGCGCGATCGAAGTGCGGCGGTGATCACGCCGACATCATGAAAATGCCCTGATCCTGCCCGGCGGCAGCCACGGAGGCATGGTGACATTCCCATGATCCCAGATGGATCAAAGGGGGTATTTGATGCGCCTGATTACCGTGCCGCTTTCGATGTTGCTGTTGTTGTTGACGCTGGGTGGCTGCCTTGCCAGCGACGGCCATAACAGGCCGTCTTATGGTTATGGTTACGGCGGCTATGGCTATGCGCCCTATGGTGGGCATGCCTATCGGCCCTATCGGCACAGCTATCGCGCCTTCGAACCGCATCGGCATTACCGGCAGCATCGCCATCATCATCATCATCAGAATCGGCCGCTGTTTCCGCATCGACCGATCTGGAAGAAATGGTAGGGGCGGATCAACGATCCGCCACTTCCACCATCACCAATTCCGCATCTTCGCTGGCGGTGATGGTGATCGCATCCTCCGCACGAATGGCGAGGCCGTCACGCGCGCTTGCTTCCACGCCATTCACGCTGGCAGCGCCGCGCGCCAGCACCAGATAGGCCGCGCGGCCCTCCGCCAGTGGTTGCGTCAGGCTTTGCCCCTTGGCGAGCGTTGCCGCCATCACCGCGCCATCCACATTGATGGCGAGCGCGCCCATGTCAGCATCCGCTGGCCGGCCTGAAGCCAAAACCTCAAACCCTGCCTCGCGCTTTTCTTTGGGGAATTTCTTGGCACCCCAGGATGGCGGCAGGCCGGTGCGGTCCGGCATGATCCAAATCTGAAACAGCGTGGTGACACCTGGTTCCAGATTATATTCCGAATGGACAACGCCGGTCCCGGCACTCATCACCTGCACATCGCCGGCTTCGGTGCGGCCTTCATTGCCCATGCTGTCCTTATGGGTAATGGCGCCCTGCCGGACATAGGTGATGATTTCCATATCCCGATGCGGGTGCGGGTCAAACCCCGTGCCGGGCGCGATTTCATCATCATTCCAAACACGAAGCCGCCCCCAATTCATGCGCGCAGCATCGCGGTAATGCCCGAAGGAGAAATGGTGATTGGCATTGAGCCAACCGAAATTCGCCTTGCCCAGGCTATCAAAGGAACGGAGTTCGATCATGGTGATCCCATCTGGCCGCTTGTGGCCCTTGCCCTGTTAGATAAGGGCACGCGGCGGGCGGTGCCATACCGCCCGCGCAACGCAGTTATGCGCGCAAAAAACTCACCGGCACATCAGTACGGGAATTTCCGCATTCTCCAGCACATGGCGCGTCACACCGCCCAGGATCAATTGCCGCAGGCGGGAATGGCTATAGGCGCCCATGGAAAGCATATCGGCGCCGAAATCGCGCACCGCGCCCATAAGCCCCGCGCCCACATCGCGGGTTTGCGGCTTGAAGGGCGAGAGCTCCGCCTCAATGCCATGCCAGCGGAGATAGGCCTGAATGCCCTCGGCCTTCGGGCCACGGCGCTGATATTCATCGGCGCAGAGAATACGCACTGCCTTGGCCTGATGCAGCCAGGGCAGCGCTGCCGCCACCGCCGCCGCACTTTCCGCCGTGCCATTCCAGGCGATGCAAATGCGCGTGCCAATCGCCGCCGGCGGTGTGCGGGGCGCAATCAATACGGGCCGGCCGGAATCGAACAGGATAGCGTGCAGCGCATCGCTGCTCGATACATCCTCTCCCGCTTCGGGGTGCGGCACCACGGCCAGATCGTAAAGCCGTGATTGCTGCGCGACGACATCTTCTTCCCGCCCCACCATGGCTTCGAAGGAAAGCGTGGGGCCACTGGTTTTCGACGCCGTGTCAGGATTATCGGCGAGTGTCACATCGCCCAGATTGGCGGTGAATTTCTGGAACAGGTTTTTGACGCGATCCGCCCTCTCCCCGCTTTCGCGTTCAGTGGCGGCCATCATTTCCTCAATCATCGCGCCGGAAAGCCCTTCCCCGGCGAGCGGCGCAACATCGCGCGCATCCACGCGCACATGCAGGCAATGCACATGCGAGCCCCAAATGCGCGCGGCAATCAAAGCTGTGCCAAGGGCGGATTCCCCCGCGGCAGTGCCCGTGAGCGGCAGCAACAAACGGCGATAGGCCATGACCATGCCTCCTCATTACTTTGGTTTTGTTTTACGTCGTCCCAAACGCCTAAGGTTTAGCACATCTTCAACCCGCCGCGCCAAGGGTCTGACGCGCCGCACTCAGCGCATCACCCGCCGTATCCAGCCTGAGCCAGCCAATCGCGCCGGGGTCGGATTGGGCTGCGCGTTCCAGCACGGCAATCGTCGCGTCAGAGGCATCGCCGCGCCGCGCCAGGATGCGCGATTTCAGGATTTCCATAGGCGCTTCAAGCCAAAAGCCCTGAAAAGCCACGCCAACACGCGCTGCGATTGCCGCCGCCTTTTGCCGATACCCCGCGTCCAGAAACATCGCATCCAAGGCAACCGCATGGCCCTGGCGCAGCGCGGCCTCGGCAATCATGAATAATTCTTCATGTATGGCAGTGCTGATGGCCTCGGTATAGGCCTGGGCCGGCAGAGGCGCTTCCGGTGCCAGGCCGAAGCGCCGTTTGCGCAGCTCATCTGACCGCAAAAGCAGCGCGCCCGTTGCGGCGCCAAGCGAAGGTGCCAGGCCGCGCGCCAGGGTGGATTTGCCCGTACCTTGCAGCCCGCCCACCGCAATCAGGCAAGGCAGCGGCGGCGCCAGATATTCCGCCGCGGCGCCCAGCAACGGCACACCATCTCGCCCGCGTGCGGCTTCCACATGCGCACGGACCAGGGCGCGGAGCGCAAGCCAGAGCGGCAGCAGCCCAAGCACCCCATAATCGCCCGACCGCGCCAGATAACGGTTCAGCACGCGATTCGCCGCCGCCCGCCCGGCCTGCCGGTCCAAATCCATCAGCAGGAAGGCAAGATCATAGCCGGTATCAATCCGCGCCAGGGCTTCATCGAATTCCAAAGCGTCAAAGGGCGTGGGCTTGCCCTGCCAGAGGCACAGATTCCCCAAATGCAGATCGCCATGGCAGCGCCGGATGCGCCCTTCCGCCGCGCGGGCTGTAATTGAAGCTACTGCACGTTCCAGCGCTGCCTCAAACCGTACGGCCAAAGGTCCAATCCTGGCCTCCGGCAAGCCCGCCGCGCGGGCGGCACGCAGATTGCCCGATAGCACGGCCTCCATGGCGCCGGGCGCATCGGGCACATCCACCCTGGGCGCCGCCTGATGGAGCGTGAAAACCGCATCGCCCAGGGCGTCCAGCAAGGCCGGCGTCAGGCCGCCCCGCGCCGCCACCGTATCCAGGAAATCGCTGGCCGGGATCGGCGCCATGCGGAGCACCCATTCCAGCACCTCCCCCTCCCCGCCTTCCTGCAAGCGGCCATCCGGGGCGCGGGTGATGGCCACCACATCGCGGTAAATCGCCGGTGCGGCGGCCTGGTTCAGCTCCAATTCCCGGCGGCAGAAATGCGCCCGCGCTGCCAGGGTGCTGAAATCAAGAAACCCCAGCGCGACCGCCTTCTTCATCTTCCAGGCGGTGTTACGCCCGACAAAAATCGCCGAAATATGCGTTTGAATGGGCGCGGCGCCGGCAAGCTGCTCCAGAAAGGCGGCCACTTCCGCCTGGTTCTGGGGAATGCCGGCGGCGAGCGTCACGGATAAAGGGTTTCCAGCCGCCAGCCCGCGCCATCACGATGGAACACACGGCGTTCATGCAGGCGGAAGGGCATGTCACGCCAGAATTCAATCCGCGCCGGCAATACGCGAAAGCCGGACCAGAAGGGCGGGCGCGGGATCTCGCCCACCGCATATTTCAGCCCGTATTCGGCCACCGCCTTTTCCAGGGCAAAGCGGCTTTCCAACGGGCGCGATTGCTTGGACGCCCAAGCCCCTAGGCGGGATGTGCGCGCGCGCGACGCATAATAGGCATCCGCCTCGGCATCCGAGACCTGCTCAACCTGGCCTTCCACGCGAATGCTGCGCTGGAGTGTTTTCCAGTGAAAGCACAGCGCGGCGAAGGGATTGGCGGCCAATTCGCCGCCCTTGCGGCTATCCAGATTGGTGTAGAAAACAAATCCGCGCGCATCCACGCCCTTCAGCAGCACCATGCGCGCCGATGGCCTGCCATCCGGCGTGGCGGTGGCCAGGCACACCGCATTCGGGTCATTGATCTCTCCCTTGGTGGCTTCCGCCATCCAATCCTGAAACAGGGCATAGGGGTCTTCGGTGGTGGTCACGGTGCTGTCCATGGGATTCTCCTTGTCATGCCCTGTATCGGGAGGCTTTGCGAAAGAACAAGGCCCTTGCCCGGCATCCGGCGCCATGGCAGATCGCCCAAACGCGCAATCCCGGATGGTCCCACTACCGATGAACGACGCCGATCCAGCCCCCACCATCCCCACAGGCACCCTGATGGCCGGCAAGCGCGGCCTGATCATGGGGGTGGCGAATGACCGTTCCATCGCCTGGGGCATTGCGCAGGCCATTGCCGCCCAAGGCGGGCAGGTTGGCTTTACCTATCAGGGGGAAGCGCTGGAAAAGCGCGTGCGCCCGCTGGCGGAAAGCCTGGGCTCAAGCCTGGTGGTACCCTGTGATGTGGCCGATGATGCCGATATGGATGCTGCCTTTGGCGCGGTGGAAAAGGCCTGGGGCGGGATGGATTTTCTGGTCCATGCCATTGGCTTTGCCGATAAGCAGTATCTGCGCGGGCGCTATCTGGACACGCCGCGCGATGCCTTTCTGCAGGCGATGGATATTTCCTGCTATTCCTTCGTGGCCGTTGGCCGCCGCGCTGCCGCGCTGATGAAGCGGGGCGGGTCGCAATTGACCCTTTCCTATCTAGGTGCTGAGCGCGTGACGCCGCATTACAATGTGATGGGTGTCGCCAAGGCCGCCTTGGAAGCCAGCGTGCGCTATATGGCGACCGATCTGGGTGAGGCCGGCATTCGCGTGAATGCCATCAGCGCCGGCCCGATCAAGACCCTCGCCGCTAGTGGCATCGGCGATTTCCGCTACATCCTGAAATGGAACCAGTACAATTCGCCGCTACGCCGCAATGTGACGATTGAAGAAGTGGGTGGTGCGGGTTTGTATCTGCTGTCCGATCTCGCCGCTGGCGTGACGGGTGAAGTGCATCACGTGGATAGCGGTTATCATATTGTCGGCATGAAGAACCCCGACGCGCCGGATATTTCCACGGTTTGATGACATGAAAAACGCGGCCCGCATCGGCAGGCCGCGTTTCTTCGCGCAAGCAGCGCCGATCAGGCCGCTTGCAAGCGCTGGATGAGCGATTGCGTCGCTCCGCGCAGCTGCACTGCCTCATCCGCCAGTGACTTCGTCGCCTGGTTGATGGTGCCAATCGCCTTGCCGGTAGTCTCGGTCATGTCGGAAACGCGACCGATTGACCCTTCCAGCGAACCGACCGAAGAAGCGGCAGAGCGCAGGCTTGAAGCGATTTCCGCCGTGGTCGCGGATTGTTCTTCAACCGCCGCGGCAATCGCACCATTTTCGTTGTTGAGCTGGCTAATGCGGCCCACGATTTCGCGGATCACTTCAACCACATCCGAAATAATGGATTGCATGGCGCTGATTTCGCCCTGAATACCCTCAGTCGCCTTGGCCGATTGCGCGGCCAGGTTCTTCACCTCGGAAGCCACCACGGCAAAGCCCTTCCCGGCGTCACCCGCGCGGGCCGATTCGATGGTGGCATTCAGCGCCAGCAGATTGGTCTGCGCCGCGATGGACCCGATAAGGCCAGTCACATCATTGATCCTGACCGATGCGGCATTCAGCCCATCAATCAGCGACGTCACGCGATCCGCCTCATCAGCGGCACTGCGCGCCGTTTGCGCCACGGCAGTCACGCGTGCCGAGACTTCGGAGATCGCGACCGTAAGCTGTTCCGCTGCGGCGGAGACGCTTTGGATGCCGTTATTGGCTTCCGTGCCTTCATGCGCCGCGGTGCGGGCCTGTGTCAGCGCGGTATCGGTGGTGCTGGCAACCTTGCTGCCCTCCACCACCAGCTTGGCAGAATTGTCGGACAGCGCCGTGACGGATTGGCCAATGGCCTTTTCCAGATCACTGGCGATTTCCTGAATGGCCGTGCGACGCGCGGTTTCCAGTTCCGCACCGCGCTTGGCTTCCGCGTCACGCAGCTTGGCTGTTTCAACCAGGCCATCACGGAAGATGGTGGTGGCACGGCTCATGTCGCCAATTTCATCCACGCGTTCGGCATGGGGGATGCTAACAGCTAGATCACCCTTGGCAAGCTTGTCCATGGAACCGGAAAGCTGATCAAGCGGCTTCGAAATGCGCAGCACCATGAGCCAAGCTGCAGCCGCGGAAACCGCCAGGATCATGGCGACCGCAATGCCCAGCATGACACGCCAGAAGGCCACGCGATTTTCTGCTGCGTGAATGGTGGACGCCAGACGTTCTTCAAGGGCGACATAGAATTGGTCAATCGGGCCCATGATATCGGCCTTGAAGCGGTGGTAATCCGCGCCATGCATCAGATCCCGCGCCGTGGCGAAGTCAGGCGCGCGGCGGACGGTGAACTTGCCCTCAGAATCGGCGAAAATCCCCTTGGCAGCATTGATCGCAACGGTTTCAAGCTGGATCAGCGCATCGGAATTCTGCTGCGCTTGACGCAACAGCGCGAATTCCGCTTCCGAAAAGCCGGCTTCGCGCATCATTTGCTGCAGCGGAATGCGCGCGCCATCCGGGCGCGGCGCACGGCCTGTTGCTGCCACGAAATCCCAATAGATGCGGTGATAATCCACCGGGCGCGGCTTCTCGCCATTGCGAATCGCGATCACGGACAGGAATTGTTCTTCCCATTTCGGATCACCTGTCACCACATAGGTGCGCGCATTGCGCGTGATGTCATCCGATGATTGGCGCAATTCATCGGCCAGGCGATAGGACAAATGCTGGTTCTGATAGGCATTGCGCGCCGCGCTGAAGGCATCCTGCATCATCAGGAAGGACAGCAGCGCAAGGCCAGAGGCTGCCGCCAGGGCAAGGCTCATGACAATGGCCATAGGCCGAATTCGTAACATTTGGGTCTCCAGATCCCGAGGGCGTTTCCGAAAGCCTCCATTCCATTCAAGGGCAGGGATTGGGGCGATCAGCCATTCCAGCAAGCTGAAATCATGACGCCACCGGACCACCACTCGGGTGAAATGGATGACACGCCGAGCCTATGCCGGTTTGGTGAAGAAGCCTTGAAGAATTGCCTGAATTTATTGCAGCCGACCCAGAAATGAGGCTGCCGCAAAAATGGCATCAAGTAACTTTTCCGTTAAAAACCAAACCTCCGGATTTCGACCACTTGACTGGAAAACGCGCATTCATCCTCACGGCCTGTTCAGTAATTCTGCCTAGAATGCAGCTTCATCTGTGGTTCAATCTGGTACGGAAAAATCAATGCACCCCCCTGCCGCTTCAGCAAAACGCTCCTTCCTCGGGCTTGGCCTTATTGCCGGGCTGACCGCGCTTGGCACCGCAGGCGTCATGTATGGCCTGCCACAAACCCTGCCGGCACCGCCCGCCGATCCGCGCCTCCCGATGTTGGCGCGCAGCCTCGATCTTGCCGAACGCGCGACAGGGCTTTCCGGCGCCGTCCCGCCCATGCTCCTGGCGCGATCAGACGCGGAATTGGCCGAAGCCGGGCGCCGGGCACGCCAGGCGGAAGACCGCCTGAATGCGCTGCTGCGGGGCAATGGACAGATACCGGCTGCCGTCCAGACAGCCAGCACCGGCCTTGCCACGGCGCTTCGCCAGCTTGGAACGGCGCTGGAAGCCGAACAAAAGGCGCGGCAGGAAGCGGACCGCCAAATCGCGGCCCTTGGCGCGGCGCATCGTGTGTTTCGCGCTGCCTTGCTGCCCGCCATCGATGAGGTTGGCCAGGAAATCAGCCGCGCCATGAATGGCGCTCCGCCACCCCGTGGCCAGGCGCCCCGGCCGCGCGGCTTGCTCGCCAATAATGAAATCCCCCGCCAGGCGGCGCTGCTCAGCGCACGCGGCGCTGCAGAGGAACTTATCGGCCTCATCAATCGCTTCAGCGCCGCCCCGGATGATGCACCCCATCAGGCCCTCATCAACGCCCAAAATACCGCCTTGGCCAAGCTCCGCACCGCTATGGCCGCCCTCGGGGACGCGCCGCGCTATCAGCCCCTCCGCGAAGCTGCCACGGCCCTGCAACGCGCGCATGAGGCGCTGGAAGCGCCTTCCGCCCGCCAGGCGCGCGAAGTGGCCTCTGGCCAGGATGTCGCCGCCGCTGCTGCGCGGCTGGCAGAAGCGGGAACACGTTTTCAAGCGAGCATCGGCCCGGTCTTGACCGCCGCCGCCGAGGAAGCCAAGCGCACCCCGCCCGCCCAACCGCGGCACCAGCCTGCCCAGATGCTGCCCATCGGGCTTGGGGCGCTTGCCCTGGCCTTGGCCGCGCTCACTGCCTTCCTCACGCGCCGCCGTAGCATCCCCGCCGTTGCGGAAAAGCGGCCCGATACCGGCATGCTTGCCACCCTCCGCGCTGACCTCACCAGCGCCAATGCTGCGCGAGATGAAGCCAAGGCCGCGCTGGCACGGCTGCAGGCAGACCACGCCGCGCTGCGCGCCGAAACTGCCCAGATGTTGGAAGCGCATATCACGCCGCGCCTGCAAAGCCTGGCGCAGGACGCGGCCACAAGCCGCGCGACACTGGCTGCGCTGACAGAAGCGCAGGCGACCGCGCAGCAAGCCACCACCGGCATTGGCGCCAGCGCCGAATGCGCGCGTGAGGAAACCGGCAAGGTCGCCGCAGCGGCAGAAGAACTGACCGCGACGGTTGCCTCCGTTTCCGAACAAATCCGTGCTTCGGCCAGCATCGCGGCCCAGGCCGTAACGGATGCCAGCCGCACCGATGCCATTGTGCAGGGCCTTTCCGGTGCGGCGGAGAAGATCGGCGATGTGGTGAAGCTGATCACCGCCATTGCCGGCCAGACCAATCTGCTGGCCCTGAACGCCACCATCGAAGCGGCGCGTGCGGGTGAAGCGGGCAAGGGCTTCGCCGTGGTGGCTTCCGAAGTGAAGGCGCTTGCCACGCAAACCGCCAAGGCCACCGACGAAATCTCCCGTCAGGTGCAGGAAATCCGCAATACCTCCACCGAAGCGGTGACGGCCATCCAGGGTATTGCCGCAGTGGTGCAGCGCATTGATGGCATCGCCGCCGAAGCGGCACGCGCCATTGAACAGCAAGGCGCGGCGACGCAGGAAATCGCCCAGGGCATCGCCGCAGCGGCCGAGGGCACCACGGCGGTGGCCGGTGCGGTCGCCAAGGTGCAGGGCGGCATGGCAGCCGCTGGCGCGCCTGTCGCCGCGCTTGGTGATCACGCCGACGCCATGGCGCGGCAGAGCGCGGCGCTACAACAGGAAGTGGTGAGCCTGGCTGCGCGGCTAAGGGCTGCCTAAGACCCCATCCGGCCTGAGGCGCTGATAAATCGGCCGCAGCAGAAAGGGCGTCAGAAAAAGCGGGAATTGCCCAAGCGCGAAGAACAGCAGAATACGCTCATCGGTCGCCGACGGCAGCACCGCCAAAAACAGCGCCATATTGCGATTGCCGCCGAGCAAGCCTGCCGTCAGCGCCAGCTTCTTGCCGGTTGGCGCAAAGACCAAAGCGGTTGCCGCGTTCAGGCCGAAATTCGCCGCGAAGGCCAAGGCGAGGCCTCCCATCACCCAGGCAGGGTCTGAGGTGATTTTGGCCAGCATCCCATCCATCACGCCGAAGCCAAAAATCACGACAAGCCACACCACGGACCCATCCAAGGCGCCGGCATAGCGTTGCAGCCGCGCAGCGCCCAAAATCCGGCGCAGCGCGACCGCAATCAGCAAGGGCAGGCCCACCACCAGCATCAGCCGGCCCATCAGCGCCGAAAGTGAAATCGCCAAATCAATGCCCATGAGCCCGAGCGCGAGTGGTGGCGCGGTGAAGGGCACAATCAGCGTGGTGATGATGGCGACCACCAGCGAAATCTCTCCATCCAGCCCCACCATGCGCGCAAATGCCGGAGAGGACGTGGCCGCACAGCCCATGGCGCTGATCACCAGCCCCGCAACCAAGGGTCCTTCAAAGCCAAAGCCGCGCAGCACCAGAAATAGCAGGATGGGGCAGACCAGCATCATCCAGCCGACCAGCAGCGCCACCAGCACGGGTCGGCGCAAATACGCCACCACCTGCACCAAATCCACGCGCAGCAGCACCATGGTCATGAGCGTTGCGACCGTAGAGGTGACCGCATCGCGAAACAGCGCAGCCAAGGGCGGGATGAAAAGCCCCGCGAAAATGCCAAGCGCCAGCAGCAGCCCACCGCGGCGCGCGGACCATTCCAGGAAGGCAAGGGTCATGGGGAAACCGATCCCCCTCCAGGCGCCATGATCGCCGCGCGATAGGGCAAGGAAGGCACGGCGCCTTCGCGCGTGCAGGCCAGCGCCCCCGCCGTCACCGCAAGCCGCAAGATCTTTTCCGGCGTGAAGCCTTCCGCGCTGAAGGCCGCGAAGGCGCCAAGGAAGGCATCGCCCGCGCCGGTGGTATCGACAACCGTCACGCAGGGCGGCGCGGCATCAATCACAACACCATCCGGCCGCGCCCAAAAGGCGCCGATGGCGCCGGCGGTAACGATCACGTCGCGCATGGTCTCGGCAGCGAGCGCGAGCGCCAGATCAGCGGGCTCGGCCTCGCGCTGTGCCAGAATGGCGGCTTCGGTTTCATTCAGCACCAGCATATCGGTGGCGGCGAGAAGTTCCGGCGTGATCGGCGCCGCAGGGGCGACATTCAGGATGCGGCGCGCGCCCGTCAGGCTGCGAAACAGCGCGGCAGTGGCCGCTTGCGGCGTTTCAAGCTGCGCGAGAGCCACTGCGATATCGACAGGCGGCTTAAAGCTTGAATGCGATGCCAATTTGGCATTGGCACCAGGGATGATGATGATTTGATTCTCGCCCGCTGCATCAAGCAGAATGGTGGCAGCACCTGTGGAGGTCGGGCTGGCTTGCACGGCCGCGGCATCAATCCTTTCCGCCGCCCAAAGCGCCCGCGCCGCCTCGCCCGCCGCGTCATCACCAATGGCGGCGATGATCCCCACGCGCCCACCCGCGCGCGCCGCCGCGACCGCCTGATTGCTGCCCTTGCCGCCATGAAATTCGGCCATGCCAAGCGCAGTGAGCGTCTCACCGGGCGCGGGGAAGCGCGCGAGCCGCAGCACCGTGTCGCGATTATAGGACCCAATAACCAGAATACCGCCCATAAGGGCGAAGCCTGCGGGGCGCATCGGCCCCGGTCAAGCGAGAAATTATTTCAAACACGCCGCAACATGCGGCAGGAAATGCTGCACCGGCGGCGTGGTCAGCCCCGATACCTTCGCCCCTTCATCAAACCGCCTGAGCCGCACAGCATCTTCCGCATGCGGCAGCGCCCTAAAAGCGGCAACTTCCTCAGCCGACATCTGCCCACCTTGCAGCGACAGGCTGAGCACGGAATCCGCTGACAGCTTGGCGAAGTAATCGGCTTCCGTCGCGCACAGATAGCGCTTGGCCGCGACATGCAGCCGCACCGGTTCCGTCACTTCCGGTCCGAACCAGGCTTGCAGCCAGACCTGACCCAATTCCTCATGCTTGTCATCCACGCCATGCGCGGCGGGATTGTCGCCCAGATCATGCACCAAATGGCCGATATCATGCAGAAGCGCAGCGGCGATCAGCGATGAGGAACACCCCTCACGCTCTGCCTGCCAGGCGGCTTGCAGCGCGTGCTGGCGTTGCGTGACATCATGCAGCCCATAACGGCCATGGCCCTTGCCATCAATCAGATCGGCCAATTCCTGCAAGCGCGGGTCTTCGGTATTTGCCATGGTGAATTCTCCCCAACGATTCATATATTCGGTAGCGCTTGATGGGACTTCGGGGAAGCGCCGTCACGGTCGTGTCATCAATTCTTCACGACCATGACGGACAAGCAGAAGACTTATCCAGCCTACGCTGCCTGATTCAACCCACCCATCGCCATAAGCTGCGACAGGTGATGATCCGCATCGCCGAACATGGTGTCTATGGTGGTGATGCGCTTGAAGTAATGCCCACCCAGATATTCCATCGTCATGGCAATGCCGCCATGCAATTGAATGGCGCTCTGACCCAGGAACTTGCCGGAACGCCCGATCTGCACCTTCACCGCCGACATTTGCCGGCGCCGTTCCACGGCATCGGTCTCGCCAGCCATCATCGCCGCCAACATGGCCATGGAACGCGCCTCTTCGAGCGAGACCATCATCTCTGCCGCGCGATGCTGCAGGGATTGGAAGGACCCGATCGGCCGGCCGAATTGCTTGCGCGTCCTGAGGTAATCAAGCGTCAGCTTATGCAGCGCATCCATCGCACCAACAGCCTCACCCGCGAGAGCGGCCATGGTTTCATCCACCACACGATCCACCAGCGCGAGACCATTGCCGGCATCACCCAGTAGCGCCTCGGCGGGCAGGCTCACGCGATCAAGCGTAATCTCCGCCCCGCGCAGCCCGTCCGTCGTCGGATAACCACGCCGAGAGACACCCTTGGCATTCGCCGGCACCAGAAACACGCCAATGCCGGATTTGTCGCGCCGCGCGCCACCGATGCGCGCCGTGACCACAATCTGGTCCGCGACATCGCCATGCAGCACCACACCCTTGCGGCCTTCCAGCACCCAGCCCGCGCCATCCTGCTTCGCCGTGGTCGCCACATCATGCAAATCATGGCGCGATTGCGGCTCGGTATAGCCGAAGGCGAGTTTCAGCTTGCCGGCAGCAATCTCCGGCACCATGGCGGCACGCTGCGCAGCCGATGCGCCGTGGCGAATAAAGCCACCACCCATCACCACGGTCGCAAGCCAGGGTTCCAAGGTGATGGCGCCGCCCATGGCTTCCGCCATCAGCATCACCTCAACCGGGCCGGCACCAAAGCCGCCATCCTCTTCCGCAAAGGGAAGGCCAAACAGGCCGAGATCAGCATAGGCTTCCCACATTTCCTGCGACCAGCCGGTCGCGGATTTCATGAAGCGCTTGCGGTCTTCAAACTTGTATTTATCGGCCAGCAGCTTGGTCAGGCTGTCCTGCAGTAGCCGCTGGTCTTCGGAAAGATCGAAATCCATGTCTCAGAGCCCCAAAAACGCTTTTGCCATGATGTTCTTCTGGATCTCATTCGATCCGCCATAAATGCTTTGCTTGCGCCAATTGAAATAGGTGGGTTGCGCCAGCGTGGCCCATTCCGGCGCCAATTCCGGTTCATTCCAGCGATCACCATCAGGATCAGCACCCACCATGCCGTAAGGCCCGGCGGCCATGACATAAAGATCACTGATCGCCTGCTGAATTTCCGTGCCCCTGATCTTCAGCACGGAAGATGCCGGGTTGGGTTTGCGTTCACTGAGCTGACGGTTTTCATCGGCCAGCACGCGCATGGTGGTCATCTCCAGCGCCTTCAGTTGCACTTCAACTTCCACCAGCCGTTCACGGAAGCGTGCATCTTCGATCATCGGGCGCTCACCGCCTGGTGCATTCTGCGCAATGAGCTTGAGGCGCCGGATACGATCCTTGGAAGCGCCCACCCGCGCCTGGCCGGTGCGTTCATTGGACAGCAGGAATTTCGCGCAATCCCAGCCGCGATGTTCCGTGCCGACCAGATTGGCGACGGGCACTTTCACATCATCAAAGAACACCTCATTCACCTCATGCGCGCCATCAATGGTGATGATGGGGCGCACGGTGATGCCCGGCGTCTTCATATCCACCAAGAGGAAGGAAATGCCTTCCTGCTGCTTCGCCGCTTCCGGATTGGTGCGCACCAAAAGGAAAATCCAATCGGCATATTGCGCGAGCGTCGTCCAGGTCTTTTGCCCATTGACGATGTAGTGATCACCTTCGCGCACCGCGCGCGTTTTCAACGACGCCAAATCGGACCCCGCGCCGGGTTCCGAAAACCCCTGACAGAACCAAAGATCGAGGTTCGCAAGCTTGGGCAGGAAGAACTTCTTCTGTTCTTCAGTACCGAAGGCAATCAGCACCGGGCCCAACATATTGCAGTTGAAGCCAAGCGGAATTGGCGCCGGCGTGCCCTGCAATTCTTCCAGCAGGATAAAGCGCTTGATCGCGGACCAATCCTTCTGCCCGCCCCATTCCCCTGGCCAATGCGGCACGCACCAGCCCTTGGCATTCAGCTTCTTCTGCCAATCCACCTGCATTTGCTTGGTGGGGGTGCGGCCCGCCGCCATGCGTTCCCGCGTATCGGCGGGCAGGTTGGCATCAATCCAATCCCGCACTTCCTGGCGGAAGGCGCGTTCCTCATCCGTGAAGCGTAGATCCATTGTTCTTTCCCTTCATTCCTGCTTGCCGCGACGCGGCGTCAAACCTTGGACTTGCCCATGGCCGCGAAGCTTCCGCCCTCATCGGCCAGTTTTTCGATCAGCGCCGCGGGGCGCAGATTCTTATCCCCCGTCGCCTCAGCGTATTTATTGAGCTTGTCGCGCACAGCCTTGAGGCCCTGCGTATCCGCCCAGAACATCGGCCCGCCACGCCAGGCAGGCCAGCCAAAGCCATTGGTGAAGATCACATCAATATCAATCGGGCGCGACGCAACACCTTCTTCCAGAATGCGGGCACCTTCATTCACCATGGGCAGCAGCAAGCGTTCCAGGATTTCATCCGCTTCAATCTTGCGGCGACGCACCTGCATTTTCTCTGCCACATCCAGAATAATGCGCTCCACTTCCGGGTCCGGCAGGCGGTTGCGCTTTTCGTCATACATGTACCAGCCCTTGCTGGTTTTCTGCCCGAAGCGCCCCGCCGCCACCACGGCATCCGCAATCGGCGCGACTGTGCCGCGCGCCTTGCGCACCGCCGCACCAATATCGAGCCCCGCCAGGTCACCGGTCGCGAGTGGCCCCATGGCCATGCCATAGCCTTCCATCACGCGGTCAATATCCTGCGGCAGGCAGCCTTCCAGCAGCAGCTTTTCCACCTGCGGCGTGCGCTTGCCGGTCATGCGATTGCCGACAAAGCCATCGCAATTGCCCACCAGCACCGGAAGCTTGCCGATCTTCTTGCCGAATTCGGTTGCCGTTGCGATGGCGACCGGATTGGTCTTTGACCCGCGCACATTCTCAAGCAGGCGCATCACATTGGCGGGGCTGAAGAAATGCATCCCCATCACCCATTCGGGCCGAGAAGTCGCGCTCGCGATCTGGTCAATATCGAGCGTCGAGGTATTGGAAGCCAGCACAATCCCCGGCCGCGCTGCCTTATTCAACCGCGCGAAGACCTGCTTCTTCACCTCCATATTCTCAAACACCGCTTCGATCACCAGATCAGCTTCGCCCACCGCCTTCTCGAAATCGGTCGAACCGGTCAGCAGCGCGCGGCGCTTTTCATATTCGGCCTGAGACAAGCGGCCAGAAGCGACCGTGCGCTGCCAATTCGCCTCACAACGCTGCAAGCCCTTGGCGAGGGCCTCTTCCGTCATTTCCACAATGGTTACGGGCACGCCGAAATTCGCCGCACTCATGGCAATGCCGCCACCCATGGTGCCGCCACCGATCACGACAAGCTTGCCAACCGGCAGCACCTGCGTATCAGCAGGCAGGCCCGGCACGCGCTGCGATTCGCGTTCGCCAAAGAAGATATGCCGCAGCGCCTTGGATTGTTCGCCCGCCACCAGCGTCGCGAATAGATCGCGTTCCTTCTGCAAGCCTTCTTCAAACGGCAGCGTGAAGGAAGCACGCACCGCTTCCACGCAGCCCTTCGGGCTTTCCTGGCCCCGCGCGCGCTTCAGCAAAGCGCCCGCAGCCGCATCAAACGCTGCCATATCCTGGCCCGCGATCTTGTCTGTGCGATTGCGCGCCAGGGTGAAATTCCGGCCGAGATTGGCGCGCGCAAAGGCAATGGCACCGGCTTCCAAATCGCCATCAATAATCGCATCCACAAAGCCAAGCTTCAGCGCTTCGGTCGCCTTTACCGGGTCTCCGGGTACGATGATTTTCAGCGCCGCTTCCGGCCCGATCAGGCGCGGCAGGCGCTGCGTGCCGCCCGCCCCCGGCACAAAGCCGCGCTTCACTTCCGGCAGGCCAAGATTCGCATCCGCCACCGCGACACGCGCATGGCATGCGAGTGCCACTTCCAAACCACCCCCAAGCGCCGAGCCATGAATGGCCGCCACCGTAAGGCCGGGGAAGCTTTCAAACTGCTCAAACACTTCGGTGAGGGAGGGCGGGACACGTGGCTTGCCGAATTCGGTCATCTCCGCGCCCGCGCAAAACATGCGCCCGGTGCCGATAATCACCACGGCCTTGGCGCCGGCAGCGCGCGCGGCCTTCATGCCATCATAAAGCCCGGCACGGATTTCGGTGCGCAGCGTATTCACCGGCGGGTTGGCGAGGCGCAGCACATGCACCTCCCCCATCGCCACATGCTGCACGAATTGAGTCTCAGCCAAAGCGTCTCTCCCTCATCCAGGCGGGGTCTGACGACCCCTTTGGCGGACAGTCTCCGGCACTCTGCGCCTGAGGGCAAGCACCTGGTTGCGAGAAAACGCCGGCCATGCTGCCTTAACGCATATCCACCACGCGAAGGCGTGGCTGACATGCGTTAAAACATTGTTTGGTCGCATTTTCCGAGTCGCCAAGTGATGCCACTTGGCTTGAAAATGCTCCAGGCTCACAGGTACAGGAGGAAGCGCCATGTCCCTATTCGATCTGACCGGCAAAGTGGCCGTGGTAACCGGCGGCAGCCGCGGCATTGGCCGGGCAATTTGCGAAAGAATGGCCGAACAAGGCGCCAAGGTGGTGGTATCCTCCCGCAAGCTCGATGCCTGCCAGGAGGTTGTGGACGCCATCAAGGCCAAGGGCGGGCAAGCCATGGCCATTGCCTGCAATATCGGGCGCAAGAATGAATGTCAGGCGCTGATAGACCAAACCATCGCGGCCTGGGGCCAGGTGGATATCATGGTCTGCAATGCGGCGATCAACCCGCATTTCGGCCCTGCCATGACCATGCCAGATGAGATTTTTGATAAGATCATGGCGTCCAACATCAAATCCAACCTGTGGCTCTCGCACATGACGGCGCCGGGCATGGCGGAACGCGGCGGTGGTTCCATCATCATCATTTCCTCCATTGGGGGCTTCCGCGGCTCCCCGGTGCTTGGTGCCTATGCCATTTCGAAGGCGGCCGATATGCAATTGGTGCGCAATCTGGCGGTGGAATGGGGCCCCAAGAACGTACGCGCCAATGCCATTGCGCCCGGCCTGGTACGCACGGATTTCGCCCGCGCGCTATGGGAAGACCCTGGCATCTACGCCAAGCGCACCAAGGACACGCCGCTCAAGCGCATTGGGGAGCCCGATGAAATCGCGGGCGCTGCGGTGTTTCTGGGCTCGGCTGCCGGGTCCTTCATGACGGGGCAGACGATTGTGATTGATGGCGGTGTGCTGGCCGGCACGCCCAGCCGTTCGGATGATTGAACGGCGCTTGCCGCGCGCCATGGCGTGATCCCTATCGCGGGATCACGCCAATTGTGGAACTAGAGCTTGTTGCGTTCACATGTGTTCACGCCACCCGCTCTACCTCGTTTTTTTCGAGCATCTTCACACGTTCAGATTTTCCATCTGAACGTGATCTGCTCTCAAGAACTTTACCTCACCCTATTCGCCACCAGCTCATCCACCACAGCCGGATCAGCGAGTGTGCTGGTATCCCCCAACCCATCCACCTCATTCGCGGCGATCTTGCGCAGGATGCGGCGCATGATCTTGCCGGAACGGGTTTTTGGCAGGCCGGGCGCCCATTGAATGGCATCCGGTGTCGCGATGGGGCCGATTTCCTTGCGCACCCAGGCGACCAATTCCTTGCGCAGCACATCGGTCGCCTCAACACCCGCCTTCAGCGTGACATAGGCGTAGATGCCCTGGCCCTTGATGTCATGCGGCATGCCAACCACGGCGGCTTCCGCGACCGCTGGGTTCGCGACCAGCGCGCTTTCAATTTCAGCCGTGCCCATGCGGTGGCCCGCCACGTTGATCACATCATCCACGCGGCCCGTGATCCAGTAATAGCCATCGGCATCACGCCGCGCGCCATCGCCAGTGAAATACATGCCCTTGAAGGTGGAGAAATAGGTCTGCACGAAGCGGTCATGA
>Ga0172373_10002162_pt1 | contig 30630 bp, 25 predicted proteins | sample Lak10m_2_FD_114546 | JGI IMG/M metagenome (GOLD analysis project Ga0172373, IMG submission 114546) | Freshwater microbial communities from Kabuno Bay, South-Kivu, Congo - kab_092012_10m | ecosystem: Environmental > Aquatic > Freshwater > Lake | place: Democratic Republic of the Congo...
GGCACCTGCAGGTCCTCAACGCTAATCGATACCCCGGCTCGAGTGGCATACTTGAATCCCAAATCCTTAATACGGTTAGCCATTTGGGCTGTACGGGCGGTACCGTAGTGGGTAAAAGACCAGGAAATCAGCTTTTTGAGCTGTTTCTTGTCGATAATGCGATTGCGAAAAATCATTGAGGATTGAGTCGACCCTTGTTCCGCCATAGGTTCTGCCCTTCTGTGATGGTGTTGCCTAAATTCCCGTCCGTCCTGCCCTGGATGTCTTGCTCCACGCAGCGCCAGGGAGCCGCTAATTGCTATGCCTAGCCGGCGATCGCCTCCAGCACAGCCTTGTTGTAGATAATGCGACCGGGGGTGGTCTTAATGTATTGAGAAATCAACTTCCCTTCCCTATCCAACCGCCGGCGCCGGTCACTATAGACCTCCGTGACCGTGCCATCTTCAGCTTGAGTCCGCTCCAGGTTAGTGCTGGGTTTGTCCGACTCCACCTCGCCATCAAAGCGCAGCCATACCTGGGCATGGAGATCCACCAGACCCTGCTCAAAGGCCATGATGGCATCATCCAGGCTGGCGAAGTAACGGCCTGCCCCTTTGGTCGCATTGGGGTTCTCGGCGGTCAGGTAATAGCAACCCAGCACCATGTCCTGACTGGGGGTAATAATCGGTTGCCCCGTAGCGGGGGATAGGACATTGTTGGAGGCTAACATCAGCAGACGAGCCTCGGCTTGGGCCTCCAGAGAAAGGGGTACATGGACCGCCATCTGGTCACCGTCAAAGTCAGCATTGAAGGCGGGGCAGACCAGGGGATGGAGTTGAATAGCACGACCTTCTACCAGGATCGGTTCAAAGGCCTGGATCCCCAACCGGTGTAAGGTAGGGGCCCGGTTCAGCATCACCGGGTGACTTTCAATCACCTCCTCCAGAACTTCCCAAACGCTGGGCTCCTGGTTCAGAATCATCTTTTTAGCGGCCTTGATATTGTTGACCAAACCCTGGCGAATTAGCCGATGGATTACAAAGGGTTGGAACAGCTCGATCGCCATTTCTCGAGGCAGACCGCACTGGTGAATTTGCAGCTTAGGCCCCACCACAATCACTGAACGACCGGAGTAATCTACCCGCTTACCCAGTAGATTTTGCCGAAAACGTCCCTGTTTGCCCTCAATAATATCGGAGAGGGATTTGAGGGGACGGTTATTGGCTCCCACCACCGTACGACCACGACGACCATTGTCAATTAGGGCGTCCACGGCCTCCTGTAACATCCGCTTTTCGTTACGGACGATGATTTCCGGAGCTAAAATTTCCTGCAGTCGGGCCAGGCGGTTGTTGCGATTAATCACCCGGCGATAGAGGTCGTTCAAGTCTGAGGTAGCGAAACGCCCCCCATCCAGCTGCACCATAGGCCGCAGATCGGGGGGAATCACCGGAATCACATCCAGTACCATCCATTCGGTTTTAGAACCGGTGGCGATAAAGTTATCAATTACCCGCAGGCGCTTGATTAACTTGGCCCGTTTTTGCCCCTTGGAGTTGGCAATGTCCTCCCGAAGCTTTTCTGCCACAGTATCCAGCTCCATATCCTTGAGCAGTTGCTGTAGGGCTTCCGCACCGATCCCCACCTCAACCCCAGACAGCTGAGTATCTTCGTCGTAGAGTTGATCTTCGATTTCAATCCACTGATCTTCGGTGAGTAATTGCTTGTAGGTAAGATTCTCCGCGTTACCCGGGTCCAGTACGACGTAGGCGTTAAAGTAAACGATCTGTTCCACATCCCGCAGGGGCATGTCCAGCAGGATAGCAATATAGCTGGGAATCCCCTTCAGATACCAAACATGGGCGACGGGAGCCGCCAGTTTGATATAGCCCATGCGATGGCGACGCACCCGGGACTCGGTCACCTCCACACCGCAGCGCTCACAGACAATACCGCGGTGCCGGACCCGCTTGTACTTGCCGCAGTGGCATTCCCAGTCCTTGGCGGGACCAAAAATACGCTCACAGAAGAGCCCGTCCATTTCCGGCTTGAGGGTACGATAATTAATAGTTTCGGGCTTAGTCACTTCCCCCACCACCTGCCCGTTGGGCAGGGTACGTTCGCCCCATTGACGAATCCGTTCTGGGGATGCCAATCCAATTTTGACGTAGTCAAACCGCTGTTCTACCTTAGGCATGGGTGGGTATTTCCTTGTAAGCGCTTTATCAAGTCAGGGAGGAACGGGCAACTTATCTTAAGCCCGAGAGATCAGGACAGACTGACCCCTATTCGGCCATAGTTTTACTTTTTAGTACAGAACTACTCATCCAGATCGTCACTATCCTCCCGAGCAATGGATTCATAGGTGGGGCGTGAGGGGGCCCGCCGTACATTCAGATCGGCCATCAGGTCAACCTCGATATCTCGACTGGTGCCGTCCTCCCGGGTTTCCACCTTATGAACGGCGATATCTAAACAGAGGGACTGCAACTCTCGCATCAACACCTTGAAGGACTCCGGGGTGCCGGGGCGAGGAATGGACTTACCCTTGACAATGGCGTTGAGGGCCTCGTTGCGCCCCTGCATGTCGTCGGACTTAACCGTTAACAATTCCTGCAGGGTATAGGCAGCTCCAAAGGCTTCGAGGGCCCACACTTCCATTTCCCCGAATCGCTGGCCGCCTTGCTGGGCCTTGCCGCCCAGGGGTTGCTGGGTAACCAGAGAGTAGGGCCCAGTGGACCGGGCGTGGATTTTGTCATCCACCAGGTGGACCAGCTTGAGCATGTAGGCTTTACCAATCGTGATGGGTCGATCAAAGGGCTCGCCGGTACGACCGTCGAAAACCTGGATCTTACCCGGATCCTCAGGGTTAAACACCCACTCCTTAGCAGTGGATTCCCGGGCTTCCATCAACTTACCGTGGGTGGAATTACGGGAAGCTTCCTCACCGTACATTTCGTCAAAGGGAATCACCTTGAAGCGGGCATTCAAATTTTCAGCGGCCCAACCGAGCAAACACTCAAACACCTGACCCACATTCATCCGGGAAGGCACCCCCAGGGGGTTCAACACGATATCCACCGGTGTGCCATCAGGGAGGTAGGGCATGTCTTCGATCGGTAGGATCCTGGAAATGATGCCCTTATTGCCATGGCGACCGGCCATTTTGTCACCCACCTGGATCTTCCGTTTCTGGGCAACGTAAACCCGCACCACCATATTGGCCCCTGGCGGTAGCTCATCCCCCTGCTCCCGGGTAAAGACCCGCACATCCACCACCCGACCCTTTTCGCCGTTGGGTACTCGGAGGGAGTTATCTCGCACATCCCGAGCTTTTTCACCAAAGATAGCGCGCAGTAGCTTTTCCTCTGGGGGTTGGTCCGATTCTCCCTTGGGGGTTACCTTCCCCACCAAGATATCGCCGGACTCGACCCAGGCACCGATGCGGATAATGCCGGTTTCATCCAACTGACGCAGGGCATCTTCCCCAACGTTGGGAATTTCCCGGGTAATTTCCTCGGGTCCTAGCTTGGTTTGACGGGCCTCAATCTCAAATTTCTCGATGTGAATAGAGGTGTAGATGTCGTCATAGACCAAGCGCTCGCTGAGCAGAATGGCATCTTCGTAGTTGTATCCCTCCCAGGGCATGTAGGCCACCAGCACATTTTGCCCCAGGGCCAATTCACCCCCTTCGGTGGCAGAGCCATCCGCCAGCACCTGGCCAGTCTGGATAGAATCTCCCGGAAAAATGATAGGCCGCTGGTTCAAACAGGTATCCTGATTAGACCGCTGGTACTTCTGCAATTCGTACTCGTGCAGATTGCCTTCCCCATCCCGAACCTTAATCCAATCGGCATCGAGGTAGACCACCTCTCCATCGCTACGGCTAATAATCACCATGCCGGAGTCACGGGCGGCCTGGGCTTCCAGCCCCGTCCCCACCAGAGGACGTTCTGGCCGTAGCAGGGGCACCGCCTGACGCTGCATGTTAGAGCCCATCAGGGCTCGGTTAGCGTCATCGTGCTCTAAAAAGGGAATCAGGGATGTGGCCACCGAGATAATTTGGACCGGCGAAATCGCGACGTAGTCCACCTCAGTGGAGTCCGTGGTGGTAAAGTCCTGGCGATAGCGCACCGGCACAGTGCTTCCCAGAATGTAACCATCACTGTCGGTGGCGATATCCCCAGGCGCTACCCGCAGGTCATCCTCCTCATCGGCGGTCATATAAATCGGCTCCTGGTCCTTTCTGACCCGACCATTTTCCGCCTTAAAGAAGGGGGTTTCAATAAAGCCAAATTCATTCACCCGGGCGTGGGTAGCCAGGGAGCCAATCAACCCTGCATTGGGACCTTCTGGTGTTTCAATGGGGCAAATGCGGCCGTAGTGGGAGGGATGAATATCCCGCACCGCAAAGCCGGCCCGTTCTCGGGTCAAGCCACCAGGACCCAGGGCACTGATGCGGCGCTTATGGGTTAATTCCGCCAGGGGATTGGTCTGATCCATAAACTGGGACAGCTGGCTGGAGCCAAAGAACTCTTTAATTGCTGCCACCAGGGGTTTGGGGTTGACCAAAGAGGCAGGGGTGAGGGCATCGGCATCGGAGACGGTCATCCGCTCCCGAATAATCCGTTCCAGGCGGTTGAGGCCTACCCTCACCTGGTTTTGCAACAATTCCCCCACCGATCGCACCCGACGGTTACCCAGGTGGTCAATATCGTCTACACTACCAATGTCAAACTCCAAATTGATCAGGTAATCAATTGCCGTCAAAATATCGGTCGGAGTCAAAACCCGCATTGTATCCGGCACATTGAGGCGCAATTTGCGATTCAACTTGTAGCGCCCCACCCGACCCAGGTCGTAGCGCTTGGGATCGTGGAAACGGGAAAAGAGCAGTTGCTCACCACCTGCCACCGTAGGCGGTTCACCGGGGCGTAGCTTACGGTATAGCTCTAACAACGCCTCCTCTTCACTAAACTGACCTTCCTTCTCGATGGTTTTCTGGAAGTACTCGGGGTTGCGTAGGGAGTCAAAAATTTCGTTATCAGTTAGCCCCAACGCCTTGAGTAGCACCTGGGCAGAAAGCTTACGGGTCTTGTCAATCCGCACCCACACTAGATCATTTTTATCGGTCTCAAACTTCAACCAGGCACCCCGATTAGGAATCAGGTTAGCGTTGTAGGTACGACGACCGTTTTTATCGGTTTCCGCCTTGTAATAGACCCCAGGACTCCGCACGATCTGATTGACAATGACCCGTTCCGCCCCATTGATGATAAAAGTACCCCGATCGGTCATTAGGGGCAAATCACCAATGAACACCTCCTGCTCTTTGATTTCACCGGTTTCTTTGTTAATTAATCGGGTGGGCACGTACATCTGTACGGCATAGGTAGCATCCCGACGCTTAGCCTCATCCACATCGTACTTGGGGCGCTTGAGCTTATACTGCTTGCCCAGGAAGTGCAGCTCTAACTTACCGGTATAATCTGTAATCGGCGAGAAGCTTTCCAGTTCTTCGATCAGGCCTTCCTCTAAAAACCAGCGAAAGCTAGATCGCTGGATTTCAACCAGGTCAGGCAATACAAAGTTGGGGGTGGTGTAGGTGGTAGGTTGAGTCATGGGTATCCTAAAGCAAATCAGGCCCTAGCCTTGGGATGGTGGTACGAACGTCAGTCGAAAAACAATCAAGGATGAGGCTCAGCTCAACGTCAAGTTAATGGTCACAGCCATCAAAAGGTCGGTCATGGATTAGCGGGACGGAGTAAGGAGACTCAACATTGGCGCCTTGGCAAGGGGATAGATGTAGCCCTGCCCCTGCCGTTCTACCCCAATCCTGTGAGGGACAGCAAGGGGTCGGAAGTAGGTACTGACCCGGGCAAGCGAAATAGATTCCAGGCATTCTGAGTAGTAATGGCTCCTAATTGGATAAGGCTAACCTGACGCAGCTCAGCTAAGTAGGTGGCGACATGATGAAGCAACGCGGGTTGATTAGGACGCTGCCGCCGGTGGGGCTCGGGAGACAAAAAAGGACAATCGGTCTCGATCAGCAACCGGTCGTCAGGCACCAACTTGGCGGAAGCCTTCACCTGATCAGCATTTTTGAAGGTGACAATGCCGCTAAAGCTAATATAAAAACCCAGGTCGAGAAACCAATGGGTTTCTTCTGGAGTGCCCGCCCAGCAATGCATCACCCCCCGCAGGGGACCAATCTGACGCTGGAAAGTCCGAATCAGATCGGCCGTTTCCCGAGCCGCATTACGGCAATGAACGATCACGGGCAAATCGAGATCATGGGCGATGGACAGCTGGGTCCAGAAGGCCTGTCGCTGTAGTTCCCCATTATCCGCCTTATAAAAGTCCAAGCCCGTCTCCCCAATCGCCACCACCCGCCCATCAGCCATCGCTAAATCCCGAATTTGCACCCCAGTAGCTTCAGTCCAGCGATCCCCATCCAGGGGATGAAGGCCCACCGCCAGGAAAACTTCGGGAAAGCGATCGGCGATAGCCTGCATAGCCGAAAATTCTTCGGGCACTACGCAGGCATGAATTAGTGTAACTACCTCAAGCTCTCGCCAGGCCTGAGCCAAACGGTCAAGATCGGCGGCAAATACCTCAAAATTCAGATGGACATGGGTATCAACCAGGGGCATGGGGCTAGCTAAAGAAACTGATGGGAAATCAGAAAAGGAAGGCCACTAGGAAACCGATGCAGAGGCTTGCGAATCAACCCCCTTTAGTACCCTGGCCAAACGAGACTTTTTACGGGCCCCAGTATTGGGGTGCAAAACTCCCTTTTTAACCGCCTTATCAATTTTGCTGTAGGCGGCTGCCATGCTAGTGGAGATAGCCTCCAGGTTGACGTCAGTGGGATCGGCCTGGTAAGCGTCAACGGTAGAAAGATAGCGCTTACTCAGGGTTTTAACCGCCGACTTGTAAGAGCGATTACGTAGCCGGTTACGCTCCGCAACCTCAATACGTTTAAGTGCAGACTTAATGTTTGCCACAATTTGCCCTAGCTTAACAAGATTTACGATCAGTCTGAGTAAGCTATGATAGCACTGTTTGATCCGCTCTTACACTTTATTTTCAGTCAAGTTATCATAGAAAGAAATCGACTAGGATTGTAAAACAGCAGGGCTGGGGTTGTTCTGGTCTCCTAGCGCTAACTAACGGCACTGTTGTCAATTGGTGGCTTGTCTGCTGATTCTCTGATTGTCTATCGCTGCTCTATTGGGATAGCTCTGCTGCCATGCTGCGCATCATTCACCAGCTAACTGAAGCCAAGACAGAGTTGCAGCGTATCTGTAATCGCATCCATGATGATCAAATGGTGCATAAGGAGGCGACGGTCCGGGAGGTACTCCATGCCGTTAAGCGTCAGGGCGATCAAGCCTTAATTCAGTACACAGCTGATTTCGATCGCATCACTCTGATTCCAGAACAACTCAGGGTTTCCGGAGCCGAACTGGATGCGGCCTACCAACAGGTGAGTAAACCCTTGTTGGATGCCATCCACCTAGCCTGCCAAAATATTGAGGCGTTTCATCGGCAAAGGTTGCCGAAAAGTTGGGTAACCTTTGAATCCGATGGTGTGGTATTGGGTAAGCGCTACACACCAGTGGATCGAGCCGGCATCTATGTGCCGGGGGGGCGAGCCGCCTACCCGAGCACGGTATTAATGAATGCGATTCCAGCGCGGGTTGCCGGTGTATCCAAAATTGTTATGGTAACTCCCCCGGGTCCCGGGCTAGGGGTGAATCCGGCGGTGTTAGTGGCGGCCCAGGTGGCCGGCATTTCAGAGATTTATCGAGTCGGGGGGGCTCAGGCGATCGCTGCCCTAGCCTATGGTACAGAAACCATCCCATCGGTGGATGTGATTACCGGTCCTGGGAATATCTACGTTACCCTGGCTAAGCAGTTAGTCTTCGGTCGGGTTGGCATTGACTCCTTGGCAGGGCCTTCCGAGGTGTTGGTGATCGCCGATCGTCACGCCGACCCAACCCACGTTGCGGCGGATCTGCTGGCCCAAGCAGAGCATGACCCGATGGCGGCGGCCATTCTGATCACTCCCAGTGCTCCCCTGGCGGAAGCCGTGGCCCTGGAGGTAGAACGCCAATTAACCGATCATCCTCGCCAAACCCTGACGGAAAAAGCTATTGCTAACTATGGTCTAGCCATCGTCGTAGATGGTCTGGAGCAGGCCTGTGAACTCTGCAATCAGTTCGCTCCAGAACATCTGCAGTTGGAGATGGTTGATCCCTGGGACTGGCTACAACACATTCGCCATGCTGGAGCAATTTTCCTGGGTTATTCTACACCGGAAGCCATTGGTGATTACCTGGCTGGGCCTAATCACACCCTGCCCACCTCCGGTGCAGCCCGTTATGCCTCCCCCCTGGCCACGGAAACCTTCATGAAGCACTCTAGCTTGATACAGTATTCTCCAGGAGCACTACAGGCGGTATCGGGGGCGATCTCAGCCCTCACCCAAGCGGAAGGGTTGCCTTCCCACGGAGAATCAGTGAGACTTCGTACCGAAGCTGAGGAACCGATCCAAAATTTGGACTCTAACAATGACAGTAATTTGGTATAAACAGGGCCATGTTTAAAGCAGTTTTGATCGCCCTCAGTAACTCTTCCCTGGACAAGGCTACCATCGCCAATGCCCAGCAATTAACATTGGATCCGGGAACCAAAGTTATCTTAGCTCACGTCCTACCCTATCCTCAGGAAGAATCTGCGCAAGATGTGTCCCGTCCCCTATCAGTGGATGTTGAACTCCCTAATCACCAACTCGAAGAGTATCTTAGAACTCTGGGTAAAGAGTTCAGCAATGCCAACTTGGTCTTTGAGGTGGTTCAGGGAGAGGCTGAGGTTGAAATTATTCGTTTAGCTCATATCTATAACGTAGATCTAATTATTTTGGGCACCCGTGGGTTAACCGGTGTAGATCGTATCCTCGCTCGATCGATCAGCAGCGAAGTAGTGGAACGAGCCCCCTGTACTGTGATGATAGTCAAATCTGATGGATAAATGGTGTCAGAGGTTGTCAGTTAAATATTGAATTCTGGATCAATGCCACGCCAGACAGCCACCAATTTACCCTGGATATCAACCAGATCAGCCGGAAACTCCATCACGGGGTAATTGGGGTTAGCGGGCTTTAATTTAATTTGATTGCCATCCCGGTGAAAAGACTTCAGGGTGGTGCCACTTTCTACCCTGGCGGCAACGATAGTCCCCTCCCGAACGGCCTGGGGGTCTTTAACCGGTCGCATGATTACCACATCCCCTTCCAAAATCATGGCGTCTACCATGCTGTCTCCGGTCACCCTGAGGGCGTAGTCTCCAGCCCGAATCGGTATACCGTTCAGGTCTAACCGTTCCACATCGTCGGTAAAGGCTTCGTTAACAAAACCCGCCGCAATAGTCCCTAGAATAGGTAGTCCCCTGAGGTCTTCACGGATTCGGATGGTGCGAGCTTTACCCTCAGTCCACTCGATATAACCTTTATTTTTTAAATGCTCCAGTCGACTCTGGATAGGGGCTGGAGACTTGAGGTCCATAGCCTTCATCATCTGGCGAATGGAGGGAGAATGTTGGTTAGTGCGAATATACTCAACCAACCAATCGTAGAGTTCTTGCTGGGCAGGGGTTAGGGATTCCATAAACGGTTGGCTAAGGCAGCCATGATAAATTGTCAGAACAATTGTACCAAGGAGTGGCATCTATGTCTAGATTCTGCTATCTGACAGAGGCCTCAGATCTAATTTGATTTGCCCCGGTTTAGAGAGGTCCAGAGAGGGTGGCGAGGTCCCTGACGATTAATGCGCTGTAGCCAAGTCTCTAGCCGTTGCTGCTCTTCCTTAGCTAAGCCAAACAGAAGATAGCGACTTTCCGCCAGCAGTAGGGCTACGGTCAAACCCAGGCATAGGCCGAGACCTAAGGCGGCTAAACGATGATAGAGTAGCCCATAGCGTAGGGCGGTCCAGGTAAAGTACTGACGTAATAAGATAATCTCTGGACGAAGGTTCCACAAGCTCAGGCTACCCACGGCTAGCCACAATCCTAATACGGTCAGCCACCAACGCCGCCGTAAAATTGTCCGTAGTTGCTTCAGTTGCCTTTTCTGACTAGAACCCAGGGCCACCGGTTTGATCAGTTGATAATTTAATGGGTTGATTCTATCTCCTGCTTACCAAGCGTTGATAGATTCGCCTCAATGTCACCGTAAATCTGACCGCTGCGCTCTCGCCACAGGGCCAAAAGCGAACTGGCAATAAAGATACTAGAATAAGCTCCAGCGACAAAGCCAATGATTAGGGCGAGGGCGAAATACTTTAGGGTTTGACCACCAAAAGCCACGATCGCCAGCAGCGGTAAGGTGGTGGTTAAACTCGTATTGATAGACCGGGTCAGGGTTTGGTTGACGGCATTATCAACAGTATCGTTGATATGGATTTGGGGAGAAAGCTTAATATTTTCCCGGACGCGATCGTAGATCACCACCGTGTCATTCACAGAGAAGCCCACAATTGTCAGAAGGGCCACAATAAACAGACTGTCAACCTCTACCCCCGCCATCAGCCCTAAAAGACTAAAAACCCCACTGGTAACTAGCACATCGTGAAATAGGGCAATGATGGCAAAAATAGCGTAGTCTAGCTTGAATCGCAGACTCAAGTAGATCACGATACCGGCAAAGGAAACCAGCAAGGCTAGCAAACCCGAGCTTAATAACTGTCGGCCTATCACCGGTCCTACTGAGTCAATTTGTACACTACTGGTATCAAAGGGGCCGATTTCAGCGTCCAGGGCGCCCTGGAGCTGGGTCCGTTCCTCCACCGATAAAGGACGGGTACGAATGGACAAAATCTGCAGTTTGGAGTCCAGAATTTGCAGGCTACTAGACCCCAAGCCTTGATCCGCCAGTACCTGACGGACCTGGGCCAGATCAACATCACCGCTACAGGCATCAGTCAGGGCGCAGCTACGGGTAAGTTGCAGGCGGGTTCCTCCGGCGAAGTCCAAGCCAGGCTTAAGGGGGGTGCCAAACTGCTGCCAGGAAATCGCCATAGCGGCCAGTCCAACCATAATCACCAGGCTAGATATTATCCACCAGAGGCGGCGCTGCTTAATAACCGCTAGTTTCATGGAGTAGCGCTCCTAGGGGGTAGGTTGGCCAAACCAGGACAAAATAGAGATGGCCTCCGAAATTGAGGTAAACCCAGGACAAAAAACAGCAAAGCTCGGGTACAGGTTAAGGCGGTAAACATGCTAATCACCACCCCAAGGCCCAGAGTCAGAGCAAAGCCTTTTACCAGGCCGGCCCCTAGCCAGAACAGGGCTACACAGGCAATTACCGTAGTCACATTACCATCAAGAATGCTAGAAAAGGCCCGATAAAATCCTGATTCCACTGATCGATAAAGGGTTTTTCCAGCCCGTAGCTCCTCCCGAGTCCGCTCAAAGATTAGGACATTAGCATCCACCGCCATGCCAATGCTGAGAATGAAGCCAGCAATGCCGGGCAGGGTCAGAGTTACCCCCAGCAGATTAAAGGCAGCCCAGGTGAGCAGGGCGTAGATCACCAAGGCAATATCCGCCACAATACCGGGTAACCGATAGTATAGGGCCATGAAAATCAAAACCAGCACCAAGCCCCCAACACCGGCGTAGAGACTGCGCTGAATACTGTCCCTGCCCAGGGTCGGACCGACGGTGCGATTCTCCACCACCTCCACCGGCAGGGGGAGGGCGCCACCGCGGAGTTGTACCTCCAGATCCCGAGCTGACTCAGCAGTAAAATTTCCTGATATTTCGGCACTGCCCCCAGAAATACCGGTCTCAGCATACTTAACGTCTACCGTGGGAGCACTCAAGAGACGATTATCGAGAAAGATGCCCAACCCTCGACCCGTACCAGCTACTGATCGAGTCAGATTAGCAAAGTCTTCCGCCCCTTGGGCGTTAAATTTAATATCAACTACCCACTGGGTACCGTTCCCAGGCCGAGCCAGGGCATCGGTGAGCTTATCACCGGTGAGTTGACTGGGTTCGAACAGGGCACTAATTGAGGCTTCACTGGCAGCGACGGCGGTCTTGATTTGATTTAACCTGGCCTGGGCATCAACGGGGATGGCAGCACCCTGTGGCAAGCTGTTCTGGGCCGCTGCCAGGTCGTCTAAATGGCCCTGTAAAACCTGCTTTTCTACAGCTAACTGGCCCTCGGTACCCTGTCTTTGGGCTCGAAACTCTAACTGAGCCGTTCCCCCTAAGACCCGTTCCGCCTGCTCAGGATCACTGACACCCGGCAACTGGATCAGCAGTTGGTTATTGCCCAGCTGCTGGACCAGGGCCTCCGAGACCCCCAGGCCATTAACCCGGCCTTCAACCACACTTTGCACCGCCTCCATTTCCCGATCGCCAACATTGGCAATGGTAGCGGTGGGTTTAACCTGGAGGGTTAACTGGGACCCACCCCGCAGGTCAAGTCCCAACCGGGTAGGCACCTGGGTAATCACCACCACCGCCGCCACTGTCAGGGCCAGAATCAATCCTAACCAAGCTTGATACTTTGCCATGGTTTAAACCTTCAGCGCCACCATTTTCTCCACCGCCGCCTCAATTTGCTTGGGCTGGACAATGGTTAGACTCTCCAGCTTGCCGTTGTAGGGGGTCGGGATATCCTGGGAGGACAGCCTCACCACCGGCGCGTCCAGCTCGTCAAAGAAGCGGTCATTAATGGAAGCAATAATCTCAGCCCCTATGCCACCGGTGCGCATACACTCTTCCACGACGATTACCCGATGGGTCTTTTGGATGGAGGGGCCGATGGTCTCAAAATCTAGAGGTTTTAGGGAAATCAGGTCAATCACCTCAGGATCAATGCCCTTGGCCGCCAGCCCCTTAACCGCCTGCATGACATGGTGTCGCATCCTTGAGTAGGTCAAGATGGTCACGTCCTTACCTGGACGCACCACCTCAGCCCTATCTAAGGGCAGCAGGTACTCGTGGTTAGGCAGGTCCTCCTTGAGGTTATAGAGCAACACATGCTCAAAGAAGAGCACCGGATTATCATCACGGATGGCGGACTTAAGCAAGCCTTTGGCGTTGTAGGCAGTGGAGCAGGCTACAATCTTCAAGCCCGGCACCGCCTGAAAGTAGGCCTCTAAACGCTGGGAGTGCTCTGCCCCCAACTGGCGGCCAACCCCGCCAGGGCCCCGAATCACCATGGGAATTTTAAAGTTACCACCGGAGGTGTAGCGCAGCATGCCAGCGTTGTTGGCAATCTGATTAAAGGCCAGCAGGAGAAAGCCCATGTTCATGCCCTCGATGATGGGGCGCAAACCGGTCATGGCTGCCCCCACCGCCATGCCAGTGAAGCTATTTTCTGCGATGGGGGTATCCAGTACCCGCAGATCACCGTACTTTTGATACAAGTCCTTGGTCACTTTGTAGGATCCGCCGTAGTGGCCCACATCTTCGCCCAAGACAAAAACGGTCTGTTCCCGAGCCATTTCTTCGTCAATGGCCTCCCGTAGGGCGTTAAACATCAGGGTTTCTGCCATAGCTTTTGAGTTAAGTAGGAATGAAGGGCAACTGAGGAAAATCTAAAGATGGTAAGCCGCAGGCAAAGATCAGGGGGTCGTGATCCCCTAATCTTTGGCAAAAATATATTTGTAGAGATCATCTGGATTGGGTTCAGGGCTCTCCTCCGCAAAGCTCAGGGCATCGTCAATGGTGCTTTGGATGCGATCGCGAATTTCTTTTAGGTCAGCTTCCTCCAGAAGCTTTTGTTCCAGCAGGTAGACCTCAAAACGCTTGATCGGATCGCGGGCCAACCAGGTGTCCTTTTCTTCTTTAGAACGCAACTCATCAGGATCCGCCAGGGAGTGACCACGAAACCTGTAGGTCAGACATTCAATCAGGGTGGGACCTTCCCCAGCCCGAGCTCGGGCTACCGCCGCCTGGGCCACCGTCCGCACCGCCACCAGATCCATACCATCTACTTCTACCCCAGGCATGCCAAACACCGAGGCTTTGCGATAGATTTCGGGTTGGGAGGTGGCTCGCTCGTGGGCCATGCCAATTGCCCATTTATTATTCTCCACCACAAATAAAATGGGCAGTTTCCAGAGGGCAGCCATATTTAAGCATTCAAAAAACTGACCGTTGTTGGTGGTACCATCACCGAAGAAACAGGCGGTCACCTGATCCGCATCAGCCTGGCCCAGGGCATCACGGCGGTAGCGGGACTGGAAAGCGGCCCCCAGAGCCACGGGAATGCCCTCACCGATAAAGGCAAATCCTCCTAACATATTGTGGGGGCTGGAGAACAGGTGCATGGAGCCACCCCGTCCGCGGCTGCAACCGGTTTCTTTGCCAAAGAGCTCTGCCATCACCTGACGAGCCGGCACTCCGGCGCTGAGGGCATGGACGTGGTCGCGATAGGTGCTACAAACATAGTCATCGCTGCGCATGGCCTTAATCACCCCACTGGAGACCGCCTCCTGGCCGTTATAGAGGTGGACAAACCCAAACATTTTGCCGCGATAGTACATTTCGGCGCATTTATCTTCAAAGAACCGCCCTAAAACCATGTCTTCGTAGATGACCCGCGCCTCTGAGACCGAAAGCTCGATTTTTTGAGCCTGGAGCTGGGGTAATGTTCGTTCTTGAACCATGGTTCTGCTGGGTCCTACGCGGCAATGTCCAACGTTTCACTATACCGAAAAAATCATCCCCATGGCCAGGGGTAGTTCTATGTATTGATAACTTTACAGCTCGCGAAACAATCGGCCCCTATCCCATCTGGGTTGCTTATAGTGAGAGGGGGGGATCACTCCCCCCTGGTCGTAAGTGGTTTCCTATGCAATAAAATGGCTACTTTACACTGGGTGGTGTAAAAACCTATCTGCTGGGGTGGTCATGGCTTGAGGATAGGATCTGTTTGCCACTATTAGCACAGGTTATGACGTGGTCAGCAAAATTTTTTGTCCACTTTTTTAGCTACCATTGCGGGTGAATTCGCTGCTAAGGGTAAGAATTGTGAAAATTCCATTAGACTACTACCGAATTCTAGGCCTACCACCGCAAGCCACAGTGGAGCAGCTACAGCAAGCCCACCGTGACCTCAGCCTACAGCTTCCCCGACGAGAGTTCTCCGAGGTGGTAATTAATTCCCGTAAACGGTTAATCGATCAGGCCTATCAAGTCCTCTCCGATCCCGACCGCCGCCGCGACTATGACGGCAAGTTACTGGCCACCGCCTATTCTGCATCGGAGTCGCTGCCCTTGGAAACCACCAGCAATCGCCCACTGGGGGTAGATACAGATTTGGGGGAAGCGACCCTGCGATCGCTGGCGACTGAGCCATCGGTGGGGGAAGAAACCGGCCTCACCATTACCATTGAGCCAGAGAACCTGGCCGGCGCGCTTCTCATCCTGCTGGATTTGGGGGAATACGAACAGGTACTGAGCCTGGCCCAGCCCTATGGCCCCGTGGCCACCTCCGCCAGGCTCCCGACCCAACCTGATCAGGCCGATCTGGTATTGATTATGACCTTGGCCTGTCTGGAGCTGGGTCGGGAACAGTGGCAGCAACGTCACTACGAAATGGCCGCTAGTTCGCTGCAAAAAGGGCAAGCTTGGCTGGTGCAACAAAATCAATTCCCGACGGTACGGGCGGAAATTCAAGCGGAGCTTTATAAGCTAAGGCCTTATCGCATTTTGGAGTTAGTGGCTAGCCCCCTGGATCAAACTCGCGAACGCCGGCAGGGACTACAGTTACTTAAAGCTATGTTGGAAGACCGGGGCGGCATCGAAGGCCAAGAAGATGATCTATCGGGTCTTGCCATTGATGACTTTCTACGGTTTATTCAGCAATTGCGGGACTATTTGACAACCACAGAACAACAGGAATTATTCGAGCAGGAGGCTCGGCGCCCTTCCCCAGTAGCCATTTACCTAACGGTTTATGCCCTACTGGCCCGGGGCTTTGCTGACCACCAACCAGCCCTGATTCGGCGGGCCAAACAGCTCTTAATGCGCCTGGGAACCCGTCAAGATGTGCACCTCGAACAGGCGGTGTGTGCCCTGCTGTTGGGTCAAACCGAGGAGGCTAACCATGCCCTGGAACTGAGTCAAGAGTACGAACCCCTGGCCTACATTCGGGAGCATTCTCGTCAATCCCCCGATTTGCTGCCTGGACTCTGTTTCTACACCGAACGGTGGCTACGGGAGGAGCTATTTCCCCATTTCCGTGATTTTCGAGATCAAGAGGCTACCCTTAAGGACTACTTTGCCGATCCTAAGGTGCAGGCCTACCTGGAGTCCATGGTGGTAGATCTGGAAATAGACCGCCCTAGCGGCAGGCGGAACCAGCATTATCGGCCCCAGCCCCGGACCACCCCAACTGCCGATAGGGTCCCTGAGACGTCGGCGAGGCTGTCCAAGGGTTCCCTGGCCGAGGTCAGATCGGGTGCGGCGACTGGCACTAAGGACAGCGGTTCCCTTTCCCAGTCAACCCTCCAGCCAAAGATGCTTGGCAATGGTCGCCAGTCTCCTTCCCCCAGGGCTCTGGCCACAGAGCTGACTCAATCCTTGGAGGATGGGCTCTCGGTAGCGGAACGAGTGGCCCAACTATCTCCTGCTGGTCAGCTGATGCCCAGAAACCCCCAACCAGCTAGCTCGGGGGAAACCACCCGAGTCAGTGCCAAACCAGATCCTAAGGTAGTGGCCAGTTTGGCTCCAGGACAGGCCTTTCCCCCTGCCGGTACGATCCAGTCGCGGCGCCAATCACCCCTCGGTCGGTCTCTCCGGTGGGGACGTCTCAGCCTGGTAACCCTAGCCGTACTGGGGGGGGTGGGACTATTGGGATTTGGCGCCATGCGGACGGCCGAAGGTTTGGCAAGTCCCAGGATCAGTGGGCGCCCGCTGGAAATTAGCCTGGTCGAACCCGCCATTGAGATTCCCTCTGCCCCCACCGCTGATGAACAAATTGGGGTTAAGGACATTGCTAAGGGGGTAATTGAGGATTGGCTGGCGGTGAAGCGATCAGCTTTAGGCAAGGAGCATCAGGCGGAGGGCTTGACCGGTATTCTGATAGAACCCCTATTGACTCAGTGGCAACGGCGGGCCACAGCGGCGGTGCAAGAAAACTGGTACTGGGAGTATGAACACAGTGTCAGCGTGGATACTGTGACCCCCGACGATCCTACGGCTGATCAATTACAGGTAACCGCAGCGGTACAGGAAAAGGCCCGATTGTTTGAGTATGAAGTGGAAAACACCAGTGCATCCTATAGTGATAACCTGACAATGCGTTATGATTTGGTGCGTCAAGAGGGCAAGTGGTATATCCAGAATATGGGTAAGCTCGCTAGTGGCAACTAACTTGCTAGCGGTTTATGCTGGCACATAGGCTAAAACCTCTATTTGATAAAATACTTGCTGTTCGACTCATCACCACCCAGGACTGAATGCCAGTAGATAGCCCAACCCGTTCCTCTCCATCGCTGATTTTAGCGGCCCTCCCCACCCCTCAGCTGTCTACCCCTGAGTGTCCGCGGCGGGCTCGCATTCAGGTCGATTTATTGTTGTTAGCCACTGAAGCTCTCGATCTCAACAGTGGTGAGACTCTGCTTACCCTGGCCCAAGATTTGGGCTTGGATTCAGTAGTCAAAGGTCGTGTCAATCTCTGGCTGCTGCGTAGCACTAACCCAATGCGGCGCTATAGTCAGCGACGCCCCATGCAACTGGAGGAAGCTAAGGCCCTGGTAACCCTGATCGGTCATCAAGCCCGGCGACTGACGGTGCTAATTCGCCAGCTGTTAATGGGCTATCAACAGCTAGCCGCCCAACAGCTTTCCCCCGACCACCATCTGCGCCTGGCAGACTATCTGAGCCGCTTCAGAAGTCATTTTCGAGCCCGCATGAATCCCCGGCGTGCCGGGGTGATTGCCTACGATACCGACGAAAAACTCGACCAACTAGCTTTACAGTTGTTGGAGCAGTTACTACTTTGTTCCGGTGTCTTGGGAACCCAGCGCCTGTGGGCCAGCCTGTTTGACGGAGAAGTGCAATGACCGTTAAGCGGCAGTATCGGCTACCCTCCTGTACCCTAACTCTGGAGGGGTTGACGGCAAGTTCCAGTGATTTACAATCACCGCTGACAGTGCTCATGAATGCAGAGTGCCAGTTTGCCAGTGCTAACCAACCACCCCTCTCCGGCGGTCGGGAGTTTTTAGATAGCCTGGTGACAGCCGTCAGTTACTATGGTCAGCAGCTGCTCAGTGGAGTTGTCCGGCCCCTGGACAAAGAGGAGCCAGGGCCGGTAACAGTGAAGGCCGACCAAGGGGGCTACCATCGACTGATTGTCCAATCTACACCCCTTGAGGCGATGGAGAATTCCCAGGCGTTGGCTAGGGTAGATGTCAAGTTGACCACCCTACAGTTTCACGACTTGATGGAAGCGGTAGATCAATTGTTAGCAGACACCCAAACCCTACCTGATTTAACTTCCCAGTTGCAGCCTGTACCACGCCAGTTGGTAAAACCCACTACCCCCATCGTGCAGCGCTCTGCCCCGGCAGTCCTGGGGGCGGCCACTCTGGCAGCAGCAGGACTGGCCCTCTTCTTTGTGCCCGTACCTGAGGTTAAACCTCCGGAAGTCAAACCAACGGTCACCCGTGAATCCTCTACAGCCCCCCCGACTTCAACCCCTGGTACCCCACCCCAGGGAGATAGCGCTAACTCCTCTCCGGAGGACTTCACCCAATCCCCCGCCATCACCGATCCCGACACCCTGAGTTTGCTCCAGCGGGATATAACCCGCACCCTACAGCAAGGCTGGCCCAAGGATGCCAAGCCCAGCGGCGATCTGAGCTATCGTCTGGTGGTCTCTGAAGACGGCGATATCCTGGCCTACAAGTATGAGACTGACCTTGCCCTAGGGGAGGTGGATCGGACACCGCTGCCTGAACTAGCCTTTGACCCCGTAGGCAGCCTCCGGTCATCCCAGGAGCCGGTAGCCGAATTTCAGGCTACCTTCAGCCCGGATGGAGAGGTAGTGGTGGAGCCCTGGAGTACAGCAGAGGCGGCTAAGCCCTCAGCCACGTCAGCACCACCAGAGTTACCTGAGATCGCCAGTAAAATTAAGGATAGCGATCGCATACGCCAGCTCAACGACGGGTTGTACGATCGCATCCTGTCTAATCTGCAGCCCCTATCCGCCAGCGAACCCCTAACTTACCGAGTACGGTTAAACCAGGAGGGGGCGATCGTGGCCTACGCACCGATCAATGCCGCAGCGGGCTTGCTAGCCCAGGAAACCCCCTTACCCCAGCTGGTTAACACCGCCGCCTCTGGCGCTGACCAACTGGACTTCATGGTGGTTTTTACCCCCGCCGGCGTGCTCCAGGTGAGTCCCTGGGATGGCTGGCCCTAACCGTTGATCCGGGGGTTTGCCACCACCCCTCCACCTTGGAACCATGCGTTTAGTTCTTTTTGGTACCCCTGAGTTTGCTGTACCGAGTTTACATCGCCTGGCGGTGGAACCCGGTTTCAATATTGTCGGGGTGGTGACCCAGCCAGATCAGCGACGGGGCCGGGGTAGCCAGGTAGACGCCTCACCGGTGAAGCAAGCCGCCCTGCCCCTGGGCTGCCCGGTGCTTCAACCGGAACGACTAAAGCACCATGAACCTACCCTAGCTAGCCTGGACCAACTGCAAGCCGATGCCTTTGTGGTAGTCGCCTACGGTCAGCTACTCTCCCCCCCATTGCTGGCCATGCCCCGGCTAGGTTGCATCAATGGTCACGGGTCACTGTTGCCAGCTTACCGGGGTGCGGCCCCGATTCAATGGGCGATCGCGAAGGGGGAAACCCACACCGGCATCACCACTATCCAGATGGACCCGGGCATGGACACCGGGGATATGCTGCTGAAATCCCACCTGGTCATTGGCCTACTGGATAATTTTCCTAGGGTGGCGGCTTCCCTGGCCCAACAATGTGCAGACCTACTGGTAGAAACCCTACGGGGGCTAGACAGCCAGCGGCTGACCCCCGAGCCCCAAAATCCTGACCTGGCCACCTATGCGCCCTTGATTCACAAGCAAGACTATGGGATTGACTGGCGGCGGCCAGCGATCGCCCTCCACAACCAGGTACGAGGCTTCTATCCCCACTGTGTTACCAGCTTTCGGGGGCAGCCCTTGAAGGTGCTGGGCACCGTACCCTTGGGGGAACCCTACTGGTGTAGGTTACCGCCGGATTTGACCTCCCTGGCCACTAGCGTCACTGCCCTACAGGTTGATTCCGAGACCAGCCCCGGCACCCTAGTTGGTCTGCTGAAGGGGTATGGCCCGGTGGTGCAAACTGGAGAGGGGCTGTTGCTATTGCAACAGGTCAAAGCCAGTGGCAAGCAACTGCAGCAAGGAGGCGATTTTATTAATGGCAGTCGGCTGCAGTTGGGTGAGGTGATCGGAGCAGTTGCCCTATCCTAGGGGTAGGCATCCATGGGGTAATCTATAGCCGTAGCTTTGAGCAACGGGGCGGAGGTAGGTCAGAACATCTATACATCTATGCAAGCTATGGTGCCTCGCCCCGGTCAACTGGATTCTAATGCTTCTGATTAAGGCTATACATTGGGAGGCTCTCACCATGCGTCTTGAAAGTTCTGCCTTCGCAGCCCAACAGCTGATCCCACCCATCTATACCTGCGATGGGGCCGATCATTCTCCACCACTGCACTGGCATGATATCCCCCCCGAAACCATCAGCCTGGCCCTGATCTGTAATGACTTCGGTCGGTTGGGCTATGGGGGTCCTTGCCCCCCCAGCGGCGTTCATGGTTACGTCTTCAAACTCTATGCTCTGGATACCTGGCTAGGTTTAAAGCCGGGCGCCTCTAAAGTGCAGGTTGAGCAGGCAATGGCCGGTCACATTTTAGAACAGACCGAGTTAGTGGGCTGCTATGGGCGATCTCGATCATGACCCGGTAGACCCTCAGCCAGAAATTATAGCTGTAGCGATTTAGCTCAACATACCGAGTAAGCCTCGATATCCCAGCCGATAGCAAAGATTGCCAAAATGTTGCCCTCATTCGGGAAACAACTGCTACACAAAGCCCTTAACGAGACTTGAACTCGTGACCTCTCCCTTACCAAGGGAGTGCTCTACCGCTGAGCTATAAGGGCAATTGCCGTGGATGGGCCGGGCTGGATTCGAACCAGCGTAGGCGTAGCCAGCGGATTTACAGTCCGCCCCCATTAACCACTCGGGCACCGACCCGCCCTATCCACGGCTTCTAATCCTATCATGACTGAAAGTCACCCATCACAGTTTTTTACCTTTCTGATTTGCAGGGGCAAACTCGCCCAGGAGTCTAAACCTTTGTAGAGGCAGGAAAATCGCAGAGTGATGGATCCCTGACCTGGACTTGACTATAGCCCTGGCCAAGGATGATGGAGCGGAGGAAAAGGGTAATACTTGCCCGGAGGCGCTTTTATCGATCCACTATGTCTTCAGGGCTAGGGCCAAAGCCATATGTTACAGAATGCAGCCATTGTGGCTATCGGTGCTAGGATCGTGCAGATATAACGTAAGAAAAGCGCGAAAAGCGGTAAGGACAAAGTTGTCAATGCAAGAGCTGGAAAAATCAATATCCTTTGATGGTCGTGATATTAAGTTGCGGGTAGGTCTGCTCGCCCCCCAGGCCGGTGGAGCTGTGCTAGTACAGTCAGGGGAAACCGCCGTGTTGGTGACGGCTACCCGGGCAGCAGGGCGAGAGGGCATAGACTTTTTACCCCTATTAGTCGATTACGAAGAACGCCTCTACGCCGCCGGGCGAATTCCAGGTGGATTTCTCCGCCGTGAAGGTCGTCCACCGGAACGGGCCACCCTGATTAGTCGTCTGATAGACCGCCCCCTACGCCCCCTCTTCCCCCATTGGTTACGGGATGATATTCAAATTGTAGCCACCACCCTGGCCATGGATGAACAGGTGCCCCCCGATGTGCTGGCTGCCACTGGGGCATCGGTGGCGGTGCTGTTAGCCAAAATCCCCTTTAATGGACCCATGGCAGCGGTGCGGGTCGGCTTGGTGGGGGATGATTTTGTGATCAACCCCACCTACCAGGAGGTGGAAAACGGTGATCTGGACCTGGTGGTAGCAGGCTCCCCCGACGGCGTCATTATGGTAGAAGCGGGAGCTAACCAACTGCCCGAATCCGACATGATTGATGCCATCGACTTTGGCTATGAGGTGGTGCAGGATTTAATCCAGGCTCAGCTGGATTTGATCCAAGAGCTGGGTATTGAGCTAGTCAAGGAGCCAGAACCGGAAACCGATCCCACCCTGGCCACCTTTATTGAGGAAAAAACCACGGCGGCGATTCAGGAGGTGCTCAAACAGTTTCAGCTGAGTAAGCCCGATCGCGATGCCAAGCTGGATGCCATTAAGGAGGAGCTGGCAGCCACCATTGCTGGCCTGGAGGAGGATAACCCAGTAAAGCTGGCGGTCACCGAAAACAGTAAGGCCCTGGGGAATACCTATAAGGCCGTCACCAAAAAGCTAATGCGTCAGCAAATCGTCAGGGATGGGGTGCGGGTGGATGGCCGTAAGCTTGATGAGGTGCGACCTATCTATTGTCAGGTCGGGTTGCTGCCCTCCCGAGTCCACGGTACTGGTCTGTTCCAGCGGGGGCTCACCCAGGTGATGTCAGTGGTCACCCTGGGCACCCCTGGGGATGCCCAGATGATGGATGACCTCCACCCGGAGGAGGAAAAGCGTTACCTGCACCACTACAACTTCCCCCCCTATTCCGTGGGGGAAACCCGACCGATGCGATCGCCCGGTCGTCGGGAAATTGGCCATGGCGCCCTGGCGGAGCGGGCCCTGGTGCCGGTGCTGCCCCCCCAGGAGGAGTTCCCCTACGTCATCCGGGTGGTGTCGGAGGTACTTTCTTCCAATGGGTCCACCTCCATGGGGTCGGTCTGCGGCTCCACCCTTTCCCTGATGGATGCGGGGGTTCCCATCAGCAAGCCGGTGAGTGGGGCGGCCATGGGCCTGATCAAGGAAGGGGATGAGGTCCGCATCCTTACCGATATCCAGGGTATTGAGGACTTCCTGGGGGATATGGACTTCAAGGTAGCTGGTACAGACAAGGGTATTACCGCCCTACAGATGGATATGAAGATCACCGGTTTACCGGTTCAGGTGATTGCCGATGCCATTCACCAGGCTAAACCGGCCCGTCTGCATATTCTGGAGAAAATGCTGGCCACCATTGATCAGCCCCGTACGGAGCTTTCCCCCTATGCGCCCCGTCTACTCAGCTTCAAGATTGATCCCGAGATGATTGGCATGGTGATTGGCCCCGGCGGCAAGAAAATTAAGGCAATTACCGAGCAAACCGGGGCTAAGGTGGACATTGACGACGACGGCACCGTCACCGTCTCCTCCATTGAAGGCGAGAAGGCTAAGCAGGCCAAGGCCTTAATTGAGTCCATCGTGTTTAAACCTCAGTCGGGTGACGTGTTTGTCGGCACCGTGACTCGGGTGATCCCGATTGGCGCCTTTGTGGAGTTTATGCCCGGTCAAGAAGGCATGGTCCACATTTCTCAACTAGCGGATTACCGGGTGGGTAAGGTGGAGGATGAGGTAAATGTGGGTGACGAGGTGATTGTGAAGGTACGGGAGATTGACGGCCGGGGCCGGATCAACCTCACCCGGCTAAATATTCATCCCGATGAAGCCAATGCGGCCCGCGAAGCATCCGCCCTGCGCTAGGCCTGGCTAGAGGTAGAGGAGAGTGTTTATAGAGCTGCCCATGATTAACCTGATTTTTGCAGCCTCTTGTTTCCTGGATTGAGCTTTAGGCAACAATCTAACTACTCTCCTCCCACCTAGTAGCCAGTCTTAGCCTTGGCATCAACTTTGTCCTCAAGGTTCTGGCTAAGGTGAGAAAACCTCAACTCAGGACTTGCGTTGATACTCGGCAACCCGGTACAATAGCAACTTTGGGATTAATTCCTAATCATTGACTGTTGGAGAGTAAACGTTCATGGCGCGATATCGAGGTCCCCGATTACGGGTGGTGAGGCGGCTAGGGGAATTGCCCGGTCTATCTCGCAAATCACCCCGTAAGGCCAATCCCCCCGGTCAGCACGGTCAGGACCGTAAAAAGAAATCAGAGTACGGGGTACGGCTGGAGGAAAAGCAAAAGCTGCGGTTTAATTATGGTTTGACAGAAAAGCAGCTACTCCGTTACGTTAAAAAAGCCCGACGAGCCGGTGGTTCCACTGGGTTAGTGATTCTGCAATTGCTGGAAATGCGGCTGGACAACACCATCTTTCGTTTAGGGTTTGGCCCCACCATTCCCGCCGCTCGTCAGGTAGTCAACCATGGTCATATCTGTGTCAATGGTCGGGTGGTTTCCATTCCCAGCTACCAGTGCCGACCAGGGGATGTGATTACTGTGCGAGATCGCGACGGATCTAAAAAATTAGTAGAAGCTAACTTGGAGTTTCCTGGCTTAGCCAACGTGCCCAGCCATCTGGAGCTGGACAAGGCCAAGCTCACCGCCAAGGTGAATGGCGTGATCGAGCGGGAGTGGGTGGCCATCAACATCAACGAACTGCTGGTGGTTGAGTACTATTCCCGCAAGGCTTAAAGGCTGCTGGTGGATAGGCTGCCTACCACCGATCGCCCATAACGCAATTACTCTTAGGAATAGGGATTGCCCTATTGCCCCTACCCGCCCCCCGGACCGTCAGTCAGGGGGCTTTTTGCGGGTCTTTTATGCTTTTATCAGGAATCCCCTTCTCCTCGCGGAGAAGGGGCAGGGGGTGCGACGGGCTCACCCCAAGCAACGGGCCGTTACCTCACCCTGGGGACGGCTGCAACCCAACCGCCCCTGGCGTACAGCTATTGCAACAGTACCTTCACCACCCGTTTTTGTTCCTCCACATCCTTAGGAAGATGGAGGTTCAAGATACCATCCTTGTATTCCGCTACCACCGCGGTGTTTTGCACCCTCGCCGGCAATGGGATCATGCGTTGGAAGCGACCATAGTGAAATTCACTGCGGGTAACGCCGTTTTCTTCCTTGGTCTCTTCAGACTTCCGTTCCCCGGTAATGGCCACACCATCGGCGGTAACCTGAATATCGATGTTTTCCGGCAACAGCCCTGGAACTTCAAGTTTCAGATCAATCGCCGCATCGGTTTCCGTCAATTCCGCCGCTGGCACGAAACTACCGCCAAACAGTTGTTCCCGTCGAGCCGGTGAGAATTGTTCAAACAGATGGTTCATTTCCTTTTGTAGGACCTCGAGGTCCGCAAAGGGTGTCCATTTGATCAACGACATAGTTAGCCTCCTTTACAGGTAACTCATCTACCAGACTGGACCTGTAGGGCAACCCTGCTGCCCTGCCTACCTTCAGCATAGAAAACCTCCAGGTAAACAATATTCGGTTAGGTATACCTGATCGGTGGGAATAGCCGTAGCCTTGGGAGTGGGGCGGATGGCGGAGACGCTAGATCGGCTTTATGGGCAAGGTGCGACGGAGACTTGCTGACTAGAACTCCCCCTCCCCCAGACGGAATGGAAATTTGCTAGTATTTTGCTAGTATATAGATGAGGATGTAATCATCCCCCACCACAGAATAAAGTGGAAAAGGCCCGGAGGGGCAACACCAAACGATGATCTAGCAAGAGGCGACTGTGGGCGGGGCCAGGCAAGATCTACAAGCTCGTCAGTCCACCCCATGAAGGTTCAGGAGATAGAACCTGTGACCAACTCAATAGAGCGACTTTGACGGGTGCTGTCAGCGAGAGACAGGGCCCGTCAAATTTTTAATGGATAAAACTTGATCTGACACTCCACTTGTAATGGTCTACTTGTAATGATCTAATCTAGGGGTGTCACCATGAGTACGAAAGCGCAGATCCTTGAGCAAATCAGGGCTAGTAAACCTGGCCAGGAGCCTCGGTAACCTATCCCATAATTTTCTACGTGTCCGATATGTCCCATCTGTCAGACAAAGCCTCGTCTATTACAGGAGTCACCGTATCAACTTTTGCAACCAGCCCTGGCCGGGCCAGTCCCCTATGGCAGAGTGGGAGGGTTCTCCTTTGTTAACCTTAGGCCCTATGCAACCGATGAAATCCTATTTTGGCAGAAACCTGGCCCTGGCTCTAGTGGTCACTCTTAGTACTCCCCTGCTGTTTACCCCCCCCCTTACCCGTCCTACCATGGCCCAAGAAACTAACCTACGGACCTTGACAGTAACCGGTCAAGGGCAACAGGCGGTCCAGACCACCAAGACTCAGGTCAGCCTGGGGGTGGATCTGGAGGGCACCGATGCCGCTACGGTACAGCGCCAGGTGGCCGAGCGCACCAGTGCGGTGGTAGAACTGCTGCGATCGCGCCGGGTGGAAAAACTAGAAACCACCGGCCTGCAACTCAGTCCCCGTTATCGCTACGACAATGGTCGAACCGAGCTAGTGGGCTACAGTGGCAGTAACACCGTCAGTTTCCAGATGCCCACGGAGGCCGTCGGCACCCTATTGGATGATGCGGTCAAGGCGGGGGCTAACCAAATCCGAGGGGTTAGCTTCATTGCCGATGACACCGCCCTGGAAGCGGCCCGCCAGGAGGCCTTGAAACGGGCTGTGGCGGATGCCCAGGCCCAGGCTACGGCGGTACTCGGGGCCCTTAACCTGCGGTCCCAGGAGGTACTCAGCATTCAAATCAACGGTGCTGCTCCCCCCCAACCCATTCCCATGGCCCGTCAGGTAGCCGCCGCCCCCGCCGCCGATATGGCTACCCCGGTGATGGGGGGAGAGCAAACCGTAGAGGCCCGGGTGACCCTGCAATTTCGTTATTAGCTACGGGGGTGGGGCGTTAAAGCTGGCGCTCCACCCGCACCATGCGGTGGTAGGCCAACCACCCCGCCCCCACCATGGCCAGGGCAAAGAGGGTGAGGAACTGGGTATGATCCGCCACCTCCATCAGGGATTCCCCACTGGCCACCCCGGCCATGGCCTCGATCATGTGGTAGATAGGGTTAAACCGGGTGAGGTTGAGGAGCGACTCAGGAAAGAAATCCGTCGGCAAAAAGGCACCCCCTAAGATCATCAGGGGAATGCCGAAGGCGGCCACCACGGAGTTGACATCCTCAGTGCGGCGGGCCAGTTGGGTGCCCAGGACGAAGCCAACCCCAACGTAGGCGGCGATACTCAGCAGAATAATTACCAAACTGGCCAGGGGGTTGTCCTTTAAGTCGGCCCCCTGGGAAAGGGCAATGGCATACATGAGGGCGGCCTGGGCCAGCCCAATCACGGTGTAGGCCAGGCCAATCCCCAGGAAGTAGGACACCCCACTCAAGGGGGAGAGAAACAGGCGCTTCAGGGTCTGTTGTTCGCGTTCCGAAACCACCGCCGCCAAACTCCCCCCCAGGGCGCTGAAAAACAGCGCCGCCCCCACCAGGGTGGGGGGCAGGGCGTTGGCGTAGGCCTGGGCCAGGGACACCTGGGTGCGCTCCTGCAGGATCAGGCTGTTGAGGATCAGCAGCAGGGCAGGGAAAATAGCCCAGAAAATCAGACTCCGTTTACGACACCAGAGCTCCGCCAAAATCCGTTGAGCCACCGCCACGGTTTCTCGCCAATACTTCATTGTTATGAATTGTAAAAGTAGTTTGATACTACCCCGTTTCCGGTAACCCAGCTAGCGGTGGGGGTTCCTGCCCCCCTGCCCCATCCCCGGGTAGGCCAGGGGAGACCTGGTAAACCTGAAGAAACTCCCAGACCTGTGCTAGTCCCGGGGGCCAGGCGCTATGGTGAAGGGGATGGACGTTACAGCGATCGCCCCATGAGCCTATCCCCCCCAACCCTGGGCTGGAGTGCCCTACAAAACGGTTCTGACCTTCGCGGGGTGGCCCTGGAGGGCATCCCTGGGGAGGCGGTTAACCTCACCCCCGCCGTTGCCACCACCCTGGGCCAGGCCTTTGTGTCCTGGTTAAGTGACCAGTTGCACACCCCCGCCCCGGGGCTGACCATCGCCATTGGTCGGGATAGTCGCCTGTCGGGCCCAGCCCTGATGGCAGCGGCGATCGCCGGCATGGCGGCCCAGGGTAGTCGAGTGCTGGAGGTGGGCATGGCCTCCACCCCCGCCCTGTTCATGAGTACGGTCCTACCCGACTTTAGCTGTGACGGCGCCATCATGCTCACCGCCAGCCATTTACCCTTCAACCGCAATGGCTTTAAGTTTTTTACCCGGCAGGGGGGCCTCAGCAAGGAGGATATTACGGACCTGCTGCGCCGGGCTGAGGCCGATGCCTTTCCTATCAGCGCCAGCCCCGGCCCGGTGGAAAGTCGCGATTTAATCTCGGCCTACGCCGCCGACCTGGTACAGACCATCCGGCGAGGGGTTAACCACCCCGATAATTTTGACCAGCCCTTGCAGGGCCTGCACATTATTGTGGATGCGGGCAACGGCGCCGGAGGCTTCTATGCCCACCAGGTGCTCGTTCCCCTGGGGGCGGATATTCGGGGCAGTCAGTTCCTGGAACCGGACGGCACCTTCCCCAACCACATCCCCAACCCGGAGCACCCCGCCGCCATGGCGGCCATCTGTGCAGCGGTGGTAGCCCAGGGAGCTGATTTTGGGGTGATTTTTGACACCGATGTGGACCGCGGCGCCGCCGTTGACGGTGCCGGCCGGGAGCTGAATCGCAACCGTTTGATTGCACTAATGGCGGCGATCGTCCTGCGGGAACACCCCGGCTCCACCATTGTCACCGACTCGGTGACCAGTGATGGCTTGACTCACTTTATTGAGGCCGATCTGGGGGGGGTTCACCACCGCTTCAAGCGCGGCTATAAAAATGTGATTAACGAGGCCCTGCGCCTCAACCAGATCGGCCAGCCCGCCTGGTTAGCCATAGAAACCTCCGGCCATGGGGCCCTGCAGGAAAATTATTTCCTCGACGATGGCGCCCACCTGGTCAGCAAATTGCTGGTGGAGTTGGCTAAGGCTCATCAGGCGGGTCGTCCCTTGACGGAGTTAATTGCCAGCCTCCAGGAACCTGCGGAAAGTGAGGAATTTCGGCTGAAGGTGCTGGTGCCTGACTTTAAAGCCTACGGCACGGAGGTGATGGAGCAGCTGCAGGGCTTTGTCGCCAGTCAACCGGATTGGCAAATAGTGCCCAACAACTACGAGGGGGTACGGGTCAGTTGTACAGCCCCGGAGGAAAGGGGCTGGTTTCTCCTACGGCTGTCCCTCCATGATCCGGTGCTACCCCTGAACATCGAGTCCGAGGTGGTCGGCGGGGTAGCGGCGATCGCCCAGCGCCTGGCAACCTTGCTCCAACCCTTCACTGACCTGGAGATCAGCACCCTGGGCTAGGGGTAACCCCACCCCCAGGTGGGGCTATAGGTGTATACTGTAAAGAAATATAAATATTCTGGGACCTATGACTACCGTTGATTTCGAACACATTGCGGCCCAGCTAAAAAGCCAGGACTCCAAGGATAGGATGCTGGCGCTAGCCTCCCTGCGCCATGTGCCGGCGGCCCAGGCGGCACCCCTGATTCGGGAGATGATCCACGATAGCAATTTACAAATCCGTTCCATGGCGGTCTTTGCCCTGGGGCTGAAGCCGGATGATCAGTCCCTGGATATTCTGGTAAATCTGTTAAGCACTGACCCCGACTACAGCATTCGGGCGGATGCGGCCGGTGCCCTGGGCTACCTCGAGGACAACCGCGCCTTTGGTAGCCTGGTTCGGGCTTTCTATGAAGACGCTGACTGGCTGGTGCGCTTTAGTGCAGCGGTGGCCCTCGGTAACCTGAAAGACCCCCGAGCCCACGCGGTTTTACTGGAGGCTCTGGAGAGTGACGAAGCGGTGATGCAACAGGCGGCGATCGCTGCCCTGGGGGAAATTGGGGACCCCGACGCCGTACCCGCCATCCTTAAATTTGCCCAGTCTCCAGACTGGTTAGTGCGTCAGCGCCTGGCGGAAGCCCTGGGTCATCTGCCCAGCTCCAAAACGGTTGCGGCCCTCCGCTACCTGGAGAAGGACAACCACTTCCAGGTGGCCGAGGCGGCCCGAATTTCCCTGGAACGCTTATCCTAGTATAGCCATAGTTCGTTAAAGGGGCAGAGGCAGGCGATCTAGAACACCTAACCAGTTCTCTAGCTATAACCCTTTAGCTCCAGTAATCCAGTCTTGTCTTAACCGGAGTGATGATCGCCGTAGTCAGCGGAATTCGCCGCAAAAATGCTCAGGCCCATCAAGTGGGCATCGGCCACAACATTACTGGTTAGGGTGAGGCCAAGGCGACCCTGGCTCACCATCACCCTGTAGGGACCATGACTTGATCCAGTCCCCCAGCTTTAGCTGGCCTATTACTGAGACCAGTACCTGATCACCCGTCGAGACCTTGAGGGAGTGCCAATCACTTTGGTAATTTTCCATCACCCACAGGTAGAGATCGTAGGGGCCATCCGGTAAGGGGTGTTGAAGAGTTATGGCCTTGGCCTTAAAGACCGCAGTATTTAGCATTTGACTGATACCATAGGTGGCTGCGGGGCTAGGTCTGACGTAGCTATGGGTAATCTGTACCTCCGGTATACTTAA
>Ga0172373_10002163_pt1 | contig 30624 bp, 19 predicted proteins | sample Lak10m_2_FD_114546 | JGI IMG/M metagenome (GOLD analysis project Ga0172373, IMG submission 114546) | Freshwater microbial communities from Kabuno Bay, South-Kivu, Congo - kab_092012_10m | ecosystem: Environmental > Aquatic > Freshwater > Lake | place: Democratic Republic of the Congo...
AGCGCCACGCCATGGACGCACCTTGGCACGCGTTCCGGCCACCGACAAGCGCGGGGTGGGGCACGCGCGATAAGGACGCGCTGGTTTTCTGGGATGCCGATCTCGATGCGCTGCACAGGTCACTCCGGCAATCGCATGAAGAGGTGCACACCCATCGCCGCGCGATCAGCCCGGATCTCGCGCCGCCGGGGCGCCGGCCCCCGGACGGCTCGGGGTGAGGGCCCGCCTTGACCCACCTGCCGCTGCTGGACGAGCTCGCGGTCATCGCCACGCTGGCGGTGGCGGTGGCGCTCCTCCTGGCCCGTCTCCAGCTGCCCACCGTCGCCGGGCTCCTGGTGGCGGGGGCGCTCCTGGGCCCCTACGGCCTCGCCCTGGTGGACGACGTCCACGCGCTCGAGGTGCTCGCCGAGGTGGGCGTCGTCCTGCTGCTCTTCTCGGTCGGGCTCGAGTTCTCCCTGGCCCGCCTCCGCCACATCTTCCGGCAGGTGGCCGCGGGCGGGGCGTTCCAGGTGGGCGTGACGGCGCTGGTGGCCTACGCGGCGGCCCGCGCCCTGGGCGAGCCGGTGGGCCCGAGCGTGTTCTACGGCTTCGTGTTCGCGCTCTCCAGCACGGCGATCGTGCTGCGCGCGCTGTCCGAGCGCCGCGAGCTCGACGCGCCCCACGGCCGCTTCATCGTCGGCACGCTCATCTTCCAGGACCTCTGTGTGGTGCCGATGGTCCTCGTGGTCCCGCTCCTGGGCGCCGCGGGCGGAGAGGGCGGGATGGTCGGCTCCATCAGCCTCGCCCTGCTCCAGGCGACGGTGATGGTGGTGGGCGTGGTGGGCGCGTCCCGCGTGGTGGTCCCGCGGGTCCTCGCGCTGGTGGACGCGAGCCAGAGCCGCGAGGTGTTCCTCCTGGCCATCCTCGGCCTCTGCCTCGGCACGGCCTGGCTCACCTCGCTGGCCGGACTCTCGCTCGCCCTGGGCGCCTTCCTGGGCGGCATGGTCGTGGCGGACACGGAGTACGGGCACCGCGCGATGGGCGAGATCCTGCCGCTGCGGGACGCGTTCGTGAGCCTGTTCTTCGTCTCCCTGGGCATGCTCTTCGACGTCGGGGTGGTCCTCGAGAATCCGGTCCTGGTCGGGGTGATGCTGGCGGGCTTCCTCTTCGTGAAGGGAGCCCTGGCCACGCTCGCCGCCCTGGTGATGCGCTTCCCCGGCCGGGTCGCCTGGCTGGCGGGGGTCGGCCTCGCGCAGTTCGGCGAGTTCGGCTTCGTGCTCACCCGCCTGGCCGAGACGCACGGCGTCATCGAGGCCGAGGACGCCGCGCCGCTCCTCGCGGCCGGCATCCTGTCGATGTTCCTCACCCCGGTCCTGGTCCGTCTCGCGCCCCACGTCACCGCCGGAGAGCGCCTCCTCGCGCCGCTCGAGCGCCTCATCGGGGTCCGCAGCATCGACGAGGCCGACGTGGACGCGCCCCTGGAGGGGCACGTGGTGGTGGTCGGCTTCGGCCTGGCCGGCCGGGTGGTCACCAAGGCGCTCATCGCCGCCGGCCAGCCCTGCCTGGCGCTGGAGCTCAACGCCGAGATCGTGCGCAAGGGCCGGGAGCAGGGCTTCCCCGTCTACTATGGCGACGCGACCAGCGTGGAGGCCCTCGAACACGCCCATCTGGGCCGGGCGCGCCAGGCGGTGCTGCTCACCAACGACCCTCGGGCGCTCCGCCGCATCCTCACCTCGATCCGCCGGGTCGCGCCGGACCTGCCCGTCCTGGTGCGTGCCCACTACCAGACCGAGCGGGCCGACCTCGTCGCCGCCGGGGCGACCGAGGTGATGGCGGAAGAGGTCGAGGGGGCGGTGGAGGTGGTGGCGCGGCTCCTCAGCGGGCTGGGGATGCCGCGGAACCTCATCGACGAGCAACTGCGTGCGGTGCGGGCCGAGAACCAGACCACCGAGCGCCGTCCCACCGTCCCGCGTCCGCGGCTGGGGGCGCTGCGGCACCTGGACGACCTCAAGGTCGAGACCTTCCTGGTCCGGCCGGGGGCACCGGCGGACGGGCACTCGGCGGTGTCCCTGCACCTGCGGGGGCGGACCGGGGCGTTGGTGGTGGGCCTCCGGCGCGGGGAGGTGCTGGTGGACCTGGACCCGCACGCTCCCTTCCGCCCCGGCGACGAGGTGTTCATGGTGGGCACCGGCGAGGCGCTGGCGCAGGCCATGACGCTCTTCGACACGAGGGAGGAGCCGGCGCCGGGATAGTCTGGCAGGCCTCGCGCAGGTACGGAGTCCGCATGAGCTCACGTCGTCGTTTCCTCCAGGGCACCGCCGCCGGCCTCGCCACCCTCAGCCTCCCGGGGTGGCTCGCCTCCCCGGCCCGGGCCGGGACCATCGGTCTCGAAGCGGGCCCCGGAGCCGGCGGGCCGCCCCCCTGGCCGACCTGGTTCGGGGTGGACGAGGCCGGGCTCGCCGTCCTGCTCCGCGAGCTCGGGAAGAACGGCGCCAGCTTCGCCGACGTCTTCCTCCAGCGCACCCGCTCGGTGAGCATCGGCCTCGAGGACGGGATCGTGGCCTCCGCCAGCGCCAGCATCGACCAGGGCGCCGGCCTGCGCACCGTCCGCGGCGACCAGCAGGGCTACGCCTTCACCGAGGAGCTCACGCCCGAGGCGATGCGGGGCGCGGCGGCCACCGCGGCGACCATCGCCCGCGGAAAGCGCCTGCGGACCCCGGTGGCCTTCACCCTGGCCGCCAAGGGCCCGCCCCTGTACGAGCTGCCCGTACCCTGGGGCCAGGTCGGGGTGGATCAGCGCCTGCCCATCCTGCGCCAGGTCGAGTCCTTCGCGCGCGCGCTCGACCCGTCGATCACCAAGGTCAGCGTGAACTGGACCGACAACGAGGAGTGGGTGGTCATCGCCACCCTCGACGGCAAGCTCCACACCGACGTGCGGCCCATGACCCGCCTCTGGTGCATCGTGACCGCCACCCGCAACGGCCAGACCGTGTCGAACAGCGCCAACCTGTCGGGACGGCGCGGCATCGAGTGGTACGACGAGGCCAACCTCCGCCAGCTCGCCCGGGACGCCGTGGATCGCACGATGGTGCTCTTCGACGCCCGGCGGCCCCCCGCTGGCGAGATGCCGGTCATCCTCGCGGCCGGCGCGAGCGGGATCCTGCTGCACGAAGCCATCGGCCACGGGCTCGAGGCGGACTTCAACCGGACCGGGACCAGCATCTACAGCGACATGGTCGGGAAGGCGATCGCCGCCCCCTTCGTGAACATCATCGACAGCGGGGTGGAGCCCAACACCCGCGGGTCCATCAGCTTCGACGACGAGGGGAACCCCACCGAGTCCACGCGCCTCGTGGAGGGGGGCGTGCTCCGGGGCTACCTGCACGACCAGATCAGCGCCCAGCACTACAAGGTCAAGCCCACCGGCAGCGGTCGCCGGCAGTCCTACCGCTTCCAGCCGCTCCCCCGCATGCGCGCGACCTTCATGGAGAACGGGCCGCACACCCGCGAGGAGATCGTGTCCAGCGTGAAGAACGGCATCATCGCCGAGACCTTCACCAACGGGGTGGTGCAGATCGGCGCCGGGGATTTCACCTTCTACATCAAGAACGGATGGCTGGTGGAGGACGGCAAGGTGACCGCGCCCATCAAGGACGTGAACATCATCGGGAACGGACCGGAGGCGCTCCAGCGGGTCACCATGGCCGCGAACGACAGCAAGCTCGACATCGGCGGCTGGACCTGCGGCAAGGACGGGCAGGGTGTGCCGGTCAGCCAGGGGCTGCCCACGGTGCTCGTGAGCTCGATGACCGTGGGAGGCGTCAATGGCTGAGCGCACCCTCGAGGACATCGTGCAGGACGCGGTGGCCCGGGCCCGGAAGGCCGGCGCCCAGGAGGTCTTCGCCACCACCTCGCGGCGCCGGCAGGTGGAGCTGCAGCGTCGGGACGGGGCCACCGAGCGGCTCATCGAGTCCACCTCGCGCTCCTTGAGCGTGCAGCTCTACGTGGACGGTCGCTACTCGAGCCAGAGCACGACCGACCTCCGTCCCGAGGCGCTCGACGGCTTCCTCGCCGACGCCGTGGCGCTCACCCGCGCCCTCCAGCCCGATCCGAACCGCCAGATCACCGACCCGGCCCTCTACCCCAAGCAGCTCGCCGCCATCGAGCTCGCGGACCCGGCGCTCCTGGCCGGTCTCGACGCCGCCACCCGGGAAGCCTGGGTGGTGGAGATGGAAGGCGCCGCCCGCGGCCACGACCGGGTCATCTCGGTGAGCAGCAACGTCAGCTTCGACGCCAGCCGGTCGGCGTGCGCGACCAGCAACGGCTTCGTGGGCGCCTCTGCCGCCACCGGGATCTACCCCAGCGTCGAGGTCACCCTCCGCGACGAGGGGGACAAGCGCGCCGCCGACGGCGACTGGTTCGGAGCGCGCTTCGCGGCCGACCTGCCCACCGCCCGCCACATCGGCGAGCGCGCGTTGCGGATGACCGTCGCCCGGCTCGGCGCGAAGAAGGTGAGCTCGCGCCGGACCACGCTGGTGGTGGACCCCCAGGCCGCCGGCCACCTGGTCGGCCGGCTCCTGGCCACCGCCACCGCCGCGTCCATCCAGCAGGGCCGGTCGTTCGTGGCCAACCGCATCGGCCAGTCCATCGCCTCGGCCCGGCTGACCGTCCTCGACGACCCGCTCCTCCCCCGCGGGCTGGGCAGCCGCCCCTTCGACGGGGAAGGCATCGCCGCGCGCGCCATGCCCATCGTCGAGCAGGGCGTGCTGCGCAACGTCTACGTGGACACCTACTACGGGCGGAAGGCCCAGCTGGCGGTGACCACCGGCAGCCCGTCCAACCGCATCGTCACCCTGGGCGACAAGGACCGCGACAGCTTCCTCCGCGACGTCGGCGAGGCGATCCTGGTCACCTCCTGGATGGGCGGGAACAGCGACGCCAACACCGGGGACTTCAGCTTCGGCCTCCGCGGTCACCTCGTGGAAAACGGCGTCGTCGGCGCCCCCGTGGGCGAGATGAACGTGACGGGGAACCTCCTGGAGCTCTTCGCCAACCTGGTGGGGGTGGGCAACGACCCGTGGCGGGCAAGCTCGCTCGTGGCGCCCACGCTGGTGTTCGAGGGCGTGCAGTTCAGCGGGGTCTGACTCTCTTTCTCGAGGGGAGGACCCCTGCAGGTCCTCCCCTGCATTTTTGGCGGAGGACCGCCAAAAAAGCACCCTACCCCGGCGACTCAGCACGGGCGGCGGGGGGCGGGGAGGCGGGGGGGGGCGCGCGAGGGGGGCGCGCCGTTCCATCGGGTTAGGCGCTCGGCCCCATGGTCCTGGCGATCCTCGGTGCGGCGCTCGTCGCGGCCGGCGTGGTGGTGGCCTTCGGCGTCCCCTGGGCGGGGGCCCTGGTGGTCCTCGACCTCGCCGCGGCGGGGGGCCTCGTCGGCGCGCTGCTCGCGCTCGCCTGGGCCCGCGTGCGGCGGCGGCCGCTCCCGGTGCGGACCCTGGCCACGACGGCGCTGCTCGCCACCGGGGGCGCGCTCCACCTCACGCTCGCCCCCCACGCGCCGATGGTCCTCCTGGTGGTGGTGGACTGCCTGCGCGCCGACCGCCTGGACCCCGAGCGGATGCCGGCCACCTGGGAGCTGACCCGCGACGCGGTGAGCTTCACCACCGCCCGCTCGCAGTCGTCCTGGACCCGCAGCGCGATGCCTTCCCTGCTCTCGGGGCGGTACCCGGTGGAGCACGGGCTGTACCGCACCCGGCCGGCGCCGGACCGGATCCGCGACGACCTGACCCTGCTGGCCGAACGGCTCGAGGCGGGGGGGTGGCTCACGGCCGCCTTCGCCGAGCAGGCCCAGCTCGACGCCGCCTTCGGCTACGCCCGCGGGTTCGGTCGCTACGGCTGGCGGGACGGCCACGCCAGCCGCCTCAACGGGGGCTTCACGCGCTGGAACCGGCTGTTCCGCTCCGTCCCCCGGTTCGCCCTGCTCCACTACATCGACGTCCACGGCCCCTACACCCCGAAGAAGCGGTACGTCGCCAAGGGCGCGCCGGTGCCGGGCTTCCCGGTCCGTCCCTCGGGACCGTGGCGGGCCACGATCAAGGCCATCCGTGCCGGGCGGGTGGTGCCCACGCCGGACGACTGGGCCGGGCTCGCCGCGCTCTACGACGGCCAGGTGCGGCAGTACGACCGGCGGATGGCGGGGTTCTGGCGTCGGCTCCGGGAGGAGGGCGACCTCGACCACACGCTCCTGGTCCTCACCGCGGACCACGGCGAGCGCTTCGGGGAGCAGGGCGACGTCGAGCACATGGGGGCCCCGGACGAGGCCGTGCTCGCCGTGCCGCTGCTGATCCGGCCCCCTGGGGGGACGCCGGCGCGCCGGGTGGACACGCTGGTGCAGCACGTGGACGTGGCGCCGACCGTGCTGGCCTTCGCCGGCCTGCCCGTTCCTGCCGAGCTCCCCGGGCGGGACCTCGGCCCCGCGCTGCGCGGCGAGCCGCTCGTCGCGGGCCCCGCCTTCGCCGAGGAGTGGTACGGCAAGACCCATCGCGTCGCGGTGCGCGACGGCGACTGGAAGTTGACCCGCACCCCGGAGGCGCGTCTCTACGACCTCGCCTCCGACCCGGGAGAGTCCACCGACCTCGCGGCCACCCGGCCCGAGGTCGTGGCGCGCCTGGAGGGACTGCTCGCGGCGTACTTCGGGGCCGCCGCCGCCGGTCGGCCCATCGCCGGGGTGGCCTGGGACGCCGCCCGCGCGTCCGGGGCGCGGTGGGTCCAGGAGGACCGTCGCGAGGCGCCGGTGGCCGACGTCTCGGACGGCACCATCGAGGCTTTGGAGGCGCTGGGCTACCTCGAGGAGGAGCCGACGGAGCCCTGAGCTGATGTTAGTGACATGAACATGGGCACGCGATCGTCCTACCACCACGGGGATCTCCGACGCGCGCTCCTCGACGGCGCCGTGGTCGCGATCGCGGAGCACGGGGTCGCGGGCTTCTCGCTCTCCGCCCTCGCGCGGAGCTGCGCGGTGTCCAGCGCCGCGCCCTACCGACACTTCGCGGATCGCGAGACCCTGTTCGCGGAGATCGCGACCGACGGCTACGGCCGCCTGCGCGCGCGCCTCGCCGCCGTGGGCGGGGCGGACCCGGAGGAGGTGGCGCTCGGGATGGTGCGGGCGTACCTGGCCTTCGCCCGGGAGGACGGCGCCCGGCACGCGGTCCTGAGCGGCGGGGTGTGCGATCGGGCCCGGTTCCCCGGGCTGCGGGAGGCGGGGGACGCGGCGTTCGCCACTCTCGCGGCCGCGGTGGAGCGGGCGGGCGGGACGGCCGCGGACGCAACCGCGCTCTGGGCCCTCGCCCAGGGCTTCGCCAACCTCGCCCGTGAAGGTTCGTGGACGGACCTCCCGGGCGCGCCCCCGCTCGAGGTCGCCGCGGTGGCCGCCGGACGTGCCCAACTGGCGGGAGCCCGGCTCCGCGACGGGGCTGGGGACGCCCGACGCGCGGCCCTCGCCGCGGACGAGGCCCCTCCGCTTCGGATCGAGCCCCTGGCCGGCCACATGCGCCGCGCGCCGCAGCTCGCCCGCTGGCACGCCGCCGAGTGGGCCCACCTGCTGCCCGGCTGGAGCTACGGGGTCGCCCTCGCCGAGCTGCAGACCCACACGCGACCGGACGGGGTCCCGGTGAGCTTCGTGGCCCTGGAAGGCGACCACCTGGTCGGCTCGGTCAGCCTCGTATGGGAGGACCTGCCGGGCTGGGAGCACCTGCGCCCGTGGCTCGCCAGCCTGTACGTCCGGCCCGCGTCGCGGGGCCGCGGCGTCGCGCGCCGCCTCGTCGCCGCCGTGACCGAGCACGCCCGCCTCTCGGGCCTCGAGCGGCTCTACCTCTACACCGAAGGCCAGGCGGAGCTCTACCGGGGGTTGGGGTGGAGCCGCCTGTCGTCGACCGAGCTGGCCGGGCACACGGTGACGGTGATGTGCCGGGAGCTGGGGACCGGGTGAGGATGGGGGTTACCCACCTCGCTCGACCGGAGTCGCCCGTGTCCACGCCTGTCCGCTCCATCTGGGACCCCTGCGTACCCGTCCCCGGCACGCCCGCCGGGTTCACCATGCGCACCACCTTCCCCACCAACCCCGACGGCGTCGAGGTCATGCTGGAGCAGTGGGAGGCCGGGACGGCCGAGCCGCTGCACAGCCACCCCGGCGACGACATGACCGTGGTCGTGGAAGGGAAGATGGTCGTCCAGTTCTTCCGGCGCGTGGGCGGCACGCTCGAGCCCGACGGCGAGCCGCTCGTCCTCTCGGCGGGGCAGGCGGGCTACGTCGCGGCCGGGCGGATCCACGACGCCCGGTACCTCGAGCCGTGCCGGCTCGTGTACGTGCACAACCGGGCGTTCGGCTTCGTCGCGGCGGAGAAGGGCGCGGGCTAGGGGCAGATCGCGCCGGGGAGCCAGCCGACCCCCATCGACGGGGTGTGCGACTCGCGGGTCTTCCGTGACGGATTTACCGTGGGGACAGCACGATTCGTGCGCCCCGGCACGGGTCCACCACGGTTTTCCAGCAAGGGACGGGTGGCACGCGGCGTGCTCCAGGACCGCCGGATGTCTCCCGACGCCCTGCTCACGGTCGGCACCATCCTGGTGGTGCTCGCGCTGCTCATCCACGGTCGTTTTGGTGCCGACGCCATCCTCGTCGGTGGGTTGGCGTTCTTGTTGGTCAGCGGGGTGCTGCCGGCCAAGGAGGGCCTCGCCGGCTTCGCCAACGAGGGGATGCTCACCGTGGCGGCGCTCTTCGTGGTCGCCGCGGGGCTCCGTCAGACGGGGGCCATGACCCGGGTGGCGGGGGGGCTCCTGGGCTCCACGCCCAACGTGCGCGCCGCGCTGGCGCGCATGTCCTTCCCCATCGCCGGGGCGTCGGCCTTCCTCAACAACACCCCCATCGTGGCGGCGATGATGCCGGCGGTGAACGAGTGGAGCCGGCGTTTCCGGGTGGCCCCGTCGAAGCTCCTGATGCCCCTCTCCTTCGCCACCATCCTCGGGGGCACGGTGACGGTCATCGGGACCAGCACCAACCTGGTGGTCACCGGCCTCATCGAGAAGAACCTGGCCACCCACCCCGGGCTCAGCTCCGTCGGCATCTTCGACATCGCGCCGGTCGGGCTCCCCCTGGCGATCGTCGGCTGCTTCGTCCTGGTGCTGGCCGCGCCGGCGCTGCTCCCCGACCGACGCCCGGCGGTGAGCCTGCACGACGACCCCCGGGAGTACACCACCGAGCTGCTCGTGGGCGCCGGCTCGTCGATGGTGGGGAAGAGCGTCGAGGAGGCCGGGCTGCGCAACCTGCCCGGGGGCTTCCTGATGGAGATCGACCGCGGCGCGACGGTGCTGCCCGCGGTCGAGCCCACCACCCGGCTGCAGGCCGGCGACCGGCTCGTCTTCGTCGGACCGCGGGACGCCGTGCTGGACCTGACCCGCCTCCCCGGCCTGGAGGTCGCGCCGGACCAGCGCTTCCGGCTCGACTCCCCCGACGCCGAGCGCTGCCTGGTCGAGGCGGTCGTGGCCCCGGCGAACCCGCTCATCGGCCAGAGCATCCGCGCCGGGCGCTTCCGCGACACCTACAACGCGGTGGTGGTGGCAGTGGCGCGGGACGGTCGGCGCATCGGCGGGCGCATCGGGGACATCGTGCTCGAGGGCGGCGACGTGCTGCTGCTCGAGGCCCACCCCACCTGGACCACCACCCAGCGCGGGCGGCGGGAGTTCTACCTGGCGAGCGAGGTGGAGGACTCCTCGGCCTTCCGGCCCCAGCGAGCGGGCATCGCGCTGGTCATCCTCGGGCTCATGGTGGGGGGCGCGGCGCTGGAGCTGGTGTCCATGTTCCACGCCTCGGTGGCGGCGGCCTTCGCGATGGTCGCGGCCGGCTGCTGCACCCCGCTCGACGCCCGCCGCAGCCTCGACGGGGTCACGCTCGTGGCCATCGCCGCCTCCTTCGGCATCGGGGAGGCCATCCGGGTGTCGGGCACCGACCAGGTCCTGGCCGAGGGCATCATCGCCGCCGGGGCCTCCCACCCCTGGGCGGCGCTGGTGGCCATGTACCTCGCAACCGCGCTGCTCACCGAGCTCATCACCAACAACGCGGCGGCGGCGCTCATGTTCCCCTTCGGGTTGTCGCTGGCCGACCAGCTCGGGGTGTCGCCCATGCCCTTCTGCGTGGCGGTGATGTTCGCCGCCTCGGCCAGCTTCTCCACCCCCATCGGCTACCAGACCAACCTGATGGTCTACGGGCCGGGCGGCTACCGCTTCGGCGACTACTTCCGGCTCGGCATCCCCTTGCAGGTGCTGGCGGCGGTGGTGACCCTCCCGCTCATCCCGATGGTGTTTCCGTTCTGAGGGCGCATCCTATCGGCGCGGGGTGTTCGGCAGCCGGGCGAGCAAGGACAGGGCGGTCCGTGCGACCGCACGCTCCGGGATCGGCCGGCCGTCGCTGTCGAACGGTGCGATCTCTGCGATGGCCTCGCCACGCGCCTCCTCGGTACCAGCCTCTCGCGCCCGGCTGACCACGTCGAGCAGACGCACCGCTCGGAGGTCGCGTTCGAGGACGGCGGCAACCGCCGGCCGGTCCGTTCTGTCGCCGAGAGCACGACGCAGGGCGGAGAACACCGCCCGCTCCGGTGCGGGTGGGGCGAGGAGCGCCTCGGCGTCTGCGATCGCCCGCGCGGCGGCGTCGGCGTCGCCGCGATGCGCTCGCCAGAGCGCCAAGCTCCGCCAAGCCTCCACGCGGTCCCACTCCATGAGCTCGTCCATCGCCTCCGGGGTGGCCATCGCGAATGCCCGCTCCGCGCCAGTGAGATCCCCGAGGAGAGCCTCCACCCATCCGAGCTCGGCGGCGAAGGCGGCCGCGTAGCGGGTGTTCCCACTCGCCGCCTGCTTCCGGAGCACCGACTGGAGCACCTCGCGGGCCTCCTCAGCGCGGCCACTCGCCGCTGCCACGCTACCAAGGCCGCCGGCGTTGAGGTCGCGCCACAATTCGAGCCCCATGCGCTCTGCGAGATCCCGACCCGCTCGGGCGTCCTCTGCCGCACCCACGAAGTCGCCCGCCTCGAAGCGGTGAACGGCACGATTGGTGAGGAGCAAGGTCTCACACCATCGGTCCCGCTCGCTTCTGAGGCGTACGAGCAGGCGGGCGTAGTCCTCGACGCTCTCCGGCCAGCGCCCCTGGCTCCCGAGAATCGTCGCGCGCCAGCCGTGGAGCCGGAGCAACTCGAAGCTGTCGCAATGGCGCTCGACGGCGGCCTCCGACCTCTCGAGAAGCCTCAACGCATCCTCGAGCTCACCCGCGCGCGCCTTCCTGCGGGCCCGGTACATGCCGAGCTCGGCCTCCAGCTCGGGTCCGGTCGCGCCCTCCGCCTCCGCGGCCTGGAGTTCGGCATCGAGCTCCCCGGGGGAGAACAGGTACACCATCCGGCGCAGGCGCGTCAGGCGGATCTCGCGGCGCAACGCCGGATCGGCCGTGGTCTCGAGGAGACGCATCGTGAGCTCCGGCGTGACGAACCCCCGGTGCCGCGCGGATCCATGCCCTCCCCAGGCCCAGAGGAGCATCTCGGTCGTACGAAACAGGGTCGCCGCTCCCGCGTCCCCCCGCGACACTGCGATGTCGAACGCGCGACGGAGGTTCTCCTCTTCTGCGATGAGTGCGCGGAGCGGCTCGTCGTCGTCCCCCCGCCTCGCCGCGTCGACGAGCTCCGGCCCGCGCCGCGTCCACCACCCGACGTACCGCGCGAGGACCGGCGTCTCTCCTTGCTCCGCGAGCTTCGCCGAGGCGAACTCGGCGATGGCAACGTACATCCCCAGGCGCCCGTCGGCCCGGAGCCGAACGAGCGACTTGTCGACCAGGGCCTGGACGACATCGAGGACGTCCGGCACATCGACGACGGCCTCGGCGGCGCCTACGGTGAAACCGCCCCGGAACACCGAGAGCTGGGCGAAGGCCCGTTGCTCGGCCGCCGACAGGAGGCCCCAGCTCCACTCGATCGCAGCTGCCACGCTTGCCTGCCGTGGCGCGGTGCCGCGCTGGCCACCCTTGAGGACCGCGAAGCCCGAGTCGAGCCGGTGCAGGAGCTCCGCCGGGGGCAGGACGCGAACGCGGGCTGCCGCGAGTTCGACCGCGAGCGGCATGCCCTCGACCCGCTCGACGATGGCGCGAATCGTCCCCGGGTCGCCCCGCCAGCTCGGGTCGGCTGCGCGGGCACGCTCGTCGAAGAGGTGGACGCCGTCGTCGGTGGGGAGCGCGTCGGCGTGGAGGCCAACCTCCCCGGTGACGAGGAGGCGCTCTCGCGTCGTCACCAGGAAGACAGCCTCCGGCGCGTCGACCAGCCAGCGGGCCACGGTGGTCGGCGCGGCCTCGACAACCTGCTCGAAGTTGTCCAGGACGACGAGGAGTCGACCTCGGGCGCGGAGGGCGCGGCCCACCTGGACCGTGCCCGGCTCGTTGCCGACGAGCGTCACGCCCAGGGCGTCCGCGACAGCGTTGGCGACGTCCCCGGCCGAGTGAGCCTCGGTGAGGTCGACAAACCAAGCACCCCCCGGGTGGTCCGGCCCTCGTCTGAGGGCATACGCCGTCGCGAGGCGCGTCTTGCCGACCCCGCCCGGGCCCAGGATGGAGACGAGCCGCCCCCCCGACGCGAAGCGGCTGTGGATCGCCGCGAGCTCCGCGTCTCGTCCAATGAACGATGTCCGGGGTGCGGCGACGTTGCCGCGGGAGGGGGCTGGCAGGTCCAAGGTCGGCGGCGGGAGCGTCGCCGCGGGGTCGTCGTCGAGGAGCGCGAGGACAGCGTCGGCGGCAGCGATGCGATGGTCCGGCTCCACGACCAGGCAGCGATCCAGGAGCCCTGCCCAGGGCGCGGCAAGGCCGGGCACGCGGGTCCACGTGCCGGAGCGTACGGCGTGGATGAGCTGGGGGAGGGTGGTGCCCGCGAACGGACGGACTCCGGTGAGCAACTCGTAGACGACGACGCCGAGTGCCCACAGGTCGGCGCGCGCGTCCACCGTCGAGGCGTCCCAGGTCTGTTCGGGAGCCATGTACGCGGGGGTGCCGACGAGGGCGCCGGCGCGGGTATGGACGGGATCGTCGGGATCATCCAGGAGCTTCGCAAGGCCGAAGTCGGCGATGCGCGGAGTCGCCCCTGCCATGAGGATGTTCGCGGGTTTGAGATCACGGTGGACCAGACCGTGGCTGTGGATCGCGGCGAGCCCGGCGGCGATTCCGCGGACGATCGCCGACGGATCGACCTTCTCCCCCCGCGCGATCAGTTCGGCGAGCGTCGGACCCTCCACCCATTCGACGACCAACGCTGGGCGTCCGTCACACATGAACGCGTCGCTGACCCCGACGACATTCGGGTGGCGCACCACGGCCTGGCTGCGGCCTTCCCGCTGGAACCGCTCTCGCGGGCTGCCGTGGCGCATGATCTTCAATGCGTGGCGGGTACCGAGCGCGACGTGCCTGATTCGGTACACGTCGGCCATGGCCCCCGACCCGGCGAACGACTCCACCACGTAGCGGTCGATCGAGGCGCCGGGATCGAGGCTCACCGAGCGATCGTAGCGCGGCCCCAGGACCACGCGGGGGCGGACTGCGAGCCCGGCCGGCACCTCGGACGAGCGCCGAGGCCCCGCCGCGGCAAGAACCCGCCCCGGCGGTTGTTGCCGCCCCCGCGGCAAGAACCCGGCCCGTGCCGACCATCCCGGCGGTTGTTGCCGCCGCCGCGGCAAGAACCCGGCCCGTGCCGACCATCCCGGCGGTTGTTGCCGCCCCCGCGGCAAGAACCCGGCCCGTGCCGACCATCCCGGCGGTTGTTGCCGCCGCCTCCTCGACCAGCTGCTCCTCGCCCCCCGTCACCGACGGCACCGGAGCCGGCGTCGACACCGACGGCGGCGGGAGTGCGCCCGATCTCTCCGCGGTGGAGGTCACCGTCCACCCGGAGATCGGCTCGCTCCTCACCGTCACCTGGACGCAGGCCGCGGCGGCGACCAGCCGGAGCCGAGCGAGTCGGCCTTCCAGTACCAGCACGCCGCCACCTGGACCGAGGCGGGGACCCTGCTCCTCTCGTCGCAGAAGAGCTCGTCGAGCATCGAAGGCGTGGTCCGCGAGTACGAGGTCGACGAGACGGAGCAGGTGCTGCGCCAGCTGTGGAGCTTCGGCGAAGGGGATGGCATCGACGCCCGCTACGCGGGCGAGGCCCACCGCCTCCTGGGTGGACGACTTGTACACCCTGGCCCCTTAGGGGTACGCACCACCCCCCAACCCCGGACGCCCCTTGAGTTGGCTCCCTCTCGCCCTTCGGAAGATCCTGCCCGGCTGGCGACCGGACGCGCCGGAGGCCTTCCTCGCGGAGGGCCGCCTCCCGGGCACCCGCACGGTGGTCGCCTGCGTGGGCGACAGCATCACGCGCGGGCAGGTGAGCGCGAACTGGGTGGACCTGCTCCGAGGGCGCCTCGGCCCCCGCGGGTTCCAGTTCGTCAACGCGGGCGTCAACGGCGATCTGGCCTTCAACGTGGCGAAGCGCCTCGACGAGGTGATCGCCTGCCACCCCGACGTGGTGACCCTGCTCGTGGGAACGAACGACCTGAACGCGCGCTTCGACGCCAGCTTGGAGCAGCGCTACCGGAGGAACCAGGGGCTGTCGGTGGCGCCGAGCCTGGAGTGGTACGTCGAGAACGTCGAGGTCATCGTCGGACGGCTCCAGGCCGAGACCCGAGCCCGCATCGCGCTCATCGAGGTGCCGATGTTGGGCGAGGACCTCGACGGCCGGATGAGCGGGCTCGTCCGGGAGTACAACGCGGCCCTGCACGCGCTCGCCGCGCGCCGCCGGGTCCCCTGCCTGCCGCTCTACTCGAGCCTGGTCGCGCAGTACCCGGCCGGCCACCGACCGCCCCCCTACCAGGGCGACCTCTCGGTGATCGTCAAGGCGGCTGGCGCCCGGATGCTCGGGCGGAGCTGGGATGAGATCGCCCGCCAGAACGGGCTGGCGGTGCTCACCGACCACATCCACCTGAACGACCGCGCGGCGGGCGTCGTGGCGGACCTCGTGGCCGGGTTCCTGGAGGCGGAATGATCCTGGAGGGGTGACCGGGGAGGACCGGTCGGGGCGCTCAGCGCGGCAGACCGCTCGTGTCGGCCCCTTCCGGGACCGGGCCAACGGCGTCGCAGGCCGAGCAGACCAGGGCCAGGATCGGCCCCGGTTCTCGCACGTGGCGCACCCCGTGGGGCCAGGTGAGGACCACCGCCGAGCGCCCCGCCGGGCTCACCCCTTCTCCGGCCTCGAGCGGGTCGGCGTAGAGCTCGGTGGCCTCGAGCGCGGCGAGGAGATCGGCCCGCCAGGCGGGGTCGGCGACCAGGCTGCGGTCGCCGCAGCAGCACTCGGTTGGCGGCGTGCGCGGGACGCGCCCCTCGGTGGCGGCGAGGATGGTGCCGTCGGGGAGGACGCTGGTCCGACACGACCAGCTCCTCCGGCGGGTGTCGTAGTGGTGGGCTCCGAAGGCCACCAGCGCCAGGACCTCTCCCTGGACCACGACCTCGGGATCCGGAGCCATCCACCGATTCGGGGGCTCGGCCCTGGAGGGCGCCTTGGCGCACGCGAGGAGGAACAGGGCGAACACCCCGGTGGGACGAAGCCCGCACGCCATCGATTCAGCCTCCGCAGCCGCACCCTCCGGCGAAGTCCGCCTTCTGCGCCGCGCGCCAGCCTTCCCAGCCCTCCCGGGCGATGAAGCCGGCCAACACCACCGCCGCCGCCGCGTCCGCCCACCACAGGGCGGGGGCGACGACGTAGAGCAGGCTCCCGGCGAAGAGCACGGCCGAGAGCTGGATGCAGGCGAGCGAGCAGGCCGCGTCCATCTCGAGCGTGCGGCTGTCCAGGGCCACGGCGGCGGCCCGCTTGGCCCGCCACAAGAAGCCCATCGTCCCGAGGCTCACCACGCTGATGACCAGGGAGGGGAGGGTGCTGGCGGGGTGGCCGCCGGTGGCCAGCTGCGCGAGCGCGCCCGCCGCGGTGGCGCCCGCGAGGACGAGGAAGAGCACGCTGATCCACTTCGTGGCGGTGCGCTCCTGCGCCTTCTGGGTGGTCGCGCAGCCGGCGGGGCGGGTCAGCTTCCACCACACCACTCCCGCCGAGCCGACCTCGACCCAGGAGTCCAGGCCGAACCCCAACAGGGCGACCGAGCCTTCGGAGATGCCGAAGCCCATGGACACGAGCCCCTCGACCACGTTCCACGCGATCGTGAGGCCGGCGAGCATCCGCGCGCGGCGGCTCCAGTCGACTACGGGGGCTGCGGGCGCGAGCGCATCCATGCCGACGACTCCGTCCTTCGAGCTATGGCTGGCCCCCGGGCGGGTCAAGCGGGGCGGCCGACGGACGACACCCGCCGCCCGCCTCAACGCCGTCGTCGGACCAGCCCCGCGAGCGCGAGGCCGACGCCGGCCAGCGCCGTGCCGCCCCCCGTGCCGCACCCGCAGCCCGTCGGGCCGACCGACCCGCCGGTGTCTTCCGGCGGGTCCTCGGTGAGCACGCCGTCGGTCCGGGCCTCGGGGATGTCGCCCAGGTCCGCGCACGCCGTCGCGGAGGCGTCGTCGCACTCCACCTGGAAGCGGTACTCCCAGGCAGCCTCGCTCCGGCCCCCGTCGATGGTCTCCGCGCCGGCGCGGATCCGCGCCGTGTACCAACCCCCAGGGGCCAGCGCCTCGGTGGGCATCACGCGCACCACCCGGGTCCACTCGGGGTTCCACCGGCTGTTCCCGGGCGCGGTGGGGACCACGTCTCCGTGCTCGTCCACGAGCTCCACGAGGTCGTCCTCGTAGCGGACGCCCACGCCGAACACGACGGCGAGCCAGCTGTGCACGGAGCTCGGGTCGCCGGTGGCGAGCCGGCGCGGGGGCTCGGGGTAGAAGAAGCTCCCGGCGTCGTCGGCGGCCAGGCCCTCGTGCAGGCGCTCCCAGATCGCCTGCTGATACGCCATGGTGGGGAAGATCTCGGCCCGCAGGCTCCCCGGCAGGTCGGCGTCCAGGTAGTGGTCCCGCGTCCAGGGGATGAGCTCCTGGTACTGCTCGCCGAGCTCCCGGGCCACGGCGGGCCCGAGGGTGTCGTTGATGTAGACCGCGGTGACGAGGCCTACGGCCTCGTCGATGGTCTCCTCGGTGATCTCCTCGTCCAGCGCCTCGTACAGCGTGAGCACCGTCTCCATGGGGATGTCGGTGGTGGGGACGAAGCGGAGGTGGTCGTCGAGCGCCAGGAAGCCGTCGGTGCCCGGGTCGGCCTCGTCCTGGCTGCCGCCGTCGTGCTCCTCGACCTGGAAGAGGAAGAGCGTGTCGAAGAGCTCGTCCTGCAGCCCGTGCGAGGCGCAGCCCATGAGGAACGCCACCCGCTTGCGCGACTCGAGGCTGGTCCAGGGCGGCGGGTCGTTCACCCGCATCCACTCCACGAAGTCCTGGACGAAGGGCTCCCAGTGGGTGTGCTCCGCGTAGGCGCGGGTGGCGGGGTCGTCGATCGCGTAGCCGGTGTCGGTGAAGGCGGCGCCGAAGAGGAGCGAGTTGAAGACCTCCGGTTCGAGCAGGAACTCCCGCAGATCGTCGTCCGGCATGTTCTCGGCGGCCCACCCGGTCACGTGGATGTGCCCCCACAGCCCGTGGGCGGCGGCCGAGCCAGGGGCGCAGAGCCCGAGCACCAGCCCGAGGGCGGAGGGGACGAGACGACGGGCGAGGGGGCGGGCCATTTCGAGAAGCTACCACCCCGGGTAGGAGGGGAGACGCCCGGACGGCCCATGCCCCTCCCCCTTCCCGCCGACGCGATGGATCACCCGCACGTCATGGTGGCCGCCAGCGCGGGCCTGCCGAACCTGCTCGACGCGGCCGTGGAGGTCTTCGTCACCGACCGCGTGTCGGTGGAGGCGGGGGCGGGCGTGGGGCTGCTCCCGCTCTCCGTCCACGCCGGGGGTCGCTGGAGCGCGCTGGCGCCCTCGGGGTGGGGCGGGCACCGCTTCCGCGCTGCGCCGGGGGCCACCGTCTACGTGTTCCCGTCGCAGCCCCAGGAGGGGCTGGGGGTGGTGGACGTGGACCTCGCCTGGGTCTACACGGGCCGGGTGGCGGGGGTGTCGGTGGGGGCGCGCCTCGGGGTGGGGCTCGCCTGGGGGGTGGTCACGGACAGGGCCAAGGTCGAGCCGGGGCTGGAGGTGGTGCCGCTCCGGATCGCGCTGGTGCTATGACGGGTCCTTGAACCCCTCCCCCGCCCGCGGCATGATCGCGGGGTGACGCTCCCGTCCGTCTCCCGTCGGCGCCCCCGGTGATCGCCCTCCTCCTCGCCCTGGCCTGCGGCGGGTCGTCCGCGCCCGCCGCTCCGCCCGCGCCCGCTCCTCCGGCCCCCACGGCCTCGACCCCGGCCGAAGTCGCGCCTCCGCCCCCGGCAGGGGGCGGGATCATCGGCGGGGAGCCGATCCTCCACCGGCCGGTGGTGGTGGGGGCGATCGGGGTGGACGCGATCGAGGCCGGCATCGCCGCCCACTCCGCCGAGCTGCGGCGCTGTTTCGAGGACGAGCGGGCCAAGGAGCCGACGCTCTCCGGGCGGGTGCTGGTCGGCTTCACCGTGGCCCGGGACGGGAGCGTGGCCCGGGTCTCCACCCGGTCCACCAGCCTCCGCCATCCGCCCACCGAGGACTGCCTCACCGCCCGCATGGAGGGGGTCCGCTTCCCGCCCCTCCTGGATGGGGAGACGGCGCTCGTGTCCTACCCCTTCAGCTTCCCCTGAGCGGTCACCAGGCCACGTTCACCGGGTAGGTCACCGGCATCCCGTCGGGCAGGTCGTGGGCGGGGAAGTCCGCCTTGGCGATGACCGCGGACACGCACTCCAGATAGGCGGGGGGCGCGACGTCGGCGTCCGAGACCTCGACCTTCTTCACCACCCCGTCGCAGCCCACCACGAGCTCGAAGGTGAGGTGCAGCGCGGCCACACCGGGGGGGCGGGTGCACCCGAGGGCATGCTGGATGACGCCGTTGAGCGCGGTGCGGACCTGGTCGTAGCCGAGCCCTTCCGGGGCCGCGAACTCGCCCTCGTCGGGGTCGGCGGTGAAGGGCACGCAGGGCTCGGGCCGGGGCGTGGGGAGCTTGTCGGCGGGGCCGGCGGCGAGGACGGCCGGCACGAGCCACAGGGCGGGGACCAGGGAGACGGGGCTCGGAACAGCCACGGGGGGACGATACCACGGGCGTCTGACGCTCCGAGGGCGCTTCAGCCCCCCGGGAGCAGCGCCCGGAGCTCCCCACGCGCGGCGTACCAGCGCAGCACGGCCCGGTTGTAGGCGGCCAGCGCGTCCACGCGGGCCCCTTCGGCCTGCGCGAGCGCGGCCTGGGCGGTGACCACGGCCAGGTTGTCCCCCGCGCCGGCCCGGTAGAGCGACTCGGCCCGCTCGAGCTCCTCGCGCGCCAGCTCCAGCGCCGCGGCGGCGACCTCCAGGCCGCTCGCCCCGTCCCGCGCCTCGCCGAGGGCGACGCGCAGCTCGGCCTCGACGGCGCGCTCGAGCTCGCGGGCCGTCAGCGCGGCGGCGGTCTCCCCGGCCCGGGCGGCGTCGGTGGCGGCGGCTCGGGCGCCCCCGGCCCAGATCGGCACCGACGCGGCCACGCCCACGGTGGCCACGGGGGCAAGGGTGGTCCCGGCGAGGTCGGTCTCCGCGCCCACCTCGCCCCAGGCCCCGAGCCGCGGGGCGACGGCGGCGGCGGCGGCCTGGCGGTCGGCCTCGGCGGCGCGGAGCCGCGCACGGGCGGCGCGCACCTCGGGGTGCTCGTCGAGCGCCCCGGAGACGTCGGCGGGCAGGCCCTCGGGCCCCAGCACCGGAGCCGCCTCCACCACCTCCACCGCGGCGTCGAGCGGGAGGCCGAGCTGTTCGGCGAGCCGGACCCGCGCGGTGGCCGCCGCGGTGCGCGCCGCCAGGACCGAGGCCTCCTCCTGCTTGAGCGCGAGCTGGGCCCGGGCGAGGTCCAGGCGGGAGGCGGCGCCCAGGTCCACACGGTCCTGGGCGAGGCGCGCCAGCCGCTCGGCGCGGACCCGGCCGGCCTCGGCGGCCACGACCCGCTCCTCCGCCTGCTGGAGCGCCACGTACCAGCTCCCCGCCGAGTAGAGCGCGCCCTCCACGGCGGCGTCGTACCCGGCGCGGGCGGCCTCGGCGCCCCGCGCGGCGGCGCGTGCGTCGGCCAGGGCCGGCAGGTCCACCAACGGCACCTCGGCGCGCACCGAGGCGTCGGCCCAGGGCCCGTCGATGGCGGGGAGGTTGCTCCAACCGGCGGTCGCGGAGCCGGCCACGGTGGGCAGGAGATCGGCCCGGGCGCCCACCACCCCCGCCTCGGCCGCGTCGACCTCGGTGGCGGCGCCCTTCAGCGCGAGGTTGCCCTCCACCGCGAGCCGGAGCGTCTCGCCCAGGGTGAGCGGTGCAGCCTCCGCCCGACCCACGACGAGCAGGGCGAGCGCCCCGGCCACGGCCGCGCGGGCGAGCCGACGCCGCCGGCCCAGGCTCGCGAGCGCGGCGTAGGTGATGGGCGTGACGTACAGGGTGAGCAGGGTGGCGGTGAGCATCCCGCCCACCACCGCGACCCCGAGCGAGGCCCGGCTCGCGCCGGACAGGCCGACGGCGATGGGCAGGGCCCCGCCGATGGTGGCCACCGAGGTCATGAGGATGGGGCGGAACCGCAGCCGGGCGGCGGCCTCGGCCGCCTTCCAGGGGTCGAGCCCCTCGTCGTGTTCGAGCTGGCGCGCGTACTCGACGATGAGGATGCCGTTCTTGGTGACGAGGCCGACCAGCAGGATGAGCCCCACCTGCCCGAAGAAGGAGAGCGGCATCCCCAGGACCTGCAGCCCCGCGAAGGCGCCGGCCAGCGCGAGGGGGACCGACAGCATGATGGAGACGGGGGCGAGGAAGGAGTCGAACTGCGCGGCGAGGAGCAGGTAGACGAGCGCCAGCGCGAGCAGGAACATCTGGGCGAGCGAGCTGCTGCTCTCCGCGTAGTCGCGCGACTCTCCCGCGAGCGCGGTGCGGAACCCCTCGGGCAGCTCCCGCTCGGCCAGCGCCTGCACCCGGGCGATCCCCTCGCCGAGGGTGATCCCGTCCACGTTCGCGCTGATGGTGGCCGAGGGAGCCCGGTTGTAGTGGAAGCGGGAGGCCGCCCCCGCCCGCTCGTCGGTCCGCACCACGTTGGAGAGGGGGACGAGCTCGCCCGACCCGGCGCGGAGGAAGATGGCGCCGAGGTCGGAGGGCTCGGCCCGCTGCTCGGGGGGCAGGCTGGCGATGACCTTGTACTGCCGGACGCCGCGCTTGAAGGTGGAGAGCTCGAGCCCGCTGGTGAGCACCTGGAGCGTGCGGGCCACGTCGCGGAGCGGGAGGCCCAGCTCGGCGGCGCGCTCGCGGTCCACGTGCACCCACAGCTCGGGGCGGTCCAGGCGCAGGTCCTCGTTCACCGAGGTCAGGCCCGGGAGCTCGCGCACGGCCCGGAGGAAGCGCGGGAGCTCCGCGACCAGGGCCTCGAAGCTCGGGTTCTGGAGCACGAACTGCAGCGGCGGGGAGAAGCCCCGGCCCACGGTGGGGAACTGCACGGGGATGGTGCGGAAGGCGGTGACCTGCGAGAGCGGTCCCTTCATCGCCGCCACGATCTCCTGCTGGCTGCGCTCCCGCTCGGCCCGGGGGACGAGGGGGAAGAGGATCATCCCCGAGTTGGTCCCCACCTGGGTGCCGCCGGGCCCGGTGGCCACGCGGGAGAGCATGACCCGCCGCTCGGGTACGAGCGGCATGAGCTCCTGCTCGACCTCCCGCACCCGCGCGTCCATCCACGCGAAGCTGGTGCCCTCCTGCGCCTGGAGCCGCAGGATGAACATGTTGCGGTCCTCGGTGGGGAAGAACTCGCGGGGGAGGAACTGGAACCCGGCGTACACGCCCCCCAGCGCGAGCAGGACGACCGGCGCGGTCACCCAGGGGCGGCGCATCACGGGGCCGAGGCTGGCGGCGAAGACCCGCGCGAGCCAGCCGGGCTCGTGGTGGGCGGCGGAGGCGGGGCGCAGGATGCGGGAGCACAACATCGGGGTGAGCGAGAGGGCGACCACCATGCTGATCCCCACGCTGGCCGCCACGGTGACGCCGAACTCCAGGAAGAGGCGTCCGGTGGCGCCCCCGGTGAAGATGACCGGGAGGAAGACCGCCACCAGGGCCACGGTGGTGGCCACCACGGCCACCGCGATCTGGCGCGTGCCGAGGATCGCCGCGTCCATCACCGGCTCGCCGGCCTCGATGCGCCGGACGATGTTCTCCAGCACGACGATGGCGTCGTCCACCACCAGCCCGATGGCGAGCACCAGGCCGAAGAGGGTGAAGACGTTGATGGTGAAGCCCGCCATCCACAGGATGAGGAAGGTGCCGACGACCGAGACGGGGATGGCCACGGCGGGCACGAGCGTGCTGCGCCAATCGCGGAGGAAGGCGAAGATGACCGCCACGACGAGGAGGAAGGCCACCCCCAGGGTGAGCTCCACGTCGTGGATGGAGGTGCGGACCGTGTCGGCGCGGTCGTACACCAGGTCGAGCGACATGCCGGCGGGCAGGTCGGCGGTGATGCCGGCGAGGCGGCTCCGGGCCTCGTCGGACACCGCGATGATGTTGGCCTTGGCCTGCGGCGTCAGCGCCACCGAGATGGAGGGGATGCCGTCGGCGCGGGCACCGGTCCGCTCGTTCTCCGCCCCCAACCGGACGCGGGCCACGTCGCGCAGGTACACGCGGGCGCCGTCGCGGGCGCGGACCACGAGCGCGCCGAACTCGTCGGGGGTGGCGAGCCCGCCCTCGAGGTGGATGGTGAGCTGGGTCGAGGCCCCCTCCACCCGGCCGGCGGGGAGGTCCACGTTCCCGGCGCGGAGCGCGGCCTCCACGTCCCCCACCGTTACGCCCCGGGCCGCCATGCGCACCGCGTCGAGCTCGATGCGCATCGCGTAGGTCTGCGCCCCCATCAGGTCCACCCCGCTCACCCCCTCGATGTTCTCGAGGCGGTCGCGGACCACGGTGTCCCCGATCTCGGTGATCTCCAGGAGACTGCGCCCCTCCCCGGTGAGGCGCAGGAACATCATGGGCTGGGCCGAGGCGTCGGACTTCTCGACCACGGGTTCGTCCACGTCCTGGGGCAACCGTCGCCGGGCCCTGGCCACCCGGCTGCGCACGTCGTTGGCGGCGGCCTCGAGGTCCCGGTCGAGGTCGAACTCCACGGTGATGCTGGAGCTGCCCTCCTGGCTCGTGCTGGAGAGCGTCACCACCCCCTCGATCCCGTTGAGCTCGCGCTCGAGCACCTCGGTGAGGTCGGACTCCACGATGGCCGGGTCGGCCCCGGGCCAGCTCGTGCCCACCGTGACCACCGGGCGGACCACGTCGGGCGTCTCCTGCACGCCCAGGAGGCCGTAGCCCATCACCCCCAGGAGCATGATGACCAGGGAGACGACCAGCGCGAGCACCGGGCGCCGGATGAAGACGTCGCTCCAGGTCATGGACCGACCGCGACCTTGGCCCCGGGACGGAGCCGGGAGAGCCCCTCCACCACCACCTGATCCCCCGCGGCCAGCCCCTCCACCACCTCGACCCGATCGGGCGAGCGCACGCCGGTGCGGACGGGTTTCAGGGACACCGTGGTGTCGCCCGCCACCACCCACACCGACATCCCGGCCCCCGAAGGGACCAGCGCCTCGGTCGGCACCTGGAGGGCCTCGGCCACCTGGGCGGTGACGATGCGCACCGTGGCCGAGAGCCCCGGGCGGAGCCGTGGGTCGGGGGTGGGGATGGACACGCGCACGTCGACCGTGCGGCTCTCGTCGCGGACCCGCGGGGCGATGTAGCCGACCAGGCCGGGCACCCGCAGATCCATGGCCTCCACCCACACCGACGCGGGCTGACCCACCGCCACGCGGGCCAGGGCCGGCTCGGGGAGGGACACGTCCACCGCGAGCCGGTCCAGGGCCTCCACCCGGGTCAGGACGCGGGTCGGGTCCACCGTCTGCCCGGGCGAGACGTCCCGACGACCGGCCACCCCGTCGAAGGGGGCGGCGAGCGTGGTGCGGCGGAGGGCCTCCTCGGCCTTGGCCACCGCCGCGCGGGCGAGCCCGTCGTCGGCCTCGGCGCGGTCGAGGTCGGCCTGGGCCACGTCGCCCCGGGCGAAGAGCGCGCGGGCGCGGTCCAGCGCGAGGGCGGCCAGCTTGGCGCGGGCGGTGGCGTCGGCGAGCCCCGCCTGGGCGTCCGCGTCGCGGAGTCGGACCAGCACCTGGCCCTTCCGGACCCGCTCGCCGTCGGCGAAGTGGACCGAGGCCACGAGGCCGGAGGTCTCGGGGCGGATCTCGACCGAGTCCAGGGTGGACACGACGCCCACCGCCTCCTCGGAGCGGTCCAGGGGCTCGGGCGAGAGCACCACGACGCGGACGGGCGCGGGCGGGGTCCCGCCGGCCGGCGCGGCGGCGGGGGCGTCCCCGCTGGTACATCCGGCGATGGTGAGGAGCAGGGCTGCGACGAGCACGTTGTCTCCGTGGCGCTCGCGCGCGCCCGTCGCGCCCTCTACCGCGATCGCGCCGCGCGCGCGGGTCACGACACGTCCTCCCCCGGCTCCGGCGGGGGGCTCGCGCCGTGCGCTACACTGTCGCCGTGCTGTCCGTCCTGCTCGTCGGGTCCGCGTTGGCGGCGGAGGTGCCGGCGCTGAACCCGGCGCGGGGGGTCTACGACACGCCCATCCGCATCGAAGCCACCCCGGCGGACCCGGGCGACACGCTGACCTGGTCGTCGGACGGGAGCGAGCCCACCACGCCCTGGGCCGGCCCGATGGACCTCCAGCACACCACGGTCCTGCGGGTTCGCGCCACCGGCGCGGACGGGACGGTGGCCGAGGTGGTCCACACCTACCTGTTCCCCGCCGACGTGGTGCGCCAGGCGGACATGGACCCGGCCGTCGTCTCGGACGCCACCTACGGCCCCGCCGTGAGCCGCACCCTCGCGGAGCTGCCCTCGGTGTCCATCCTGGTCCCGGGCGGGCTCTCGACCACCGAGACCGAGGCCTCGCTCGAATGGGTGGACCCGGACGGCGAGGACCTTCAGGTCTGGTGCGGGGTGGCGCGCACCGGCACCACCAGCCTCGGCTACCCCAAGACCAGCCTGCGCTTCTACTTCCGCGGCGACTACGGCACCCCGGAGGTGGAGTTCGACTTCTGGCCGCTCGACGGCCCGGGAGTGGCGCCCTCCCGCGACCAGGACGCGCTCTCGCTGCGCTCCGGGCACGACACGGTGTTCTGGCTCGGCGCCCAGGGGCAGTACACCCGCAACCTGTTCATGGACCGGAGCCAGCTCGAGATGGGGCACCTGGCCCCCCACGGCGGGTACGCCCACGTCTACGAGAACGGCGGGTACATCGGGCTCTACCAGGTGCGGGAGCGGTTCGGCGCCGCGTTCCTGTCGCACTACCTGGGGGGGGAGGAGGAGGACTACGAGTGGGTGAACGAGGGGTACGTGCGCGGGGGCTCGGGCGCGGCCTGGGCCGAGGTGATGGCGCACGCCACGGACCCCGAGGGCATCCAGGCGTGGATGCACCTCCCGCACTTCCTCGACTACATGGTCCTCAACTACTACGCCGCCAACGGTTGGGACTGGACCTACTGGCACAACTGGGCGGCGGCGGGCCCCTCCCGCGCGGACTCCGGCGGCTACCGCTTCTACAGCTCCGACTCCGACGTGGTGCTCTGGTACGACTGGACCTACAACCTGCTCTACGAGCCCGGCCCCTCGCAGCTCTTCGCGACGCTGGCCTCCGCGGGCGACCCCGACTTCGAGGTGGCAGTGGCCGACGCCATCCACCGGAACCTCGACGGGGACGGTCCGCTCACCGCCGAGAACGCCGGCGCCCGCTACGCGGACATCGCCGCGACCATCGAAGAGGCGGTGGTGGCCGAACAGGCGCGCTGGGGGGGCGGCTGGTGGCAGCGGGACGAGGAGTGGGACACCGAGCGGGCGCGGCTCCTGGACGGCTTCTTCCCCTACCGCACCGACGAGCTCCGGCGGCAGTTCTCCGCGGCCGGCTGGCTCCCCCTGCCGGCCCCGGTCCTCTCGGTGGCGTCGGGTGAGCTCCCCACTGGCGCCGAGGTCACGGTGGAGGTGCCCGACGGCACCGACGCCGAGCTGGTCTACACCGTGGACGGCACCGACCCGCGCCTCCCCGGGGGCGCGGAGGCTCCGTCCGCGTTCGTGGCCGACGCGGCGGCGCTGGTGGCGGTGGACCACGGCCGGGTCGTGTCGGCGCGGCTGCGCTCGGGCGAGGTGTGGGGCCCCCTCGAGGTGGGACGCTACACGGTGGACGAGCCCACCCCGCTCGTCCTGAACGAGTGGAACGCGGTGCGGGCGGACGAGACCCTGCGCGTGGACGAGGACGAGCCGGGGAGCGGCGCGGACGACGCTCTCGGCACGCTGCCCGGCAACGGCGGCCCGTGGATCGAGCTGGTGGTGACCGAGGCGGTGGACCTGCGCGGCTGGCGGCTCACCGCCGAGGACCTCCGCGGGGAGGCCGGCTCCATCCAGCTCGGAGCGGTGGACGCGCTCGCCGCCCTGCAGCCGGGGACCATCCTCACGCTGGCGGCCGATCTCCCTGAGGATCTCGCGGTGGACCCTGCCCGGGGGGACTGGCGCCTGCACCTCCAACTCGGGGGGGACGCCGCCTCCGGCGAGGGGCTGCGGGTGAGCGCCTACGACTGGCGCCTCTCGGTGTGGGACGCCGACGGTCACCTCCGGCTCGGACCGGTGGGGGAGGGCGTGGCGCCCCGACGCGGCGTGAGCGGCCGCGAGGTGGGCGCGCTCCTGGCCGACCCGGGCCCCGACACCCGGGCCGAGGACGAGGGCTACGCCGGTCACACCCGCTCCACCTTCGGGGCTCCCAACTGCTGGGACGAGCGCTGCCAGGACCTGTCCGCGCTCCGTCAGGACGGCGGGGGGCCGCTCGGGGTGGTGGACACCGGGGCGCCGTCGCGGGGCTCGCGCGCGGAGGGCGGCGACGGCGGGGGCTGCGACACGGGCGGGGCGGGTACGGGGGCGCTCGGCCTCCTCCTGGCCCTCGCCCTGCTGGCCGGCTGTTCGTCGGGCCTGGGCCCCGACCGCGTGGACACCACCGAGGACCTCCGCCCCTGCTTCGGCGACCGGGACGGCGACGGCCACGGCGACCCGGCCGTCTCCACCACCTGCAAGAACGGTGTGGCGGCGGGGGACGACTGCGACGACACCGACGCCCGGGTGTACCCGGGCGCGGGCGAGCGCTGCGGCGGAGGCGACGAGGACTGCGACGGGCGCGTGGACGACGCCGACGACGACCTGGTGGACGGCCTCCCGTTCTACGCGGACGGCGACGGGGACGGCCACGGCGACCCGGACAGCGTGGTGACCGCCTGCGCCGCCGGCCCCGGGGCGGTGGTGGACGGGGGCGACTGCGACGACACCGATCCCGGCGTGCACCCCGGCGCCGAGGAGGGCTGCGACGGCGTGGACCTGGACTGCGACGGGGTGGGGAACAGCGGGCTCGGCGGGGCGGCGTCCTGCCCGGCCGCGAGCTGCGCCGAGATCCTCACCGGTGTCCCCGACGCTGAGGACGGCGCCTACTGGCTCACGCTCCCTTCGGGCAAGCTCGCCGCGGTCTGGTGCGACATGGAGGGAGGGGGGTGGACCCTGGGCTTCGTGCGGAACAGCGCCAGCCTCGGGAACCAGGGCGAGTTCGGGGCGGCCGAGGTGGACCTCGCGTCGCTCGCGATCTCCCCGGAGGAAGGCAGCCTCTCCGCCACGCCGCAGCTCGGGTCGCTGGATCTCAACACCCTGGAGTGGGACGAGCTGCGGCTGACCGGCGCCTACGTGGGGGCCCGCTCCGCCACCACCCGGGCCGTCCCCCGCACCGCGCTGCGGCTCGCGTTCGGGGAGCCCGGGTACTTCCTCTACGGGGGGGACACCGGGTACTGGTGGTGCGGCGGGCCCGCCTCCTACACCGACGCTGGGGTGGGGGCGGTGAACAACCCCGCCGACGCGCCGGCCGACTGCAAGGGGCACGGCTCGCTCGGGTCGGGCTGGGACTTCTCCGAATCCACCTACGTGAACGCGGGCCTCACCCTCTGCGGCGCCGACGGGAGCGCGATCCTGACCGGCACCTGGGGAGGCACCTGGGTGTACTACGGCTACGCGGGCGGGGCGCAGGCGATCTGGGTCCGGTGAGCTCCCGAGGGGATTCGTGCGGATTCCCCTGGATTCATCAGCTTGTCCCATGACAAGCCCCCCTGCCGGCGGTGGGGAGGCCGGGGGTCCGTCTTGTACGGTTCTTCACCATTACCTATTCAGTAGTTGTTCACTTTCAGATCGGTGAACAACCTCCGTGAGCAACCCAAGCAACCGGAGTCTTGATGTCTCGCTCTCTCCTCCTCATGGTCTCTGTCGGACTCCTCGCCGCGTGTGGCGGCAAGGAAGAGGACACCGGCACGAACACTGGCACCGACGACACCGGGTCCGACGACACCGGCACGATGGTCGGCGAGGCCAACGTGCGCGTCATGCACCTCTCCCCGGACGCCCCCGCGGTGGACGTGTGGGTGGACGGCATCGCCGAGCCGGTCGTCACCGACCTCGCGTTCGGCCAGGGCACCGGCTACCTCGCGGTCCCCGAAGGCAGCTACACCTTCCGCGTGGCCCCGGCCGGCGCGGGCGCCGACGCCGCGGTCCTCACGTTCGCCGACCTCGCCCTCGCGGATGGTTCGGCCTCCACCGCCGTCGCCTTCGGCATGGTCTCCGACATCACCGGCAAGGCGCTCGCCGACGACGAGACCGGCATGATGAGCGGCGACTTCCGCGTCCGCGTCATGCACGCCGCCCCCGGGGTCGGCGAGGTGGACATCTGGGCGCTCACCGACAACGGCGCCACGCCGCTGCTCGAGAACGTGCCCTTCGGCGCCGACGCGGTCCTCGACCTCCCCTCGGCCGCCTACGACGTGGGCTTCGACGTCGACAACGACGCCGTGCCGGACGTCACCTTCTCCCTTCCGGCGCTGCCCGAGGGCTTCTACGTCAACCTGTACGCCACCAACGACGTGAGCGGCGCCGTCTACCTGCTCGCCCAGCTCCCGGACGGCACCATCGCCCGGGTGGACCCGAACCCCGTCGAGCCGCCGCCCACCGCGCAGCTCCGCTTCCTTCACCTCTCCCCGGACGCCCCCGCGGTGGACGTGTGGGTGGACGGCATCGCCGAGCCGGTCGCCTCGAGCCTCGACTTCACCGAGGGAACCGCGTACGTCGAGGTCCCGGCCGGGACCTACACCGCGCGGATCGCCCCCGCCGGCACCTCGCCCGAGGACGCGGTCCTCGTGGTGAACGGCCTCACCCTCGAAAGCGGCGGGTTCTACTCGGCCACCGCCTACGACAACGTGGCCTCCCTCGACGCGTTCGCCCTGGTGGACGACGTGGAGGGCATCGCCGCCGGCACCTGGCGCGGCCAGATCGTGCACGCCGCTCCCGCGGTGGGCGACGTGGACCTGTGGGCCCTGACCGACGGCGGGGCCATCCCCCTCCTCGAGGACGTGCCCTTCGGCGCCTACGCCACCCTCGACCTCGCCGACGCGGCGGTGCGCGTGGGCGTGGACGTGGACGACGACGCGAACCCCGACCTGACCTTCGCGGTCCCCGCGCTCGGCTCCGGCACCTTCGCCGACGTCTACGCGGTGAACGACACGAGCGGCTCGGTGTTCCTCCTCGCCCACCTCCCCGACGGCTCCACCGTCCGCATCGACCCCGAGGCGGCCGAGGTCAACGCCTACGTCCGCGTCCTCCACCTCTCGCCGGACGCCCCCGCGGTGGACGTGCACGTGGACGGGATCGACGGCCCGGTGCTGACCGGCGTGTCCTTCTCGGAGGGCAGCGCCTACCTCGAGGTCCCGGCGGGCACCTACACCTTCCGCATCACCGCGGAGGGCGCGGACCCCTCCAGCGCGGTGCTGGTGGTGGATGGCGTCGCGTTGGCGGCGGACACCTACACCACCGCCGTCGCGGTGGGCGGTCTGGCGGAGATCTCCGCCCTGGCGCTGGTGGACGACTCCTCCGACATCCCCGCCGGCAACTTCCGCGCCCAGGTGGTGCACGCCGCCGAAGCCGTCGGTCAGGTGGACATCTGGGAGGTGTCCTCCACCCCCACCCCGCTCATCGTCGACTTCGACTTCGGCGCGGCGGTGACCGCCGACCTCCCCGTCTCCGCCTACAACCTCGGCGTGGACGTGGACAACGACGCCAACCCGGACCTCGGCTTCGCCGTGCCGGCCCTGGCGGAGGGCAGCTTCACCAACGTGTACGCGGTGAACGACAGCGCGGGGAACGTGTTCCTCCTCGCCCAGCTCTCGGACGGCTCGCTCGTCCAGATCGACCCCAGCTGAGGTGTGCGGCCCGGGCCTATGAAAGGCCTGGGCCCCTCGCCCGGGAGGGTGCCGTTCGCGGCGCCCGGAGCCCCGGGGGGACCGGCTCCCCCCCCGGGGCTCTTTCAATTGCTCGAGCCGCTCCCCTCCGGCTCGCGCGGAGCAAGCCAGGACCGGGCCGAGGCCTCCGAGTCGGGCCGCTCCGCCGAGTCCACCA
>Ga0172373_10002168_pt1 | contig 30607 bp, 27 predicted proteins | sample Lak10m_2_FD_114546 | JGI IMG/M metagenome (GOLD analysis project Ga0172373, IMG submission 114546) | Freshwater microbial communities from Kabuno Bay, South-Kivu, Congo - kab_092012_10m | ecosystem: Environmental > Aquatic > Freshwater > Lake | place: Democratic Republic of the Congo...
CGCGTCTGCTTCGGCTTCTTCACGTATTCACTGGCGGCAAAACTCATTTGTTTCATGGTGGCTTGAGAGAGTGGTTGGCTCATTCACAATTTTACAGGGCGGCAGACTTGTTCAGGGCTTCCTAAGAGGAAAGATCACGTTTGATATTTTTTGTATCGGAGGTGTGAGATGGAAAAAAACAGTGTTTACAACGGTATGGTCAACATGCGCAAACTGACCATGATCAATCCGGCTGCGCTAATGGGCTCTCCTGCAGGCGATGGCCGTGGTGCCAAGGGCAACGGTACTACGGGGTATGAACGCAGACGTCGCAATGAAAGAAGAAGCAGCGACAGGAGAGGCTCCGATTCCGAGAGCTGAGAACTGGCATGCGGGGCTATTGCCTTGCATGCCTATCGAGTGACAATTCAGAAAGGCAGCCTGGCATCGGGAGCGGCAGCCAGTATCACTTGGCGGAACTGCTCCTGAATGCGTTTGAGCGCTGTTGCATTATCCGCTTCAAAGCGTAGCACAATCACCGGGGTCGTATTGGACGGGCGCATCAAGCCAAAGCCATCGGCATACTCCACGCGCAAGCCGTCGATGCTGACGATATTGCCGGCACCTTCAAACTTAGCTTCTTTTTGCAGGCGCGCGATCAAGGCATGCGGTTCGCCCTCCTTCATCTGGATGTGCTGCTCCGGAGTGCTGACACTATCCGGCAGGGCATTCAGCACGGCGGACGGGTCGGCCGTGCGGCTCAAAATCTCCAGCAGCCGGCAGCCCGCATACAGGCCGTCGTCGAAGCCGTACCAACGCTCCTTGAAAAACACGTGGCCGCTCATCTCGCCTGCCAGGGCCGCGCCGGTTTCCTTCATCTTGGCCTTGACCAGCGAATGGCCGGTTTTCCACAATAATGGCTGACCGCCACGTGCGGCTATCCACGGGTTCAGGTTGCGGGTGGATTTGACATCGTAAATGATGGTGGCGCCCGGTTCGCGTTTGAGGACGTCTTCGGCGAACAGCAGCAGCTGGCGATCGGGGTAGATGATATTGCCATCCTTGGTGACGACGCCCAGGCGATCGCCATCGCCGTCGAATGCCAGCCCGATTTCGGCGGCGCCGGTTTTCAGCGCGACGATCAGGTCTTCAAGGTTTTCCGGGACGGAGGGGTCGGGATGGTGGTTGGGGAAGTGTCCATCCACCTCGCAAAACAGCTCCTCGACTTCGCAGCCCAGAGCACGGAATAGCTTGCCCGCGTACGCCCCGGCCACGCCGTTGCCGCTGTCCACGGCAATTTTCAGCGGGCGGGCGAGCTTGATGTCGCCGGCAATGCGGTCGATATAAGCCTGGGCTATGTCCTGCTGGCGATAGCTGCCAGTACCCTGAACCAGGTTGTCGTTTTCAATACGCTGGCGCAGGCTCTGGATGGTGTCGCCGGACAGGGTTTCGCCCGCGAGTACCATCTTGAGTCCATTGTAGTCAGGCGGGTTGTGGCTGCCGGTAACCATCACACCGCAGCCGGTGCCTAGATGATGCGCGGCAAAATACACCATGGGGGTGGCGACCATGCCGATGTCGACGACATCGATGCCGGATTTCCGGATACCGCGCGCAAGCGCGGCAGCGAGTTCGGGGCCGGACAGGCGGCCATCGTAGCCGATGACGATTTCGGACTGCTTACGGGCAGCAGCTTCCGAGCCGATCGCTTGGCCGATGGCTTCTACAGTGACTGGGGTGAGGGTTTTGCCTACGATGCCGCGGATGTCATAGGCCTTGAAGATTTCGCCGGGGATTTGCATGCGATTGTACTCATGGGTAAAGCGCCATTATCGCCTCTGCGCCGAGCCCATGCCAAGCGATGGCATATCAATCCAGCAACTCGTGAAGCATGCGGTTTGACCAGACAATGGCTTCCGACTGCATGTTCATCAGCGATGGCATGGGGATGGCGAGAGATTCTGCCAGGGCGGTAACCGCTTCGAATTTGCCGTATTCGAGACCTTCGCAAATGCTGAGCAGGCAGCCGATTTTTCCCTCGCGCGTCAACAGCGCAAGATGAACATCTTCTACCAGATTCAGTTTTCCGAGGATTTCTTCCATCGAGATACCCAGTGCTGCCTCTGCCAACGAAAACATGCCGGCGACATAGGCGCTTTCCTGGGGGATGGAGATGATCTCCGCCAAAAGCTCCATCAGCCTGGCGCGTTGCAGCGCCAGACCAAGCAGCGGTGTGCATTGCGGGTCGCATTTGCCTTGTTGAGCAAACAGCTGGATCTGCAGCCAGCGATTGAGCTGTTTCATGCCGAGCAATTGCAGGGCCTGGCTGATCGAGCCGATTCTGGTGCTGGGATAAAAAGCCGGTGAGTTGATGATTTTGAGCAGGCTGAACGAAAGTCCGGGATTGGCCTTGAGCGAGGCTTCTATTTCTTTGAACTCGGCTTCGCCATTGACCTGTGCCAGCAGATGCAGCACGGCAGCCTTGTTCGGCTCGATCCGGCGGCCTTCCAGCATTGTCGGGTAGGCGAAGAAGTAACCCTGGAACAGATCGAATCCGGCATCTTTGCAGGCATCGAAAGTCTGTTGGGTTTCTACCTTTTCCGCCAGCAGTTGGCACGGCCACTGGCGCAGATGTTTGACCAGCTTGTCCAGGCTGCTCACGCCGCTTTGCAGGATGTCGACTTTGATGATGTCGACGAGGTCGAACAAGGGGCAGGGATCTTCCTTGTAAACGTAATCGTCCAGCGCGAACTCGTAGCCAAGGCCTTTCAGTTCGCGTACCCGGTCGATAATTTGCGGGGTGACCTCGATGTGCTCCAGCAATTCGAGCGTCACCTTGTTGCAAGGCAGCAGTTTGATCGTATCGCTGAGCAGCATGTCTTCGGCGACATTGATAAACAGCTTCATGTTGCCCAACAATTCGATCATGCCGATATGGCTGAGGGTGTTGACCAGCACGTTGGCGGTGGCCGATGTATGGTCGGTGATGTCGGCAAAACCGGAGTCCGCATCGCGATAAAGCAACTCCAGCGCGGTGGCAGTGCCGCTGGTAGTCAGGATCGGTTGATAGGCGAAACAGTAGTCTTTGACTTCGACGATGGGCATGCCGGGTTCTTCCCCTTGGAATTATTATTAAGAAAAGCAATCCGATGTAGAGGGAGGTTGCAGAACCCATGGTCGAAGGGGGCGGTAGCTCTACCGCCATATGGTTTACACCGCCTTAGACCGGAGACATCGCATCCTCGCTTTTCAAACGAGTTAACCTTTTCAAGGTTGCAGCATTCTGCGGATTGGTCGATGAATGTCAAGGGATAGTATCCGGAGAAGCATGTTGACTGACAAAAGAATCAGGATGCAGGGGTATAATAAATGCCATGAAATTTTCATCTGAATTGCTGCACAAGTATTGCAAGGCGGGGCCGCGCTACACCTCCTACCCTACTGCGCCTTATTTCCACGAAAGCTTCGGCCCGGTGCAATGGGAGGAAGAGCTGCGCGCAAGCCAGGACAAGGGCCGCGATATCTCGCTTTACGCGCACATCCCGTTCTGCGATACGCTGTGCTATTACTGCGGTTGCAACATGATCGCCACCAAGGATTACAGCAAGGCGACCGCCTACCTGGATATCCTGTTCAGGGAATTCGACCGCGTTGCCGCGCTGACCAACCCGGCCAGGACCGTGCGCCAGTTGCACTGGGGCGGCGGGACGCCGACCTATCTCCATCCTGACGACCTGCGCCGCCTGTTCGGCTATATCGCCGACAAATTCCATATTGCTTCGGATGCCGAAACCGGCTGCGAAATGGATCCGCGCGAACTCGGTCGCGAGCACGTGCAGGCCCTGCGCCAGAGCGGTTTCAACCGCATCAGTCTGGGCGTGCAGGATCTCGACGACAAAGTGCAGCACGCCGTAAACCGCGTGCAGCCCGAGGCGCTGATCCGCGAGGTCTATGGCTGGATACGCGACGAAGATTTCCACAGCGTCAACTTCGACCTCATGATCGGCCTGCCGCACCAGACCCCGGCCAGTTTCGAGAAAACGCTGGACACCGTCATCGGCATGGCGCCGGATCGTTTTGCCGTGTTCAACTACGCCCATGTGCCGTGGATGAAAAAACACCAGAAGCTCATCGTCGAAGAAACCCTGCCGCAGATTGACGCGCGGCTGGCACTGCAAAAGCTCACGCTGGAAAAACTCACGGCTGCCGGATACGTTTATGTGGGGATGGATCACTTTGCGCGTCCCGACGACGAACTGGTCAAGGCGCAGCAGGCCAAGACGCTATACCGCAATTTTCAGGGTTACACCACGCACAAGGATTGCGACATCCTCGCCTTCGGCGTTTCGGCGATTTCGCAAACCGAAGACGTCTATTCGCAAAACGTCAAAGTGCTGTCGGAATACAAAACCATGGTCGAAGCCGGGAAACTGCCGGTCGAGCGCGGCTTGCGCATCTCGCAGGAAGACAAACTTCGCCGCGAGGCGATCAGCCGCATCATGTGCGATCTCGAACTGGACAAAGCCAGCTTCGGCCAGCAGTGGGGCATCGCTTTCGACCAGTATTTTGCCGATGCGCTGGAAGATCTCAAGGACATGCAGGCAGACGGCCTGGTCGTGCTCGCGCCGGAAAAAGTCAGCGTGACCGAAACCGGTCGCGTGTTCCTGCGCAATATCGCCATGGCGTTCGACAGCTACCTGCACCAGCAGGCGACAGACAAGCCGCGTTACTCCCGCACCATTTGACCCCGGGCACCTCTAAAAATCCAAGTTTCGTTGCTATGCGGTGTTGCTCACAAAAAATTGCTCCTTACATATCTTGTATATGCTGCGTCGCAATTTTTTGCTCGCGCCTTGCCTAGCTTAGAAACTTGGATTTTTAGAGATGCCCATTCAAATCCAGACCATCCACATCCACCGCGAGGCACCGCCCAAGCCTTTATTGGGGGCGCCTTGCAATGGGTGTGGTGTCTGCTGCGCGGCCGAGCCTTGCTCGGTCAGCCGTATTTTCCTCCAGCGACGACAGGGTGCATGTCCAGCGCTGGAATGGGGCGATGGGGCACGCCGCTATTATTGCGGCATGGTGCAATGGCCTTCCCGGTATATCCGGTGGCTGCCCGGACAGTTCAACAAGATTGCGGGCCGATTTTTTGCCGGTTGGCTGGCAGCCGGCGAGGGCTGCGACTCGGATTCTGAAACAATTGGGTAATGCGATACCCGCTCTTGAAATTCTTCCGGCCAGCCATATCTACCTGTCCGTAACGTTATCCATTTTTTTCGGAGTTAGATTCACATGACGACCACCGCACAAAAAGAAACCCTGGGCTTTCAGGCCGAGGTCAAGCAACTGTTGCACCTGATGATCCATTCCTTGTATTCCAACAAGGAGATTTTTTTGCGCGAACTGATTTCCAATGCCTCGGATGCGGCCGACAAGCTGCGCTTCGAGGCATTGTCCGACGCGGCATTATTTGAAAATGACAGCGAGCTGAAAATCCGCATCGCCTTCGACAAGGAAGCCCGTACCCTGACCATTGCCGACAACGGCATCGGCATGAACCGTCAGGAAGTCATCGACAACATCGGTACCATCGCCAAGTCCGGGACCCGCGAGTTTTTCTCCGCGCTGTCCGGCGACCAGAAGAAGGACGCTGCGCTGATCGGCCAGTTCGGCGTCGGTTTCTACTCCGCATTTATCGTGGCCGACAAGGTCACGCTGACCACCCGTCGTGCCGGCCTGACCGCTGAGCACGGTGTACGTTGGGAATCCGGCGGCGAAGGCGATTACACGCTGGAAACCGTGGAGATGGCCGGCCGTGGCACCGAGATCGTGCTGCATTTGCGCGAAGGCGACGACGAGTTCCTCAACGACTGGAAGATCAAGTCCACCATCCGCAAGTATTCCGACCACATCACCTTGCCCATCGTGATGAAAAAATCCGAGTGGAAGGATGGCGAACAGGTACCGACCGACGAGGACGAAAGCGTCAACCAGGCATCCGCCTTGTGGGCGCGTGCCAGGAACGACGTGACCGAAGAACAGTATGAAGAGTTCTACAAACACGTCGCACATGATTTCGAAAAGCCGCTGGCCTGGTCGCACAACCGCGTGGAAGGCAAGCAGGAATATATTTCCCTGCTATACATCCCGGGCCGTGCACCGTTCGATCTGTACGACCGCGAGCGCCGTCACGGCATCAAGCTTTATGTTAAGCGCGTGTTCATCATGGACGATGCCGAGCAACTCATGCCGCAATACCTGCGCTTCATTCGCGGGGTGATCGATTCCTCCGACCTGCCGCTCAACGTGTCGCGCGAGATTCTGCAGCACAGCAAGGAAATCGATGGCATCAAGGCTGGTTCGGTGAAGAAGGTGCTGGGCATGCTGGAAGACATGGCCGAGAACGAGGCGGAAAAATACGCCACATTCTGGAAGGAGTTCGGGCGCGTGCTGAAGGAAGGCCCGGGCGAGGATTTTGCCAACAAGGAGAAAATCGCCGGTTTGCTGCGCTTTGCGTCCACCCATGCCGACACCGATGAAGAAGTGGTCTCGCTCAAGGACTACATCGGCCGCATGAAGGAGGGCCAGGACAAGATTTACTTTGTGACCGCCGACTCGTTTGCCGCTGCCAAGCACAGCCCGCATCTCGAAATCTTCCGCAAGAAGGGCATCGAAGTGCTGTTGCTGTCCGACCGCGTGGACGAGTGGCTGGCCGGCAGCCTGACCGAGTTCGACGGCAAGAAGTTGCAGTCCGTGGCCAAGGGTGATCTGGACTTGGGCGCGCTGGAAGACGAAGCCGAGAAGGAAGCGCAGAAGCAGGCCGAGGATGAATTCAAGGATCTGGTGGAAAAGGTCAAGACCACCCTGGGCGAGGACAAGGTGCGCGAAGTCCGTGTGACGCATCGCCTGACGGACTCCCCGGCCTGCATCGTCACCGGCGAGCAGGACATGAGTGCCAATCTGGAGCGCCTGCTCAAGGCTGCCGGTCAGAAAGGTCCGGGTGCCAAGCCGATTCTGGAAATCAACCCGCAGCACGGTCTCGTCGCACGGCTGAAAGCTGAGACCGATGACGGCAAGTTTGCCGACTGGGCGCATCTGCTGTTCGATCAGGCCATGCTGGCCGAAGGCGGCCAGTTGGAGGACCCGGCCAGTTTCGTGCGCCGGCTGAACGGATTGCTGGCGCTGATGAATTAAGGCGTAGTCCGTTGCAAATTGGAGGCCGCAGTTTCGCGGCCTTTAATTTGCCTGTCGCAAGATGGCTGACGTTGGCTGTAGTAGACTTTATAACAACCTAATAACTGGGATTTCCGGTGGATGTCAGAGAATTCATACCGCTGGTGAAGAAAATCGCTGCCGAGATGATACGGCCGCTACCGCCTAGCGTCATGCTGGACGACCTCGTCCAGGATGGCTCGATTGGTCTCATCAACGCCTTTCGCGAGCATGACTCCGCATCGGGCGTGCCATTCCATACCTATGCGGCAAGCAGAATACGCTGGGCGATCCAGGACGGGCTGCGTGCCGGCGACTGGGCTTCGCGTTCGGTGCGCAAACGGGCCAACAAGGTAACGAGAACCATCGAGCAATTGCAGACTTCGCTTGGCAGGAAGCCAACGGCAGGCGAGATTGCCAGGGTTCTGGGGGTTAGGGTCGAGGATATTTCGACGATAGTCAGCGACGCATTCGGGGTTGAATTTGTCCGGCTGGACGACGTCGAACATCAGGATGTGCAAGACATCCCGGACGACAGCAATGAGCCGTACGCAATTGTCGAGCGGCGCCTGGATTATTCGCGTGCGGTTGCCTGCCTGAAAATCCTCACCGTTAACGAGCGTCGCGCCTTTGTCCTGCGGGTGATGTGCGATATGAGTGTGCGCCAGGCAGCCGAGGAACTGGGCGTATCGACCGGGCGTATCAGTCAGTTGGCGAAAATGGCCGGTGAAAAATTATCCGCCTGCGTCGATACGGCTGCCGCCTGATGCTTCACAGCGGCTGCGAGGCCGACCGGAAGAACAAAGGCCGCAATCTGCGGCCTTTGTTCTGGATGCAAACGCTATTGATTAAATCGTCTTGCGTGCGACCGTAAATGCCGACAGGAAATCCAGCGTAACGGTGGTATCCGAGTCCAGCATCATCTGGAACATGCTTTTCTGCAAATTGTACTTGCGGCTGCCGATGGCCAAGGCGCCCAGCCCCAGCGCCCAATCCGCGCCCACGATGGGTTTGGCGTCGGACATGGCATCCAGTCCTTCGATGCCGGAGGGCGGGACGGCATTGACGTCGGCGGCAACCAGCAGGCCCTTGGCGTGTCTCAGCATTTCGGTCGGGATCACACGTATGCCGGCGGCGGCACAGCACAGCAGAATTTCCGCATCCGCAATGATGGCCGCCTTCTTGGTGTCGTCGGTTCCATCAACGCAGCCCAGCGAGACATCGTAGGTTGCGGAATATTTCTTTGCCAGCGCGGTTGTTTTCTCGATGTTGCTGTGGGCGACCAGCCTGACATCGGCCCCCTCCTTGGCCAGCATGATGGAGGCACAGCCGGCAACCGGCCCCGTCGCGCCAAAGACGACGACGCGCTTGCCCTTGAGCGTGGTGTCGAATTTGTCGCGGCAGGTGGCGACCACGTAGGCGGACAAGGCTGCGCCCGTGGTGAACGCGCCCGACGGGTCGGCAAACAGCGACACCTGAAACGGCGGGAACATGGCCTTTTTGGCCTTTTCCAGCATCGCCATGGCCATATCCATGTCGCGCCCGCCGATAAAAATCCCGGTACGCCAGACACCGCGGGGTCCGCGCGAAAAAATGGCGTCCTGCACCAGACCGGTGATCTCATCCAGCGCGACGTCGGTGTAAGTGAAGATGTTGTCGTAGCCGGCATCGGTCGCCATGTTGGCGTCAAACGGGCTGAAATGCTTCTGCGTGGTGATGAAATGCAGGATAAAAGGCTTTTCCCTTACCGATCCTTGTTCAGCCATTGCGGTGCTCCCCTTGATCTAGTGATTTTGTGTGTGAGGTCGGCGGTTACCCTGAGTCGACCTGGGGTCAATTCTACGATCCATTCCCGACCATTGGCGCATCATAACTGTGTTTTGCGCGGGTTTCTACGGTCTTTTTTCGCAACACTGCATACAACCCGACCTCAACACGCAATCAATATCAGAAATTGCTTGTACACTATCAGCTCATTAGTTTTGAGCAATGATCAACATGTTGCAGAGAATTTTCGGCTGGCAGAGCGAAGGACTCAATTTAAAAAATCTGTCGGGCGATATTTGGGGCGGGCTGGCTTCCATGCTGGTGGCCTTGCCTGCGGCCATAGCTTTCGGAGTGACTATCTTTGCCCCGCTGGGGGGCTCGCTTGCGGCACAAGGGGCATTTGCAGGCATACTCGGGGCGACTGCACTGGGACTGGTCACGCCGCTGTTTGGCGGCAGCTCGCGCCTGATTTCTTCGCCTTGTGCGCCGGCCGCTGCGGTACTGTCGGCACTGGCCATCACTTTTTCCCTGCAGGGCGTCTCGGCAGAGGCCGTGCTGCTACTGCTCGGCCTGATCGGCCTGCTGGCCGGCGGCATCCAGATCGGTCTCGGTTTGCTCGGTGTGGGCAAGCTCATTCGGTTTATCCCATTTCCGGTGGTCAGCGGCTATCTCAGCGGCGTCGGCCTCATCATCATCGGCAGCCAGATTCCTAAATTCCTCGGTATGCCTGCTGGCACGCACCTGCTCGATGCCCTGCGCGCGCCTTCGAACTGGATGTGGCAACCGATGGTGGTAGGCACCATGGTGGTGTTGACCATGATGCTGATCCCGCGGATCACACATGCAGTTCCGGCGGCGATACTCGCGCTGCTGGCCGGCATAGCGAGCTATCTGGGGCTGGCATGGATCGATCCCGCGCTCATGAATACCCACGACAACCCGTTGCTGGTCGGCACGCTGGCGCAGGGCAACGGCGCGTTGTCCGATATTTTGCGTCAGCACTGGCGGGCGCTCGCCACGCTTGACCTCGATAATGTCGTGCAGGTGCTGGTGCCTGCGCTCACTCTGGCCGTGCTGCTGTCCATCGATACCCTGAAAACCTGTGTGGTGGTCGATGCCATCACCAATACGCATCACGATTCCAACCGCGAGCTGGTCGGCCAGGGCTTGGGCAATATGGCCTCTTCCATGGTGGGCGGTATTCCGGGTGCCGGTACCATGGGCGCATCCATGATCAATATTTCCAGCGGCGGCAATACCCGGCTCTCCGGCGTCATGGCCGGTGTTTTCTCGCTGGCGGCATTTCTGCTGCTGTCGCCGCTGATCGCCTGGGTGCCGGTGGCGGCACTGGCGGCCATCCTCATTGTCATCGGTTTCCGCATGATAGATACGCACAGCCTGGAGTTCTTTTTTACCTCCACCACGCGGCTCGATTTCATGGTGATTCTGGCAGTGATCCTGGTCGCCATCTTCGGCAACCTGATCGCGGCTTCCGGGGTCGGGGTGGCGTTGGCCATCCTGCTGTTCATCCGCGAGCAGACCCATAGTTCGGTGGTGCGCAATCGCATTGAAGGCAACGAGATTTTTCTCAAGCATGCCTACAAGTTTCAGGACATGGAGCGCCTCGCGCACAATGCCGGCGAGTCGGTGGTATTCGAATTGCAGGGCAGCCTGTTTTTCGGTACGGCTAGCCAGTTGCAGATGGCGCTGGAGCCGGAAATCGGTACGCATAAATATGTCATTCTGAGCATGCGCCGGGTACAGTCGCTGGATGTGACTGCCACGCACATGCTGGAACAGATCAAGGATCAGCTGGAAGAAAAGGATGCCTATCTGGTGTTCTGCGACATTCCCAAGGGCTTGCCCAGCGGACTCAAGATGAAGCGCTTCCTAAAAGATACCGGGGTGGTGCGCCCAACCAACAAGGCTTTCGCCTTCCGTCAACTCGACGAGGCGCTTGAATGGGTGCTGGCACAAGGCAACGGTACGGTGGTCAGCCAGAACCTGCCATGTCTGGAGTTGCGTGATGCGCCCATTTTCATGGAACAGCCGGATGACGCCATGATAGCGCTGGCGGAGGTTATGGACGTTCGCCATGTCAAATCGGGTCACAAGGTGTTGAGTGCCGGGGACGAGGATGACGAATTGCTGATGATACGCCGAGGTACCGTCAAGGTGCTGGTGCCGATCCGCAAAAAAGATAGTTACCACCTGGCAACCTGCGGGCCGGGCGATTTTATCGGCGGCATGGGGTTCGTCGAGGGCATCGGTCATGTGACTGATGCCTTGGCGTTAACGGATGTCGAGGTATATGTGATGAGTCGCAAGCATTTCATCGAATTGTCACGACAATATCCCAATATGACGCTTGCCATCATCAGAAGCGTTGCGCTCGGCTTGTCTTCCCGGTTGCGTACCACGATAGGGGAGTTGCAGGCGCTACGAGGGTGACGGGGTAGGATTTCTCCTACCCCTATTAGGTGTTCCCCTTATATTGTTCTGGTCTTTTATGTGTAACAATGTGCCAGCATTTAGATTACCCGGTTTACAGGAAGATTGAAAAATGAAAACTATCATGCTCGTCGACGATTCTGCGACGATACTGCTCAGTATGTCGACCATCCTCGCCAAGGCCGGTTATGCCGTTGAAAAGGCCAGTAGTGCAGAAGAGGGAATGACCAAATTCAAGGGCGGGCTCAAGCCAGATCTGCTGATTACCGATCTCAACATGCCTGGCATGAACGGTATCGAATTCATCAAGGAAGTGCGCAAGTTGCCCACGCACAAGTTCATGCCTATCCTGTTTCTCACCACCGAATCGCAGCAATCCAAACGTGACGAAGCCAAGGCCGCTGGCGCTTCCGGCTGGTTGGTGAAACCGGTGAATGCCGACCAATTGGTTGGCACGATCAAGCTGATCGTCAAATAATCAATATGGCTAAGGTTGAAGATTTCGATCTGACTAAGCATCGACTGCGGCTACTGGCTATCGGTATAGCTACCGCTGTCGGGTGCGGTGTCGGGGTATACATGTTGCATCCTTATTTTCATTCAACCTTGCATGCGCTTACCGGCGTTTCTGAAAGGGTAACTGATACTCTTGGTTCGATTTTTGTTTTAATGATAGGGTTCCAAGTCCATAGCATTCTTTCCATGATGCTATTCAAGGATCTGGCATTCGGGCTTACATTCGTGAGCCAGCAACTGGACGAGCAACTCATCGAGAAGGAACAGATCCTCGACCGTGCTGCCGATGACTTGGGTGAGCTGCCCGCGCTGACCGTGCTGCTCAAGAACCAGTTGCATGCCGTCACCGAAGTAACCGAGCAATCTGCATTTCAGATCATGGAACGCTTGCAGGCGATCGACGGGGTGATCAACGAGCTTATCTCGATTGTCGCGCAAAGCAGCAAGGAGGCAGATGCCCTGTTCAAGTCAGGCGAAGCGGATGTCGCGTTCAATTTCTCCCTGATCGAGAACCTCAACCAGTACATTCGTCAGCGCTTTGTCGAATTCGACGAGGACAAGGCGCGCATCGCACTGGTGGTACAGGAGGCCAAGTCGTTGTCTTCGCTGGTGCAACTGATCAAGGATATCTCTTCGCAAACCAATCTGCTGGCGCTCAACGCCGCCATCGAGGCCGCGCGTGCCGGCGAGGTGGGGCGAGGTTTTGCCGTGGTGGCGGACGAAGTGCGCAAGCTTTCTTCCGAAACTGATTCGGCGGTGTCAAAAATCCAGGACGGCATCAGCGGTGTGGCGCGCACCATCGAGCAGCAGTTCGAAAACAAGCTGGCGCATTCCAGTATCCAGCAGCAAAAAGAAGTGCTGGAGCACTTCTCCACGCATCTGGACAACATGGGACAGAATTACGAGCGCCTGATCAAGCGTGACGAGGAGGTGCTGGGCAACATCCAGAGTTCCAGCACTACGCTTTCCAACATGTTCATGGAAGTGTTGGCCAGCATCCAGTTTCAGGATGTGACGCGCCAGCAGATCGAACAGGTACAAGGCGCGCTGGAACGGCTGGATACGCATATTGGCCAGCTGGTGGAAATGATGCGCAGCAAGGATTTCTCCAAGGCCACCTCGATCAAGGAACACATCGATCAGATTTATAGCGGTTACGTCATGGAAAAACAACGCGATGTGCATAGCGCCACGGTCGGCGGAAAAGCGGTCGGCATGAGGTCGGCGGCCGAGCCACCCAAGATCGAGCTGTTCTAAGGTAAAGGAGCTTTCGATGACACGCAAAAATCAGCCCGGCCATCACCAGCTTGCGATAGACGAAAACATGACCGTCTATACCGCCGAAGCGCAGAAAGTGCTGCTGCTGGAGACGCTGGCCAACTGCCAGGAACTGGACCTCGATCTGTCGCAGGTGGAGGAGATGGATACCGCCGGTTTCCAACTATTGCTGCTGGCCAAGCGTGAAGCAACCAAGAGCGACAAAACGGTACGTTTGACCGCACACAGCAAGGCGGTGACGGAGCTGCTCGACCTGTACAACATGGTGAGCTATTTCGGCGACCCGCTGGTACTACCAGCCCACGATCACCCCGGAAAATAGGAGAAGATCATGACGATCTCGCAATTTCATGCCAGCCGTGCCCTGAGCGCTCTTGGTTTACTGCTCTCGTCCTTCCTGGCATATGCGGAAGCGCCCATGCCGATGCATGGCGAAGTCGCTGCCCATGAGGAGCACGGCGACGAAGCGGGACAACTGAAGGCCATCGTCAAGACCATCGTCGATGGCAATGCCGCTTTTGTTAAATCGCATACCCCGGATTATTTCAAGCCGTTTGCCGACAAGCAGCATCCGCGCGCTACGGTCGTGACCTGCTCGGATTCCCGGGTACAGAGTCACGCTTTGACCAAGGCCCCGGATAACGAATTGTTCATGGTGCGCAACATCGGCAACCAGATCGGCAACGCCGAGGGGTCTGTGGAGTATGGCGTGCACCATCTGCATACGCCGTTGCTCATTGTTGTCGGCCATGTCGCTTGCGGCGCGATCAAGGCGGCCATGGGCGATTTCAGCAAGGAATCCGTACCCATCCGCAACGAATTATCGAATATTCATCTGCCCACTAAAAACGAAGCCAACGACGAAACGCAGGAATGGCTGCGCGGGGTCGATGCCAACGTCAATAACCAGGTCGATCTGGCCTTGAAGAAGTTTCCTGAAGAGGTCAAATCCGGCAAGCTCACCGTGATCGGCGCCATCTACGACTTCCAGAATGCGATGCGCCAGGGCTATGGCAAATTGGTCATCACCAACATCAACGGCAACCATGACACGGCCAATGTGCTGATGGGTGTCGGCGCATTGACTTCCGGCCCGGCCGTCGAGGCCAAAAAGGCCGTGTCGGGACACAAGCCAAAACCGTCCGCAGCCCCGGCCAAGCACGTCGAACCCAGGAAAGCAGCCGAACCCGCCAAGCACGAGGAGGCATCCCCGAAGCCCGCGGAGCATGCCGAGCCTGCTTATGACTGGGGCAAGTAATCGGGGCGTAGAACAACGAGAAGTCCATAACTCATCTCGGGAATAACCAAAATGGATGCTATTCAGCAAGCGTTTGTAATCGAAAGCCAGGAGCTGTTGCAACAGATGGAGGACAACCTGTTGCAGATGGAAGGGGGCGGCAGCGATCCTGAAATCGTCAACGCCATATTCCGCGCCGCGCATACCATCAAGGGCTCGGCCGGGGTCATCGAATGTACTTTTGTCGTCGAATTCACCCACGTGTTGGAAAACGTGCTGGACAAGATGCGTGACGGTGAAATCCAGCCTGTCAGTGATCTGGTCGAGTTGCTGCTGGCTTGCGCCGATCATTTGCGCGTGCTGGTGGCGTGTGTGGAAAGCGAAACCACGCCGGACGCCGAAGCCGACAAGGCCAGCCACTCCCTGCGCAGCAAGCTGCAAGAGTTTCTGGGGGCCGCTCCGGCGGCCACTTCGGAGGTGGCATCACCGGCCGACGGCGTGGTGCAGGTCAGCGGCGGCGGCGAGATGGAAACCGACAACTGGCATATTTCGCTACGCTTCGGCAAGGATGTCCTGCGCAAGGGCATGGATCCGGCCTCTTTCATCCGCTACCTGATGGAACTGGGTGAGATCGTCAGCCTTACCACCCTGCCGGATGCCATTCCCGATGCCATGGAGATGGATCCCGAATCCTGCTACATGGGCTTCGAGATTTCCTTCCAGTCCGACGCAGACAAGGCCAGAATCGACAGCGTGTTCGATTTTGTGCGCGACGACTGCATCATCCACATCTGGCCGCCACACAGCAAACTGGCTGATTTTATCGCGGCTATCGACCATCTCCCGGAAGACCCCATGCGCCTGGGCGAGATTCTGGTCCAGGCCGGCGCGCTGACCCGGAACGAGCTGGAACTGGCACTCAAGTCACAGTCGGTGCCGGCCTTGCCAGCCGAGGCTGCCGAAGGCGAAGAAGCCGAGCCTGTCGTACCGCTCAAGATAGGCGAAGTGCTGGTCAATCAGGGTACGGTATCGCCGGAAGTAGTCGAGGCGGCAGCCACCAAACAGAGCAAGGTGGCGGAGAAAAAGTCGCTCGAGTCGCAGCTCATCCGGGTGCAGGCGGAAAAGCTCGACCAGTTGATCGATCTGGTGGGCGAACTGGTCATTGCCGGCGCCAGCGCCAATCTGCTGGCGCGGCGCAGCAAGGAAGGTCGCCTGGTCGAGGCGACTTCTGTCATGTCGCGCCTGGTCGAAGAAATCCGCAACAGCGCCCTGCAATTACGCATGGTGCAGATCGGCGAGACTTTCCAGCGCTTCCAGCGTGTGGTGCGCGATACCAGCAAGGAGCTGGGCAAGGAAATCGACCTCGTGATCAGCGGCGGCGAGGCCGAGCTGGACAAATCGGTGGTGGAAAAGATCGGCGACCCGCTCATGCATCTGGTGCGCAATGCGCTCGACCACGGCATCGAGCAGCCCGAAATCCGCATCGCCAACGGCAAGCCGGGTCGCGGCACGCTCAAGCTCAACGCTTACCACGAATCCAGCAGCATCGTCATCGAGATCATCGATGACGGTGCCGGCCTCAACCGCGACAGGATTATCAAAAAAGCGCACGAAAAAGGACTGATTGGCGACAATGATACCTTGAGCGACGCCGAAGCCTTCGGCCTGATCTTCGAGCCGGGGTTCTCCACGGCGGAAAAAGTCACCAACATTTCCGGGCGCGGGGTCGGCCTCGATGTGGTCAAGCGCAACATCACCGCGTTACGCGGCGATGTCGAGGTTGAAAGCGAGCTGGGCAAGGGTTCGATCTTCCGCATCCGCCTGCCGTTGACGCTGGCTATCATCGACGGTTTCCTGGTTGGCGTGGGCAAGTATTCCTATGTGATCCCGCTGAATACCGTGGTGGAATGCCTGGAACTCACCCAGCAGCAGCGTGAGGCCAGTACCGAGAACAACTACATCAACCTGCGCGGCGAGGTGCTGCCATTTGTACGCTTGCGCGATCAGTTTGAAATCGCCGAGCCGGGCGGTAAGCGTGAAAATATTGTCGTGGTGCAATACGCCGGGCAGAAGACCGGACTGGTAGTGGATGCGTTGCTGGGCGAATTCCAGACCGTGATCAAACCCTTGAGCAATATTTTCCGCCACATCAGGGGGGTAGGCGGCTCCACCATTCTCGGCAGCGGCGATGTGGCACTGATTTTGGACGTGCAGTCGCTGGTGGCGCTGGCCTCCAGCCAGCAGAATCGCAAGGATGCCGCGGAAGCGGCAAAAGTTTGATTTTTTTCGAGTTTTTCAGAAAGAAGGGGGTAAGAAAATGTTCAAGAACCTGAAGATCGGCGTGAAACTGGGGGCGGGGTTTGCCATGGTGCTGGCGATCCTGTCCATCATCTCGGTGATCAGCCTGATGAGCATGGAGGAGATGGATGTGGAAACCGACGCCATCGTCGAGGAAATGTTCCCCAAGGTCGTGCAGGCTAACCAGCTCGTCGAAGACGTCAACGAGATCGCACGGGCGATGCGCACCGTGCTGCTCACTCAAGACGACAAGGTGATCAAAGGGCAAATCGAGCAAGCCGAAGAGGCCCGCAAGGATATTGCTGAGGTGATCGACAAGCTGGAAAAAGCCATCAAATCCGACGAAGGCAAGGCCAAGCTCAAGGAGCTGACGGATGCGGGCAAGGAATTTCGTGTCGTCGATGAAAAGTTCATGGAACTGCTGTATGCCTATCTCAAGGTCAAGAATCAACCGGCCGACCCCAAGGCCGGCAATCTGGCCGAGTCCAGGAAGGAAGCCGCTACCGCTTACTTGCTGGAGGATATTCGTCCGAAACAGGCGGCTTATATGAAGGCGATAGTTGGCCTGGCTGAATTTCAGGAAGCCCTGATGAAGCAGGCGGGCGAACAGCAGGGTGTCAATTACCACAAGACGCGCAACCAGTTGATCGCTCTGTCTGTGGCGGCGATTGTCCTGACCCTGATCCTGGCCTGGTTCATCACCCGCGCCATCACCGTGCCCATCGGTGAGGCCATGGCGGTGGCCAGGCAGCTATCCGAGGGCGACCTGACCGCAAAGATCAAGGTTGACTCCAAGGACGAAACCGGGCAGTTGCTGCAGGCCATGCAGGACATGGTGACCAAGCTGACCCAGATCATCACTGACGTGCGTTCCGGAGCCGACTCCCTCTCCAGCGCCTCGGAAGAGATCAGCGCAACCGCACAGTCCCTGTCTCAAGCCTCCAGTGAACAGGCTGCCAGCGTGGAAGAAACCACTGCGTCGATCGAGCAGATGACCGCCTCGATTGCGCAGAACACCGAGAATGCCAAAGTCACCGACAGCATGGCGAGCAAGGCCGCGAAGGAAGCCACCGAAGGCGGCGAAGCGGTGGGCAATACCGTTACCGCCATGAAGCAGATTGCCGACAAGATCGGTATTGTCGACGACATTGCCTACCAGACCAACCTGCTGGCGCTCAACGCCGCGATTGAAGCGGCGCGAGCCGGCGAGCACGGCAAGGGCTTCGCCGTGGTGGCCGCAGAAGTGCGCAAGCTGGCCGAACGCAGTCAGGTTGCCGCGCAGGAAATCGGCGAACTGGCTTCGAGCAGCGTCGGCATGGCGGAACGCGCCGGCAAGTTGCTGGATGAAATGGTGCCGTCGATCAACAAGACTTCCGATCTGGTGCAGGAGATTGCCTCGGCATCCAGCGAGCAATCGACCGGCGTGGCGCAGATCAACAGTGCCATGGGCCAGCTCAATCAGACTACGCAGCAGAATGCCAGTGCATCGGAAGAACTTGCCGCGACATCCGAGGAGATGAGCAGCCAGGCCGAGAACCTGCAGCACACCATGCTGTTCTTCAAGCTGGCGGATAGCGGGGTGCAGCAGACGGTCGGTACGCGTCCGAGTGGCGGGGCAAAACCCAAGGCCAGGGTAGCCAAGAAGGCTGTAGCTGCCGATGTGGATGAGCAGGATTTTGAAAAGTTCTAGGAGGTGGCCATGACCCAGGCAACAAACCTGCCGGTCGCCTCTGGACAAGCGGTGACCGAAGACCAGCAGCAATACCTGACTTTTCTGCTGGGGGGCGAGATGTTCGCGATAGGCATCCTCAACATCAAGGAAATTATAGAATACGGCAGCCTCACCGAAGTGCCGATGATGCCGGTCTTCATCCGCGGCGTGATCAACCTGCGCGGCAGCGTGGTGCCGGTGATCGATCTGTCGGCGCGCTTCGGGCGAGCCCCGACCGAGGTTTCCCGGCGTACCTGCATCGTCATCATTGAGGTGGATGCCGGCGAGGAAGGCGGCAAGCAGGATGTCGGCGTAGTGGTGGACAGCGTGTCGGAAGTGCTGGAGATACCGCGGAGCGAGATCGAGCCGCCGCCATCCTTCGGCGCACGGATACGCAATGATTTCATCTGCGGTATGGGCAAGGTGGCGGGCAAGTTCGTCATCCTGCTCGATGTCGGCAAGGTGCTGTCGGTGGACGAAATGGCGGCACTGTCGCAACTCGGCCAAGCTGGAAATGCCGTGGCCGAAGTGGCGGCGTAGACGTTGAAGTCGTAGATGGATGCGATGAAAATTGGGAGGCCGAGTGAATGAGACTGACCTGGCCAGGGATGGCGCACAGCTGACCGATGAGCAGGCGTTGCTGCTCGTCCAGATAGGACAACGGCAGTTTGCCCTGACATTGTCCGAGGTCAGGCACATTGTGCCGTTGCCCCATGATTTTCCATTTGCCGGTGCTGGTGCTGCGGAATATTACCCCTTCGAGGGTGAACCGCTGCGGTTTGTCTCGGGGTGGGATGTCATGGGTGCGCAGACCGAATATCAGGAGTTTGCCGAGTTGCAGCCGATGTTGCCCCTGCGCCGGCAGGATCATATCGACTGGATGGCGGCGCTGGATATGTCCATCCGTACCGGCGCTGCGTTTTCCAAGGCGCGCGATCCTCATGAGTGCGCCTTCGGCAAGTGGTATTACGGCTATCATGCCAAGGACAGGCGCCTGTCGGTTCTGCTTTCCAGTTTCGAGCAGCCGCATGCCCACATTCATGGGCTGGCCGACCAGTTGCTGGGGTTGGCAGAGGCCGGCAAACGCGATGAAGCGATTGCCGGCTTCGAGACCGCCAAAGAAACGACGCTGGCCAATCTGCTGGACCTGTTTGACACCACCGGCCAATTGCTGGGGGCGTTGCAGCGCAGAATCGCGATTATTCTGGAAAGCGACGATACCCGATGTGCATTGGGGGTCGATATGGTGCTGGACATCGTTGCGGTGGCGAATAGCAAGATCACGCTGGAAACCCGCCATGGCGTCGTCTGCCCGCGCCTGGCCATGCTCACTGACGAGCGCATCGCGCCGTTCTTTTTATGGCAAGAGCAGTTGGTGAAGTCGGCAGTTACAGAGCCGGACGCTTTGCCGGCTGCCGGGCAGCCGGGAGAGGCCCGTAAAGGTGTAGCAATTCAGTAGAAACCAGCTTGTTCTCAAGTGCCGATGCGCCTGAAATGAACAGGGCCCACCATGTGCCAATATAAGAAGAAATGCCACGATGGCTGAAAGTACCTACCAGATTACCGATAACGAGTTTCAGCTGCTCAGCAAGCTGGTGTATGACATTTCAGGCGTCGTGCTCAACGACTCCAAGAAAGTATTGCTGACCGGGCGGCTGGCCAAACGGCTGAAGGCGCTCGGGCTGGTCAACTACACGCAATACATCAAATTCATTCGCGATAAGGCTCACGACGACGAGTTGCAGTTCATGATCGATCTGCTGACCACCAACGAGACCTATTTTTTTCGCGAACCGCAGCATTTCGATTTTCTCAAGCAGACCGTGATTCCGGCCATCAGGCCCGGACATGCCTTTCAGGTATGGAGTGCCGCCGCTTCCATCGGGGCGGAGGCTTACACCATTGCCATGGTGCTGGCGGACAAGCTGGGCGTGGATGGGAACTGGGAAATCCTGGGCACCGATATCAGCTATTCGGTTCTGGAGCATGCGCGGCACGCCCATTACCGCATGGCCGAGGCTGAAAAAATTCCCCCGGAATACTTGAAAAAGTACTGCCTCAGGGGCGTGCGCGAGCAAGAGGGCACTTTTCTCATCGACAAGCGCCTGCGCAGTCACGTACATTTCGATCAGATGAACCTCAATGTCGAACATCTGCAGAAACCAGGGGAGTTCGATGTGATTTTCCTGCGCAACGTGATGATCTATTTTGATGTTCCAACCAAGAAGCGCGTGGTGGAGAATTTGATTCCGTGTCTGAAGTCGGGTGGCTACCTCATCATCGGCCACTCCGAAACGCTCAATGGCGTAACCAATGCATTGCCGCTGTTGCAGCCCACAATTTATAGAAGGCCGTGATGATCGCCCCTGCACAGATTCGAGAGGTCTATCTCAAGCCGGGCGATTTTTGCTTTGGCGAAGGCAACTTGCGTATCACCACGGTACTGGGGTCCTGCGTTTCCGTCATTCTCTGGCATCCGTTGCTGGCGCACGGCGGCATGTGCCACTATATGTTGCCGACGCGCAATGCGCCCTATACGACACCGGAAGGCAAGTATGGCGACGAGGCGATGGAGTTGTTCATGCGTGAACTCAAGCAGCGCAGGACTGTCCCGGGACAGTATCAGGTCAGGCTCTATGGCGGTGGCAATATGTTCGATGCGCAGGGTACCGGCGTGGATATCGGTCAACTGAACATCCAGAAGGGGCTCGAACTGCTGGACCGCTATGGATTTACCTTGGTGGATGACCATGTGGGCATGTCCGGTCGCCGCAGAATTGCTTTTGACGTCTGGAGCGGAGAGGTGAGATTGACCCATATCGAGCAGAACAATACCAGGATAGCGTGATGGAAAAGATCAAGGTACTGATAGTCGATGACTCGGCGGTGGTGCGCGAGGTGATTCGTGAGGTGCTGGATGCCGAGCCGGGTATTCAGGTGATCGCGACGGCCATGGATCCCCTGTTTGCGATGGAAAAGATGAAAACCCAGTGGCCGGACGTGATCGTGCTCGACATCGAGATGCCGCGCATGGACGGGCTGACGTTTCTCAACAAGATCATGGCCGAGCGCCCGACCCCGGTGGTGATATGTTCTACGCTCACGGAAAAAGGCGCCAAGGTCACCATGGATGCGCTGGCTGCCGGCGCCACCAGCATTATTACCAAGCCCAAGATGGCGGTGAAGAAATTCCTGCAGCAGGATGCTTCAAATGATCTGGTGGGGGCGGTCAAGGCAGCCGCCCGCTGCAATATGCGGCGCCTTACACCAGTGCCGCCGGTTGGCGCGGCGGGAGGGGTACGCCCCAAGCTGAACGCCGATGCCGTATTGGCGCCGCCAACGGCTGCCCAGCTTGGACACACCACGGAACAGATAGTCGCCATCGGTACATCGACCGGAGGCACGCAGGCGCTGGAGGTGGTGCTGCGGGCTTTGCCGCAAGTGTGCGCCGGCATCGTCATCGTGCAGCATATGCCGGAGAAATTTACCGAGGCTTTTGCCCAGCGCCTGAACGGCCTGTGCCAGATCGAAGTGCTCGAAGCAAAAACCAACGATCGTGTGATCCCGGGGCGCGCCCTGATTGCCCCTGGCGGCAAGCACATGATGGTCAAGCGCAACGGTGCGCAATATCACGTCGAAGTGATCGACGGTCCGCTGGTCAATCGTCACCGGCCATCGGTCGATGTGCTGTTCCGGTCGGTAGCCAAGTGCGCCGGCAAGAATGCGTTAGGCATCATCATGACCGGTATGGGGGACGATGGCGCGCGGGGCCTCAAGGAGATGCGCGATGCCGGTTCTCACACCATCGGCGAAAGCGAAGAAACCTGTGTGGTTTACGGAATGCCCAAGGAGGCGATGAAGCTGGGCGCGGTGTGCGAGGAGTTACGGCTGCAGGAAATTCCCGGCCGTATTGCTGCCATTCGCGCCTCGATTTCCGGACGCTGAATTATTGGAATTTCAAGGCGTCGATCAGCGATTTTACCTCGCTTGCGGACTCAGCCAGAATGGCGCTCAAGCTTGCTTCGCCTACGATTATTTCGAGTTGGGCGACGGTCTCGGCGCCATGTGGCCGGTCATCCAGCCGATGCAGGGGCGAGGGCACGGGGGCCAGCTCTTCGGCCAGTAACAGGGTATCGGCAAGAGAAACGGGCGGCATGGCAAGAAAGCCGTCCCAGTAAGCGGTCATCGCGGATGCCACCGATTCCGGCACCGTGAGTACCTTGAGTACGGCCTGGCCGACGGCAACTTCGCCTTCTTCTATCCAGTCGGTGAAATCGTTTTCCAGCAAGCTGGGGAATTCGGCGGCATTTGAAATCATGTAGAACCCGCCGATTTCGTGAATGATGCCGGCAAACAGTGCGGCCTCCGGATCTTGATGCGTGACACGGCGCGCAAAAACCTGGGCGAGCGATGCGACATGCGCGGTATGCTCCCAGAGCTGGTCTGCCAGCTGTTTCTGGACGGGGGATAGCGACTGGCCAGCCATTTGCCGGGTCACCAGCGCCATGGCGAGCGAGCGTACCGTGCGGAAGCCCAGGCGGGTGATGGAGGTTTTGACGTCGGTAAACTCGCGTCCTGACGGGTTGTAAACGACCGAGTTGGCCATGGCAACTACCCGTGCGGCGAGCAAGGGTTCGGCTTGAATCAGCCTGGCCGCGGTGTCAATATGGCATTCCGGGTCGTCCAGCGTCTGTTTGACCTTGAGCGCCACCCGCGCACTGGTCGGAAAGGCAAGTTCGCCTTTGGCGATGCGGCCGATGAGTGCCTCGAAAATTTCATGCTTGTCCATAGGGCAATCATACATTTATTTTAGAAGTGCTTGTGCGGCATGCGCCGATTGAAAGGGGTAGAATTGACGATTACCGACAAACAACTCTTGATTTCAAGCGGCTAATTTTCATGAATGTACCCGCTCAACCTACTGGCAAGGATTACGAACGCATTGCCTGCAACATCCATCCGGGCGGCTGGGTGATCGAGACCCATCGTCCGATCGGGACGCTGCTGGGTTCATGTGTCGCGGTGTGCCTGTTTGACGATGGGCTCAAGCTGGGTGGCATGAACCATTTTCTGCTTCCCCGCGGTGCTACCCGTGACGATACAGATGTCATTCTGAATGGAGATTACTCGATGGAGGTGCTGGTCAATGGCCTGCTTAACAAGGGGGCTAAAAAATCCAGGCTGGTGGCCAAGGCATTTGGCGGCGGCACTATCGTCAGTTCCATCCGCATGGCGATCGGCGAGCGCAATTCCGAATTCGCCAAGGAATGGTTGCAACGAGAAGGCATTCCACTGGTGGCTTCCGATTTCAATGGCCCTTGGTCGCGCAAAGTCGTATTTGTGCCAAACACCGGCGAAGCTTTCTGCCGCCGGATTCCGACAACAAGGGACGTCATTGCCGAAGTGACCAGGGAAGAGCAGGCCTACGAGCGCTCGCTGATTACGCCGGCCAAGCCCGCCGAAAAGAAAATCGAACTTTTTTAATGAAAGACAGGAGTCGCAACATGTCCAATACGTCGCTGTCCGCTGCCGAGCTGGAAAAAATCAATGCCTATTGGCGCGCCTGCAATTATCTGGCCGCCGGCATGATCTATCTGCGCGATAACCCGCTGCTCAAGGAGCCGCTCAAGGCCGAGCATATCAAGCGGCGTCTGCTGGGGCACTGGGGAGCCAGTCCGGGCCTGAGTTTCAGTTATATCCATCTCAATCGCCTGATCAACAAATACGATCTCGATGCGATTTTTCTTGCCGGCCCCGGCCATGGCGCACCCGGCGTGCTCGGACCGGTTTATCTTGAAGGGACCTATAGCGAGATTTATCCCAACAAGGGCGAAGATGAAGAGGGCATGCTCAACTTCTTCAAGGAGTTCTCATTCCCCGGTGGTATCGGCAGCCACTGCACGCCGGAAACCCCGGGGTCGATCCACGAAGGCGGCGAACTCGGTTACAGCATCAGTCATGCCTTCGGCGCGGCCTACGATAATCCCGACCTGCTGGTAACCGTGGTAGTGGGAGATGGCGAGTCGGAAACGGCGCCGCTGGCGACGTCCTGGCATTCCAACAAGTTCCTCAACCCGATCCGCGATGGGGCGGTGCTGCCTATCCTGCATCTCAACGGTTACAAGATCAACAACCCGACCATCCTTTCGCGTGTCTCGCACGAAGAACTGGAGCACCTGTTTCAGGGCTATGGCTGGAAGCCTTATTTCGTCGAAGGCAGCGACCCCATGGAAATGCACGCCAAAATGGCCGAAACCATGGAAGCTTGTGTACTGGAGATCCGCCGTGTCCAGCAGGAGGCGCGCAGCAGCGGCAAGCCGGTGCGTCCGCGCTGGCCGATGATCGTACTGCGCTCGCCCAAGGGCTGGACTGGCCCCAGGGAAGTCGATGGGCACAAGGTCGAAGGTTTCTGGCGTGCGCATCAGGTGCCGCTGTCCGGTGTACGCGAGAAACCGGAACATCTGGCCCAACTGGAGGGCTGGCTGCGCAGCTACAAGCCGGAAGAACTATTCGACGACAGCGGACGCCTCAAACCGGAACTCAAGGCGTTGGCCCCAAAGGGGGCGAAGCGCATGAGCGCCAATCTGCATGCCAACGGCGGCATGTTACGCAAGTCTCTGCGCATGCCGGATTTCCGCGACTACAAGATCGAGGTTGCCAAGCCGGGCACTACCAGTGCTGAAAATACGCGGCCGCTGGGCAAGTTGTTGCGCGACATCATGCTAGAGAACATGCAGAATTTCCGCGTGTTCGGGCCGGATGAGAATTCCTCCAACAAGCTCGATGATGTTTACCAGGCCAGCAAGAAAACCTGGCTGGCGGATTACCTGCCGGAAGATGCCGATGGCGGCGAACTGTCGCCCGATGGGCGGGTGATGGAAATGCTCTCCGAGCACACGCTGGAAGGCTGGCTCGAAGGCTATCTGCTGACCGGCCGGCATGGTTTCTTTTCGACTTACGAAGCGTTCGTGCACGTGATCGATTCGATGTTCAACCAGCACGCCAAATGGCTGGCGATGTCGAAGGAGGTGCCGTGGCGTGCGCCGGTGTCGTCGCTCAACCTGCTGATCACCTCGACCGTCTGGCGTCAGGATCACAACGGCTTCACCCACCAGGATCCGGGTTTCCTCGACGTGGTGGTGAACAAGAGCCCGGATGTGACGCGCATCTACCTGCCGCCGGATGTGAACTGCCTGCTGTCGGTGGGCGATCATTGCCTGCGCAGCACCGATTACATCAACGTCATTGTGGCCGACAAGCAGAAGCATCTGCAGTTTCTGGACATGGATGCGGCGATCAAGCATTGCACCAAGGGTGTGGGCATCTGGGAGTGGGCCAGCAGCGACAGCGGCGCCGAGCCTGATGTAGTCATTGCCAGTGCGGGCGATATCCCGACCAAGGAGGCGTTGGCTGCCGTGGTGATCCTGCGCGAGAACTTCCCCGGCCTCAAGGTGCGTTTCATCAACGTGGTCGATCTCTACAAGCTTACGCCGCAATCCGAGCACCCGCACGGTTTGTCGGATAACGACTTCGACAGCCTGTTCACGCTGGACAAGCCCATTATCTTCAACTTCCACGGTTATCCATGGCTGATCCACCGCCTGGCCTATCGCCGTCACAACCATAAAAACCTGCATGTGCGCGGCTACAAGGAAAAAGGCAGCATCAATACGCCGCTGGAACTGGCGATCCAGAACGAAATCGATCGTTTCAGCCTGGTGATCGACGTGATCGACCGCGTGCCGTCGCTCAAGGTATCGGGTGCGCATGTGAAGGAGAAAATGCGCGACATGCAGATCGAGTGCCGCAACTATGCCTACGAGTACGGGACCGACCTGCCGGAAGTCGATGGCTGGACCTGGCCGTACTAGGGTGGTGCAGAAGGTGCCAATAGCAGCAGGCAACATCCTCACCATCAACAGCGGCTCGTCTTCGCTCAAGGCGAGCCTGTTCAAGATGGATGGCAGTCGTCGGAACTTCCGGTACGAGCATATCGGCCATGGTTTTCCGCACGATCATCACGAAGCCTTTCAGGCATTGATGAAGGATTTGGGCGAGGATGCGCCGGTTGCAATCGGACATCGTTTCGTCCATGGCGGTCCGGTGACCGATGACGCACGCCGGTTGGACGAAGCCGAGGTTGCCCGGTTGCGCAACATTACTCACCTGGCGCCACTGCATATGCCCGGCAATCTGCTGGGTGTGGAGTTATGCCTGGAGTGTTTCGCTGTGCCGCAATTTGCCTGCTTCGATACGGCATTTCACGCCACCATGCCGGAACTGGCCTGGCGAATGCCGATCCCGCAGGAACTTGGCTACCGTCGTTATGGCTTTCATGGCATCAACTATGCCCATATTGCCCGCAGACTGCCTGAATTGCTGGGCGATGCTGCCAATGGCCGCATCGTGGTTGCCCATCTGGGTAACGGCGCCAGTCTGTGTCTGATGGAAAACCTGAAATCGATCGATACCAGCATGGGTTATACCCCTGCCGGCGGTATCCCCATGGGGACGCGTAGCGGCGACCTCGACCCAGGTCTCATGCTGGAGCTGGCTAAACGCTATGCACCGGACGAGTTGTCCCGCCTGGTCTATCACCGCATGGGGCTGCTGGCGCTATCGGATGGCGAGAGCAATGAAATGAGCGAGTTGCTGCTGAGCCATACTGCTGCTGCAGCTTTTGCTGTTGATTATTTCTGCCGACAGGTGCGCGCAGCCATCGGCGCCTATGCCGCCAAGGCGGGCGGGATGGACGCACTGGTATTTACGGCTGGCATCGGGGAACATGCTCCCAAGGTACGGGCTGCTGTCTGTGAGGGATTGCGCTTCATGGGGTTTGAACTCGACGAGGCCGCCAATCGGAACAATGAAATCCGTATCGAATATCCAGGAACCAAACCAGTGTTGGTGATCCCGGCGGATGAAGAGCAGATGATCCGAGACTTGTGCCTTAAGAGCCTGTTTCAGTAGGCTCTAAGTAGGCGTAACGAAAAAACAAAACGCCTTCGATTTAACCCGAAGGCGTTTTGTTTTTAAAGCTTAACGGGATTTACTTCAGAACTGCAGAGATCTGGATTTCGGCTTCTGTCCAGTATGCAACAGGGTCGCCTTTGAAGCCATTGCTTTCCGCCAGGAAATAAGCGCGGGTGGCGACCCATTGGTAACGCTCTTCCGGGTTTAAAGAGCCTGCCTTGGCAGGTGATCTTTTCGGTGCAGCAGCTTTTGCCGGTGCTTTCTTTGCGGCGGCCGGTTTTGCAGTAGCTTTGGCAGCGGCAGGTTTTGCAGCCGGACTCTTTTTGGGAGCGGCGGCGGCCTTGGGGGCTGCTTTTTGGGCAGCGGCGGGGGTCTTGGCTTCAGCCATAATGGTTTCCTTTCCTGAGGTTTGCAAGATAATACGGTTCAATCATAGTAAAACCCTTGGGGTTTGGCAACCGCCAAAAAATCTGGTATTAGCGCATGAAAATTCATCTCGCAGAGGCCGATGGCAAGCATCTCATCACGGGGTATGGGGAGGGCTGGGTACAGGTCAATCAGGATCGCCATACAACTGCTTTCCTGATGACGCCTGAACAGAGGCTAATTTGGAATATTGCCAATCCGAAAGCATTGGTGGAGGAGGATTTCCGAGCAGTTATCCGCCTTGCGCCGGAAGTATTCTTGCTGGGCACAGGCCCACGACTGAAGTTTCCGCCGGTTGCCAGTCTCAAACTGCTGATCGAAGCCGGTATTGGCTATGAAGTGATGGATACGCCTGCCGCCTGCCGCACCTACAATATCCTGATGTCCGAGGGGCGCAATGTGGCGTTGGGCGTGACTTTCTGAACGCAACGAAGCCGTCTTGAAACTGGGAAAGTGCTCGGGTAGGCTGGATTAAGAATATTTTTATTAGCCCGAACGGGCTATTGGCTTTAACTGCCGATTAATGGATTATGTCTCTAACATAATTTAGTAGTATTTAAAGGGGTAAAGCCATGAAGAAGATTGGGATTGCAACGGCAAAAGGCTGTCAGTTGGTTGCTTTGGTATTGGCCGCCAGCTTTAGTCCTTTGGCACTTTCTGCGACAGTAAATGTTTCAATTACCGGGCCGAATTATTCATTCAAGTCAGTTAATATTAAAGATGCTAACCCGACTCTGCCTGATCCAAATGCTTTAACGACACCTAAAGCCATTAACTACACAGGTCTCTCCGCTGGGGGATTCAAGGCAAAGGAAATTGGCGGCACAACATTAGGTGCGGCGAAATATAACAGCGATGGTTCCTTCGAGGCATTTTGTGCCGACCTTTTTCAGACTTGGGGATATAATTCAAACCCAAGTTCCTTTAAAACATACAATGTAGCGAATTTTGGCAATCCTGCAAATTTCACTGCACTGAATCAGCTTGCCGACTACTATGATCAAGTGACCGATTCGGTCACCTCTACGGCTTTTCAACTGTCGGTGTGGGAAATCCTCTTTGAGGATACGACACTGCCATTCAGTTTGGATACAGGGGACTTTACTGCATCATCAAGTACTGCGCTTGCTATTAGTACTGCAAATGGCTGGTTGAATACACTTGGTCAGGCACAGGATAAGTACAGCATTGGATATCTAACAAACTCCTCCTTTCAGGATTTGGTTTATGTTACCCCTAGTCCGGTGCCGCTCCCCGCAGCTGCTTGGTTGTTTGGTTCTGCGTTGTTTGGATTCATAACGCTGTCAAATCGCCGTAAAGTATAAATCGGTTCATATCTATTGGTGCGGGTTTCGCGTCAATATTCTGTTCTGCTTTGCATTACGCCCATGGTGCCCCCCCATGGGCGTAATGCATTCTTATGGCCCATTATTTTGGTAGGGCCTGTTGCCAATTGCTTTTGCTCGAATGAATGCAGTGTAAGCAGCAAGTGAGCAGAGACGTTATGTCTTATTCCCATGCTCCATATGATTGCATAGTCAAATAATGGCAGGGGCAAGGCATGTTGGGCGATGATCTGTCTGGTCACGGTGATTCCCGGTTTATTGCCAGTATACTTGGGCCATGAATGCCTTTAGGCTCATTATCGGTTTGCTGCTGTTGCCCGCTGCAAGTTGTGCGGCTGATTCGGTAATCAGGCCGGAGCATGTGGCTGTGGTAATAAATGCAGCAAATCCTAACAGCCAGGAAATTGGGCAGTACTACCTGAAAGCTCGCGGTATACCTCAGAGTAATTTGATTGAGGTCAATATACCGGGGAGTCCCGTCAGGATTTCAAAAGACCAGTTCACCCTGCTAAGGCACAAGATATATTCCAATCTTGGCCCGCATATTCAGATCATTCTTCTTGTCTGGACTGCGCCGTATGCGGTCGAATGTAACTCCATTACGTCGGCGCTGACAATGGGATTTGACGCCCGGCAGTGCGAGAAACTCTGCGGTACCGGCCGTCCTAATGGATATTTTGATAGTACTGTTACCCGTCCAACTGATGTTGGCTTGCGGCTTTCCATGCTGCTGCCTACCGATTCGATTGAAACAACAAAGGCAGTGATAGACCGTGGCGTGTTGAGCGGATTCCGGGTCAATGAAGGTAACGCATACTTTCTGACCACTGCCGACAAAGCTAGAAGTTCCCGTGCAAGATTCTTCCCGCAGTCGGGCAGAATTCCACAGAAAAAACTGCAGATATATAACCTGGAAGCCGATTACATAGAGCAAAAAAAAGACGTCATGTTCTACCAGACGGGATTGGCGCAAGTCCCGAAGCTGGAAACGCTAAGCTTCTTGCCTGGAGCTCTTGCCGATCATTTGACGTCTGCTGGAGGCGATCTTTTGGGAGTAGGGCAGATGAGCAGCATGAAATGGCTGGAGGCCGGAGCAACGGCCAGTTACGGGACGGTATCGGAGCCTTGTAATCACTGGCAGAAATTCCCTAATTCATCTGTTCTGCTCAAACGCTACCTGACTGGAGAAACTGCTGTCGAAGCATACTGGAAAAGTGTGGCATGGCCAGCGCAAGGGGTCTTTATCGGGGAGCCGCTTGCTGCCCCATATTGCCATTCCTGCGCTCTGGAGGGTGAAAAGAGGGTGACTCATTAGGGAAGCCCTGAACAAGTCTGCCGCCCTGTAAAATTGTGAATGAGCCAACCACTCTCTCAAGCCACCATGAAACAAATGAGTTTTGCCGCCAGTGAATA
>Ga0172373_10002169_pt1 | contig 30606 bp, 20 predicted proteins | sample Lak10m_2_FD_114546 | JGI IMG/M metagenome (GOLD analysis project Ga0172373, IMG submission 114546) | Freshwater microbial communities from Kabuno Bay, South-Kivu, Congo - kab_092012_10m | ecosystem: Environmental > Aquatic > Freshwater > Lake | place: Democratic Republic of the Congo...
ATCGTCAACCTGGCCGAACGGCAGCGCAGCGTCTTCAGCACCTGCTACGCCTATGGCGTCGCCTCCGTCATCTTCTTCCATGTGATGATCAACATCGGCATGACGGTGGGCCTGGTCCCCGTCATCGGCATCCCCCTGCCCTTCATGAGCTACGGGGGCACGGCCCTGCTGACCTTTTCCATCCTGCTCGCCATCCTCATCCGCCTCGACGCCGACCGCAACGTGGTCTTGAAATGAGCCCTGCGGTCCAGCCGCACCACACACATCAACGGATACAGACCATGACCGTGCACCCGCTCTCCGAGGGAAGCTTCACCATCGACCGGACGAAGCGCTTCATCCCCTTCGACCCCGACAGCCAACGGCTGGAGGAGCGGAACCGGGGCAGCCTGCTGGTGGAGATCCAGCCCTTTGTCGTCGTCATGGCCCGCGAGGTCGTCCTGCTGGACACCGGGCTGGGCCAGGCGGGCCCCGACGGCATCCTGCAGATCCACCACAACCTCGCCCGTGTAGGCATCGACCCGACCGACGTCGGCTGGGTGCTGCTCTCGCACCTCCATGCCGACCATGCCGGCGGCATCGCGCTGGACCTGCCCATCCTCGGCGAGCGGCGGCTTGCCTTCCCCAATGCCCGCTACGCCGTACAGCGGCAGGAACTCGAATACGCCTTCCGGACCGACGGCCCTTCGTACCGCAGCGCCGAACTCGAAGTGCTGGCCTCCAGCGACCGGCTGATGACCCTCGACGGCGACGGCGAACTGGCGCCCGGCATCCACTATGCGCTGAGCGGCGGCCACGCCCCCTTCCACCAGGTCTTCTGGCTCGTCGAGGACGGCCGCACCGTCTTCTACGGCGGCGACGAGGCCCCGCAACTGCAGCAGATGCGGAACCGCTTCGTCGCCAAGTACGACCACGACGGGCGCAAGGCCATGGAATGGCGGAATCTGTGGTGGGAAGAGGGAAAAAAGGAGGGGTGGCTCTTTCTATTCTATCATGACATCCGCACGCCGACGGCGACGCCGCGCTGACCGGAAAAAAAAAGAGGCTAGCCCTGGAAAGAGCCAGCCGTTGCTAACCTATGAAAAACACCGCAATAAAAATACGGCGTTTCTGCCATTCACGCCAATAGGTGGGGTAAAAAGTTTTTCCTGCGGTGAAAAAACCGGGGCAGTGGGGGGCAGGCGTTTGCGGAAAACAAGAGACCCCGCCAACCGTGGCGGGGTCTTGTGGAACATCTGTTGCCGGAAGGGGTCAGTACCGGTTGCCGGGGGGCGTGGGCGGGATGCGGGGCGTGTTCCTGCGGCGTTCCTGGAGGCGTTGCTGCATCATGGGGCGGCGTTCGGCGGCCTTTTTGCGGAGTTCCATGGCGCCGCGGACCTTCTGGCGGAACTGGTCTTCGGCGTTGAAGACGGTCTGTCCGCGCTCCTGGCCGAGGACGCGGCCGAAGTCGGAGCGGTATTTCTTGCGCAGGTCGAGGATCTTCTGTTGCTTGTCGAGCGGGTCGGTGATGGCGGTGTTGGTGTTGACGGCTTTGACCTCTTCGCGGTACTTGTTGAACACCGGCCAGAACTTCTGGGCGTCATCGGGTGAGAGATTGAGTTCGCGGGTGAGGTAGGCCACTTCCATGGCTTCGAGTTTTTCGCGGTCCATGGCCATGTCGCGGCGGGGTTGTACCTGGGTGAGGGCGGCCATGGGGAGGAGGCAGAGGGCTAGCAGGACGGATCTGGGTGTCATATGTCCGGTGTTTTTGGGTGATGTGTCGGGTTGTCAGCGCAGTGGGGTGTGGGAGGGGTTGGTTTCGGAGACGTAGGCGAGGAGGGTGGCATCGGGGAGGGTGGAGAGGCTGCTGTCGAGGGCGGAGTGTTGGCCGAGGAGAATGTCGTTGACATCGTCGGACCAGCCCGATTCGACGCCGATGGTTTGGCTGGCGGTGGCGACGTCGGTATCGTGCAGGTAGGCATCGAGGGCGTCGAGGGCGAGCGAGTCGATGTCGGATGGGCGTGTCTGTGCGAGGGTGATTGTCTGTTGGGTGTCGGGGGCGGTGGGTGTGAGGAGGCGGAGGAGGGCGGTGGCGCTGCCGACGACGAGGATGGCGGCGGCGGTTCGGAGGGTGGTGAGTTGGCGGACGGGTGCGGGTCTAGGGGCGGGTCGGGGGCTGGTGGGGGCGGTATGGCGGGATGGGTCGGGGATGCGGATGTCGGTGGGGGTGGAGAAGGGCATGCTGCGGTCGGCCTGGGCGAGCAGGGGTGACAGGGCTTGGATCTCTGCGACGGGGTCGGTGGTGGTGGAAGCGGGGCTTTGGTGGGTGATCTGTTGCAGGGTGTTGGGCAGGGTGTGCGGGAAGTAGCCGGTCGGGATTTGGAAGGGCATGTCGCGGGGCATGTCGGCCAGCGGGCTGTCCATGTCCTGCAGTTCCTGGCGGTATGGGATGGGTTTTTCCATGGGTCGTAGGGTGAGACGGTCGGAGGGGGGCGGGGTTTAATCGGCCTGGAGGACGAGGCGTTCGACTTTTTTGACGGCGTGGTGGTAGCTGGCTTTGAGGGCGCCGACGGAGGTGCCGAGGACGCGGCTCATCTCTTCGTAGGGCATCTCGTCGAAATACCGGAGGGAGAAGACGAGTTTCTGTTTGTCGGGGAGTTGTTGGATGGCCAGTTGGATGCGCCATTCGAGTCGGTCGGCGTCGAAGCCGGGTTCGGCCCGGAGTTGACCGGTGAGGTGTTCGGGCATCTCGTCGAGGCTGACCGACAGTTTCCGGCGTTTCTGTTCGAGGAAGTTGAGGGATTCGTTGGTGGCGATGCGGTAAAGCCAGGTGTAGAGGCGGGCGTCGTGTCGGAAGAGGGGGAGGCCTTTCCAGGCGCGGAGGAGGGTGTTTTGGAGGACGTCGTTGGCGTCTTCGTGGTCGACGACGAGGCGTCGGATATGCCAGTAGAGTTTCCGGCCGTATTTCTCGGTGATGCGGGCGAAGACCCCGGGTCTGGCGGCCGGGTCGCGAAACTGGTCGAGGAGTTGGCTGTCGTCGGCTTGCATGACCATGTGCCTGTGGGCGCGTGATTGTCGGGCCCGGGGGTATGGACAGGCGATGGTGCCCCGGGTTTAAGCCGTGGGTGCCGTTGGGGGGTTATTTCCGGGCGAGGGCTTTGTGTGCGGCGGCGAGGATGTGTTCTGTTTCGAGTCCGTATTTGCGGAGCAGTTCGAGGGGTTTGCCGCTTTCGCCGAAGGTGTCCTGGGTGCCGATGAATTCGATGGGGGTGGGGAGGTGTCGGGCGGCGAGTTGGGCGATGCTGTCGCCGAGGCCGCCGATGACGTTGTGTTCTTCGGCGGTGACGGCGCAGCGGGTCTTTTGGAGGGCGGCGAGGACGGCGGCTTCGTCGAGGGGTTTGATGGTATGGATGTTGAGGAGTTCGACGGAGATGCCCTGGTCTTCGAGGGCTTTTCCGGCTTCGATGGCTTTCCAGACCATGTGTCCGCAGGCGAAGAGGGTGATGTCGGTACCGTGTGCGAGGTGTTGGGCCTTTCCGATGGTGAAGGGTTGGTCGGCGGGGGTGAAGACGGGCCAGACGGGTCTGCCGAAGCGGAGGTAGGCGGGTCCGGTGTGGTTGGCGAGGGCGATGGTGGCGGCTCGTGTCTGGTGGTAGTCGCAGGGGACGATGACGGTCATCCCCGGGAGCATCTTCATGAGGCCGATGTCTTCGAGGATCTGGTGGGTGGCGCCGTCTTCGCCGAGGGTGAGGCCGGCGTGGGAGGCGCAGATCTTGACGTTCTTGTTGGAGTAGGCGATGGATTGCCGGATCTGGTCGTAGACGCGGCCGGTGGAGAAGTTGGCGAAGGTGGTGGTGAAGGGGATATGTCCGGCGGTGGCGAGGCCGGCGGCGACGCCCATCATGTTGGCTTCGGCGATGCCGCATTGGATGAAGCGGGCGGGGAAGTCGCGCATGAAGGCGTTGAGTTTCAGGGAGCCGGCGAGGTCGGCCGTGAGGGCCACCACGCGGTCGTTGGCGGCGCCGAGGGCGTGGATTCCGTCGCCGAAGCCGCTGCGGGTGTCCTTGTGGGCGGTGGGCTGGATGTCCCTGAGCATGGTGGGGGTCTGGTTTGCGGGGGTGAGCGTGGGGGTCAGTTGAACTTGAAGTTGCGGAGGGGGTAGGGTTCAGCGGTCTTGGCGATCTCCTGTTCCCAGGTCCAGGCGGTGCGCATGATGTCGTCGAGGGAGAAGCGGGGTGTCCAGTGGAGTTCGCGTTCGGCCTTGTCTTTGTTGGCGAAGATGGCGGGCACGTCGCCGGGTCGGCGGGGGCCGGTGGCGTAGTCGAGGTGGACGTTGTTGGCGCGTTGGAAGGCTTCGATGGCTTCGAGGACGCTGATGCCGTTGCCGGTGCCGATGTTGAAGACTTCGCAGACGGGGTTGTCGTGGCGTCTGTCGAGGTAGGCGAGGGAGAGGGTATGGGCGTGGGCGAGGTCGCAGATGTGGATGAAGTCGCGGATGCAGGACCCGTCGCGGGTGGGGTAGTCGGTACCGTTGACGGTGAGTGGGGGTATTTTGCCGATGGCGGACTGGGTGATGACGGGGACGAGGTTCTGGGGTTTGTCGATGGGCAGTTCGCCGATGAGGCCGGAGGGGTGTGCGCCGGCTGGGTTGAAGTAGCGGAGGAGGATGCAGCGGGTGGGGTTGACGCGGGCGAATTCTCGGATGATGGTCTCGCCCATCTGTTTGGTGGAGCCGTAGGGGGAGGCGGCGGGTTTTTCGGGGGTTTCCTCGGTGACGGGTATCTGGTCGGGGTTGCCGTAGACGGTGCAGGAGGAGGAGAAGACGAACTGCGGGGTGCTGTGTTCTTCGACGCAGCGGAGGAGGTTGATGAGGGAGACGAGGTTGTTATGGTAGTAGAGGAGGGGTTTTTCGACGGATTCGCCGACGGCCTTGTAGGCGGCGAAGTGGATGACGCCTTGGATGTCGGGGTTTTCGGCGAAGACGGCCTGGGTGTCGTCGAAGTCGCAGAGGTCGACGCGGTAGTTCATGACCTTGCGGCCGGTGATCTTTTCGATGCCGGCGAGCATGCGGTGGGAGGAGCGGGCGTTGTTGTCGATGGAGATGACCTCGTATCCGTGTCCGACGAGGTCGAGGACCGTATGGCTGCCGATGTAGCCGCAGCCGCCGGTGACGAGGATCTTCTTCATGCAATGGGTTTTGTGGCCGGGTGCAAATTCGGGCAAATCCCGGAAAAAACGGCGGGGACTTCAGGCTTCGGGGATATCCGACAGGTATTTGCCGTAGCCGCTCTTCATAAGGGGTTCGGCGAGGCGGAGGAGTTGTTCGGTATCGATGAAGCCTTGTCGCCAGGCGATCTCTTCGATGCAGGCGACCTTGATGCCCTGTCGTTGTTCGATGACCTGGATGAACTGGGAGGCCTGCATGAGGGAGTCGAAGGTGCCGGTGTCGAGCCAGGCGGTGCCGCGGGTGAGGATGGAGACCTGCAGGCGGCCCTGGCGGAGGTATTCGCGGTTGACGTCGGTGATCTCGTATTCGCCGCGCGGGGAGGGTTGGAGGTCTCGGGCGATGTCGACGACGCCGTTGTCGTAGAAGTACAGGCCGGGCACGGCGTAGCGGCTCTTGGGGGCGGCGGGTTTCTCTTCGATGGAGACGGCGCGGTTGTCCTTGTCGAATTCGACGACGCCGTAGCGTTCGGGGTCGCTGACCTGGTAGGCGAAGACGACGCCGCCGTCGGGGTCGGCGTGCCGGGAGAGGAGTTTGCCGAGGCCGTAGCCGTAGAAGATGTTGTCGCCGAGGACCAGGGCTACGCTGTCGGTCCCGATGAAGGGGGCGCCGATGACGAAGGCCTGTGCGAGGCCGTTGGGCCGGGGTTGTTCGGCGTAGGAGATGTCGAGGCCTAGGGCGTGTCCGTTGCCGAAGAGGCGTTGGAACTGTGGGAGGTCGTGGGGGGTGGAGATGATGAGGATCTCGCGGATGCCGGCGAGCATGAGGGTCGACAGGGGGTAGTAGATCATGGGTTTGTCGTACACCGGCATGATCTGCTTGCTGATGGCGTAGGTGATGGGGTAGAGGCGTGTGCCCGAGCCGCCGGCGAGGATGATGCCCTTCATGCTGTACAGGGTTTGTCCCGACAAGATAGGCCGTTTCCGGCAGAGCGGGTAGGGGTGGCCGCGGTCAGGACAGGAGGCTGACGAGGTGATAGACGGCCATGGCGAGGACGGCGCTGACGGGGATGGTGAGGATCCAGGCCCAGAGGAGGTTGATGGTGACGCCCCAGCGGACGGCCGACAGGCGCTTGGTGGCGCCGACGCCGATGATGGAGCCGGTGATGGTGTGGGTGGTGCTGACGGGGATCTTCAGGGCCTCGGTGACGAAGAGGGTGATGGCGCCGGCCGTCTCGGCTGCCACGCCTTCGAAGGGCGTCACCTTGGTGATGCGGGTGCCCATCGTCTTGATGATCTTCCAACCGCCGCTCATGGTGCCCAGTCCGATGGCGGCGTAGCAGGCCAGCGGCACCCATACCGGCATCTCCTCGAAGGAGCCGATCGACCCGTCCGCGATCAGCGCGGCCGTGATGATGCCCATCACCTTCTGCGCGTCGTTGCCGCCGTGGCCGATGCTGAAGGCGGCGGAGGAGACCAGCTGCAGCCGCTTGAACCAGATGGTGGCACGCGTGGCGTTGAGCGTATTGAGGTAGACCGTGAACAGGCAGAGGACGTAGACGATGCCCGCCAGCAGGATCCATTTGAAATTCTTGCCGAAGAGGATCAGCTGCGCCGTGTAACTGGAATAGTGGGTGCCCTTGGCCAGCACGTCGGCGTCGAACTCCAGGTTCCGCCAGAGGAACCAGGAGACGGCGCCTGCCACGGCCAGCGATAGGGCCACCGGCACCCATCCCTTGCGGAAGGAGTGGATGAACCAGAGCGAGATGACGAAGGCCGCCAGCATGCCCACCAGGGGGGCGACGAAGATGAAGAGGACGGTCTTGAGGATGGGCTCCGAGTTGATCGCGGCGAAGCCCGCATGGGCGATGCCTGCCCCGGCGAAGCCGCCGATGAGGGTGTGGGAGGAGGAGGAGGGGATGCCGAACCACCAGGTGAGCAGATTCCAGGAGATCGCGGCGACGAGGCCGGAGAAGACGATGACGAGGCCTTCGCGGCCGCTGACGACGTCGGGCTTCACCGTCTTGGCGATGGTGTTGGCGACGCCGTGGTCCTTGAAGATGAAGAAGGCCGCGAAGTTGAAGACGGCCGCCCAGACGACGGCCTGGAAGGGCGTGAGCACCTTGGTGGAGACGATGGTGGCGATCGAGTTGGCGGCGTCGTGGAACCCGTTGATGTAGTCGAAAACCAGGGCCAGGACGATGATCAGCAGGATGAAGCTCATGGGTGCCGGGTGCCCGTCAGGCGTACTTGATGATGATGGACTCGATCACATTGCCGGCGTCCTCGCACTTGTCGGTCGCGATCTCCATGACCTGGAAGATCTCGCGGAGCTTGATGACCTCCTTGGCGTCGGAGACCTCGTCGAAGAGACGTTCGATGCTGAGGTCGAAGAGGTCGTCGGCCTGGTTCTCGATGCTGTTGATCTTGACGAGCGAGTCGGTGATCAGCCGGAGGTTCCGGAGGTTCCGGAGTTCGCGCACGGCGTTGTCGACCTGGACGGTGCCCTCCTGGATGAGCTCGGCAAAGCGGTGCATGTCGTGCTCGATGGGGTTCACCCGGTAGAAGTTGATCTTCTTGGCGGAGGCGAAGATGTAGTCGGCGATGTCGTCCAGCGAACTGGCGAGGTAGTGGATGTCTTCGCGGTCGAAGGGCGTGATGAAGTTCTTGCCCAGTTCCAGGAAGATGCGGTGGGTGAGTTCGTCGTTCTCGTGCTCCAGGTCCTCGATGCGGGCGAAATGCGCCACACGCTTCTCGTAGTCGGGCTCGTCGACCATCTCCCGCAGCACCCGCCCCATCATCACCACCCGCTCGCTGACGTTTTCGAAGAGCCCGTAGAACACCCTGTCCTTGGGGAGGAAGAGCTTGAGGATGGAGTTGATCGCCATTCGTCCGCGGTTTGGCGCAAATTGAACCTATTTTCCGAGCGGCATGCCAGTCGCCCCCGCTGTTAATGATTACTTAACAGGAATGTGGATTACCTTGCTCCCGCCGTGCATAACCGACCCCCATTCCCGAGGATCCTCCTGCTGGGCATGCTGCTGCTGCAGGCCACACCGGGTCGTCCGCAGTTCCTGATGGACATGCTGGACACCACCAAGGCCGCCGGGCGCGGGCTGGTCTCGATGTACCGGCGTTTCGACCACCTCCGGGTCGGCGGTTATATCCAGGCGCAGTACCAGCGGGCCACGTCTGAGGGGGCCGACGGCTACAGCGGGGGCGACTTCGCCCCCTTTTCCGACAACCGCTTCATGCTCCGCCGCGGCCGCATCCGTTTCGACTACGCCCGCTACGACGAGGCGCGGAACCCTCACCTGCAGTTCGTCTTCCAGTTCGACGGCACGGAGCGCGGTGTGTTCATCCGCGACTTCTGGGGCCGCATATGGGACCGGCGCCGGGGGATCTTCAGCCTCACCACGGGCATGTTCGCCCGGCCCTTCGGCTATGAGGTCAACCTGTCCTCGGCCGACCGGGAAGCCCCGGAACGGGGCCGGATGTCGCAGATCCTCATGCGCACGGAACGCGACCTGGGCGTGATGGGCAGCCTGGAACCGACGGGCAGCCCGGGCATCCTCGGACACCTGAAGCTCGACATCGGCGTGTTCAACGGCCAGGGACTGACGGCATCCACCGATTTCGACGGCTACAAGGACCTCATCGGCCAACTCGTCGTCAAGCCGCTGTCCATCGCACCCGCCCTTCGGATGGGCGGCGGGCTGTCGTACCTCCGGGGTGCCATCCGCCAGTTCTCGCCCGTCGTCTACCGCATGGGCGACGTCGCAGGCCACGCCGGCTTCCGGGCCGACTCGCTCTCCACCCGGCCCGGCGCCCCCCTGCCCAGGCACTACGGCGGCCTCAACCTCCAATGGAAATGGAGCCATGCCGCCGGTGCCACCGAGGTTCGCGCCGAAGCCTGGCAGGGCGTACAGACGGCCACCCGCCACAGCTCCGAGACGCCCGGCAACCCCTTCGACACCACCGGCGCAGGCCTGCCCCTCCATGTGCGCGACTTCCGGGGCGGCTTCCTCCTCCTCCTCCAGGACCTGGGCAGCCGCCGGCACCAACTCGGCGTCAAATACGACTGGTACGACCCGAACACCCGGGTATCCGGCCTCGGGATCGTCCGCACAGGACGGCAACTGGGACCGGCCGACGTCAGGTATGCCACCTGGGGCATCGGTTATAACTACATCCCCGACGAGAATCTCCGCCTCACACTCTGGTACGACAGGGTTCGCAACGAGGCCACCGGGCTCCCGGAACTGGAGGCCGACCTGCCCGACGACGTGCTCACCCTGCGCCTGCAATACCGCTTCTGAGGTTTTCCCCAGTCGCAGCGATTCCCGTAACCTGCGGGAAACAATCCCGTAACATGGACATAACTTTCCGGTAACAGACCCGTAACGGCCTCCCGTCACCTTTGCGGAAACGCATCGGCACGTGAAGCATCCCCACCATCCCATCCGTATCGCAGGCGCCTGGCTCCTGTCCATCCTCCTGGTCCTCCACGGACCGGTGTTCGCCCAGGCACCCGTCGTCATGCTCCAGGGCCGTGTCTTCAACACCCGCAACGAACCCGTCCCGGGCGCATCCATCCAGGTGGCCGGCGGTCGGCTGGTGACGGCCGACGTCGAAGGCCGCTTCCGCCTCGGCCTCGAGGCCGGCAAGACCTATTCCATCACCGTCACCAGCACCGGCTACAATACCAAGACTCTCGATGACGTCCGGGCCGATGCGGCCAATGACGAACCGCTGAACATCGTCCTGGAGACAAAGGTCACCACCGGCGAAGCCATCGTCATCAGGTCCACCCGTCGCCAGGAGAGCACCGTGGCCCTGCTCAACTTCCAACGGACGTCGGCCTCCCTGTCCAGCGGCCTGGCGGCCGACTTCATCCGCCGGACGCCCGACAAGAACACGGGCGAGGTCCTAAAAAGGGTCAGCGGCGCATCCATCCAGGAGAACCGCTTCGTCGTCGTCCGCGGCCTGGCCGACCGCTACAACTCGGCCATGCTCAACTCGGCCCTGCTGCCCAGCAGCGAGCCCGACCGCAAGACCTTCTCCTTCGACGTCTTCCCCGCCGCCCTCATCGACAACGTCATCATCCACAAGACGGCAACGCCCGAGTTCATCGGGGAGTTCTCCGGCGGCCTGGTACAGGTCAACACCCGCGACATCCCCACCAAGAACCAGTTATCCGTGGGCTTCGGCATCGGCTATAACAACCAGTCGACCTTCCAACCCTTCACCGCCAACGCCCGTAACCGCTTCGACGCGCTGGGCTTCGACGACGCTCGCAACATCCCCGCTGGCTTCCCCGCCAACGCCCGCGACTACCGCGCCCTCGGCAAGGATGCCGCCGGCTTCGCCGAACAGGTCCGCCTGACGCAGTCGTTCCGCGGCGATGTCTATGCAGAGCGCCAGACGGATGCCATGCCCATCCAGACCTTCAACCTCACCTACGCCCATACGAAGCGCTTTGACAAGGGCGGCAGCCTCGGCACCCTGGTGGGGCTCACCTACCGCCGGGCACAACTTCTGTATGATGTCGACCGCCGATTCCACGAGAAGGACGGCACCATCGTGTTCGACTACAAGGACCAGCAGAACCTCTACCAGGTGAGCTGGGGCGGCGTCGCCAACCTCTCCTATGTCAAGGGAAAGCACAAGGTCTCCTGGAAGAACCTCTTCAACCAGAACTACGAAGACAAATATTACGAGCGCCGCGGCTACAACACCAGCCGCCTGAACGATATCGCGCTGTTCTCCTCCTACCTCAACCAGCGCTCGCTGGCCAGCTCGCAGCTCGAAGGCGAGCACCAGCTCACCAAGGGTGGCGTCAAGCTCAAATGGAACGGTAATGCGGCCTATAACTGGAAGACGCAGCCCGACCTGCGTACCGCTCTCTACGCCCGCACCATTAACACCAACCTGCCGCTGGAGATCGACCCGGACGACACGCGCCGCTTCTACAGCGACCTGAAGGATTACAGCTTCGGAGGTGGAGGCCAACTCGTCGTGCCGATGGACTGGGGTACCAAGGAGCGGCAGACCCTCAAGCTCGGCGGCTCCAACCTTACACGCTTCCGCGACTTCCGCAGCCGCATCTTCCGCTACAACGTCGCCAACATCAACACCTTCGTCGCCAACAACGCCCGCAAGCCGGTCGAGACCGCTTTCCTCTCTGACAACATGGGCAGCCAAGGCTATGTGATGGACGAGTTCACCAACAACGTCGACAGCTACTTCGGCATCTCGGTGCTCAACGCCGCCTACGGGATGTTCGACAACAACTTCGGCCCCGTCCGGCTCATCTGGGGCCTGCGCGCCGAGAACTTCCAGCAGCTGCTGACCTCACGCACGCAGACGGGCGCGCGCAGCGTGCGCCTAACGGACAAGTGGGACCTCCTGCCCTCCTCCAACCTCATGGTCAAACTCGGCGACAGGCAGAACCTGCGCGTCTCCGCCAGCCGGACCGTCGCCCGCCCCGAGTTCCGCGAGATCGCAGAGTTCGCCTTCTTCGACTACGAACTCAACTACGGCGTGCTGGGCGACACCAACCTGCGCCGGTCCTCCGTCCTCAACTACGACCTCCGCTACGAGTTCTACCCCAAGGCCGGAGAGTCGCTCAGCATCGGCGCCTTCTACAAGGACTTCACCGACCCCATCGAACTGCGCCTCGACCCCTCCAGCAACGCCGACATCCGCCGCTACTTCTACTCCAACGCCATCGGCGCCCGCACCGTCGGCTTCGAGGTGGAGGCCCGCAAGAGCCTCGACTTCCTCGCGGAGCGGCTGAAGGATTTCGTCCTTTTCGGCAACTACACCTACATCCGGTCCGAAGTGCGATTCAACGACCTCTCGGCCGGCAACAAGGAAGTGAGCGCCGACCGGCCGCTGCAGGGGCAGTCGCCCTATCTGCTGAACCTGGGCCTCCAGTACACGTCGCCGCGTTTCAACGCCTCGGTGCTGTACAACCGCATAGGAGAGCGGCTGAGCCTCGTCGGCAACAGCGAGTTCCCCAACGTCTTCGAACGCCCGCGGAACCTGCTCGACATACAGCTCTCCACCAAGGTGCTGCGCAAGAAGGGAGAACTGAAGCTGAACGTCTCCGACCTGATCAACAACTACGTCTATCATTACGAGAACGTCGACGGTCCCACCGCCTTCCGCGAGGGTACCGACCGCCTGTTCTTCGCCTATCGCCCCGGCACGACGGTGACGCTCGGCTTCACCTACGACTTCGACCTGGGCAGGAAATGACCACATGTTCAAACCCATCCCAAGCAATATTTAAACCAGTGAATATGAAACGCATCGTACACGGCCTGATGGCATCGCTCCTCCTGATGGGGGCCGGCTCCTGCATCAAGGTCGACTTCACGGAGAACATCACCAACAACAGCACGGCCGGCGGTGGCACCAAGGACCCGCAGGACCCCGCCTCCAACGGCGGTGTCATCCAGGGCATCATCAACAAGAGCTACTACCTCCCCAAGGGCAAGTACACGCTCAAGGGCTATGTGTACGTCACCGAGGGCAACACGATCACCTTTGCGCCGGGCTGCGTGGTGGTGAGCGACATCACCGAGAAGGGTGCGCTGATCATCGAGCGCGGTGCCAAGCTGATCGCCGACGGACGGGCCAACGACCCCATCGTCTTCACCAGCGGCAAGGCCATCGGCCAGCGGCAGCCGGGCGACTGGGGCGGCATCATCCTCCTCGGCAAGGCGCCCACCAACAGACCCCTCGACCCCGCCCCCGTCATCGAAGGTGGCGTGGGCCGCAAGTACGGCGGCACCGACCCCAACGACGACAGCGGCATCCTGCGCTTCGTCCGCATCGAGTTCGCCGGCATCGCCGCCGAGCCCGGCTCCGAGATCAACGGCCTCACGATGGGCGGCGTCGGCTCCGGCACGATCATCGAGAACGTACAGGTGTCCTTTGGCAACGACGATGCCTACGAGTTCTTCGGCGGCACCGTCAACTGCAAGAACCTCATCGCCTTCGCCACGGCCGATGACGACTTCGACTTCGACTTCGGATACATCGGACGCATACAGTATGGCATCGCCTGCCGCAAGCCCGACTTCGTCGACGGCGGAGACGCCGGCAACGGTATCGAGTGCGACAACGACGGCACCGGTTCGGGGGCCACGCCCGTCACACGCCCGCAGCTGAGCAACTTCACCTTCGTGGGCCCCAACAACGCCACCGGCACGGCAGCCAACCACAACTTCGGCAACCGCTGGCGGAGGTCCACGCAGTTCGTGCTGCGCAACTCCATCATGATCGGATGGCAGAAGGCGGGCTTCTCGCTGGAGTCCGACAACACCATCCGTTCCTACATGACGGACGGCACCTCCGAGTTCCGCAACAACCTGGTGCATGCGGTGGCCGAGCCCTTCAAGTCGGGCAACGCCAACCTCGCCACGGCTGCGCAGCTGCGGACGAAGGCCGAGGCAGAGGGCTGCATCGTATACACGGACCCCGCGGGCGTACAGCTCACCTCGCCCTTCTACAGCACCAACCCCAACTTCCTGCCTGCCACCGGCTCGCCCGCCCTCACCGGCGCCAGCTTCACGGGCATGAACGCCTTCTTCACCGTCGGCACCTTCCGCGGTGCAATGGGGGCTACCAACTGGACCACGGGCTGGACCAACTGGGATCCGCAGAACAAGGCCTACTGATCGTTCACGTGCATACTGGGATGATAAGCCCCGGCGAAAGCCGGGGTTTTTATTACAGGCTGCGGCGTGTCCGCAACAGGACTGAATGCCGGTTAAGGGGTACTTTAGTCGGATGAAACCCGTTCTCTGTACCATCATCCTTGCCATCGGCATCATGGCCCAGTCAAGGGCGCAGTTGCCGGCCACCTTTCTTGAGATCCCCGGCCGCGACTCCCTCGCCGTCGTCCGCCCCGGCGGCATCTCGGTGCTGCCCAGCGGCCGTTTCGTGAAGCCCGCCGGCCGCGTGCACCGCATCACGCACGACCCCTTCGGCCTCACCGTCTCGCCCGACGGTCGCCGCGCCGTGGCGCTGCATAACGGCGTGCTCACCATCATCCGGCTCGATACCGACAGCGTCATCCGCGTGCCCGGCTACGACGGCGTCCCTGCCTCGCCCTTCCCCAAGGGATCGCTGCTCGGCGCAAGCTTCCATCCCGACGGTCGGACCGTCTTCCTCAGCTGCGGCGATGCCGGCACCATCATCGCGTACGACTGCGAGCGGCTCGCCGTCGTCGACAGCTTCCGGCTCGACGGGCCTTGCGGCGACAGCACCTACCGCGACAGCTTCACCTCCGACCTCCTCTACAACGAGGCGGCCGACGAGATCTTCGCGCTCGACCAGGCCAACTACCGGCTCGTGCGCATCGACAGGAAGAGCCGCCGTGTGACGGCTTCGATACCCGTCGGACGACTGCCCTTCGGCCTATCCCTCAGCCCCGACCGGCGCACGGCCGTCGTCGCCAACGTCGGCATGTACGCCTATCCCCTCGTCGAGGGGATGAACCAGTCGAACTACGACACGATGGTCATCCACCACCATCCCTACGGACATAACACGCCCGAGTCGAGGAACGGTACCGTGGTCGATGGCAAGCGCATCCCCGGCGTGGGCGACCCCAACGCGCCCGAGTCGATGAGCGTCTACACCATCGACCTCGTGACCAACCGCGTGACGGCCCGGCTGCGGACGGGCCTGGCCGTCGGCCAGATGGTGGAGGACGCCGAAGTGATCGGCGGCGCCAGTCCCAACAGCATCGCCATCCACCCGCCCTATGCGTATGTCACCAACGCGACCAACGACAACATCGCCGTGATCGACTATGTCAAGGGCAGGATCGAGCGGCATATCCCGCTCCGCGTGGACCCCGCCCTCGACCGGCATCGCGGGCTGCTGCCCTTTGGCATCACGGCCAGCGCCGACGGGCGGACGATCTACGTGGCCCTGCTCGGATTCAACGCCGTAGCCGTGGTCGATGTATCGTCGGGTGCGACGAAGGGACTCATCCCCACCGGCTGGGGACCGACACGCGTGCGCCTCTCGCCCGACGGGCAGGAGATGTACATCGTGAGCTGCCGAGGCCTGGGTGCGGGTCCCAATGGCGGCCGAGGCTTCGTGGCGCCCGTACAGGGAACGTATGTCGGCGACATCCAGCTCGCCACCTTTCAGCGGCTGCCCATGCCCGATGCCGTGGCCCTGGAAGGATACACCCGGGAGGTGCTCTCTTACACGTACCGGCGAGTGCCTGTGAAACCATCCGACAGTCCCCTGCCGCAATACCCCGGCGAGAAGGCATCACCCATCAAACACATCGTCTACATCACGAAGGAGAACCGCACCTACGACGAGGTCTTCGGTCAGCTGTCGAACGCGCGGGGCGACGCCTCGCTGGCCCGCTTCGGGCTGCGCTCCGATGTCTGGGGCAAGAAGCCCGGCCAGCGCGGACAGAAGGGTCCGGAGACCGACAGCCTCTATCTGCGTGAGGCCGACATCACCCCCAACCACCACCGCGCCGCACGGCAGTTCGCCTTCTCCGACAATTTCTACTGCGACAGCGACGCCTCCATCCACGGCCACCACTGGATGATGGGCGTGATCCCCAACGAATGGGTCGAGACGAACAGCAACACCAGCAAGTCGGCGCGGATCTTCTCACCCTCGCCCGGCCGCCGCTTCCCCGGCTCGACGGGCAGCATGGACCCGGAGGACTTCGCCGAGACGGGCGGCCTCTGGGAGGCGCTGGAGCGCAAGGGCATCGACTTCTACAACTTCGGAGAAGCCAACGAGACGGCCCATGTGCGCGAGGAATGGAACGACACCCTCACCGGCGCCGCGCATGCCGTGATGGTACCCATGCAGGACGCGCTGTTCCGCCGCACGAGCCGCGACTACGCAGGGTACAACACCAACATCCCCGATCAGCTGCGCATGGACCAGTTCGAGCGCGAGTTCACCCGCCGGTATCTGAAAGGCAAGGTGATGATGCCATCTCTGGTGACCGTGCAGATCCCCAATGACCATACGGCCTCGCCCCGGCCGGCCGACGGCTATCCGTACACGCACAGCTATGTGGCCGACAACGACCTGGCGCTGGGGCGTATCCTCCACTTCCTCTCCCGCACGCCGTACTGGAAGAACATGCTCGTGGTGGTGACGGAGGACGACCCGCAGGGCGGCGTCGACCACGTCGATGCGCATCGCAGCATCCTCATGATGGCGGGGCCTTATGTGAAGCGGGGGCATGTCTCGCATACACATGCCAACTTCGGGTCGATCCTGAAGATGATCTACAACATCCTCGGCGTGCCGTATGTCAACCAGTACGATGTGACGGCGACGCACCTCGACGACTTCTTCACCTCCAAGCCCGACTACACACCCTATACGCTGACCTTTCCCGACAAGCGGGTCTTCGATGCCAAGGTCGCCATGCGCCGTTACGGGCGCGAGACCGACTGGCGGAAGGTGATGATGGGCCCCGAGATGGACGACGAGGACGACCAGCGTGCACGACACCGCAAGGGAGAGAACTGAGAGGCTGCCTTGCGCTTTCGTCGGAGACCCCCACCCTTGGAGGGTACCCCCACCCTTGGAGGGTGTACCTACCCTTGGAGGCCAATGGGCGGGGCCGGAGATGAACATCTCCGGCCCCCTTTCCGTCACGCACCCCGTGCGTACGGCTTGTCTTGTCTGATCGAAGACGACCAATTGAGGGGGCGAAGTTGGTGCATGGATGTGAAGCCTGCGTGAAGCAGTGAATCCTACATATGAAGTCTTTTTTAAATCCTACGGCGCTTCCCATGGATACGCTCTGCTTCGTATCTTGGATGCATGGGATGGCGGGCGACCGGCAAGGTCTTCCGCGGATCCTGAAGTAGCTGAACCCTCAAACGACGACGTTGATGCACATATCGAAAAGCTGGCTTGCCATGGCGGGCCTTTCCCTGTCCCTGTCTGCAACGGTATATGCGCAGCGCGTGGTACTTCCCAACGGCTGGTCGCTGACACCGGCGGGGAGCTCGTTCCCGCTGGGCGACCTGCCGCTGAACCTGGCCGTGAGCCGTTCGGGACGCTACATCGCGGTGACCAACAACGGGCAGAGTGTACAGCAGCTGCAACTGGTCGATGTGAAGTCGCAGCGTGTGGTCGACTCGCAGGTGCTTGCCAAGTCGTGGTACGGACTGAAGTTCTCTTCCGACGACCGCCAGCTGTATGTCTCCGGCGGTCATGACAACCGCATCATGCGTTTTAATGTGAATGAGGGTCGGCTGAAGGCCAAGGACACTTTCGTGCTTGACAAGCCCTGGCCCGTGCGGGTGGGGCCTGGCGGCATTGAGGTCGATGAACTGCGGCGCAGGCTCTATGTGGTGACACGCGAGGACAAGATGCTCTATGTCCTCGATCTCGATACAAAACAGGTGACGGCCCGGTATGGTCTGGATGCAGAGGCGTACGATTGTAAACTGTCGGCGGACAGTAAGGAACTCTTCATCACCTGCTGGGGTTGCAACAAGCTGTTGCGGTTCGACCTGGTCGCCAACCGCTGGAAGACGCCTGTCTCTGTGGGGGATCACCCCAATGAGATGCTCCTTGCCCCGGGTGGGAAACTATTGTACGTCTGCAATGCCAACGACAACAGCGTCTCGGTGGTCGATGTGCCGTCGGGCCGGGTGATCGAGACCCTGGATGCGGCCCTTTATCCGAATTCACCCAGTGGTTCCACCACCAACAGCCTGGCCTTCGATGCATCGCGCAAGCGGCTGTACCTGGCCAATGCCGACAACAACTGCCTGGCCGTCTTCGACGTGAGCAGGCCGGGGCAGAGTCGTTCGCTGGGCTTCATCCCCACGGGCTGGTATCCCACGAGCGTGCGAGTGGTGGGCGGCCGCATCTGGGTGGCCAACGGCAAGGGCATGAGTTCGCTCCCGAACCCCTTCGGCCCCTCGCCGGTGCGTCGCAGGGAGGAGGTGATCCACCACGGCTTCGCCGTGAAGGACGGCTCGCAGGTGGAGTATATCGGCGGGCTGTTCAGGGGGAGCATGAGCGTCATTGAAGCCCCCGACGAGGCCCGGCTGGCGGCCTATTCGCGGCAGGTATATGCCAACACCCCCTATTCGCTGCGCAAGACCGAGGTGGCCGACACGCTGGCGCCGGGCTATCCCATCCCGATGCGGATCGGGCAGGCGAGCCCCATCAAATACGTGTTCTATGTCATCAAGGAGAACCGCACCTACGACCAGGTGCTGGCCGACATCCCCGGTGGTAACGGCGACACGTCGCTTCTCCTCTTCGGCCGGAAGGTGACGCCCAACCAGCACGCCATCGCCGAGGGCTTCGTGCTGCTCGACAACTTCTTCGTCGATGCGGAGGTGAGTGCCGACGGCCATAACTGGAGCATGGGCGCCTATGCCAACGACTACCTCGAGAAGACATGGCCCAGCAGCTACGGCGGGCGGGGCGGCACCTACGGCGGCGAGGGCGAGCGCGAGATCGCCAACAACAAGGGCGGCTTCATCTGGAACAACTGCCACCGCTACGGCGTGAGCTTCCGCACCTACGGCGAGTTCATGAGCACGGGCCGTGCCAACCTGCCCATCCTGGCGGCCAACAGCTGCGCCCGCTTCCCCGTCTACGACCTGGCCGTCCGCGACACCACGCGCTTCCGCATCTGGCGCGACGACTTCGACTCGCTCCTGCATGCCGGCCGCCTGCCCCGCTTCAACACCGTCCGCATGGGCAACGACCATACCGAGGGCCTTCGGCTGGGTCGCCCCTCGCCCTATGCCCATGTGGCCGACAACGACCTCGCCGTGGGCATGCTCATCGAACACCTCGCCAAGAGCCCCATCTGGAACGAATGCGCCGTCTTCATCCTGGAGGACGACGCGCAGAACGGCGCCGACCATGTCGATGCGCACCGCAGCACCGCCTATGTCGCCGGCGGCTTCGTGAAGCGGGGCTACGTCGACCACACCCCCTATACCACCACGTCCATGCTCCGCACCATCGAGCTCATCCTCGGCATGGGCCCCATGACGCAGTACGATGCGGCCGCCACGCCCATGTGGCGCTGCTTCGACACGGTGGCGCGCCCCACGGCCTTCCGCGCCCTCGCACCCAACATCGACTTCAACCACCTCAACACCGCCCGCAACGAGTGGCAGCGTCGCTCCGAGCAGTTCGACTTCGCCCGCGAGGATGCCAACAACGACATCGAGTTCAACCGCGTCCTGTGGCATGGGCTGAAGGGCGAGAGGCCCTTTCCGGGGCCCCGTCGCGCCGGCTTCCTGGCAGTGCGCAAGGATGACGACGGGGATGACGACTGAAACGGCTGAGCGATCTTCCGGCTGAAGGGTGGTTGGAGCAGTGGTGATCCCTGTGATGCCCATCCTGCGTCAGCCGTCGGACATCGTGACGTGTTTTCCGTGCACCGGATCGTCAGCCCAACCGGCTGCGGGGGATCTCATCAGGGTCCGGGGCGTGTCGGTCGTCACTGCCTTCCTGCCGGCTCGTAGGCGTAGCCGATCTCGGCGGGCCGGTCGTGGATGCCAGGGACGATGCGTCCCGGCGGCAGGTTGACGCGTTGGGGCGTGGGCTCGCAGATCGTGTAGGCCTTGCCGTTATACCGGATGGCGTGCCCGCGCGGTTCGCCCATGTCGACGGCGACGGTGACATGGTCTTCGTAGGCGACCACCACCATGGCCCTGTCATAGATCTCGCGGACGAGCCAGAAGAAGAGGGCGGAGCGGTCCTCGCAGTCGCTGTTGGCGTATAGGAGCGTCTCTTCCGGCGAGAGGCGCTTCTCACGGCCGAAGACGTCGGTGTCGCGTGCGAAGGGGAAGGCTTCGCGGGTGAACTGCTGCAGGTAGCCGATGCCGTGGCGGAGGTCCATGCCCTTGACGCGTTGGCGCAGCTGGCCCAGGAGCGACTCTGAGGTCTCGCGGGTGACGGGGATGTTGAACTGGTTGCGGTAGTCGGTCACCGGGTAGTTGGCGAAGATCGATTTCAGTTCCGGGTTGACGGGAATGCGGAGGGTTTCCCTGCGTCTGGCGAATTCGAAATGCAGTTCGATGGTCTGATATGCCGTTCCGGGAAAGGCGGGCATGCGGTCGATGGCGTAGTGGAAGTCGCGGCTGTCGGCGCCGGGGTCGCGGAGCACATCGACGACGGGTCCGCCGGTGCCGGGCTGGAAGCCGTAGTCGTGCTGGTTGAGGCAGACGTACTGCCGATCCTCCACCATGCGGTAGCTGAGGTTGTAGACGGGTTCGGGGCTGCGGATGTAGAGGAGGATGCGGTTGGCGCCGATGACGAGCATGGGGTCGTAGCCAGAGGCGCGGAGGAGGTGGTATTTGACGGCGGTGTAGCGGTAGTAGTCGGACGCCTTGGGGGCAAGCCGGTCGGCCACCTTGCGGATCAGCTGGTAGTAGAGCCAGTCGCACAGCCCGAGTTCTTCCCTGACGGCGCTCATCTGCTGCAGGAGGCCCACGTCGTGTGTGTCGAGGAAGTCCAACAGTGCCCTGGCACCGTCCGCATCTCGGACAGTCCCTGCTGGGAGGTCCGACGCCTTCAGTTCCACGCGGATATCCCTACCCAGCCAGGACAGGACCGGCGGCTCGGTTGCCTGGAGCGACGGGGCCGTCAGCAGACAGGCCAGGAAGAGGAGATGGGGCAATATGGGGGCGGGGAGAGCCAATGCTTATCCACAATGGGATCCTGAAGTTAACATTAAATTCATATTGGGGAAACGGCATGGACAACTCCCTTATTGTCTTGGGATCGGCATCTGCAGGTGGCTGGTGGTGGGGGTCGTTGCGGGCATGCCGTGGGGGAACATCCGGTACACCATGTCGCGGTCGAAAGGCGGACACGTCGGGCCTGCGCCCAGGCCGGTCCCGTGATGCCATGGATATCGAGCCCGGGCGTTCCTTCCCTTCGGCGAAGACGGCACCGATGGCGTCCTGGGTCATATCGGGACAGGTATACGGCGACCGATACGCGGGCCGGCCGTTTTCCGGTAGGTCCGCTAACCCATGGGCATACGTGTGCCTCTCAGAAGAGGTATTCCAAGGCGCATGTCCGGGTCGGGAACGATGTATGCATGGCGATCCCCGATATGAAGCTGAACAGTCCGAAGGGGACCTCCATGTGCCCTTTCCCTGCAAAAAGGGAAAAACAGGCTGTTGTGGCGGCATGGTACACGCTCCGGCTCACGATTTTTGGGACTCTCAGTCACCCGGGTATCGTTTTCTGCCCTTGGCGTAGTACCAGATGATGCGGTTCATGGTGTCGTCTTCGCCGCCGTCGACCTCGTCGTAGACTTCATGCATCGACTGCAGGGCGTAGCGGCGTTCGCGGCCGCGGAGCGAGGAGAGGGGTCGGTTCATCTGGTCCAGCGGGATGTTGGCGGGAAGGCTGGTGAAGGCGCCTTGCCGGGGTTCGGCGGTGAAGCAGTCGGCCATGGGCAGGGCGGCGGCGTCGATGGCGTGCATGGGAGGCAGGCCGAGGACCTGTTCGATGGTGCGGACCATGGAGGTCTGGTTGTACTGTGTGCCCACGACGCCGGTGCGGCTGTAGCGGCTGATGGCGAGGCCTACGGTGCGGTATCCCGAGATATGGTCCCAGCCGCTCTGCGAGTCGTCCTGGGTGACGAGGATGAGGGTGGAGTCGAAGTGGCGGCTGCGGGTGATGTGTTCGACGATGCGGCCGAGGGCTAGGTCGTTGTCGGCGACCATGGCGTTGGGGGTGGGTGCGTCGGGGTTGAGGCCGGAGGTGTGGTCGTTGGGCAGGGATACGATCATGAGGTGCGGCAGGCTGTCGCCCTGTTCATAGGCATCCCATTCGCGGAGGAAGATGTCTGCACGTTGCTGGTCGCTGAAGACGAGGTTGTCGTTGTCGGGGAAGTCGGGCGAGATGACGGGCCGGATGCGGGCGATGGTGGTTTCGTTGTGCCAGTCGGGTTTGACGCCGGAGCGGTATTGTCTGAAGAGGTCGATCCATTTCTTCTTCGGGTCGTAGACGGTGCGGCAGGCTTCGCCGTAGATGCGGACCTTCTTGCCGTGGTCCATCGCGTGGTTCCAGATGTAGCCTGTCGAGTGGTACACCATGGCGTCCTCCTGGCGGTGTGGGTAGCTGCGGTACCAGGCGCGGACGTTCTTTTCGACGTAGTCGGACACGATGGCGGCGTTGCTCCACTGGTGTCCTTCGGCGCTGGACTTGCCGGAGGCGTGGTAGTTGTCGAGGATGCCGTATTGGCGGGCGAGGGCGTGGGTGTTGGGGGTGATGCGTTGGCCGAAGGTGCACAGGGTGCTGTCGCCGCGACCCTGCGGCAGGTCGCCCAGGACCTGGTCGTAGGTCTTGTTTTCGCGGATGATGTAGACGACGTGTTTGAAGACGGAGGGTTCGCCGATGCGTTCGGGGATGGGCCGGGGTCTGGCGTCGGGGCGAGGGGGGAGGCGGCTGTTGTCGAGCCGGTGTCCGAGGGCGTTGCGCGCGGCCTGGCGCGACATTTCGGCCAGGGTCCTGTCGTCGGGGGTGGGGATGACGCTGAGGGAGGCGAGCTGGTAGTGGGCGCCGCGGGCCTTGCGGGCGGGGTTGACGACGTTGACGCCGTCGCCTTCGAGGTTGGCGACGATGATTCGGTCTGTCAGCGCCACGCTGCCGGCGGGGTAGGCCTCGGTGGGGATGTAGCCCCTGATGCGGCTGGGGCCGCGGCCGCCGGTGACGCCCTTGGCGCCGAGCTCGACGACGGCGAGGGCGTTGTCCATGCCGTTGGAGACGAGCAGTCGTCGGCCGGATGCGTCTGTCGTCAGGGCGTTGGGCGAGGCCCCGCCGCGTCCGGAGCCGTGGCCGAAGAGTCCGACGGCGACCGTCTCGGCCACTTTCAGGTTTCGGGTATGGATGACCGTGATGTCGTCGCTGTTGCCGTTGGCTATGTAGACATGCTGTCCGTCGGCCGATGCCAGGATGGCGTTGGGGTGTGTCCCCGTGGGGATCTCGGCCACGGGCCTGCCCGTGGCCGCGTCGAGGACGCTGACGCTTCCCTGTGCCGTGGCGCCGGTGGCGGGGTCGGTGTAGGCGAGTCCCCAGGGGATGCCGGCGCGTTCGCGGGTGCTGTCGGTGGCCCGGGGGCCGGCCCAGTTGGTGACGAACACCCGGCCTTGTGCCAGGGCGACGGCGTAGGGTGCCACGCCGGTGGCTGCTCGCCAGACGATGGACCGGTCGCTGAAGCGGACCTTGACGACCTCGTCGTTGCCGTTGAGGGCGATGTAGAGGGACGGGTCGGCCGTGTCGTCGACGATGATGCCGTTGGGGATCGACGACTTGGCGCCGTTGCGTCTTTCCAGGGGCATGCCGGAGATGTTGGAGAGGTGTCCGTCCCATTCGGCGAGCATGAGCAGGCCTCTGTCACCGCCGCCGGCGGGCCATGCGATCCAGCTGCGGCCCTGGTGCCGGAAGGAGCGGATGCCGCTGTAGGTGCCCATGAGGCCGGTGAATTCGCGCCTGTCGGCGTAGGCGAAGCGTTCGACGGGCTTTCCCTCCGCGTCGACGACGGCGATGCCGTAGCGGTCCATGACGGCCAGCTTGTCGGTCCCCTCGATGCGGGTGATGTCGAGTGCGTGGTTCTCCTGAGCGGGGTTGCCATAGCGGACGACGGTGCCGGCGCTGCGGATGACGCGGTTGTAGGGCATCATGGGCAGGCTGTCGTGGAGGGTGGAGGCGCGAAGGGCCTCCTCGTAGGCGAGTGACGGGTTGGCGGCGAGGAAGTCGGCCAGCGCATCGATGCGGTCGGTGTTGATGAAGTCGGCCGCCAGCCGGGCCGCCAGCCGCCATCCGGCCTCGTTGTCGGGACTGGCCCAGAAGCGGAAGGGCTTGCCCAGCCGGTGGGCGGCCTCGACGGCCCTTGCGGCCCTGAGGGTATCGAAGCGCATCGTCCTGCGGTCGATGTAGCTCGTCCAGGCGTCGCTGACGAGGGCCACCCTGGACAGGGCGACCGGGTCGTAGTCGGTGCCGGGACGCCCGTCGAAATGCATGTACGCGGGATAGGTCCCGTAATCTCTCACGGGTGGTCGATTGCCGCTGATGGCGAAGGTGAGGGCCGGGCCGGCGGTGAGGGATGGGTATTGCTGCAGCAGCCGCCCCAGGGCGGCGAGGGTGGCGACGGCCTCGGATTTGACGTCAATCAGCAGCTGCAGCCTCCGGTCCCTCGGCCCCTTCCGCCAGCGACCCTTCCGGTCGAGTTCCGCCCGCAGGGGGTCGAGGTAGAGGGCTGCCAGGCTGCGTTCCGGGCGTGCGTCCTTCAGGTCGTGGGCGACCAGCAGCCGGCCGTCGACGAGCCACACGTCGGCCTCGATGGACCGGAAGCCGCGGTCGAAGGCGTGTCGGAAGGGTTTCGGTTGTTCGTAGTCGTTATGCGAGTGGGGCGCTGGCTGCTGTGCCTTGACAACCGGGGACAGGGCGGTCAGCGGCAGGACGAACAGGAGGTAGGGAAGGCAGGGTATCCGCATGGGTTTGGAGACTTGGATCCTGATTGGACCATGAAACTACGGAATATAGCCTTCTCTGCGATGGGCCGTCTTGGCCTGACCATGTTAACGTCAGGTAACAATTCCTTCTTGATTTGATAATCAAAGGCGCGGGTTTGCCCGCGGTGTTCTCGGGTACTTTTGCCCGCCGAAATGCACATGACATGAAACATACCATATCCACGCGCGCACTTGCCGTCTTCGTGATACTCATGCTTATGATCCAGGCTGCCATGTCTCAGGACGGCATCCTGCGGGTGAAAGTGGTCGATGAGAACCGACTGAACATGCCCGGCGCCACCCTCTCGATCACGGGTGCCGCGCAGCGCGCCGCCACCGACGTGATGGGCAACGCCATCCTCTATGCCGTAAAGACTGGCATCCGGAAGCTACAGATATCATACATTGGCTATGTCACTGTCGAAACGGACATCAACGTCGTCGCTGGCCCACAGGACATCGTGGTGACCATGAAGCCCGGAGCATCACAGCTCCGCGGCGTCGTCGTCATGGGTGACCGTCTGAAGGGCCAGGCCCGTGCCCTCAACCAGCAGAAGAACGCGGGCAACATCTCCAACATCGTCAGTGCCGACCAGATCGGCCGATTCCCCGACCAGAACATAGGCGAGGCCCTTCGCCGTGTGCCGGGCATCGCCATGCAGAACGACCAGGGTGAGGCCAGGGACATCATCATTCGCGGCATCGCCCCCCAGCTCAACTCGGTCACCCTGAATGGCAACCGAATCCCTTCGGCAGAAGGTGATAACCGCCGCATCCAGATGGACCTCATCCCGGCGGACATGGTACAGACCCTCGAGGTGAGCAAGACCCTCACGCCCGACATGGACGGGGATGCCATCGGCGGAAGTGTCAATCTTGTCACCCGTCCCGCTCCCAACAAATTCCGCGTCTCGGCGATGCTTTCCGGCGGAAAGAACCAGATCCGCGAAGGCGGCATCCTCAACATGAGTCTGATGACCGGCGGACGCCTCTTCAACGGAAAACTCGGCATCATGTCGGCCCTCACCGTCAACGACAACGACTACGGCAGCGACAACATCGAAGCCGTATGGTCACGCCGGACCGACGGCCCCGTTTTCCTCTCTGAACACGACATTCGCATTTACAACGTGCGCAGGACCCGCCGGAGTGCGAACCTGACCCTCGACTACAAGATCGACAAGCGCAACACCATCACCGTGTCGGGCATGTACAACTGGCGGGACGACTGGGAGAACCGCTTCCGACTGCGGACCACCGGTATCACCCCGCAATTCACCTCAGGCACCTTCACCGGCTACCGGGGAGAGGTCAGGGCGCAGACCAAGGGCGGCATCGACAGCCGGAGGATCAGGAATGCCAGGCTCGAGGAGCAGATCGTCCAGACAGGCACTGTCAAGGGTGAGCACCTGATCGGTAAGAAATCCCTGCTGGAATGGAGCAGCAACCTCTCGAGGGCCAGCGAATACCGCCCCAACGAGCGATACTGGGAATACAACAGGTCGGGCATCACCGGGCTGGTCATGGACATCGCCGACCCGGAACTTCCCCTCGTCCGGCCCACCACACTTCTGGGCGCCGCCGACCTCAACTTCCGCCGGTTGACGGAGCAGATGGGAAACGTGTATGAAAACGACTGGACCACCAAGGCCAGCCTGAGGATCCCGATCGACCGGAAGGGAAAACATAATGACAAGCTTCGCATCGGAGTGCGCTTCAGCGACCGAAGCAAGCGCAGGGAGAACGATTTCTACCGCTATACCCCCACCACGGCCGGCCTCGCCCAACTCCGGACGATGAACCTGGTCGGGTACAACTCCCAGAACGTGACCGACTTCCAACCGGGGGCCAAGTTCGTGGCAGGACCCTTCGTCACACCGAGTTTCCTCGGCACGATATCGGTCAACAGCCCCACTTCCTTCACGCCCTCCCGCAGATTCGAGGAATTCCTGGCACTCAATTACGAAGCCAAGGAGCGGATCACGGCCGGCTACATACGCTATGACCATGAATTCAACGACCGGCTCTCCGTGATATCGGGTGTCAGGATGGAAGCCACCGCTGTGGACTATACCGGCAACAACGTCCTGAACACCACCGTACTGAAGGGGACCACCAGCCTCAAGAACGCCTATGTCAACGTGCTCCCCGGCATCAATTTCAGGTACGAGGCGAAGAAGGACCTCCTGCTTCGCGCAGGCATCACCACAGCCATCGCAAGGCCCGGCTATTTCGAACTCACCCCGTACCGGAACGTGGTCAGCGCCGACAACCAGATCACCCTGGGCAACCCTGATTTGAAGCCCACATACAGCACCAACCTGGACCTCATGGCCGAGAAGTACTTCAAGACCGTGGGCATCCTCTCCGGCGGCGTGTTCTACAAGCGCCTCAACGACTTCATCTTCACCTACAGCGACCCCACATACGACAGTCTCGACTACCAGTCTGAATTCGCGCCGCTGCCCGGCGAGAACCCCATCCCCAAGGGCAGCAACTGGGTGTACCGGACCAGCCGGAACGGCAGTACCGTCGACGTGTTCGGTTTCGAGGTGGCCTTCCAGCGGCAGCTCGACTTCCTGCCCGGCTTCCTCAAGGGCCTCGGGATATATCTGAACTACACCTATACCCAGAGCAGCGCCGACGGCGTCTTCACCCCCACCGGCGTGAAACGCACCGGCATCTCCCTTCCCGGTACGACCCCCCACATGTTCAACGGTTCGCTCAGCTATGAGGACAAGAAGGTGGTCATCCGCGTTTCCGCCAACTACGCCGCCGGCTATCTTGACGAGATCGGTTCGGAAGCCTTTTTCGACAGGTACTACGACAGCCAGTTCTTCCTCGACGTCAACGCCTCCTATGCCTTCACCCCCCGCTTCCGCATTTTCACGGAGTTGACGAACCTGACGAACCAGCCGCTCCGGTACTATCAGGGCGAAAGGTCACGTACCGCGCAGCTGGAGTACTACCGTTCCCGCGGCGTGCTGGGCCTCAAGGTCGACCTTTTCTGATCCGGACATGCCACACCTGCCACCCCGCCTTGCCTCGATCTATCTCACCCTGGCCATGACATGTGCAATGGCCAGCGCACAGGATGGCTTCGACGACGGATACCGGGGCGGTACCATCAAGGGCCTCCCCCGGCCCAAGAAGGCCTTGCACTTCCTGGTGGTCGGCGACTGGGGCCGGGTCGGGGAATACCGGCAGCGTGATGTCGCCGAGCAGATGGGCAGGGCGGCGCACACCCTGGAGGCGGAATTCGTGATCAGCACCGGCGATAACTTCTATCCCAACGGCGTGGCAAGCGTGCATGACCCCCTTTGGGAGAGGAGCTTCGAAGGGGTCTACACCGCCCATTCACTGCAGGAAGAGTGGTACCCCGTACTGGGCAACCATGATTACCGGGGCAACCCCGACGCGCAACTCGCATACGCCGGCATAAGCCGTCGCTGGCGAATGCCGGCCCGCTATCACTATATCGAAAGAAAGGCATCGGACGGGGCCAAGGTCCTTCTCATCTTCCTTGACACCAATCCCTTCGAGAAGAAACACTATGACGATGACAAGGAGCCCTTCCGGTCGAACATCCGTCAGCGCTCGGATGACACCACGCGTCAGAAGGAGTGGCTGCTGAACACCCTCCGATCCTCCGATGCCCGATGGAAGTTCGTCATCGGTCACCACCCCCTCTACTCCTCCGGTAAACGAAGGGACGAGACGCAATCCGTGGCCTCATCCCTCCTTCCCCTCCTGGAGAAGGGTGGTGCCGACGCCTATCTCTGCGGACACGAGCACCAACTCGAACATGATGTATTCCCCTCCGGGCTCCACCAGTTCATTTCCGGTGCCGGCAGTGAGGTCCGCCCCGTCGGTCGGGCCGACAGGGCCCTCTTCACCGCTTCCGAGGCAGGTTTCCTCGCGATCTCGGCACATATGGAGGCCGTGAACTTTACGTTCATCAACCATGAGGGTCGCTTGATGTACGGAACGCGGTTGGAAAAGCCCCGACAGGCCGGCCGGTGAACCAAACGGTGAGGCCCACCTGAACGCCATCGGCAGGTCCCGGAACCCCAACTCATGACACCCTCCGGTCAGCCGTCTTCGTATCCCCGATGTTGATAAATCCGTCCCCCGGTGAACATGTCCTGACTACCTTTGCCCGGCAAAACAAGGCCTGATGGGAAAATTCCGGATACTGCTGCTGTGGATGCTCTGGTCGCCGATGCTGTCGGTCGCGCAGAGCACCGATACCACCCTCGACGTCGTCTGCTGGAACATCGAGTGGTTCGGGTCGCCGGCTCCGGCCAACGGTCCGGCCAACAAGGACCTGCAGGAGGCCAATGTCGCCAGGATCCTGAAGTGGATGCGGGCCGACCTCTACGGCCTCGTCGAGATCGTCGACACGATGCGCCTGCGGCGGGTGGTCGACTCGCTGGGCGCGGGGCAGTTCGGCTTTTCGGTGTCGCCCTACTGCTCCAACGCCACGCAGCCCACGGGCAACGCCTGGCTGACGGGCCAGAAGCTGGCCTTCGTCTGGCGCAAGTCGGTGTTCTCGAACGTGTCCACGCGGGGCATGATGCGCAGCTCCTCCTCGGCCAACACCAACTGGGCGACGGGCCGCTTCCCCTTCCTCCTCACGGCGACGGTCACCCTCGAAGGGGTCAGCCGGACCATGAACTTCATCCTCGTCCATGCCAAGGCGGGCAGCACGCAGAGCGACCACGACCGGCGCCGGGCCGGCGTGCAGGAGCTGAAGGACACCCTCGACCTCTACCATTCCACCGCCTCCACCCTGATCATCGGCGACTATAACGACGCGCTCGACAAGCCCATCTTCACAGGCGCCACCACCACCTCCTACCAGCCCATCGTGGCCGACAGCACCGACGCCGACCACTACCGCTCCATCACCCTTCCGCTGGCACGGGCCGGGCAGACGAGCATGACCGGCTTCCCCAACATCGTCGACAACCACATCATATCCAACGAACTCGTGCCCGTCTTCATCGCCAGCTCGCCCAAGGTGCTGACGGACGTGGTGCAGGTGGTGCCCGACTATGTCACGGCCGACAACACCTCCGACCACTACCCCGTCCTCTCGCGGTACGACCTCAACGGCACCGTCCTCACCTCGCTGCCCGCCCTCACCCTTGCCGAGGCCGGCCTGCAGGCATGGCCCAACCCCGCCTCCAGGGCCCTGCACCTCCGTTCCGCCGAGGCGATGCGCGACGTGCGGCTGCGCATCCTCTCGCTCGGCGGCGCAGAGGTCCATGCCGCATCCATCCGCCAATGGCTGCCCGGCGCAACCGTCGACATCCCCATCGCCAACCTCCCCCGCGGGTCCTACGTGCTGGAAGTGCGCACCGCCACCCGGCGCGTGCAGCATCGCTTCCTGAAGGACTGACCCGCCGGCCACCCCCCGCGCCGGAAAGAACTCCATCCCTATCTTCGGGGATGCCCAACCGTACGCTCACCGCAACCCTTGTCGCCGCCATGATGGCCGCCTCCGCCTCCGCCTCCGCACAACCCCTGCGAGTGGCTACCTACAATGTCCGCTACGCCAACGACAAGGACAGTGGCAACCTCTGGAAGGACCGGCTGCCGGCCGTGGCCGCCCTGGTGCGCCACCATGGCTTCGACATCATGGGCACGCAGGAGGCGCTCCACGGGCAACTGGAGGACCTGTCGGCCGCCCTGCCCGGCTTCGCCCGCCACGGCATCGGACGCGACGACGGCCACCAGGCCGGTGAGCATTCCGCCATCTTCTTCCGGACGGAGCGCTTCGAACTGCTGGACAAGGGCGACTTCTGGCTCTCCGAGACACCGTCGAGGCCCGGCCCAGGCTGGGATGCCGGCCTCAACCGCATCTGCAGCTGGGTGAAGCTGCGCGACAGGTCGGCCGGATCCGTCTTCCACGTCTTCAACGCCCACTACG
>Ga0172373_10002171_pt1 | contig 30579 bp, 22 predicted proteins | sample Lak10m_2_FD_114546 | JGI IMG/M metagenome (GOLD analysis project Ga0172373, IMG submission 114546) | Freshwater microbial communities from Kabuno Bay, South-Kivu, Congo - kab_092012_10m | ecosystem: Environmental > Aquatic > Freshwater > Lake | place: Democratic Republic of the Congo...
ATTTCAGCCATGGTCAGATCGGGTGCCGGGTGTTGTGATGAGCCCCGCATTCTACCCTTTCAGGCCATCCTTTCTGGCCCCAAGTTCGAAAATCACCTACGCCGATTGGCGAAGGTATTGCTCCAAGTGAATGAATGAATCTCCAACACAGCCGCTCTCCGCGCTGTTCGCGCGGAAACGGCCACCCGGCCACAGGCCGGGATTTGTCCCGCCGCCGGCTCCCGAGCCGGAAGCCCGGGTTCGGTGCGGGAAATCGGTTTTCGGCCCCGACCTGGCGCGCAGGGGCCGCGCGCCGGACGGCGCCACGCCCGCCAGAGCCGCTCATGGCAGGCTGATCGTCCGCACCAGCGCGCCGGTGCCAACGTCGCGCAGGTCCAGCTTGTAGGTCTGGGCGGCGGGGTTCATGGACATGACGGCGATTTCCGGCTGGCCATTGCCATTGGTGTCGTCCATCACCGTGATCGACTGAGCGAGCACGACGCCGAAGTTGAGCGTCTTGATCGCGGCGCCGGTCCCGCCGTCGCGAAGGGTGGCATAGACCACGCCCGAGGCGCTCTTGCGGTAGAGCACGGCGATTTCCGGCTTGCCATTGCCATTGAGGTCGGCGGCCTCGGCCAGGCCGATGGGCGTGTAATCGCCCGTGACATAGCTGATTTTCCGGATCAGGGCCTTGGTCTGGCCATCGCGTAGCCAGACCTGCACGGCATTGGTGGCGTTGACGCGCAGCAGCGAGGCTTCTTCCGGCAGGGCGTTGCCGTTGAGGTCGGCGACGCGGATCGATTGCGTCAAGGCATACGGGTTGGCCGGGGGCGTCCCGCCGCCGATGGTCACGTCGTCGATGTACCAGCCCGTCGCCGACGTGCCGTCGTAATGGTGCAGGGCGACGCGCACCTTCTTTCCCGCATAGGCGGTCAGATCGATGTCCTTGGGCGACCAGATGCCCGAGGTCGGGCCGACCGGCGCGCCCTCCTTGATCCAGTCGGACCAGGTCTCGGCCGCAGGATCGTAGACGGCCACATAGACCTGGCCCGTGCCGCCGGTCCCATGCCAGTTCCAGAAACGCAGGTGGATTTCGTCCAGGCCCTTGACCTTCGGCAAGGCGTAGTCGGGGAAGATCAGACTACTGTAGTTGCCGTTCGGGATCGTGCCCGCGCAGCCATTGCCGGTGTGGCAGGCGGCGGGTCCCTCCGTCGGCGCGCCCACGTACCAGACGCCGTTGTCGGCGAACCAGTCGCCCCAGCCGGTCTCGAAATCGCCGCTGAACCGGGAGGGCTTGCGCAAGATTTCCACCTCGTCGATGTACCAGCCGGGGGCCACATATGGGTACCAAGAGGAACTCTCATCAATATGAAAGAATCCCAGACGCACTTTCTTGCCGGCATGGGCGGTCAGGTCGACGCCCTTGCGCGACCAGACCGGCGCCCAGGCGCGTTCCGGCGTCGCGGCGTCCGCGAATGCCGACCAGGTCTTCGCCGCCGCGTCATAGACGCTGACCTGCACCACGCCACGATCATCCCAACTCGTGTCATACTGATGCCATTCCCGAAAATGCAGATAAATGGACTCGCCGTTCGCCACCGCGGGCAGGATGATGGACGGCGACATCAGGCGGCTATCGGTGTACCGGGGGTAATTTCCATTCAACACCGTGCCGGCGCACCGGCTGCCGCCGAAGCAGGCGGGCGGCCCCACCTCGCTGGGCGCGCCGACCTCCCAGACGCCGTTATCGGCCGACCAGCCGCCCCAGCCGGCCTCGAAATTCTCGAAATAAACCGTCTCCGCCCGCAGGGACAGCCCCAGGCAGAGCAGGGCCAAACCGACCCAGGCTTGTGTTGTTCGTAACATGACACGTCTCCAAAAAGTGCGACGGTCCGCCACTGGCCGCGGCCGGGCGGACATTCCTCGGCGCGCGGCCCGGTGACGGGTCGCGCGTCATGGCCGGTGAGTCCTTCCCTGGCTTGGGGGGCGGCGGGGCTATCACGGCGCCGGCCAGGGCCGGCCCCGCCAATTGACGCCCCCCTAGCGCGCGCCAGCGTCCAGACCGGCGGCTTCGATCAGGTCCTGCGTGAACGCCTTCAGCAGCGTTTCCGGGAACACGGCCCGCGCCCGCGGGGCGTTCGCCGCCGAGAACTCGTCGTCGATGATGATGTCGTCGGCGGGCGGCGGCTCCTCATAGGGCGCGCGTCTGCCGCTGAAGTCGTAGCGCGCGGTCACGGAAGTGTTGATGACCCGGCCATTCGCTTCGATATGCAGGCTTCCTTTCAGCCTGAGGATGCCGCTGATCCGGGTCCCCCCTTTCTTTTCCTTGCCCCTCAAGCTGGCCGATTTGATCGTCAGGGTGGCGTAGCGGGCGTAAGGGCCGAGGCCGTTCCTGACGTACCGCTCCATGGCATCGGTGTCCAGCGTGACGCCAAACCTCTTACCCGATTGTCCCCAGGCATAGGCCCAGGTACCCTCGGACGTTCTGAACACTCCGCTCGGTTCGAAGGTGAAGCGATCGCGAACGAAGACCTTTTCCCGGGCCAAACCCGGCAGGTTGATATAGTCCATCCCGGCCACGTCCCAGCTTCCGGTGACATCGGCCCAGGCGGGTCCCATGAGCAACAGCACCATGAGGCCCAGCATTCCTATCAGTTGGCGTTTCATGATTTTTCTCCAATGAGCTTATTTTTCCGATCAATTTGTCTTTATGGTCATCTCGAATCCGGCGGAACGGTCAAGTGATTTCCGTAAACCACCCGGTAGGGTGGATAAGCGGAGCGCATCCACCGAACCCGGCGCGTTAGGAGTTCCGCCTTCAGGCGGTCCCCCGCGGGCTCCGCCCGCACCGCGTAAACGCGGAACTCCAAACGGAAAAGCGAAATCCTCAAACGACCCGTGCCCGGCCGGGTGAGCGGAGTCGGACGGCGCGGCGCATCCACCGAACCCGGCGCGTTAGGAGTTCCGCCTTCAGGCGGTCCCCCGCGGGCTCCGCCCGCACCGCGTGAACGCGGAACTCCAAACGGAAAAGCGTAATCGTCAAATGACCCGTGCCCGGCCGGGTGAGCGGAGTCGAACGGCGCGGCGCATCCACCGAACCCGGCCGCTTCAAGGCAATAGCCTGAAGGTCTTGACATTGCTACCCTTGCCGTTCAGGGAGCGGACCTTGAGCTTGACCTTTTTGCCTTGGGCGCCGGCCCCCAAATCCGGTGCGACGACGGTGATTCGAGCGCTTTCCCAACTGACGATTTCGGCGGTGGTCTTGCCGAAAGTCACCTGACCCGGCACGAACCAGAAATCCTTGCCGGTCACGGTGACGAAATCGCCGGCCCGGGCCTGCTTGGGATTCAGGCGGCTTAACTTGGGCGTGGAGACATAGCGTCCACTCACATTGCCGCTATCGCCGGAGCTGTACCACGTACCGGTGATGTAGCCATTGGGGGCTATGTTTCCGCTGATCACGGCGCCCGTCGATCCGCTTACGACGAAAGCCCCTTCCTCATCGACCCTGCCCCGAAGCGACAGGCTGTAACCCACGTCGTTGATGGCGCGGCCTTTGACTTGGCAGCCCGCGTCTATCTTGATGCTCCAGGGACCCGTGGCCCTGCCCTTGTAGGCGCCCGCATAGGGGCAGGATGACGCCATTGGCCGCGCCGTTGCGTCTTGACCGGCCGCGCCGTCATCGGTAGCGGCCTCCGGTTCGCCCGCAAGGGCCAGGCGTCCATCCGTCAGGTCGAGATTGAACATGCCGCGATGCGGACGCCAAAGGAACGCGCGGGACTGGCCGCCCGGCGTCAAGCTCACGCCAAGAACCCGCCCGTCCTGATCCACGCCGGTGGCGCTGCTGTCGGCGCCGCCCAGGGTCCCCAGATCCAGCATGCCGGTGACGGGCTGCCAGAGAAAGGCATGTGTTTCAGCGTTGGCGGTTTCGCTGCTCCCCGCCACTTGCCGGCGCGGGTTGATGGCGCTGGCCATGCTGGCTTTGCCGCCTAGCGCGCCCAGGTCGATCTCGCGGCCATTGCGGTCCAGCAGGTATGCGCGCGTGCGGCCGTCCTCCGTCATCCGGTTCTCGGCCCTGTCGCCCGCGTCATTCATGACCGAGACGGCGGGCGCTGACGCCGACAGGATTTGATACGGGTCACTCCCGGGGATGGATTCCTCCGTCAAGCCCCCGGCCTGACCGATGCCCACGGCGAGCAGGCATGTCAATCCCAGGCATGAACCTCCAAAAATTTGCGTCATTTCGTGTTCCTTGCGTTTCATGTGATTCACCTTTTTTCCATTCATGACTTTGAAGTTCGCTATCCAACATTCGGCGGTTACCATTTCAAACAGCCTTATTCGTGGGTATTCAGGCAGCGCCATCGCACGGTAAAAGTTCACTGCCTCTCCCAATGGTAGGGGTTTGGGGGGAGGGAAAGGCTGTCAACCGGCGAATTCCCTCCCACCGTTTATTTGTTTCCTTGCCCGGCTTTCTGGCATTGCCTGGCCAGGGCCACGGCCGATGTCCATTCCGATTTCCGAATCGGGATTTTTCCGCTGACCTGGTCGAAGGTGGCTTGGTCCGTCTGTATCCAGACCGCGGCCTGTTTGGCCGCTACCGAGTGCTTGCCGCCCCGGGACAGGATGCAGCCAATGATCGAATCCACTTTGGCGAGGGTATAGCCGCCGCCCACCGAGGGATTGTCCTTTTCGATTTCGGCGCAGTAGGCGTCCAGGATGTAGGTTTGCGGCGTGGCCCCGGCTTCGATTGCGGAGGCCTCGGCATAGTATTCGCCGCCCATCCCGATACCCCGGACTCCGCCGATGAACATGTCCTGTTCGTCGGCGCTTCCGCTCTTCAGGCGCGTGCCGGGTCGTATCGTGAGCGGGATACTGTCACCTTCTCCGCCGAGTTTTCTGAGGGTGACCGTCATGGCGTCGCCACTGCTGCCGCCCGTGGCCGAGAAAGTGGCGCCGACCCTGCCGGCGGCGAGGGCGGAAGCCAGTTCTTCCGCGGGGATCGCGACGGCATGGAGCCCTAGCCAGAGGGCGACCGCGCTTCCATGGAATGTGTTCAGCCTCATGGCTCATGCCCCCATTGATCCGGGTGGTTGAGCAGGCCGGGATTCTTTTGAAATCCCTTCACCCCGGCCTTCTCCCGGGAGAGGGAGCGGATCTTTACCTGCCCGTTTGTCTTTATCGCCCCGCCGGCCGGGTAATGGGAGATCCCGATGGGGGAAGGTTGTTTGCCGATGCACGCCATAGCGGACATGCCAGGGCCGCTCGCTGGCGTTGTCCAATAACCGTTGGATGTCCCGGCGGATGGCCGGCTTCAGTGCGCGGGCCTTGACCCCAAGCCGGTCCAGCATCTGAGCGGCCATGATGGCGACGATTTCGTCGGCATCCGCCAAACGCTTGACGCACTCGCTGACCTTGGGCCAGCGGGCGGGATGCGGTTGTTGGTTGCGGCCTATCGCGGCCATGACCCGTCGGATGCGGTCCGCCAGGGCGGGCTCCGCTTCCCGCGCGGCCCAGCGCAGATAGTCGCGCTCGCGGGCGCCCATCAGGAAGAGCAGTTGCCCGGCCATGTCCCTGACGACGGGGTCCGGGTGCCGCAGGCGATGGGCCTGGCAGACGGGCACGCAATTGCAGGTGCAGGTATAGCCCGCCGGTATGCGCATGCCGCAAGCCTGGTGTTTGTGATGGATGCGCGTCCGGGTCTTGCGCTTTTTGGCGGGCGCTTTCTTGCGGGCGGGGGGCGCGTCCAGGGCTTCGGGGTCGGCCCGCCAACTGCCGGGAACGCAGTTGCAGACGCAGACCGCGCCGGCGGGGATGGGTGATCCGCAGGGTTGCGTCCAGCTATGCGTCTTGCGCCGGGTATGGCCCTGATGCCGGATCGTGACGCCCTTGGTGGTCGGCGGCGAGGCGGCCAGATCCATGAGACAGAGCACCGCCGTGCCCGCCGGGAGATTCCAGAGTTTGAGGGTCTTGTCCTCGCCGCCGGACACCAGGAAGTCGCCGTCGGGCGTGATGGCGAGGGCGTTGACCGGCCCCCGGTGCGGCTTGAGAGTCTTCCGTAGGGATTGGTCGGAGAGATTCCAGACGCGGACGGTTTCATCCTTGCCGCCGGAGACCAGCGTCGTCCCATCCCGGTCGATGGCGAGGGCCAGGACGCTGTCCTTGTGGCCCTGCAAGGAACCGATCGCCTCGCCATCCGGCAGGCGCCGCAGCGACAGTTCGGGACCCTCGTCGGCCACCACGAGGGTGCGCCCGTCCGGGGTGATAGCCAAGGCATGCACATCGCCCTCGGCGCTGGCCAGGGTCTTGGGGCTCGCGTCGCCGGTCAACCGCCACAGGCGGATGGCGTCGTCGGAGCCGCCCGAGACCAACATCGCGCCGTCGGGGGTGAACGCCAGGGCGGTGACCCGTCCCGTGTGGTCCTGCAGGGTCTTCACCGGTTCGCCCGCGGGCAGCGTCCACAGCTTGATGGCGCCATCGGCGCTGCCGGACGCCAGCTTCCCGCCGTCGGGGCTGAACACCAAGGCATGAATCTTCCCAAAGTGCCCTCGCAGGCGTTGGCGCTCGACGTGGTCGTCCACATTCCAGAGCACGATTTCGCCCGTCTGATTCCCGGCCGCCAGCGTCTTGCCGTCGCGACTGACCGCCAGCGCCAGCACCTCGCCCTGGGGCCATCCCAGTGTTTCCAGATAGCCGCCCTCGGGCAGCGACCAGGATTTGATGACGCCATCTTCGCCGCCGGAAAACAGGGTTGCGTCGTCGCCCGCGATGGCCAACGAGAGGACTGGCCCGGTGTGGGCATAGGCGTTCGAGCAGGCGCCCGAACCTTTACCGGATTTTTTTGCCGCGGCCTCGGCGGGCGCCGGTATCGTGGCGAGCAAGCCCGCCAGCGACAAGCCCTTGCCGAAGACGCCGAGGAAATCCCGGCGGTCCATGGCGGTTTCGGTGGAGAGTCCGACCACGGGGTACAGTTCGACCTCGTAGGTTCCGTCGTCGTACACATGCGTCAGCGAGAATTGCGGGGCGTTCATGTTGGTTTTCCTCTAAGGGGGTAGGTATCGGTCTGGCGGGCCCGCGGCGGCCGGCGGCTCGTGCCAGAGCAGGCCGCCGAATTCGGCGATCCGGTCCAGAATTTGATCCTTGATGAGTTCGCGGGTGATGTCGCAGCGCGGCGAGCCCATGAATTCCTCGCCATGGGCCGCGTAGGCCTTGTGGTAACAATCTCCCGCGCAGTGCCATTTGGCGAAACAGCCCTGGCAGTAGGGACGATGCTGTACGGCTTGATGGCGCAGATGCCGCAACCGGTCCGCGTCGAAACGATAACCGGGGGTGTGCGGGTCGGGCTCGCCATAGAAGAAGATCGCCGCCGCGTCGCCGTCCTCGGAGAAGGCCTCATAGCAGGCCGAGACATTGCCATCCGGAGACAGGCAGAAATTGTCCTGCGTGATGGCGCAGAAATGATTGGCCAGGGTGTCGAGACGGGCCGCCGAGAAGGCCAGTACCTGCCCATGGTTCCCGGCCCGGGGTTGCGCCGCGCGAAAGGCGGCGATGAAGTCTTCGCCTTCCGCCGATGCCTCCGCCCGGCCGCGCCCCAGCGGGTAGACGGGCTCGACCTGGAGCCGTTGGGGGTTGAAGTGACGACAGAGGAATTCCACGGAATCGGGTAGATACGGGATGTCTTCCCGGGTCACCGTCAGCCGCAGGCCATAACGGAAGCCGGCCGCATCGAACCGGCGCAGGGTATGGATGACGCGCTCGCTGGAGGGCTTGCCATTGGCCATGGGCCGGTGACGGTCATGGACGCTGGGCAGGCCATCGATGGAGAGGCTGACGCCATCGAGATGGGCGATGATCCAGTCAACCTGAGTGTCGTTGAGCACGCCATTGGTGGCGGCGCCGGCGGTGAACTTCAGCCCCAAGTCATCCGCCCGTTCACGGGCGTAGGTCAGCGACCGGGTCAGGGTCCGCCAGTTCAGCGTGGGCTCGCCGCCGCCGTGAAAGGCGATCCCGAAATGCTCGCGCCCCAGGCGTCGGGCATTGTCGGCGATATAGTCGATGCCGCGCCTGGCGACCGGAAATTCCATGAATTTTCTCGGTGTCTCGCCCGACGCGGCATAACAGTAGGTGCAACGGAGATTACAGGCCGTGGTCAGGAACAGGGTCAGGGTCGTGGGCTGGGGGTCCCCCTGGAAGAGGGTGATCGGCGGGGCCTCCTCGCCGCCATCGACGAGCCCCAGGCCGCGCAGGAAGTTGATGCCCTCGTCCGTGGAATCGATCCGCGAGCCAGGCGCCCCCGCCTTCAGGTCGGCCAGGCCATTGACCATCCGGGCGTTCGCGACGAAAGCCACGCGCCGCAAGGGCGCGTAGATCAAATACCGCTGGCCGTCCAACGGTATCGTGAAGATTTCCGCCGAGAGTGAAGGCACCATTTATTCCACCTATGCGATTATTGTTATTTCCCCCGCCACAAGATCACAGGCTTAGTTTTGCTGTTACCGGTTAGGTGATAAATCGTATCCGTTGGGTGGTCCCTGTGAGGAGAAGCCGTCAAAGATCCAGTGCGGCAATGCTCTGCAGCCCTAACGTAATATTCTCCCGCATGGCCGCTTCCACGGCTTCCCTGGCTCTGACGGCGCCAATAAAGGCACTGCCCCTACCCGTTGAACTGATGGTTTTATGCAAAAGCCGCGCATGATCGGTAAGCCGGACCAGATCCCAGGTCGCTTCGATCTCGGCGGGCAAGGGACCAAACGCGGTTTGTGAAATATAGAGAACCTTGACGTTCAGTTCATAATCCGCTCCAGCGCCATGGAGGATAGATTTAAATAGGTTATTGCGTGCCATACCCCCCTCAATAGCCGACAGTAACTCTTCATTCCGTATATAGATTTCATTGCTGCTAATCTTGTTGGCGCTCGCCTTGACGGTAATACTGTATGGATAATTTTTCTTGACGACGACATGTTCGGGCGTCATGGCCCCTCGCTCGGGAACTGAGCTACAGCCTGACAGAAGATTAGCCATGGCTAGTAGAATAAATAACAACCCGATGTGGAATGGCTTTGATTTCATGGCGTGTCTACTCATTATTTATAGATATTGTCAATCACTTCAGCCACTATGGCTTCTGCCGATAGACGGGTAAGCGATGTGTGGTAGGAGTTACCCAGCGCAATGGGATACTCGGATTGAGGCTCACGAATGACAAGGGTCAGTTCTACTGGGTACATGGTTATATCCCATGTCCACCGATCGATATAGGTGACCAACGCATCAACTTCCTTGGGGGTAGGGCCCGTCCCGACTGTGACCGTTATACCCCGGGATCGAAGCTTTTCGGCAATGATTGGATATAGCTTGTCGTCATCGGGTGCTTGTTTAACATACATGCTTTTCAAGGTGGACAGCTTGGCCGATGGTTCCTTGTAGGCGGTTGCTCTATTAATCGCGCATCCAGACGCCATTGCCAGGATCAAGCAGCACAGAAATAAAACTCTTGGGTAGGTGGTCATACGGGGTCTTCCAAGGGGCTTAGAGGTATTTTTTCGGTATATATAGACAATACTTATGGATAACTATTTAAGACTTTAGTATTTTCTTAAATCTGAAGGTATCTATAGGACTCGCCAGGACTTCATGGCATTCTGCTCCCATGAGCATGCCTGAGGCGGTGGCGACACAGGGTTTATGCGGAATACTCTTTAGATCATGCTTTGCAAGTGAGTTAGGGGCATTTCCAGATAAGCTCATACCGTACCCGATGATGCCTGGGGTTCGATAGACAATGAGCATAGTAGGGTGGATAAGGCGCGCCGCACGGGGCCGCGGGTGGCATCTGAAGCCGGGACGCGCCGCATCCACCCAGTCGCCAGGCATTGCATCGGGGCCGGTGGATGCGCTGCGCTTATCCACCCTACGGGGGAAGTGTTTTACGGAAATCATTTAAACCCCAGTCGATCCGTCCCGTGTCCATTTCCAAGAAATGGGGCGGGCTTCACGTTGACGGTAGCGCGGGAAACTCGCCATGATTTCACTTGCCCGATCTTGCATACCCGACGGTCCATGGTGTGGCTTGACTCTCAAATAACCGGCTTGGGCGGGGTTGTGGTCGCCGGCGCGGCTTTTGGCGCGGGATTGCCCTTGGGTATCGGCTTGTCCGAGGAGGGTGCGCTATTACTGCTCCACAAAACCTTGCCGTTATCCTTGGAGTCGATCTGAAAAGCGACTATCTTGTCGTCCTTATCAAAGGTGATATTCGCCGAACAGGCTTCCCCGTCGATCAAGCCAGATTCGATGGGGTAAAAGACGATTTCGGAAAGCCCGGCGGTGAATATGCCGGCAGCGATATAGGGAATGATGCGGATTTTGGACGCGCCATGATGACCATCCGTGAACTCGTAATAATCGGTCGTGAAATCACCTTTTTTACTGCTGTATTTCGGTGCGCCCAAGAGGGCGATGGTTTCCATTTTCTGATCGCCGACCCCCACGTTCTTGTATTCGACCGGAGGGGGAACATTCATGGCATGGTGCACGGAACAGCCTTGCCATGCGGTTTGCACGACGGCCATCGTAAGGCCAGTCGCCAGTCCTAAGCTCTTGTTCATGTGAGTCACCCAAAGACTAAGAAATAGATCATGTCTGAGTAGCGATGCCATGCATCAACCTACTCAGGGCCCGATGCCGCTGGTGCGGTTGCGGCAGGGCTACCGAAAACCCGGACTGGCGCCATCGGATGAATGGGGCTTGACATGCGGCTCCAAAAACCGCTCCGTCACTCTGTACCCCCCTGCAACTACCTCTAAACCGCCAGATATTTGTCGCCACCTCATCGCAGGCCATCAAATTGCTTTCTATCACAATTTACGTCTAGGGACAATTTATATTTGTCGCTCCACGAATTGCGTGAGTTTCCCGGGCCGTCAAGAATCGGGCCCATGAAAATCGGGCACACGCTAAGGGAGATCAGGGAAGCGCAGGGGAGTACGCTGGAGGATGTGGCCTACCTGGCACGAACGACGGCCAGCAACCTGTCACGGATCGAGCGGGGCCGCCATGGCTGCTCACCGGATATGCTGGAACGCATCGCCCAGGCGCTGGGCATGACGGTGGCCGAGATTTACCGGCGTGACGTTGACCCGGAGCCGGGTTCCAGTCAAGGGGTACAGGAGCCTCGCCATCCCCCCAGGCCATCGATTTTGCGGCACTACGAACAGCTTACGTTCGAGCACCGGGAGATCGTGGATGAGTTCGTGCTGATGCTGTTGCGGAGGCAGCGGCAGATGGCCGAACCCCGCTCATAGCCGATGGGTGTCAAGCCGGCCCAATTAGAAGGTGCTGGCATGGAACGGCAACGGGGTGTGGCTGTGCCAGCGCCGCCCCCAAGGGACGCGGGGGCGAAGCAGGCGGCCCGCCAGGCGGCTGAGACGCGCGGAGGCTGGACCGCCCGCTGCAAGGCGGGCGCGCCAGCCGATCCGGTTCCCGGATGGGCCGTGGCCCGGCCCGTGACGCAATGCTGTTGAATTAAGGATTCTTCCGTTCGCCCTGAACTTGTCGAAGGGTGAACGGAAGAATCCAACCGATTGATAGTGAGTATGTTCATGGTTCGACAGGCTCACCACGAACGGCTTAATTCAACAGCATTGGGCCCGTGACGGGGCGCCGCACCAGCGCTTTTCGGGATCGCTCAACGTCCGTTTTTGGGTAAGGGTTCATTTGAATCCCCTCACCCCGGCCCTCTCCCGGTGGGAGAGGGCGTTGATGGGTTTTTTATGGTGGGCCAGGCTTACGTGCAATGAACAGGGCTGATTCCGGCTTCGGTTATGGGCAATTTTCCGGCGGTAACGGTAAACTCGCGGGCTCCTCCGGTAAAGACGGGCGCCATGGCCGACAACTACGACGATTACACCCGGGATCAACTCATCCGCCTGTTGCGGGAGCGGGACCGCAAGCCGCGTTTCGGGCTGGTCTGGGAGCGGGACGAGATCGACCATGAGCGGGCCATCAATGACGATTTCGTGGCGCTGGATTTCGACGCGGAACACTCCCGCGGTGACGCGCCTTACCGGAATCTGATCATCGAGGGCGACAACTTCGACGCCCTGCGCTTCCTGCGCATGACCCATGCCGGGCAGGTCCGCTGCATCTACATCGATCCTCCCTACAATACCGGCAACCGGGATTTCATCTACAACGACCGCTTCGTCGACAAGGAGGACAGCTACCGGCATTCCAAATGGCTGGAGTTCATGTACCGGCGGCTGGAACTCGCGAGGGAGCTATTGGCCGAGGACGGGGTGATCTTCGTCTCCATCGACGATAACGAGGTATTTAACCTGGGGTTGTTGATGAACTGTGTATTCGGTGAAGTAAATCATTTAGCTACTTGCATTTGGAAACGTCGATCATCGCCCGATAGTAGAAATTTGAACGGAGTATCTTCGGACCATGAATATATCCTATGCTATTCCGCTTCTGAGAAATTTCGGTTTAAAGGTCAAACCAAAGACCTGACAAAATACCAAAACCCTGACAATGATCCGCGTGGACCGTGGATGAGCGATAATTTAACCGGTCTTGCTGGTCCTCTTGAGCGACCTAATCTCCACTATGATGTAATTGACCCAAGCACTAACCGAAAATATCCACCTCACCCGACTAGAGGATGGGGTTATGGAAAGGAAAGAATGGAGACGCTGATTAAGGAGAATAAAATTCTTTGGCCTAAAACTCCTACTGGCCGTCCCCGTTTGAAGCGTTTCATGTCGGATATGAAAAGCGAAACAACAGGATATTCGACGCTACTAAATGCGCCTGCCAACATTGATGGAACCAAAGAGTTAAATGAAATCCTTGGTGAAAAGGCGTTTCCCTTTCCAAAACCATCGAGTTTTATTGGCGAGCTTCTGAGCCAATGCACGGATAAAAACTCTCTCATTTTGGACTTCTTCGCGGGGTCGGGCACCACGGCTCATGCCGTGATGAAACTGAACGCCGAGGACGGCGGCGACCGGCGCTATATCCTGGTCAGCAGCACCGAGGCCACGGCGGACGCACCGGACAAGAACCTGTGCCGCGATGTCTGCGCCGAGCGCGTCCGGCGCGTGGCGGCGGGCTACGTAAACCGCAAGGGCGAGCGCGTGCCCGGGCTGGGCGGCGGCTTCGCCTACTTGCGGGCGCGGCGGATCGATGCCAGCCGCCTGCTGGGCGAGATCCGGCATGACGAGGTGTGGACCGCGCTGCAACTGATCCATGGCCAGGCGCTCCAGCCCTACGACGATGCGGCTCTGATCCAGCTTGGCGCTACCTCCGACGGGGCGCTGCTCTACGTGCCCCGGCTGACGGAGGCCAGCGTCGCCGCCGCGCGGGAGGCCCTCGCGACGGCCGGGACCGCCCTCATTTATTCCTGGCAGGCGGCCTTGCTGGAGCAGCATATCGAGGAGCCGGGCGCCAGCTTCGAGCCGATCCCGCACGGTCTGGTCCGCCGTTTCGGGCTGGGGCGGCAACCATGAGCGTCATCACGCCCAAGAGCTACCAGCGGGACGCGGTCGGGAACGGCCTGGCGCTGTTCCGCCATACCGAAAGCCAGCTCCGGCTGGTCACCGACGAGGACAGCCGCCGGACCGCCAGCGCCTTCAACGGTTGCGTGCTGCTGGAAGCGCCGACCGGGGCGGGCAAGACCTTGATGGCCGGGATGATCGCCGAGGCCTTGTCCGGGCCGGGCCATCCGGATAATGCCCGGGTCGTCTGGTTCTGGTTCACGCCCTTCGGCAACCTGGTGGAGCAGGCGAAACAGGCGCTGAAAGCCGACTTCCCCGGGCTGCGCATGCGCGAACTGGCCAGCGGGCGAGTGCCTTACGCCACGCAAAGCGGGGATGTGTTCGTCACCACCTGGGCCTCGGTGGCGGCGCGCAAGGCCGAGAGCCGGCGGCTGCGCAAGAGCGGCGACCAGTCGCTGGCCCTGGATGATTTCATCCCGGACTTGCGCCGTGCCGGCTATCGCATCGGCGTGGTGGTGGACGAGGCCCATCATGGTTTTTCGGCTCAGACCGAGGCGGTGCGCTTCTACCGGGAGGTGATGCGGCCGGATTTCACCCTGCTGATCACCGCGACGCCGGACGACGCGGATATCCCCGCTTTCAAGAAGGCCGCCGGGATCGGTGAATTGCATCGCATCGCGGTTTCCCGTTATGACGCGGTCAACGCGGGCCTGATCAAGGGCGGCGTGACCTCGGTCGCCTATCTGGCCGCGGAGGATCAGAAATCCCGCGCCGACATTCCGGCGACGGCCCTGGCCGAAGGCTGGCGGGTGCATAACGCCATCCGCGCCGAACTGGAGCGCATCGGCGTGGCTTTCATGCCGCTGATGCTGGTTCAGGTCGGCAACAGCGGCAAGGCGGGTAACAGCGCGATCGAGGAGGCCCGGGAGAAACTGCTGGCCCTGGGGGTGCCCGACGAGGCGATTGCCTCCTACACCGCCGACGAGCCGAATGACGACCTGCTCAGCGTGGCGCTGGACGAGCGCAAGCAGGTGTTGATCTTCAAGGTGGCGGTGGCGATGGGTTTCGACGCCCCGCGCGCCTTTACTGTCGTCTCGCTACGCGGGTCGCGGGATACCGGCTTTGGCTTGCAGGTGGTGGGGCGCATCCTGCGCGTCCATCGACGCTTGCAGCCCTGGGTGCTCAACGGCGCCTTGCCCGAGTTGTTGCGCTTTGGCTACGTGTTCCTGGCCGAGGCGGAGAGCCAGACCGGCCTGCTGAACGCCGGTGAGCGGATCAACGCCATCCGCACCGAACTGTCGGGCATCAGCGACTTTACGCTGGTGACGCGGATCGGCGAGGAAACCCGGGTGCAGTACAGCCCGGATGGCCAGCATTCTTTGTTGCCGCAGCCTTATGAATCGCCCATTCCGAATGGAATATCAACCCTGCCGGGCCGGGACCCGGACACGCCGCCCCGATCCGCCGATAGCCAGAACGATCTGTTTGGCGGGATGCCCCCGCCGGCCCGAGGGGACGGCGAGGCCGGCCGGGTCGCGCCCACCGGCTCCGCCCTGCCGGTTCCCGGGCGGCGGACCTACCCGCTGCGCCCGGAAGCGCCCCAGGGATTCAAGACCGAGCGCTCCCCGCTGTCCACCGCCGATTTGGTGGGCTGTGTCGCGGCGACGATCAACCTGACGCCGGCGGCGCTCAATGTCGGGCTGAGCAAGAGCGTCACCATCACCCGCAAGACACTCTCCAACATCTTCGAACAGCCCGAGGAGACGGTGGACACGGTGCAGGCGCGTCTGTCGCTGGCGGCGATCCAGCGCCGCGCCCAGGATGTGCTGTTTGGCGCCGAGCACCTGTCGCCCGCGGAATTGCAACTGGCGCTGCTGGAGCGCTTGCGCCAGGAATATCGCGACCACGATCTACCCGAGACAGAGTTGGAGAAGGCGAGGGACCTGATTCTTGCCACCTACCCGGAGCTGCTGCGCCAGGCGCTGCGGCAATGCACGGCGCGGTCCAAGGACGTTCTGGACGCGGCGCCCTTGCCAACCGAGATGGTTGTGCCGGACAACACGCCCCGCTCGCGCCTCAATGTGTATGGTGTCATCCCCCCGGATTTGAACGAGACCGAGCGCAAATTCGTCACGATGCTGGATGCCGACACGTCCGGAGTCGTGCTCTGGTGGCATCGCAACGAACCGAAGAAGCCCTGGTCGATCCGGATCGTCCAGGCCAATGGCGTGCCGTATTTCCCGGATTTCGTGATCGGCGTGAAAGACCGTCACCGTCACGATGGGATTCTCCTGGTCGAGACCAAGGGTCATCACATCCTGCATCATGAACGGGAAAAGGTGCTGGCCGAGCATAAAGTCTATGGCTCTCCGATCATGGTGACCTTGCGCGAGAACGGCAAGTTCATGATCGTCCAATATATTCCTGCCCGCGATGCCGTCGAGGAAGACCGGGTTTTCCGCATCGAGGGTATGGCGCGGTATTGAATGTACTCCAACCTGCCCAGTAGCCATTATTTGATACCCCCCCGCATGACCCGTAAAAAACTGCCCATCGGTATTCAGACCTTCCGGAAAATCCGGGAGGACAATTATTACTATGTCGATAAAACCCCCTTCGCGCTCCAGTTGATCGAAGAGGGGTCGTATTATTTTTTGTCGCGCCCACGCCGCTTTGGTAAATCGCTGCTGCTCGATACCCTGGGGGAGTTGTTTGCCGCCAACGAGCCGCTATTCCGGGGTTTGTACGCCCACGACCGCTGGGACTGGTCGCGGCCCTTTCCGGTCATCCGGATCAGCTTTGCCGAGGGGGTGTTGCGGGATCGGGGGGAGTTGAATGAGAAAATTGGCGAGATTCTGGCCGAACAACAAGCGAAGTTAGGGCTATCATTGGAACTTACCAGCCCTTCAGGGCGCCTTTCCGAAATGATCCGGATGGCGCATGAGTCCAGTGGCGAACGGGTGGTGGTGCTGATCGACGAATACGACAAGCCCATCCTTGATAACCTCAGCCGTCCCGAGATTGCTCGCGAGATGCGCGAGGGGCTCAGGAATCTGTATTCCGTGATCAAGGGCCAGGATGCCCATATCCACTTTGCCTTTCTCACCGGCGTGTCCAAATTCAGCAAGGTCAGCCTGTTTTCGGGGCTGAACAACCTCAACGATATTACCGTCGATAATCGCTACTCGGCGCTCTGCGGCTATACCCAGGCCGATGTCGATACCGTGTTCGCGCCGGAACTGGAGGGGCTGGACCGCCAGCGGATTCGGGATTGGTATAACGGGTATAACTGGCTGGGCGAGGCGGTTTATAACCCCTTCGACCTGTTGTTGTTATTCCGGGAACGCCGGTTCCGGCCCTTCTGGTTCGAAACCGGTACGCCGACTTTCCTGGTCGAGCTGCTCACACAACGCGGCTATTTCACCCCCGAGCTGACTGGCGTCCACGCCTCCGAAGCGCTGCTCTCCACCTTCGATGTGGACCAGATGCCCTCGGAGGCTTTGCTCTGGCAGACCGGTTACCTGACCTTCGCGGGTCAGCGGCAAACTGGCGCGCGGATCGAATACACCCTCACCACGCCGAATCTCGAAGTGCGCAGCGCCCTGCATGACGCGCTGCTCAAGGGGCTGATGGGCGACCCGATGCAGGCCGAACGGGCCGAAAGCCGGCTTTTCGACCGGCTCATGGCGAATGACTTCCCCGGGCTCAAGGCGCATTTCACCCAGTTATTCGCCAGCATCCCGCACGACTGGTACCGCAACAGCCCGATAGCCCGCTACGAGGGTTATTACGCCAGCGTCTTTTATAGCCACTTTGCCGCGTTGGGGCTCGACATCATTCTGGAGGATGCCTCCAACCACGGCCAACTCGACATGGCGCTGCGGTTCAACCGGCAGCTTTATCTGTTCGAATTCAAAGTGGTGGAATTAACCTCCGAAGGCGCCGCCCTGCCACAGATCAAGGCGCGCGGCTATGCCGAGAAATACCGGGCCGAAGGCTTGCCCATCCATCTCATCGGCGTCGAGTTCAGCCGGGAGAGCCGGAGTGTGGCGGGCTTCGCGGTCGAGACGCTGGACAGTGGGCCGCCAGAGTGAGCCGGGGGGCGGGTTCCGTCGATGGTTTGGCAAAGTTCCCGGACGGGCTGCCGTCCCGGCCGCCTGTAAGGCATAAGCATCTACAGTCAGCCCTTCTTCCCCTCACCCCTAACCCCTCTCCCTCCTGGAGAGGGGAAAAAAGCCTTGCAAGTTGTGTAGATACCCATGCCCGTAGGGCAGAGTCCCGCGCTACCGGCGGAATGGCCGCCAAACCGGCGCCCTGAAGTAGAATAAGCGTCGAATTGACGCATACAACGAGGAGGATAAGCCTATGAGTGGACGAGAACCCGTGCGGTTGAGCATCACCGTTTCGCCCGAGCTCAACGACGCCCTCGATCGGTTGGCTCGGCAGAAGCACACCACGAAGAGCGAGGTCCTGCGCAAGGCCTTCACGCTTTACAGCGTGGCCGCTGAGGCGGAAGCCAATCACCAACGGGTCGGCATCCTCGATCAGGACAGGAAACTGGTCACGGAAATCGTCGGGCTCTGATGCAGCCCACGAACGAACTGGTCGATCTCGACCGCGTTGCCCAGAATCGCCATTTCGAAACGCGCGAAACCCATGAGTCGGAGGCGGATGCCCAGGCTCGTCGCGAGCGCGAGGCGGCGCTGGCCGAACTGGACCGGCGTAAGGTTTGGTGGACTTTTGTCTTCGCCCTGTTGTTGGTAGCCACCACCTTTGCCGGCTGCCTTTTATCTCTTCGTGACAGGCTCGCCCGATGACAAAAAGTGGTCAGCGGGTCTCATGAGCGCCATCGTGTCCGGTCTGGTGGGTTATCTGGTCGGCGCCCGAAAGTAAGCGAGACGCCCCCCACCCCGCTTTCCGATCCATGACGATCAACTGAACTAGCCCACCCTCCCTATCCTTAGGGACCTGACCCAACCTGCCCAATACGTATGAATAGCCACCCCCAAACCGCGCCGTTCCGCACTCTCGTTCTCTGGTCCTGTGTCGCCCTGCTGGGCGCGGCTTCGTTGGGCGGCATCGCGCTCAATCGAGGCGAGCCGGTCAACAGTCTCTGGTTCGTCACGGCGGCGGTGTGCGTGTATGCGCTGGGCTACCGCTTCTACAGCGCCTTCGTTGCGGCCAAGGTGCTGGCGCTGGATGGAACCCGGGCGACGCCGGCGGAGCGCTTCGAGGACGGGCGGGATTTCGTGCCGACCAACAAGTGGGTCGTCTTCGGTCATCATTTCGCCGCGATCGCCGGGCCGGGGCCGCTGATCGGGCCGACGCTGGCGGCGCAGTTCGGCTATCTGCCGGGCACGCTGTGGATTCTGATCGGCGCGGTGATCGGCGGCTGCGTGCAGGATTTCGTCATCCTGTTCTGCTCGATCCGCCGCGACGGGCGCTCGCTGGGGCAGATGGCGCGGGATGAACTGGGCCCCATCGGCGGCAACACGGCCATGCTGGGGGTGATGTGCATCATGATCATCCTCATCGCGGTGCTGGGGCTGGTGGTGGTCAACGGCATGAAGCACAGCCCCTGGGCCACCTCGACGGTGGGCGCGACCATTCCCATCGCCATGATCGTCGGCGTTTACATGAGCAAGTTGCGGCCGGGACGGGTGATCGAGTCGACGACGCTGGGCGTGAGCCTGTTGCTGCTGGCGGTCTGGGGCGGCGGCGTCATCGACCATCATCCGGCCTGGCGCGGCCTGTTCGACTACGGCGCCGAGCCGCTGGCCTTCATGATCATCGGCTATGGCTTCGCGGCGGCGGTGTTGCCGGTCTGGCTGCTGCTGGCGCCGCGCGATTATCTTTCGACCTTCATGAAACTCGGCACCATCGCCGCGCTGGCGGTGGCCATCCTCGTGCTGCACCCCGAGATCAAGATGCCGGCGGTCACGCGGTTCGTCGATGGCACCGGGCCGATCTTCGGCGGCAAGCTATTTCCCTTTGTTTTCATCACCATCGCCTGCGGGGCGATTTCCGGCTTCCACGCGCTGATTTCGTCCGGGACCACGCCCAAGCTGCTGGCCAACGAGTCCGACGCGCAGTTCATCGGCTACGGCGCGATGATGATGGAATCCTTCGTCGCCATCATGGCGATGGTGGCGGCGACGGTGCTGGACCCGGGCGTCTACTTCGCGATCAACAGCCCGGCCGGGGTGGTCGGCGCGGACGCGGCCGCCGCCGTGGCGAAGATTTCCGGCTGGGGCTTTCCGGTCACGGTTGAGCAGATGAACGCACTGGCCCGGGAGATGGGCGAGACCACGCTGTTCGCCCGTACCGGCGGCGCGCCGTCGCTGGCGGTGGGCATGGCTACGTTGTTCGCCAGCGCCTTCGGCGACTCGCTGCTGTCACTCTGGTACCACTTCGCCATCATGTTCGAGGCGCTGTTCATCCTGACCACGCTGGATGCCGGCACCCGCGTCGCGCGCTTCATGTTGCAGGATTTGCTCGGCAACTACGTGCCGGCGCTGGGCCGCACCGCCTGGTATCCGGGTGTGATCCTGACCAGCGGGCTGGTGGTCACGGGCTGGGGCTGGCTGCTCTACACCGGCGTGATCGATCCGCTGGGCGGCATCAACAGCCTGTGGCCGCTGTTCGGCATCGCCAACCAGATGCTGGCCGGCATCGCGCTCTGCGTGGCGACGACCATCATCGTCAAGAGCGGCAAGTTGCGTTACGCCTGGGTGACCGGCGCGCCGCTGGTCTGGCTGCTGATCGTGACCAGTGCAGCGGCTTGGCAGAAGCTGTTCAGCCCGGAGCTGCGTATCGGCTTCCTGGCTCATGCGCGAGACCTGTCTGACAAATTGGCGACCGGCGCGCTGCCGGCGGAACAGGCCGCGAAAGCGCCGCAACTCCTCTTCAACGATTACCTGGACGCCGGCCTGACGGCGCTGTTCATCGCTGTGTCCTGGATTCTGGCCTTCGAAACCTTGCGCGTCTGCGCCGCCATCGTCGCCAAGCGCCCGCATCCGCCGTCCAGTGAATCGGCGCATATCCCCAGCCGGCTGGTGGAGGATTGGGTGAGGGATTGAGACGAAAGCCGGATGTTCACCAAGGTTAGGAGGCTGTCTTTTCCGAAATCCTCGGCCCGTGGCGCCAGGTTCAATCATCCAGTGCTGGAATGGGACGGGGCTTTAGCCTCTGGGCTTGTTGACAGGCTTGATGCAGTTGTGGGCTTAATAGCCCGCGCCATGCGGCGTGTCACTCAATTCAGACCGGAGACTATCGATGCAGATATTGAAGAATGTCGCTGTTACGGGCATGGGGCTGCTGTTCAGCGGGACCCTCTGGGCGGGTTCGTTGACCGGTATGGTGGGCAATTGGCATATCGACGAAGAAAAAGGGCAGACCGTCAGTGATCTGTCCGGAAACCGGCTGCACGGAACGCTGGGACCGACGAGTGCCGTCGAAGCCGAGGATCCCGTCTGGACTACCCGGCGTTTTGACACGGACGCCCTGGAGTTTGATGGCGTGGAGGATCTTGTGCGCGTGCGGCATTCCAATCTGCTGCAACCCGCGAAAATTTCCGTGGAAGCCTGGGTCAAGGGCGTCACGGTCTTTACCGATTTTCCGCGCTATATCGTTGCCAAGAGCGCCGATGCCTGCCACCGGGCGGCCTATGCGATTTACACCGGTAACGGCGGCCTCAGCTTTTATGTCGCCACTTTAGGCTCCTATGTCGCCTCGCCGGAGGCGAATCCGGAGGACATCTGGAATGGGGTTTGGCACCATGTCGTGGGCACGTATGATCGCAAGTCGGTGCGACTCTATGTGGATGGCGCCGAGGTCGGTACGGGAACACCCGCGAACCATGCCATAGGTTATAGCGCCTTTACCGCCAAGGACATGTTCATTGGTGACTACGAGGCCGCGCAGTGCGAAAACCAGGCCAATTTCGCCGGGTCCATCGATGATGTCAGGATATGGAACCGGGCTCTCACCCCGGCCGAGGTCGCCGCCCGGACCGCGGGGTATTGATCCTGTCGGGGTGTTTCGGCCATCGTCCATCGGGCGATGGCCATCCCTTTCAGGTCAAGCGATACTCCGGATGTCGGCTGCTTGGCTGTTTTCGGCTATTCTTCACCCCTTGCCGCTCATCTTCTCATTCGTAACCTCCCGCTGAGCGGAGCGTGGAGGGTATGGTCTCAAGGGACGAATTGCTACCAGTTTCATGACTTATATTCTGCACGCCTTCTGGCGTCCCACTCCGGGCGACGACTTTCTGCGGCAGGGGGAATTCCATCTGTGGCTGGAGCAATTCCGACCGCACTCGAAACGGACGCCCGGGGTGCATCCGCGCCATCGGCGCGGCCCGGCTCTGATCGAGTGGCTGCGGACCACGCTGGGGCAGTCCGCGCCCTTGACGCTGGTCTGTGAGACGGTGGAATTGAATCTGCCCACGGCCGTGGATGGTCCCCTGCCGTGTCCGGAACTCATGGCCGAGACGGGCGCGGACTGGCCGGAGTCGGCCGAATGGGGCGCCTGGATGGTCGACACCTGCCCGCTGATCGAGTCGCCCATCCAGACTCTCAATGCCCTGCATTACGCGATGCTGTTCCAGGGCGGCGAGGTCCGGCCAGGTCAGGATTTCCTGTTCTGGTTTTACGTTACCCAGTCGCTGCGCCAGTTCCTGCTGGCGGATCAGTACATCCCGGCCTTGCGGGGCCGGCAGGGTAAGAAGGGGCATGAATTTTTCGTGACCTGGGAATTTTTGCCCGATCCCTACACCCACTGGATAGCGGAGACCACCGAGCGGATGCCGCCCAGCGCCGCGCCGGGCCATGACGGTGCGTCGGCCTTGCGTCACGCCTGCGAGGTGCTGCTGCGCCAGATTGCCGGTCGGGCCAAGCTGTCCCAGGTCTTCGAGAAGAAAATCGCCGATACCTTCCTGATCGATGCCTGCCGTCCGGCGCAAGACCGGCCCTGGATCGTGGCTCCGGATGCCGGCCCGGCCCAGGCCTGGGCGCGTTGGCGGCGGCGCGTGGTGGGCGGCGGCGGGGAACAGGCTTTTCAATTGGCCCTGCAACTGCATGAGCCGGAGCCCGATGCGGCGGATCTCTGGCGGCTGGAGTTCCGGGCCTGGTCGCGGCGCGATCCTTCCCTGCAATTGCCGCTGGACGAGTATTGGCCGCTGACGCACGAGGCGCGCCTGCAGCATAGCCAGGACTTCGGCGCGAATTTCGAGGCGGCGCTGCTGGCCGAATTGGGCCAGGCCGCGCGCATCTATCCCGCGCTCTGGGCGGCGCTGGACACGGCCGAACCCACCGGCATGACGCTGGCGCTGGAGGAGGCTTTCGCCTTTCTCACCGAGACGGCCTGGGTGCTGGAGGATGCCGGCATCCGCGTGATCGTGCCGGCCTGGTGGACGCCGCAGGGTCGCCGCCGCGCCAAACTGCGCATGAAGTCGGCGCCATCCGGCAAGTCCAGTGGGAAGGCCGCCAAGCGCAAGGGACTCAGCCTGGAGGCGTTGCTGGAATACCGTTACGACCTGACCCTGGGCGGCGAAACGGTGGACCCCGTGGAATGGGCGCAACTGGTGGAAGCGAAAACGCCGCTGGTCCAGTTTCGCGGTCAGTGGGTGGTGCTGGACAAGGAGCGCATGGCGGAGATGCTGGCGTTCTGGAAAAAGCAGGGCGAGTCAGGTGTAACCCTCGACATGCAGGCCTTGTTGCAGCAGACCGCCGAGGCGGATGGGATCTATGAGGTCGATCCCGCCGATGCCCTGGCGGGTATGCTGGCGCGACTGCGCGATCCTGGCCGGCTCGAACCCGTGGACAATCCGCCCGGCCTGCAAGCGGAGTTGCGCGAGTATCAGAAACGCGGGGTCGCCTGGCTGGGCTTCCTGGAGTCCTTGGGGCTGTGCGGGTGTCTGGCCGACGATATGGGCCTGGGCAAGACCATTCAGGTCATCGCCCGGCTGCTGCACGAGCAGGACCAGCACGACCGGCAGCCACCCACGCTGCTGATCGCGCCGACCTCAGTCCTCGGCAACTGGCGCAAGGAAATCGAGCGCTTCGCGCCGCGACTGGAGACCCTGGTGCATCATGGCGCCGACCGGTGCCGGGACTCGGAGGTCTTCGCCGACCGCGTGCGCGACAAGGATGTCGTGATCGTGTCCTACAATCTGGTGCTGCGCGACGCGGCGCTGCTGCACGGGTTCCCCTGGCATCGGGTGGTGCTGGACGAGGCGCAGAACATCAAGAATCCGGAGGCCAAACAGACCAAGGCCATCCTCAAGCTGGACGCGCGCTCGCGATTGGCGCTGACTGGCACCCCGGTGGAAAACCGCCTGCTCGACCTTTGGTCGATCTTCAATTTTCTCAATCCGGGCTACCTTGGCAAGCAGGCGGTGTTTCGCAAGCATTACGAGACGCCCATTCAGCGCGATCATGATGCGGCGCGTTCGGCGCAACTCAAGCGCCTGGTAGAGCCTTTCATTCTGCGGCGGGTCAAGACTGATCCCGCCATCATCAAGGATTTACCGGACAAGGTGGAGAACAGGCAATATTGCAACCTCAGCCGGGAGCAGGCTTCCCTGTACGAGGCGGTGGTGCGCGACGTGAATCAGCAACTGGAGGCCAGCGAGGGCATTCAGCGCCAGGGGCTGATGCTCTCAACCCTGATGAAACTTAAGCAGATCTGCAATCATCCGGCGCAGTTTCTGCAGGACGACAGCCCCTTCGATGCCGAACGTTCGCACAAACTGGAGCGGCTGACGGACATGCTGGGGGAGGCGCTGGCGGAAGGGGAGAGCGCCTTGGTCTTCACCCAGTTCACCGAGATCGGCGCGCGGCTGGAGCGGTACGCCAAATCCCATCTGGGTTGCCAGACCTATTATCTGCACGGCGGTACGTCCCGCGCCAAACGCGAACAGATGATCACCCGCTTTCAGGATGCGGAGACCCCGCCGGCCGTCTTCGTGTTGTCACTCAAGGCCGGCGGCGTCGGCATCACCCTGACGCGCGCCAATCATGTGTTCCACTTCGACCGTTGGTGGAACCCGGCGGTGGAGGATCAGGCCACCGACCGCGCCTTCCGTATCGGTCAGACGCGCAATGTGTTCGTCCACAAGTTCCTGACCCTCGGCACCCTGGAGGAGCGCATCGACCAGATGATCGAGGACAAGAAAAAAGTCGCCGGAGCCATCATTGGCAGCGACGAATCCTGGCTGACGAAGCTGGATAACGAGGCATTCAGGCAACTGATTGCACTGAACCGGGCGACGGTGCTGGATGATTGATCCTAAAAACGGCAGTTGTAACGCAGAAAAACTGTTCGTGCCGAGCTAAGTCGAGGTATGAGCGGTTTTTCTGCGTTTACCCATGATGGGTGATTGAAAACCCCATTCACCCCGCGACAGGCTCGGGGCGAACGGGTTTTTCAATCCGTCAACTACCGTTTTTAGGTTGATGGCGATCAGGTTTCGGCCTGACCACTGACCACTGAAAACTGAACACGGGGAGATACCATGCAAGCCATTCGGACCTGGTGGGGTCAGCGATTCATTCAGGCGCTGGAGCGATTTACCGACTCCGCCAGGTTGGCCCGGGGTCGGGCTTATTCTGGTAACAACCGCATCAAGTCCTGGAAAATCTCGAACGGGGAAATCTCGGCAAAGATTCGCGGCAATGTGAATCCGTATTACGGCGTCACCAAGGAACCGACCTACGAAACCACGCTCGGCCTCAAGTCCATCAGCGATGACGACTGGACGCTGCTCATCCGTCACCTGGGCAGTCGCGCCGCTTACGTCTCGCGGCTATTGCTCAACGAAATGCCGGACACTATCGAAAAGCCGTTCGAGTTGCTCGATCTGCACCTGCTGCCGCACAGCGGCCGGGACTTCAAGACCTATTGCTCCTGCCCGGACTACGCCAATCCCTGCAAGCATGTGGCGGGTTTGTGCTACTTCCTGTCCTCGCTGCTGGATCAGGATCCCTTCCTGCTCTTCGAACTGCGCGGTCTGCCGCCGGCGAAATTGTTCGAGCGGCTGCGCGAGACGCCCTTGGGACGGATACTGGTCGAGGCGCGGGAGGCCGAGCAGGAGGATGTCTACACGCCGGTAACCGCTCTGTTCAGCCGGCCTCAAATGTTGGAAACGGTGGGCCTCTGCGATCCGGCCGCCTTCTGGGCAAGCCCCAAGCGCCTGCCCGCCGAATGGGTGGCCAGTACCGCGCCGGCGGTACGGGCGCTACGGGTCAAGAAAGGCGGTGATTATCCCGAATTCTGGAAGCAGAACCTGTCGTTCCCGGTGGCGATGGAAACCGTGTACGAGTCGATCCGTAAACGCTCCAAAGAGTGGTAGCGCCATGCGGAATTGAGCCAGCCGCTTCCCGGCAGAATGGGACGTAGGAACCGATTCAAGAAACGTGTCCCTCTCAGGCTTTCAAGTGCCGTTCCAACGGTTGCGGAGTTTCTGGTGAGAACACATGCCGGGAACCCGAGAGGCGTCAGTCTTCGACGGCGAGATCCTTCTCCATGATGATGCGCCTGGTCTCATATCCAGCGCCAAGATAGCAGTTGAATGCAATCCGGTTATGACCGAAAACATGTAGTCCGATCCTGGTCAGTCCCTGTTTCCTTCCGAATTCAGCCAGCAGTTCCAGCGACCTCCTGCCAAAACCTTGTCTTCTATAGGGCTCATGGATATTCAACTGATAAATCCAGCCATGCCCCGGGTTGTCCTTGGGAATCCCGAACCAGATATTACCCACTATCGTCCCATCCTCGCGGGTAATCGAGAAGAAATGGTGACCCGCCGTATGCCGTCCTTCTGGTAAGAGAAATGCCATTTCTCTTTGCGCCCTTACCAGGGATTCTCCGGCCGGCCAATTGCCAATGATCGTGTTGTCGCGGGCATAGTTAAGCGTCGACAGTTCAATAAATTCCTGATAATCGGCATCGGTTACGGGTTGCAGTGATAGATGCATGGTTTCCCCTGGAGTTCGTGCAAAGACGGATAATTGATCTGCGCTCGCGTGAGGCAAAGTCGGAATCGGGTCAGGAGGCCGACAACAAAGGCACGCTTTCGATGCCGCCAGGCATGTGACGCACGACGTTGTCGCTGGCTTCGATTCCGCTAAGCCAACGGCAACGCCAGACGTCCAAGACTCTTTGGAGGCTATCGGCTCTCAAATGCTGATGTTTGTGGTGAGGGCATTACAACCCGGTCAACACAAAGTACCGAGCCGGTGTAACCGGGTTGAGCGGTTAACGGGCAGGGTTACGCTCCCTTACCAGCTTTTCCAGGCAATCGATAAAGCGGGGATGGTCGTTGCAACTCGGCACCAGTTGCACCTTCTCGCCGCCGTGCTTGACAAATAGCGCCTGATATTCCTCGCCGATTTCGATCAGGGTTTCCAGGCAGTCCGCGACGAAGGCGGGACTGAAGATCAGCAGCTTTTTCGCACCCTTGCCGGCCCATTCTTCGACCAGCTTGTCGGAGAAGGGTTGAATCCATTTGCCATTGAGCCTTGACTGGAAACTGGTGGTATAGCGGGATTCGGGTAACCCCAGGCGCGCGGCCAGCAGTCGAGTGGTGGCGTAGCAGGTCGCCTTGTAGCAGAACTGATTGGCCGGGTTGACTTCGGTCTCGCAGGGCTGGTCGCTGCACAGGTCGTCCGGGTAGACCTTGTCGACCTGACGCTCCGGCAGACCATGGTAGGAGAACAGGATGTGGTCATAGTCGTCCAGTCGAAAGGGGCTGGCCCGGTCGACGACGGCGTCTAGGTAGGCCGGTTCGTCATAAAACTGGCCGACTGTAGCGATTTCCGGAATCACCCACCAACGGCCGATGATTTCCATCGCCCTGGCAATGGCGGAACCGGTCGAGGCGCTGGCATAGTGCGGAAAGAGCGGAATCAGGATGATGCGGGAATAGTTGGCCAGGCGCATCCGCTCCAGCACGCTTTCCATGGAGGGGTTTTGATAGCGCATGGCCATTTCCACCACGATGTCCTCTCCGGGAAAGCGGGCTTGCAGCAGTTCCCGGGCGCGTTCGGTGTGAGTCAGCAAGGGGGATTGACCGCCGCCCAGCTCCCATAGGGATCGATAAATTTTGGCCGATTTCGGCGAGCGGAAAGGAACGATGATGCCATTCACCAGTAAACGCCGGGCCAGCCAGGGCAGGTCGACGACACGGGGATCGTTCAGGAATTCACCGAGATATCGGGCGACATCGCGGGTGGAGGGGCTGTCCGGGGTTCCAAGCTGAATGAGTAGTACGCCGGTTTTGGCAGTCATGGTATGTGGAGGGGTTGTTTGACGATAGGGATGTGAATGAATGGGTAGGTCAACTCCCTCATCCTTATGGAAAGGGCGGGGGTGAGGGGGGGCAACAGAAGCTTTACCCGCTCATCCATCACATATCATTCTAGCAAAGGGAGACTCCGGCAAGCCTTATAAGGTGGCCGCCGAGCATCGGGAGAATGGCAGTGGTTACCTGATGTTGAATTTCATCATGGGCCATGAACCGAATGTCAGTCCGGAAAGGGCCAGGTCCCGCCTTTTCCCTTCTTTCGAGGACATCCTGGGGCTGCGTTTCTAAGCCTTGCAGGCGTGGCGTGCCGATGAAGCCAGTCTCCGGGGCCGTCTGCTGGCCAAGGCCGAAGCCCGGGTAGAGGCGCCCCAAGCGCCCCGGTCGCTTCAAGCGCTTCTTTGACGGGGATTGACCCCGGGACGACCTAAGCCTGCGGTTCCCGGTAAAGCCGGAAAAGGCGAAGCCCGGGTCATGGTTCCGAATGAATACGGCTGGGCCGCCGGACAGGATGCATGGCAGCGGTCCTCCCGGGTTTTCGCAACACCCTTTCGGACTACCAAGCCGGGAAGGATGTCCTTCCCGGCTTGGCTAATGCATAGACTGGATTTGTCGCGCGGGGGCGCGGTGGGCTCCCCCGTGCGTTCTCAGGTTAGCGCCGTTTATTGGGTATTACCACCTGATGGAGTCAGGGTTCCCGCCACGGCGGCTCTCAGAGCCTGCTCGACCTTCAGCTTGTTGAGTATGGTGGTGTCGCGCGAGAACAACAAGGTGGAATAGGCCACGGCATCCGCGTTCTGATCGAGGACCTCAAGTCCGGCCTCGGTTTCCGTGTTCTGGAAGGTATCACAGGCCTTGTGATAGCAGTAGTCATACGCCTGGCCGGCCTTGCCACCGAAGGCGGCGGCCTCTTCCTCGGTCTTTTCTTCATCGCGTCCGGTGGTCAATCCCCCGACCCCAATGCCATAAGAATTGAAGACCGCGTAGTCGGACTGGTTCCAGTACCATCTGTCGTCGAGCTTATAAGCCAGTCCACGGGCGGTGTAGAAATCCCGGAATACTGCTTGAATGGTTTCCGCGCCGGGATAGATGAAACGAGCATAGTTCGGTGAACCCAGGGTTTCGAAGTTCAGGTACAGCGCGATATTCCCGAGCTGATCCGGCGCCAGGCTTGTCAGGTAAGACTGCGAACCCGCATAACCGGCTTCATTGGCGCCCCACCAGGCGAACCGCACCTTGTTGCGTGGGGATACCTTGGCCATTTGCAGGGCGGTTTCCAGAACGGCGGCGCTGCCCGATCCGTTGCTGTTGATGCCCGGGCTTTTCTTGGCAGGGCCTTGGTTAAACGAATCCAGGTAAGCGCCGACCATCACCACGTTCTTGGGATCACCCCCACGGGTTTCGGCCAGCACATTTAAACTCTTGAAATGTTTGCGGAAGACGTTCGCCTTGAGGTGCATTTGCAAGCCTTCCAGCGGTCGCAACTGCGCGCCGACGGCATTTGTCGCTTCGAACACCGGAATACCGCCCGCGTAGAGACCGCCCACATCGCCGTTGGGCAAGCCGGTGTTGTCCGCCCTTTCGATAATGATGACCGCCGCCGCGCCTGCCGTTGCCGCGTTCGTCGCCTTCATCCAGAAGGGGCAGTTGCCGCGTTGCACGAGGGCGATGTCGCCAGTGGGGAAACCGACGAAATCCTCGGCCGCACAGCCATAGTGTTTATTGGGATCCGGGGGGTTGGGAGCTTCGTCAAAATCGCCCACCGCCCGCACCGCTGCCGTGGCCTCGCCAGGATCGCTGTTGGTCATCACATCAAAGTTTTCGCCCTGGGTGAAGATGAGAACCGGTGTGGGGGGTGCCGTCTTCTCGAAGGTCGAAGGCCCTATTTCGTAGTACTTCAGGAATTCGAAGGGTTGCAGGGTTACCCGGTAACCGGCCGCCTTCAGTTGATCCCTCACATAAAAGGCTGATTGACGGTAGCCGGCTGTTTCCGCCGACCGTTGTCCCTTGTTTGCGTCCGCGATCGTTTGAAATTTGCCTTGGTGCTGCCGCACTCCTTTGAGTGTGACGCATCGCAGTAATTTTTTTACCGTGTCATTCGCGCCATCGCAACCGACCGGGGCGGCCGTGATTGGAGTTGAAATGGCAAGCCGAGGGCTAAGGTAAGCATCGAGAGTGGAAAGTTAACGCTCGTCATGGCTGGTTCCTCTTTTGATAATAATTGACCTACACATGCAAGATTTTTCCCGGCATTTTTGGGAGGGCGCCAGGTGAATCCCTCATAGAATTCAATCCTGTAAGCACTCCCTTAAAAGTAAATCGGCATATAGCGGCCATAAAACAACAAGCTACGTAACTTCCATGCCTGGACATCAGTGTTTGAGTGCTTACCTGTTTGTATAAGCGAAGTCAATCTACGCTGGGTAAACCTGAGCCGCAATGGGGAAATATCCCTATCGGATGGGGGAAATCCCCTATTGACAAATCGGAGTAATGGTGGTCTGTGATGTCCCAAGAGGGGGGGAGACGGCAGAAATCGATCGAAAGGCCGTCGAGAACTTGTGTGTCTGGAGAATTTTGGAGTCGGGATTATTGCTCTTCACCCGGGGGCTTACTCCCTGCGAAACCACGGTATGCATCAATTTCGCAAAATTGCGCATCCCCAACTTTTAAGGACAGCCCATTACCCACAAATCGACGGATAGCGTAAGCTGTTGAATTTAAGATCTCATGGCGTGGGCAATAGACGAATTTTCGGGCGCGGCGCTGGGCGATGCGCGATTGACGAAACGGCTGATC
>Ga0172373_10002172_pt1 | contig 30577 bp, 33 predicted proteins | sample Lak10m_2_FD_114546 | JGI IMG/M metagenome (GOLD analysis project Ga0172373, IMG submission 114546) | Freshwater microbial communities from Kabuno Bay, South-Kivu, Congo - kab_092012_10m | ecosystem: Environmental > Aquatic > Freshwater > Lake | place: Democratic Republic of the Congo...
ACGACGGCAACGTAAGATGTGTCGAGATTTCCTGCTTGATTGCCGCGGGTACAACTGACTCCCATGCGGACACGAATTCTGTTCCGCGAGATTGCATATGACCGCGGTACGCAGACACCAAGTCATCTGGAGCCCAAAAAGGTTCATCAGGAATTCCCATGACCTTCTTTGTTGATGCAGTTAATTCGGCAGTGAATGGATTGCCATGAGCTTCGTGCTTATTCGTTAGTTCGGGAGATGGATAACCAATCTGGGTGGGCAGAACCACCAGTGTTGGTGCTCCACGATGTGAACGCGCCTGCAGTAATACTGCTTCAAGGGCGTCGCAGTCCTCGGCGATGTTGCCAGCTTCAATGACGTTCCATCCATATGAGCGGAATCGCGCAGGCACGTCATCGGTGCAGGTCAAGTCAGTGGAGCCGTCGATTGTGATCTTGTTGTCATCGAAGATGCAGACAAGATGATCAAGCTTTAGATGTCCAGCGAGCGACGCGGCTTCATGACTGATTCCTTCCATCAAACAACCATCACCAACGACGACAAATGTGTGGTGATCGACTGCATCGGCTCCGTAACGAGCACGGAGATGCGACTCGGCAATTGCCATTCCAACGGCATTTGCAAAACCTTGGCCAAGTGGTCCTGTTGTGACTTCGACACCTGAGGTATGTCCGGCTTCAGGGTGACCTGGCGTTGCCGAATTCCACTGTCGGAAATTCTTTAGGTCATCCATGGAGAGTCCCCAGCCTCCAAGGAACAACATGGAGTACTGGAGAATTGACGCGTGACCATTCGACAAAATAAATCGATCTCGATTGAACCACTGTGGTTGTTGTGGACTGTGGCGCAACACGCGGCTATACAACACGTGAGCAAGAGGCGCCAATGACATTGCGGTTCCTTGGTGACCGCTCTTTGCTTTGAGGGGCGCATCCATCGCCAGTCCTCGAATGAGAGCAATTGCTTGTGAATCTTGTTCTGCAGTCAGTTTGTTAGCCACAGATAGACACTAATCCGCGACGTGCTTCAACAACGGAGAGTTCCTTGTTGAACACAGCCATGTCAGCTCGTTGCCCAACTGCGATTCGTCCCATCTGTGGAAAACCCAAGAGAGAGGCAGGGGTTCGCGTTGCTGCGGTGAGGGCGTCAACAAGGGGAACGCCACACGCCGTGACGGCATTGCGAACACATTCGGCAAGCGGAGTGCACGAACCGGCCAATGTTCCATCGGTGAGTCGCGGAGCGCCGTCACGAATCTGCACACCCCGACGTTGCGCCCACTGTGAATTCCATGCCACGGAGTCAGACACCAAACACACTCCGTCGGCACCTTTGGACGTGAAGGCAAGTTTCACGGCATCTGGAGAGACATGACACAAATCGGCAATGACTCCCGCCACCACACCCTTTTCCACTAGTGCAGCCAATGCAACACCGCCATCTCGATGATGAACGCCACTCATGCCATTGAAGAGATGGGTCACCATGCGAGCGCCTGCCGAGATGGCCGCCGTAAACGATTCATGAGAAGCGCGGGTGTGGCCAAGCGAGACGACAACGTCTTTACCCATCAACAATGGAATCCCATCAGAGACGACATTGAGTTGTTCTGGTGCAACCGTCATCAAGCGAACAATGGATGGCAGAGATGTAGCCCACTCTTTGTCAAACGGAATAATCCATTCGGGATTGTGTGCACCGGGAGCTTCACCCAAGAACGGTCCTTCAACATGAGCACCGATACATCCAGTTGACGTCGACAACATTGACTCTGCGATGGATGCGAGCGACTCTGACATCCGTTGTAGCGGGGCAGTGACAATTGTTGCTAGCCACGATGTTGTACCTGACCGCAAGAGTGCGTGATCAAGAGCGACAAATTCATCTGCCGACGTACGAGAGACGTCATAAGAACCATAGCCATTCATCTGGACATCAATGAGCCCAGGTGTCACGAGGTAATGATCTACAACTCCTGTGTGGGGTTCGATTTCGACAACGTGACCATCTGACACAGAAATACGAACGTTGCTCCGCATGCCATCTCCATCAAAGAAATGTCGTGCGGTATAGACAGAGGTCACGAAGAGAAACTAGTTTCCAGGACTTCCTGTTGTCGCACGAGCTTGACCGGCCAAACGAATGTCAGAGAATCGCAGTGTTGCAAGTCGTGTGATCTTCAAAGCACTGATAACCCACCAACCAAAATCGATTTGTCCGCGTGCATGCGACAGACGTGGTGACGACGGTGCGGCATGGTGGTTGTTGTGCAGACCCTCACCCATTGTGAAGAACGCTAGCCACTGGAGATTGGTTGCATTGTTTGGGTGTGGACGCTTTCCAAAATGGTGTCCCAGAGCATTTACAGCGGCATTGCCAGCAAGGTACACATTTGCGTGAATGAACGCTGCGAGAAGTCCTGTCCATGGGCCAAGCACCACCATGAGAATTCCAATTCCGATTCCAAGGCCAGTCTTGTTGTGTCCGAAGAACAACTTGTCCCATTTGTCATCGGGAAGGTCTCGTGCGTACTTCGAAATAATTGATTTGTCAGCGAGTGCGCGGCGATAGAGCCCAACGTTGTTCTTCTGCACGTACCACCAGCCAAGCAAGACGGGCGAGTGCGGGTCGCCCTCTTCATCGGTGTATGCGTGGTGTTTACGATGAACTGCCACCCATTCTTTGGGTTTAATCCCAGTTGTCAACCAGATCGTGAGTCGAAAGAACCACGCCACCCCTGGATGCAGCGTGAGTGCACGATGGCTCAAAGCCCGATGGAGGTAGACGGTGGTGCCGGTATTGGCGATTGTCGTGACAATGGCGGCCGCAACCACCGCGGTGAATACAGAACTCATAACGCTGCTCATACCCGCACTATAGACCACTACCTACTAGTAGGTAGGCACTATGGGCGATAACTTACAGACTGTGTCTGACGGCCCACATATCGACAATGCTCGCTCTACACGAGACCAGATCTTGGATGAGGCGCTCAGATGTTTTGCCGAGCGTGGCTACGAGGGCACGTCGCTCAACGACATCGCTGCTGGCGTCGGAATTCGTCGACCAAGCCTCTTGCACCATTTTCCAAGTAAGGAAGCGTTGTACGGCGATGTGTTCGAACGGTTGATGTCTGAGTGGTTACAACGTCTGGAGATTGCAATCGCAACTCCGGCACAGGGTTGGGACAAAGCAGAGCTGGTTCTTCGTGCCGGTCTCGATCTTTTTGCCGATACTCCTGACTACGTGCGCATCATGAGACGCGAAGCCTTAGATGGTGGAGTTCACCTCGGCATTGATATGTCGGGGGTGCTTCGTCCGTTGTTTGATGCCGCTGCCGAATACCTGGATGCGCAGATGAATGCTGGAATCTTTCAACGACACGATTCACGACAATTGCTGATTACTGGTTATGGCGCAATCCTTAGCTATTTCTCTGATGCTCCGTTCATTGACGGACTACTCGATGACGACGCAATGAAGAAAGAGAACGTTGATCGCCACAGTGATCACATCATCTCCTTCTTTAAGTCTGCACTTCTGAAGTAACGGAACCATTTCGCGATTGGCTACGGTTGCCTCATGGCAACATTTGATTTTCGCGGCACCACCATTGGCTACACCATCGAAGGTGAAGGCGCGCCAATCCTTGCTTTCCACGGAACAACTCAAGCTGCGAACGCTTGGGACCAAGTAAAAGCATCATGTTCAGAACCACGAACATGGGTGGTGTGCGAATTTCCTGGCTCTGGTGAGTCATCAATGCCAGAGGGCCCCATTGACCTCGAGACTGTCATCGAGGGCGCAGTGAACTTGATGGAACATCTCGGACACAACTCGTTTCATGTTGTTGGATATTCACTCGGCGCAGTTGCTGCCTTGAAAACAGCATCCCTGCATCCAACCCGAGTCCTCACAGTGACGTCGTTGTGCGGCTGGTCGCAAAGTGATGCTCGGATGCGCATCACATTTGACTTGTGGCGTCGATTGATTTCAATTGATCCTTCATTGTTCATGCGATACGCAATCGCAGACGGATCTTCTGTTGCCACAATTGAAATGCTGGAACCAATGATTGACACCGTTGCAACCATGGGGGCCGCCACAGTTCAACCCGGGTCTGACGCGCATCTTGAATTGGACCTTCGAGTCAACATTGAGGACGACCTCGCACGAATCAATTGCCCCTGTTTGGTGATGGGTGGGCGCTATGACCGATGGGTTGATTTCAGCAAATCCGGGCACATTGCAGAACATGTAAGAGGTGCTCGACTTGTAGAACTTCCCGCGGGACACCTTGTGATTGGCGAACTTTCTGGCGATATCGCACGAGAAATCATTCATCACACCAGTTGAAGCAGGGGTGCAGCACTCGTCGAGTGAGTACCGTATATAGACGTGTCACACGCTTCATCCCACACACTGTCCGAATCCGACTCAAAGGAACTTCTGGCGTCCTACGGAGTTCCATTTGCATCCGAAAAGAAGGTGGCAACAGCTGACGAAGCTGTTGCAGCCGCGAAGAGCATTGGATATCCCGTCGTTGCGAAATTGGGTGGCGACAAGATTGCGCACAAGACTGAGCGCGGCTTGGTTCGTCTCCGCTTGACCGATGAAGCGTCTGTTCGAACAGCTGCCGAAGAATTATTTGCGGCTTCGCGTCCCGAAGATGGAGAAGTACATGTTCTTATTGCGCCGATGGTGTCCGGAACGCGTGAGTTGATTGCAGGATTGCTGGTTGATCAGCAATTCGGACCCACCATCATGTTGGGTGTTGGCGGAATCATGGCCGAGGTGTTGAAAGACGTTGCGTTCCGGCCAGCTCCAATCACCGAAGACGTGGCCCTATCTATGTTGTCTTCGCTTCGCACTCAGGGACTGTTGGAAGAGTTCCGTGGTGAAGCGGCAGTCAATACGGCAGAAGTGGTGGCGTGTCTTATGGGTCTATCGCGCGTCGCGATCGAGAGAACCGACATCGTGTCGGTTGATATCAACCCATTGATTGTGAAACCAGACGGACACGTCGTCGCAGTGGACGCATTGGTGGAATTGGGAGAGCGTCCAACACCTGCAACAAAGAAGCGCGCACCATATTCCGATGATCAGTTCAAGGCTCTCTTCGAGCCAAAGGGCGTATTGGTGACCGGTGCGTCAACGCATCCAGGAAAGTTTGGATTCGTTTCTCTCCACAACATTCTTGCTAGCGGGTACGCAGGTGGAGTCTTTGGAACCAATTTGCAAGGCGAAGAAGTCTTGGGAATCAAAACCGTTGCAGATATTGCTCAGCTACCCGATAACGCCATTGATCTCGTTTTCGTATGTACACCAGCGTCTGCAAATCCTGACTTGTTACGCGCATGCGCTGCAAAGGGCGTGAAAGCCGCATTCCTCACTTCTGCGGGTTATGGCGAAGCAGGCGATGAAGGTCGAAAGCTTGAAGATGAACTCATTGCTCTTGCAGATGAGTTGGGAATCTTGCTTGCAGGACCAAACGGGCAAGGAGTGGTGTCAACACCAGCAAACCTTTGTGCACAAATCGTTGCTCCGTATCCGCCAGCTGGCTCAATTGGTGTTGCAAGTCAAAGCGGAAACTTTGTCTCCAGCTTCATGAACTATGCGCGTCAAACTGGCGTTGGCATTAGTCGCGCCGTTTCTGCTGGCAATGCAGCCGCGCTCGGTGTTGCTGACCTTATTGAGTGGTACGGACGTGATAGCGCAACAAAGGTGTCATTGGCATATGTCGAAGGAATTAGCGACGGCGCCGGCCTCATGTCCCGCTTATCTGCTGTAGCAAAGTCAAAGCCAGTCGTGGTGGTGAAGGGCGGCGCCACCGAGAAAGGCGCGCGAGCAGCCGCAAGTCATACGGGCGCTTTGGCAGCAAACGACGCCATCTTTGACGGTGCTTGCAAAGCAGGCGGAATCACTCGCGCAGCAACAGTCGAAGAAGCATTTGAGGCAGCCGCAACCTTTGCAACTCAACCTCTGCCGAAAGGTCCAAACGTTGTGATTCTCACAACAGCTGGCGGCTGGGGAGTGGTGACCAGCGATGCCATTGCCCAGGATGGCTCTTTGCAATTGATGGCCCTGCCAGAAGACCTCAAGAAGACCATTGACACGAAACTTCCACCTCGTTGGAGTCGCAACAATCCTGTTGATTGCGCCGGTGGCGAAACGCGCGACACCATTCCAGAAGTGATGGAAATGATTGCATCGCATCCAGATGTTGATGCCGTGGTGTATCTCGGTATCGGAATTCAGGCGAATCAAGCACGACTAATGCGAGAGGGTCGTTTCCACCCTGACCACGGTCTTGAACGAATCGTTGAATATCACGAACGTCAAGATGCTCGATTCGCACAAGCCGCATACGACTTGTCCATTAAGACCGGCAAACCAATTCTTGTTGCCACAGAACTTGCAGTGGCAGACCCAGACAACCCCGGAGTGAGCACAGTTCGCGAAACGGGTCGCTTGTGTTACGCAAGCGGCAACCGAGCTGTAGTTGCTCTTGGTCATCTCTATCGATACGCGGTACACACTGGTGTCGCAAAGAAATAGCCGCCCGAGACGCGCCAAGGACCCAGTTCGGTTCTTGCTGATTGTTGGAGTTGTCGGTGCCCTCGTACTCACTGTTGGATACATCGCCACAAACTCTGTTGCAAACGCTGTAGTACCAAAGCCGGAACTAGCAGTCTCTGCAGAACTCCAGACAAAGCTCTTAAATGTTCGACGAACACCAACTGTCTTGTCCACTGTGTCTCGAACAGGACAACTGCGTCGTGCCATGGCATCGTTCAACAGCCAGATTCCCAACGGCTCTTGCGCCGTTGTTGACTGGCTCAATAGTGAAGAGTTATCAGTTGCGGCGTCGCAACTCGTTACACCTGCGTCAACACAAAAGATTGTGACGGCAATTGCTGCTCTCGAGATTTTGTCGCCAACCTTTACATTCGAAACGTCGGTGTACGCCACGGGCGATGTTGCAAGTGGGAATGTTCAAGATTTGTACTTTGTTGGCGGTGGAGATCCAGTCCTTGTCCGCAAGGAATACCTCGCCAGTGAGAAGTACTCCACCATCAATGAAACATCGCTGGAATCTTTGGCCGACTCTGTTGTGTCCGCAGGTATCAGAGCCGTGTCGGGATCAATTGTCGGAGTCGACGCACGTTATGACGCAGTTCGTTTCTTAGATGTATGGCCTGCAGAATTTCGCGTTGTTGAATCCGGCCCGTTGGGTGCACTAGTCGTGAATGATGGCGCAATCGTTGGTGCACAGATGAAACCAGACAATCCAGCGATCGCAGCATCAACTGAACTGCGGACAGTTTTGGGTGGAAAGGGAGTTCTAGTAGCTCAAGATCCTCGATACGAATTGTCTGTTCCAGCTAATGCAACCAAAGTTGCCTCAATTAAATCTGCGCCTTTGTCGTCAATCGTGCAAGAAATGCTCGTCAACAGTGACAACAACACCGCAGAACTTTTGGTCAAAGAGATTGGCTATGCAAAGAAGAAGTTGGGGAGTACGGCAGCGGGTATCGCAGCCATTCAAGAGCACGCTGCCTCATGGAAGTTGCCAACACCATTCACAGTCGTTGATGGGTCGGGATTGTCGTCCATGAACAAGATGTCTTGTGCAAACTTTTTGGCGTTACTAAATCGCGGAGAATCAACTCTGCCCTCACTACTTCCCATTGCTGGGAAGAGCGGGACATTGCGTTCAGTCTTCACCGACTCAGCAGTTGGCGGTCGTCTTGTTGGGAAAACTGGCACTTTGTCCGGAGTGAAAGCATTAGCTGGCTACTTGCCACTTGAAGGAAACTCTCCCGTGAAGTTCGCGTTGATTATGAATTCAGCAGGCATTGATAACCAAGGCTCATATCGTCCCATCTGGTTGTCTTTCGGGTCGGCTCTCAATCGCGCTCGTGCCACACCCACACCTGAACAATTAATGCCGTGACTCTTGCTCCCGCATTTCCACTCGGAACCACGTTCTTGCCTGGTGATGCAGTCGTACTTCGCGTCTTTGAGTCTCGTTATCTAGACCTGGTGCACATGACCCTCGAAAGTGATCGAACATTTGTGACTGCCCTCATCTCTGCCGGCTCGGAAGTTGGTGGGGGAGATAAGCGTTTCGATAGTGGTGTGCTTGTTGAGATTGACCACATTGAAGAAGCTGAAGTGGGCCTCATGTTGTACGGACACGCGACTGCACCGGTCAACATCAGATTCTGGAACGATGAACGTTCATATCCGCAAGCGAAATATGACATTCAAATCTCAACAGTTGAGACCGCGGCCCTTGCTGAGTGTGCGACGGCTCTCTCATCGTTTGCCGCCGAACTCGAAAAATTCTTCTGTTTTCTGGAAGAGATGCACTTACCGACTCCGACACCTCCAGGGTTCGTGAAATCGCTTCTGCCTGCGGGCCTTGCGTCAATGACTACCGAAACTCACACCGACCTGTTTTGGACATTGGCTCGTCTGCTTCCATGCACCGCAATGGCGCGTTTCGAGCTTCTGATCGACCAACCCTTGACGAAGCGAATTCAACGAGCCATGGCCGAGATTCAGCACATGAGGGAAATCGTCACCTTTAGGTACAGCAATTAGGCCTGTGGATAACCAGACGGTTTGACCCTAGAATTCTGAGCCCATGGCTGATTCCACTTCCCGCTTTCGTCGTCGCGTTGCACCGACAGACCAAGTCACAGACCTTGTGGACTCCGTCAAGCAATACGCGCGCCAAGAGACTCTTGAACCGCTTCGAGGCGCCGCACGTTGGGTGGCCGTCGGCTCAGTTGCTGCCCTTAGTTTGGGACTCTCCATGGTGTTTCTCGCGTTGGCTGTTTTGCGACTCAGTCAAGATCTCGGTGGCGACACCCTCGATGGTTCGTGGTCGTCTGTTCACTATCTCATCACTCTGATTGTTGTCAGTGCACTCGTCGCACTTTCGTTCAGCCGAATCTCACAACGTTCGCTTGCAAAGGAGTCCTAACCATGTCGGACACACCACATATTTCTCGCGAAGACCTCGAGACAAAGTTTCGAACCTTGCAAGCAGACATTCAGGGCCGCGCTGCAGACAAGAAGCAGTCGTTAATCGCAGCTGGTTCTGCCGTTGCAACAGTTGTTGTCTTGCTTGCATATTTTTTCGGACGTCGCAGTGGCCGCCGCAAAGGTGGCCGAGTTGAATTCCGCCGCTTCTAACTGCTCGTGACTTTTTTGTTCTCGTTTCTGTTTCGTCAACTTATGAAGTTGGATAAAGCTCGCCATCCGTGGATTCGTCGTCTCGCGTTGATTACTGCAGTTGTTGGTTGGCTGTCTCGCCGCTTCGGCACCAAGACACAATCTGTACGAATTCGAAAAGGGGAGACGCTTCTCATGTCAGTTGTGACAGATAAGGATCGCGCAGTATGAGCACCGTGTTCAAAGACGGAGAGAAAGCTCTCTTCATTGATTCAAAGAAGCGTCGGTACTTGGTGACGTTGAATCCAGAGGGCGAGTTCCACAGCCATGCCGGATTCGTGCCGCACACGATGGTGATTGGTGCAGAGCCGGGACAAGTTGTTGAATCCACCAAGGGCGCCCGCTACACAGTGCTTCGTCCCACACTTGAAGATTTTGTGGTGGAAATGCCCCGCGGCGCTCAGGTGATTTATCCCAAGGACCTCGCCACAATGTGCATGTTGGGAGACATTCACCCAGGAGTTCGAGTCTTTGAAACCGGAATTGGCTCTGGCGCATTATCAATGACCATGCTTCGTTGGGGTGCGCACATCACCGGATTTGAACTGCGAGAAGATTTCCTGAATCGCGCAAAGACGAATGTTCGCTCTTTCTTGGGTGAAGAGGCACTCAGTCGTTACAACGTCAGTCTGGGTGACAGCTACGAAGACGTACCTGAAGGACGATTCGACAGAGTGATGCTGGACTTGCCCGAACCATGGAGAGTCACTGCGACCGCAGAAAAGATTTTGGTACCGGGCGGATTGTTAGTCGCGTACACACCGTCAATCACTCAAGCCGTGCAGGTGCGTGAATCGCTAGGAAAAGAGTGGGCAGACCAACGAACACTCGAAGTTCTTCATAGAACGTGGCACATTGAAGGTATGGCAGTACGACCTGACCATCGCATGGTTGCGCACACCGCGTTCTTGACGGTGGCGCGATTTATCGGCGAGAGAAACTAATTCTCAGGGTTCGATAAAGATGCATTCGCCGGGGCATTCCTCGGCGGATTCAACAACTGCATCAATGCGGCTGTCTGGGAAATTGGCAAGACCTTCTGCACCCTGAGCGTTGCCCTTTGCAGTTGCGAAAACCTTGTCGCCCTCTTTCACATATGCGAGGCCGTCATCGAGGAGCGTGAACACGTCTGGCGCGATTTCTTCGCAAAGTCCGTCGCCTGTGCACAAATCCTGGTCGATCCATACCTTCATGTGGGGAGTCCCTTCATCACAACACTCTGAGAGCGTCTATGCCCGTACGCCGAATGACGCACTAGGAAAATAATACACAGAGCGACCCCTTCCACACCTCAACAACGCCACACCCATCGGTGGTGCCATTGGGCACCGATGGCAATAGGGTTCAATCGTGGCCGACATTGAACGCGACGCCCTTCTTGCTGAAATTGAGCAGCTTCGCTCACGGCTGTCTGAACTACCCACTCGTACCCGCGAGCTTGAGGAAAAATTACTCGCCACAAAAGGCCAACTGTCTCAGGCAGAGATGCAACGTGACCGTCTCACCGGAGCCGTACGAGATTTACGAGACCAAGTGGAGGCTCTTCGACAAGAAGTGTCCGTCCTGTCTCAACCACCATCGAATTACGGCGTTCTTCTCGACAGCAATACTGATGGCACATACGACATCATGTCGAACGGAAGAAAATTGCGTGTTCGTCTGTCTCCAGACGTCAATCCAGATGAAGTGCAGCGCGGTTGCGAGGTTCTTCTGAATGACAACCAGAACATCATCCTCGTTCGACGTTCGGATGTGGTGGGTGAAGTCGTCACAATCGTTGAAGTTCTTGCAGACGGAATTCGCGCAATTGTCTCTACTCGAGGCGATGAAAACAAGGTCGTTGAATTAGGGGATGCGCTTCGCGGCAGCTTGATTCGAAGCGGTGACACCTATCGACTCGATCTGCGTTCGAACATTTTGTTGGAGCGACTTCCACAACCAGAAGTCGAAGATCTTCTTCTTGAGGAAGTGCCCGATGTTCGTTATAGCGACATTGGTGGCTTGGACTCTCAGATCGAACAAATCGCAGATGCAGTTGAGCTTCCGTATCTTCACCACGATCTGTTTTCTGAGTTTCGCTTACCCGCACCAAAAGGAATCCTGTTGTACGGCCCACCAGGATGCGGAAAGACTCTCATCGCCAAAGCAGTTGCTAACAGTTTGGCTCAGAAAGTTGCCGAGAAGACTGGCGCGGACAAGGGGCGTTCCTACTTCATCAACATCAAAGGACCAGAGCTTCTCAATAAGTACGTTGGCGAAACCGAACGCCAAATTCGACTCGTCTTCCAGAGAGCGCGCGAGAAAAGCGAAGAAGGGTGGCCCGTTATCGTCTTCTTCGACGAAATGGATTCAATGTTTCGCGCACGTGGCACCGGAGTGTCCTCCGATATGGAATCGACAATCGTGCCGCAGTTGCTTGCAGAACTAGACGGAGTCGAGGGATTGTCAAATGTCATTGTCATCGGTGCAACAAACCGTGAAGATCTCATCGATCCTGCAATTCTGAGGCCAGGTCGACTTGACGTGAAAATCAAGATTGACCGCCCCAATCGAGATTCTGCACGACAGATCATGTCCATGTACATCGATGGAGAGATTCCAATTGACGAATCGGAGATTGCCGCAGCAGGCGGTTCAGCAAATGATTGCGTGTCACTGATGGTGGAGAGCGCAGTGGAATCCATGTATGCGCAAACCAAAGACAACGAGTTCTTGGAAGTTACTTATCAAAACGGAGACAAAGAAGTTCTGTTCTATAAGGATTTTGCATCTGGCGCAATGATTGAAAACATTGTGCGGCGAGCCAAGAAGACAGCTATCAAGAGAATTCTCGCTAATGGGCCGCGTGGTCTCGCAACGCAAGACTTAATTGATGCCATTCGTCTTGAGTTCCACGAGAATGACGATTTACCGAACACCACCAATCCAGATGATTGGGCCCGCATCTCGGGTCGCAAAGGTGAGCGAATTGTCTTCATTAGAACGCTGAGTCAAACAGATGAGAACAGCACCGAACCTGTTGGTTCGAAGGCGATTGAACGAACAGTCTCTGGTCAGTATCTGTAATCATGCCGTCGCCAATTATTTGCGGGATTGAAACTGAATATGGAATTTTCGTTAGAGGTGCAGATCTGACACCCATGATGGCATCATCACTCATTGTTAATGCGTACTCCGACGAGGGACTTGCATTGCGTGTGTGGAATTTCGCAAGCGAACAACCTGACAATGATGCGCTTGAGGGATGGCGGCCGGAAGCCGATTACCCCGAAGTGGAAGTACTGATGGCCAACACGGTGCTGACAAATGGCGCTCGCTTTTATGTGGACCATGCCCATCCCGAAGTATCGACACCGGAGTGCCGCTCTGTTTCGGATGTTGTTCTGTACGACCGCGCAGCGGAAGAGATTGTTCGTAAAGCAATGGACCGAGCAAATCAGCGGCTACCTGACGACGTTGAGATCGTTCTTCACAAGAACAACTCAGATGGCAAGGGCAATAGTTATGGATGCCATGAGAACTACTTGGTGCCGCGCAGTGTTCCCTTCGGGAAGATCTCTCGATTTCTCACCACTCATTTTGTGACTCGACAGGTGTTTACGGGCGCAGGAAAGGTTGGCACAGAATGTCTTCGAGAAGGGGAGAGAAGCGTTCCTTTTCAATTGTCTCAACGGGCCGACTTCTTTGAGGAAGAGATCGGTTTAGAGACAACAGTTCGTCGACCCATTATCAACACGCGAGACGAACCGCACTGCGATCCAGAACGCTGGCGACGGCTTCATGTCATAGCGGGTGATGCCAACATGTCCGAGACAGCAACATTCCTCAAGGTGGGCACCACAGCTCTGATTTTGGGGATGATTGAAGACGGAGTCTTTCCACCTGAACTAGTTATTGCTGACCCCGTTCGTGAGATTCGTATGGTGAGCCACGACCCATCATTGAAACATCAAGTTGTCTTTGAAGATGGTTGTTTCCTCACCGCTCTCGAGATTCAGCAACAGCTTCATCATGCGTGTTCACAATGGTTTGCATCGCTAGAGACAGATCCGACGCACGGAGATGGCGATGAAATCATTCGCCTCTGGGGCAAAGTCCTCGTCGATCTTGAAACCGACCCCATGCAAACAGCCGACATTGTTGATTGGGTCGCCAAGAAACGAATTATTGACGCAATGCAGGAAAGACATGGACTCACGTCCGACCATGCTCGACTGCGGGCTATTGACCTTCAGTATCACGACCTCAATGCTTCTCGCTGTCTTGCACTACGCGTCGGCCTTCGTACGCGCATTCGTCCCGACAGTGCCACAGCAGCGATGTCGGCCCCTCCGCACGACACGCGTGCCTATTTCAGGGGTATGTGCCTCCAGAAGTGGGGAAAACAAGTTTCATCTGCGAACTGGGACAGCATTGTTTTTGATACGGGCGGTCCCTTGCTGCAGCGGGTGCCAATGATGGACCCATTCAAGGGGACAAAGGACCTCGTTGAGGTGGTGTTTTCGAACGCCACGACGGTGAATGATTTTCTAGACATCTTGGGCTCCGACGCCGTGGAAAACGTTCAAGAAGACCCTGGCTGGTAGCACAAGCACCGTGATGCGTCTGTACCGTATGAGTCATGCAGGAACGGATTCGCCAGCAGAAATCGAATTCAACGGAGAGTTCGGCTCCCGTCGAAAATGACGTTGCGACTTCAAAAGATTCCACCGAGAAACTGAAGGCCGATATTGATGACCTTCTTGATGAAATTGATGAAGTGCTCGAATCAAATGCGGAGGAGTTCGTGAAGAACTATGTGCAAAAGGGAGGGCAGTAAATGTCTCTTCCTTTGTTTCCCATCAACAATGATCCTGGTTCGAGTTTCCTTGAGTTAACCCGTCGTGTCGGCCTTGCCCCCGATCTATCAACGTGGAGCGAACAGCTTGGAGTTCCCCATGCAACAACATGTGTTGCGTTGCGATACTCAGAAGGGGTTCTCATTGCAGGCGATCGCCGTGCTACATCGGGCAACTGGATTAGCCATCGAGGTATGGAGAAGGTTGTCCAAACAGATCGTTTCAGTGCCGTTGCAATCGCCGGAGCCGCTGGCCCCGCAATGGAAATGATCAAGTTGTTTTCACTTCAACTTGAGCACTACGAAAAAATGGAAGGGCGTTCACTCACCCTTGAAGGCAAGGCCAACCAATTGTCTGCCATGGTGAGAGGAAATCTCCCTGCTGCAATGCAGGGAATGATGGTGGTTCCACTGTTCGCTGGATTCGACCCAGATACCAACGAAGGACGCCTGTGGGACTACGACGCAACTGGCGGTCGCTATGAAGAGCATGAATACGTCGCCATCGGTAGTGGAAGTCTTCTTGCAGGAACTGTTGTGAAGGTTGGATGGAAGAGTGACCTCACTCGAGACAATGCGATTGGTCTCGCTTGTCGAGCACTGTGGGAAGCAGCAGACTCCGATTCGGCAACCGGCGGGCCTGATGCACTGCGAGGCGTGTATCCAATCGTCGCCACCATCAATCAGAACGGTTGGTCTCAGGTTTCAGACGAAACATTGGCCTCGACGTTCACTGCCATTGCAGAGGAGGTGCGTTCACGATGAGCATGCCTTTTTATGTTCCACCAGAACAAATGATGAAAGAAAAGGCGGACTTTGCACGCAAAGGAATCGCCCGAGGACGCGCCCTCATTGCGTTGCAGTATGTCGATGGAATTGTGTTGGTGGCGGAGAACCCATCGAACAACCTTCGCAAGATTTCAGAAATCTACGACCGCATTGCATTCGCAGGGGTAGGAAAGTACAACGAATTCGACCAGTTGCGTATTTCTGGCGTTCGTCATGCCGACTTAGTGGGCTATCAGTTCTCCCGTCGTGATGTCGAAGGACGCAGTCTCGCTAATCAATATGCGCAGATCATGGGTCAGGCGTTCACACACGAATCGAAACCACTTGAGGTTGAGATTCTGATTGCTGAAGTTGGTGCTGACTCTTCCAAAGATCGTCTCTTTCACATCACATACGACGGAACCGTTGTCGACGAGTCTCGTTCGTGCATTTTGGGTGGCGACACCGAAACAATTTCTTCACGACTTCAGCCAACGATTGATCCGCAAGCATCTTTGTCCGCAGCAGTTCGAATCGCTACCTCAGCATTGGCCGGTCCAGAGCGAACATTGACTGCCGCAGACTTAGAAGTTGCGACGCTGTCTCGTGGAGATCACCGTCGTTGTTTCGCGCGAGTGGACGACGTTGTCGTTGCACAATATTTGCAGGAACAATAAGTGCGTCGCCGTATCTTCGGACTAGAAACCGAATACGGCATCACATGCACCCTCAGGGGTCAGCGTCGGCTCACTCCGGACGAAGTTGCGCGCTATCTCTTTCGAAGCGTGGTGGCTTGGGGTCGTAGTAGCAATGTGTTTTTGGAGAATGGCGGTCGGCTCTATTTAGACGTTGGTTCACACCCAGAATTTGCAACGCCCGAATGTGATTCCATTCTCGACGTCGTCCTGTACGACAGAGCAGGCGATGCAATTCTCAACGATCTTGTTGTGAACGCAGAGAAGCGGCTTCACGACGAAGGAATTCGCGGGACGATTTATCTTTTCAAGAACAACACCGATTCGGCCGGAAACAGCTATGGATGCCATGAGAACTTCCTCGTCCACCGTTCCTCCGAACCAGATGATTATTTGTCGTCGTTTATTCCATTTCTAGTGTCACGACAGATTTACGCCGGCGCTGGAAAGATTCTGTCAACACCAAAGGGGCCCGTCTATGCGCTCTCTCAACGTGCAGAACATATTTGGGAGGATGTTTCCTCGGCCACAACTCGCTCGCGTCCCATCATCAACACTCGCGATGAACCGCATGCCGATGCAGAAGAGTTTCGACGTCTTCACGTCATTGTTGGAGACACCAATATGTCCGAGTATGCAACATTCCTAAAAGTGGGTACTGCTGCATGTGTGTTGAGAATGCTGGAGGAGCGTCCGGAAATCTTTCGTGATTTGACCCTGGAGAATCCGATTCGCGCCATTCGCGAAATCTCAGGCGACATAACATGTCGTCGACTTGTTCGATTAAAGAACGGCAAGGAGATGTCAGCGCTTGACCTACAGTCGTATTTCCTTAACCTTGCGATTGAGTTTGAATCCTCGCACGGCTTTGATGATCTGGAGACTTCTGCATTACGTGAATGGGTCACCGTGATGGAAGCGTTGGAGACAGATCCAATGGTTCTTGATGATCGCATTGACTGGGTCATCAAGTATCAACTTCTCAATAGATATTGCGAACGGCACAATGTGTCTTTGGATTCCATGCAAGCCCAGGCCGTAGATCTGCAGTACCACGACATTGATACTTCTCGAGGCCTCTTCCACAAGTTGACATCACGAGGATTAGTGCGCCACATGGTGAACGATTCTGAGATTCATCACGCAAAGAGTTGGGCCCCGTCATCCACTCGTGCCCACCTGCGGGGCGAATTCATCCGCAAAGCCAAAGAGAAGAACCGGGATTTCACCGTGGACTGGGTACACCTCAAACTAAATGAACAGGTCCAGCGGACTGTCGTGTGTAAGGACCCATTCTTGAATAGCGACGAGCGTGTGTCGCGTCTGATTGAGAGTCTGTAGACGAGATTCAGGCGGGGACAGGCACTAGGTTGGTTGTCTCATGAGTGACGACATTTCCCAGGATTTTGAGGTGAACGACCAGCAACATTCCGCTGCTCGCATGCTTCGAGACTGGGTCATTGTAATTGCCTTGGCACTTGGTGCAGCAATGCTGGTACGTGTTTACGTGCTACAGCAGTTCTACATCAGTGGCCCGTCAATGGAAATGACACTCCTTGAAAACGACCGCGTTCTTGTCAACAAATTGAGTTATCGATTGCACGACATCCATCGTGGCGACATCGTGGTGTTTGACAGGGTCACCATTAATGGTCAGCAAGTGGAGCACACCGACCTCATCAAGCGTGTCATTGGAGTTGAAGACGACACCGTTGAAATCCAAAGGTGCAAAGTGCTTGTGAATGGCAGCGTGATTGACGAACCGTACATTGACAAAGACGTCTTGGCCCTTCCGACGCCAGAAGATGTTTGCCGTATTCCCGACATGAAGAAGATCACCGTGCCAAAGAAGCAAATCTTCGTCATGGGGGACAACCGTCCACAGTCATTCGATAGTCGTAACTTCGGTTCGGTCCCCGTCAAGCTTGTTGTGGGTCGAGCTTTCGCGGTTGTGTGGCCGTTTGCCAGTATTCGCGGCCTGTAACTGCTTACGGGGGCGTGACTCCGACAACTTTTTCGTATGCCTCCACGAGGCGATCGACGTGGTCGCTGTACACACCATCAAGACCCATTCGAAATGCCGTTTCCAAGATGGGAGGAAATTGCGCGTCCCAACCAAAACACAGCACCTCAAATCGATGAACGAGAGTGACGAGACCGCCCGACCAATCAGAGATGTGAAGATTCAACGCGTCAACGCCATGCTCTGCCAAGCGAGCGGCTCGTTTTTCGATTCCCTCTTTCATCTTTGAGAGCCTTGTGGAGTCCACCACTCGGACCCGTGGATGACGTGCCCTTATGTCAAGGACCTTCTCAATGTCGTAGTGGCACAGCCACAAGTGTTGAAGCGGAAACTGCGCAGATTCGGCGTCTGCTACTAACTGGTCGACGACGTCATAATCCTTCACATCAATGCTGAGTTGGCAACGCGACGACGACATCACAAGAAGTTCTGCGAAATCAGGAATGTGACTCGAGAGATGATGTCTCTGGATTTGTTTGATTGGTTGGCGGCGAACTAGTCCACGGTGGACGCCGTCGTGGTCCAGCACGGCCGTTCCGTCCGCAGTAATCCAAGCGTCAGATTCAAGACCGTTGGCTCCGAGTTTGATACCAAGTTCAAATGCGCTGAGTGTGTTTTCTGGCGCTAGCGCGCGTGCACCACGATGTGCAAAGGCAATGGGGTATTCCAAGAGCGAAGGAAGTCGTTGCTGCACACAGGAAGACTAGGGGCTCAGTTCTATGCTGGAAGAGTGTTCAACTTGACTGGAAGCGAGATCATCTTTCTTCTGCTCGCTGGACTTGTGGTTCTTGGTCCTGAACGTCTTCCTGGCGTCATCAGAACCGTTGGGCGCGTCTATGGCGAAGTCCGCAAGATGGCGCAAGGGATTGAGAATGAAATCAAGGACACCTTTGCCGACCCTGTCTCAGATTTGAAAAAGACAGCTCAGGACATACGAGCCGGCTTTGGTGAAATTGATACTGAACCATCTCCGCCGATGAGACCAGAAAGATCCGCCACTCCGGAGGAACTGGCTGCGCGCGAGGCACAACAGAGCGAAGATCAACAATGAGTACCTCGACACAGCAAAACGCCATGACCATCATGGACCACCTCCGTGAATTGCGTCAGCGAGTGATTCGAGCGCTTCTTGCGGTTGCTGTTGGCACCATTGTGATGCTTGCCATGTATGACCCAGTAAAGAACTGGCTCACTAAGCCGTACCGAAATCTGTGTTCTGCCAAACCAGAATTCAAATGTGATGGATCGCTGTTTGCACTCGGACCGCTTGACGGATTCACCGCACGTTTGCGAGTGTGTGCGTACGGGGGACTCGTTCTGGCCTTGCCTGTTGTTCTGTGGCAAATTTGGCGTTTCGTTGTTCCTGCACTGAACAAGCGCGAGAAGCGTTATGCAGTGCCGTTCATATTGTCCTCAATCGTCCTCTTCGCGCTCGGCTGTGGCATTGCGTATTGGACACTCGACAAGGCTCTTGAATTCTTAATTAATTGGTCGGGAACAGAAATTACCGAGGCCTACCGAATCACCGATTACATCATGTTGGTGGTCATGATGATGCTGGCATTCGGCATTGGATTCCTCAGCCCTGTTCTGTTGGTGTTTCTACAACTCGTCAACGCAGTGACGCCACGCACTCTCATCAAGCAGTGGCGATACTCCATCGTCGGAATCTTTGTTGTGGCAGCAGTCATTACGCCCTCAGGTGATCCGGTCAGTTTGATGGCACTGGCCGTACCTCTCAGCGTTCTGTATTTGCTTGCAGTCCTCATCGGCTGGCTTCTGACTCGTCGCCGCCTCGAAGCATCCATATGAATATGACGAGAGAAACCTTTCTCTCACGACTGTCGTATCAGCCTGATGCTTTTCAAATTCGCGCAATGGACTCCATTGATGCGGACGCCTCAGTTCTTGTTGCCGCTCCGACTGGATCTGGAAAGACACTGATAGCTGAGTACGCAATTTCTCGCGCGAGAGATTTGAAGAAGCGCGCCTTTTACACCACCCCCATCAAGGCACTCTCTAACCAAAAGTTCAGGGACTTGGGTGACTTATACGGAGCCCACAACGTTGGTCTGGTCACCGGCGATAATGCTGTCAATTCTGACGCCCCAATCGTTGTGATGACCACCGAAGTGTTGCGCAACATGATCTACGCATCATCGCATCGACTTGATGACTTAGGCGTGGTTGTTCTCGATGAAGTTCACTATCTCCAGGATGCTTATCGCGGTCCCGTGTGGGAAGAGGTCATCATTCAACTCGACCCCGTCGTACAACTTGTTTGCTTGTCTGCCACGGTGTCGAACGCCGACGAAGTAGGCGAGTGGCTGTCAACCGTTCGTGGTCGAACTGACGTGGTCGTAGAGACCACTAGACCCATTGAGTTGGTTCACCACTTTGCAGTTCATGACAAAAGCTCGGATCGCACAGAGAAGTACAACACCATCATTGGCGGTGAGCCAAACCGACATGTGCAGCGCCTACTCAGCGGAGGTCGCAACAACGGCGGTCGCCAAGGCGGAGGGAAGAAGGCAAGAAGATTTTCGCCTCCAACCAGGCCCGAGATTGTTGAACTTCTCGAAGACAGCGACATGTTGCCGGCAATCGTTTTCATCTTCAGCAGAGCTCAGTGTGAAGATGCCGTCGCGTCGTGCATGCGTGCAGGAATGGTGCTCACCACGGCCGAAGAAGAATCTCGCATCATTGAGATAGTCGAACGTCACTGTGAATCGTTAAGCGACGACGACAAGTCAGCGCTCGAATTCAATCACTTCTTAGACGACATAGGAACAGGTATTTCCTGCCATCACGCAGGAATGATTCCAATGTTCAAAGAGGCCGTCGAAGAGTGCTTTGTAGAAGGCCTGGTGAAAGTTGTCTTTGCCACCGAGACCCTTGCAGTTGGCATCAACATGCCGGCGCGTGCAGTGGTTATTGAAAAGCTCACTAAGTACACAGGCGACCATCACCAACTCCTACGCGCATCTGAATTCACTCAACTCACCGGACGCGCTGGTCGTCGAGGGCTTGACGACATTGGCCATGCCATTTCTGTGTGGAACCCGTTCGTTACGTTCGAACAAGCAGCAGGTTTGGCACTCAGTCGGAGTTTTCGACTGACATCAGCGTTTCGACCAACATTCAATATGGCAGTCAACATGGTGAGAAATCACTCCGAAGACGGTGCTCACCACATTCTGAATTTGTCATTTGCACAGTTTCAAGCGGACCGAGATGTCGTGACGTCTGAAGCGCTCTTGGAAAGGAAACGGCGGGAACTTGCGTTGTTAGAACGTGAGGCACCTCTCGAATACGAATCAACAGACGACACCAATGTTGCATCGCCGGTGGAAGCAGAGATTGCGCTTCGAGCTTTGCGACCTGGCGATGTAGTGCTCTTTGATGCATCAAACATTCGTGGTCGTGGTCTCGTGCTCTCCACTGCCGCACGACGCGCAGGTATTCGCTTAACCGTATTGACTCCCACACGCAAGATCCTTGATGTCATGGCCAAAGACCTGCGTTCTCTTCCAGCAAAGAGCACACATGTGGATCTCCCGATTCCTTTTGAACCAACTCGTTCTGAATTCATTAAAGAAGCCGTCTCGCGATTGACAAGAGCGAAGGTGACGGAAACCGATACAAGACCGATTCACAAAGAACCCGACGAGCGAATATCAGATTCACCAGTCAGCGCGAAGAGCATAAAGCGATTGCGAAGAGAAATTGAACAGATGGAAGACCGCTCGCGTCACAGAGCAGGATCGGTGAGCGCTCGCTTCATGGATGTGGTTCACCTGTTGGAAGATCTCGATTACATCGATGATTGGTCTCTCACGTCCAAAGGTGACACGCTGGCCGGAATCTTCCACGAAAGCGACCTCTTGATTGTCGAAGTGATGGAAAAGGGAATTCTCAACAATCTGTCCGTGAATGATTTGGTCGCTGTTCTCTCGACACTTGTTTATGAGCCTCGTGGTGGTGACACGGGAGGGCCTACACGTTGGCCATCAGACATCGTGCGACAACGATTCAAGCGAATTGAAAAAGTAAGCCAACGACTGCAAGATGCCCAGCGCGAGCGAGGCCTTCACGTGCATCGAGCACCACACGGGGGACTATCGCACGAATGCTCTGCGTGGGCGTCCGGCAAACCACTCTCTCGCATTCTTGATCCTGAGTTAACTCCAGGCGACTTTGTACGGTCGATTCGTCAACTCATTGACTTATTGCGTCAAATTGTCACAACCACCCACGACGAACAATTGCGAGAAACCGCATCACGTGCAATTGAAGCGATCGATCGTGGTGTGGTGGCAGCCGCACAAGGAGCACCAGCGTCATGACCATACGCAAGGGCGAGGAATGGGGGAGACGAGATGTAGCACCCTCAAGTTTCTTCATTGCCGAAGATGATTCCGATGGAGCTTCTCAGCCGCCACACACGCCCTTCGCCTTATGTCGTGGAGACATGTTCACCGCGATTGGTCAGCCTACGCTTCCGGTTCACCACGCCGAGTGCACAATTGTTGCCATCGATGCAATGGTGTGCTCCATCAGCTTTGTTTCCGGTGACGTGGAGACGGTTCGCGCGTTCTCCAGTGTCACCATTGGTTCATGGTGGAAGGGTCGCCATCTCATTGCATCAAACAGCGGATTTCTAAATGGAATGAATATTGCCCCTCGGTCTCACCCGAATGATGGCGAATTCGAGGTCGTGAACATTGATGCTGCCATGCCACTTAAGCAGCGCTTTATTGCTCGCCGAAAGGCCAAGACCGGCACTCATGTTCCCCATCCGCAGCTAACAATCAAGCGATCAACCGCAGTGGAGTTCACTCGCGAAAGACCTCAAGAACGCTTGGCTATTGACGGAGTGGCCGTTTCCCAATGGGAGAAGATTTCGATTTCGATTGAGCCCGATTATTGGGAAATCATTCTGTGATAATTCATGTCGAGACTTCACCAGTGAGAGATAAGTAGGTTGCCCATGTCGCGCGATGTTGATGAATTGAAGAAACTTGCATGCGACCGAATCGATACTGTTGCACAAACCTTGATTGAGGTCAGCCACGAGATTCATGCTCGACCAGAACAAAACTTCAATGAAGTATTTGCAGCAGAACTCTTGGTAAAGAAAGCCAATCAGCTTGGTCTGGAAACCGAATCGCACATGTACGGATGCGACACCGGATTCTCAGGAGAAGTTGGGTCGGGCCCCACAGTGTGCATCATGAGCGAGTACGACGCTCTTCCAGATATTGGTCACGGATGCGGTCACAACATCATCGCGGCAGCGGGTCTGGGTGCAGCCATTGGTCTTGCCACTGTGTCCCCACAAGCGGGCGGACGAGTTCGTTATCTGGGAACCCCAGCAGAAGAGGGTGGTGGCGGAAAACTGGTGATGGCTCGTCATGGTGCGCTAGATGGCGTTGACATTGCCATGATGGTTCACTCTGCGGATGCCGACCTCACATCCATTGATGCAATTGCGCTCCAACAACTAACTGTTGAATATTTCGGAGAAGCAGCACATGCCGCTGCGGCACCCGAGAAGGGAAAGAATGCACTCGACGCTGCAGTTCTTGGCTACATGGCCGTTGCCGCTCTCCGACAACACATCCTGCCAACAGAACGTGTGCATGGCATCTTCACAAAGTCCGGCGAGAAGCCCAACATTGTTCCGCGTGAGGCCGCTATGGAGTGGTACGTGCGCTCGGACACCGTCACAACACTGTCCGCACTCAAGCCACGAGTTCTTGCTGCACTCGCATCAGGAGCAAGCGCATGTGGTTGCGGTTTTTCGCATGAGTGGGTGGACACGCCGTACGCAGACATGGTCACCAACAACAACTTGTCCGCAATGTACGTATCAAATGCTTCGACACTCGGACGCCAGGTTGTCATACCCGGTGCTAACGGACGACGTGTTGTTGGAAGCACAGACATGGGAAATGTCAGCCATCTGGTTCCATCAATTCATCCAATGATTGCGTCAGCCCCCACTGGAACCGCTATTCATACACTTGATTTTGCAAAGGCGTCAATCACGCCACAAGCCGACAAGGCTGTGATCGACGGAGCCAAAGCCATGGCCATGACCGCCATTGATTTCTGGACATCAAGCGAATTGCAGAGCGCCATCCGACAGGAATTCGTGGAAGCCAATGCCGACAAGGATGTCCTGTAGTCGGTATCCACTAGGGGCCAATGCGGGACTCCTAGGCTGAACACTTGTGACGGTTTACGTTCCCGAGGAATTCACACAGGCAGAGTCGGACATTCTCCGGCGTTATTTCACCAACCTCGATCAACCAGTTTTTGCGTTGGTCAATTTGCCCGAGGTGGTGAAGGGTGCGTTGTTCGCTCGCTATAGCCGTAGTCCTCGCAGTTTGCGTCGATTGTTCCTTGATGAATTCGTCAACGATTTAGAAATCTCGGGTGATGTCGCAGTTGATGCGACCGTGGGCGTTGATCGCGCCGAGTCTCTCTACGAGAAAGTGTTCGTGGAGTACGGAGACGATTCAGTTGCTCAATTAGGTGGCGTGCATCTTGCATGTGAGCAAGCATCAAACATTCTCACCAAGATTCTTGAGTGGGGCCGCTTGATGAGCTATCTCGAGCAGAGCACTCGTTACATTGCCTATGACGAGCGCCTTGGTGGCCGTTACCGCTATTACCGCGACCCAGATCTTCTCGCGGGCAAGTTTGGCACTCGTTATGTGGGTGACATGGACCGCATGTTTGACTCCTACAGCTCGCTTGCCGAAGCCGTCACACAACATGTCCGTGCCACTGTTCCGAAAGCAGCAGGAGACAGCGACTTCGTCTACCGCCAGGCCACTCGCGCCAAGGCTCTCGACGCGGTGCGCGGAATGCTTCCCGCATCGTCGTTGTCCAATGTGGGCATCTACGGAAGTGGACAAGCTTTTGAAGCATTGCTGTTGCGTATGCGTGCTCATCCACTTCCCGAGGCACGCGTGTATGCAGACATGATGTTGACAGAGTTGCGCAAAGTTATTCCTTCGTTTCTTCGTCGTGTCGATGTTGCAGAGCGCGGGGGACAGTGGTCGAAGTACCTCTCCACTAATGCCTCAAACATGTCATCGCTCGTCGACGATTTGTTTGGTGACACCATCGCATCAGACGTCGAGGAAGTGACACTGGTGGATTTCGATCCAGACGGTGAAAACAAGATTGTTGCCGCTGCGTGTTATGCGTATTCACATCTTTCTGAATCGCAAATCATGGCTCGCGTCGACAAGATGTCGACAGAAGAAAAGACAGACATTCTTCGTCGCTATGTCGGCGATCGCGAAAATCGCCGCCACCGTCCCGGTCGTGCATTTGAACGCACCGACTATAGGTTTGACGTGTTGTCTGACTATGGCGCATTCCGCGATATGCAACGCCACAGACTTCTGACGATTGAGTGGCAACCCTTGACTCCCTATCACGGATATGCACGACCCGATTTGGTGGATGCAGCAGGCGTTGCAGAAGAGTTCGACGAAACAATGGAGCGCTCAGCATCTTTGTATGACGCTTTGGTGAGTGACCACCCAAGCCAAGCATCGTATGCAGTGTCAATGGCCTATCGGATTCGCTATTCAATGCAGTTCAACGCCCGCGAGGCAATGCATATGTTGGAGCTTCGCTCTAGCCCACAAGGTCACCCCTCGTACCGCCGTGTCGCACTTGAAATGCACCGATTGATTGCTGAGAAGGCAGGTCACTACGCCATCGCTGCAGCGATGTCTCACATGACAACCGAGGCACCCGAACTCGAACGACTTGAAGCCGAGCGTCGCGCCGAAGCACGCCGTGGAGGCCCTTCAAACTGACGAAATGAAGTGACGGTCGTCACTTTTTGGCGGTAAAAGGCGCAGGATTCACCCATTGGGTCAAGTTTGTGTCTATTATCCCGCCCCGAGCCCTGAGGCAAATGAAGGAATCCAACGTGGCAAAAGACGACATAGAACCAGACGACATCGACGAAGAAATTGACCTAGACGGCGAAGACGATCTGGACATTCTTGAAGACGATCTCGGCGATGATCTTGTTGACGACGACCTCGGTGATGACGAAGACGACGATGACGACTCCATGGGTGCCACCATCGTTCGTAAAGCCGGCAGCGACGATGACGACGATGACGACGACATGGTTGCCCCCGACGATGTTGAGGAAGACCTTGCTGAAATTCTGAAAGATCGTTTGGCCTCCGAGGATCTTCCGGCCGAAGAGGACGAGGTTGTTGAAACCGACGACCGCTCTAGTGGAGAAGACACTCTGCTGCCCAAGCGTGCAGATGAAACCTTGTGCAGCTCGTGCTTTATGTTGGTACGCAAGAACGCGCCAGTGTGCCCAATGGGAGATGACGAGTGTCCTGTTGTGGTGAAGAAGAAAAAGAAGAAGTGAGTAATCCGCTTTTTCGAATTCACCAGCGCGTGTGGAGCACTATCGGTTCCACTGTGGATTCTCTTCGGCGTCAAGCACCAGGTGCTCGAATGATTGGAGAGTTTGCGGTGAAACATGCGGCCAACGAAGCGCAACGTCGCTTACGACCACAAGACACAAACACTGACACATCACAAGCGTCGGACACATCTGGTGAATCAAGCACCGATTGACATCTTCGTTCGAGCATCACTGCCAGATGATGCGTCGACAATCAGTCATCATCATCGTCAGTCCGAAGATGAATCCACTCAGTACCGAGGCACAATGCCACCGTTAGCGCAGGGGAGTAGATCTCTCACATTTGTCGCAGGAGTCGGCAGCACAGTCTTTGGAAGCTTGACCCTCACAGAGATAACACCGCGTCGTTGGAACATCTCGCATGTCTTCGTTGAACAAGAGGCCCGCGAAATCGGTATCGGAGATTCTCTCGTTCTTCACGCTCTCGGTGTGTTGCGACACGAAGACGCTGAATGGTGCTCAGGGCAAGCGCAACCGGGCGATCGGGCATTGAAGAATTTGTTCGAGCGCCACGGATTAGTGGGCCAAACAATTTTGGTGGGGCGAAGTCTTAACGACCCTTCCACTGAGGCGGACGCTTCTCAATAAAGGCCATCAAACCTTCTTTGGTGTCCTCGGATTGAAGAATAGGTGCGAACTCTTCATTCGTCATCTTCTTCAAATTGTCATCGCTTTCATATGCAGAAGCCAACACCACTCGTCGACTAGCCGCCACTGCCATCGGAGCAGATGTTGCAATCTTTTCTCCCAGTGCAATTGCAGTACTCAACGCTTCGCCATCAGCAACAACGTGATTTACAAGGCCCAACTGATACGCGCGCTCTGCAGTCAGTGGGTCACCAGTGAGAATGACCTCCATTGCGACGGACTTACCAATGGCGCGAGGAAGTCGAAACAATCCACCCGCACCGGCAATCAGATTGCGTTTTACTTCAGCAAGGCCAAACGATGAGCGATGCGTTGCAATCACCATGTCTGCGGCAAGAACAATCTCGCATCCGCCTGCAGTTGCCAAACCATCGACTGCTGCAATGATTGGTTTGTTGCGCTCGCGATAAACAAAACCTGCAAAACCGCCGCGCTTTGTTCCCAATGTTTGGCCACCCGCATTCAATGCTTTTAAGTCTGCGCCAGCACAAAAGACGGGGGACTTGTGACCTTCGGTGTTTGCAGTGAGGACACCAACCCACACGCCGTCTTCAGATTCGAGGCGATCGATTGCCGCCTCCATTGCCTGCGCGACATCATCATTGATGGCATTACGCGCATCTGGACGATTGAGGGTGATGACGGCCACATGGCCTTGGACTTCATACGTAACCATGTCTGACATGATTCCCACCGTAGCGGGCGAGCCTGTCGGCCCGTGAAGAGCTATTCGGCTGCGGACGTCTCTGGGGTTGCCTCTGGAGCTTCAGCGGCCACTGGAGCCTCTACAGGCGCCTCTGGTGCTGACGCAGGCTTTACTTCGGCTGCAGGAGCGGACGTGCGAGGAGGCTTTGCCTCGGCTGACTTGTTGACGTCTGCTGCGCGCTTCTTTCCGGACTTGTCCGGACGTGGCTGCTGCAATGGACGTGGCGCACGAGCCTTTGGGTCAACCGCAACACCAAACAGTGCAGCAAGTTGTGGCATCAATGGCCCAAGGCGAACGATGGTCTTCATGAGTTCATCGGACACCACTGGCGGGACCGCGGGTGGCAACACCTTTGAGTGAACTGGTGAGAACGCAGCAGCTTCCAACAATGTGATCCAACGCTCTGCCGGCGCATCAACTGTCATGCCTGCAACCGTTGCATCCACCAACTGAACGGCAAGTCCAGCAGGGAAGGGAACACCAGCCTTGGGTGGCTGCGAGGACAAGCGCAATGCACGAACCACGCGACCAACTTTTGTGGCGGCCTCAATGTCTTCCAACCAATGACGAATTTCAGTCTCTTGGCGAACAACGAGTGCCTGCTTCATCTTTGCGACGAGCGCACGTGTGGGCTCATCAATTGCAACCAACTGATCCGCTGTAACAACAATTGAACGCAGGTCGCGAAGGTCGATGTCTTCAATGATGGACTCAGCAGAGGTGGCGCGGTCTTTCCATTCTGCGATTCGCAAACGTGGCAACAGATTCTCTGCAATTTGCAGAAGACCTTCTGCAGGAACTTTTTCGCGTCCTTCTGCGACTGCCTTCTTGTTCTGCTCCTCGATAGCGAGACGAACTGCAGGTACACCACCATTCAATACTTTTTCTGCAATGGCACGTTGCGCTTCTGGCAACTCTGCGAGAACTGCATCCACGTTGACGCGCTTTGGCTTGATGCGCTTTGGCTTTGGACGCTGTGGCAATTCAGGTGGTGTTTCAAAGAACGGACGGCGTGGACGCTCTGAGCGACCTTCGCCACCTTCACGACGCTTGTCACCCGAACGACGTTCACCTCGAGGTGCGCCATCGCCATCGCGACGTGGACCACGTCGCTTGTCACCGTCGCGTCCACCCTTCTTACGAAGCTGCTGCGTGACTGGCTCGAACGGCTTTTCTGATGGAAGCATCTGCAACAAACCAGTGCGCTCAGCCTTTTGCTTAGGCGCAGCAATGGTGAGAACACGAGTGCCATCAAGATCTGTCTCTACTTCGGCACGAAGGACATCTTTCACTGCCACGCCAGTTGGTACGAGGGAGCCATCAACGACACCCTTTGGCTGTTGGGCTCCGGCTGCTCGCCAGGTCCAAGTGCCATCTTCGCGTTTGCTGGTGAGTTCGATCTCGATACGGCGTGACATAGGGGCTCTACGGTATCTCCGAAAATGCCCTGACCATCAGTGCCATCGGTGGCTATCAGTAGCCTTGCGACATGCCTATCTACGCACTCGGCGATCAAATCCCATCAATTGATTCAGCTGCATACGTTCACCCAGACGCCATCATCATCGGTTCAGTCACCATTGGCGCTGGCAGCAGTATCTGGCCAGGGGCAGTGTTGCGTGGAGACGACGGCGCCATTGTGATTGGCGAACGAACAAGCATTCAGGACGGCACCGTTGTGCACACAACACCCATCAACCACACAACAGTGGGGAACGATTGCGTGGTCGGCCACATCGTGCATCTAGAGGGATGCATCATCGAGGACTTCGCACAAGTGTCGTCAGGTTCTGTGGTTCTGCACCGCGCAGTCGTCAGCACCGGTGCCATCGTTGCGGCGAACGCCGTGGTTCTGAATGACACGGTGGTTCCACCAGGGGCGCTTGCTGTTGGTGCGCCAGCGGTCATCAAGGAAGGTCGGGCGCGTCGAGCAGACATTGAACTGGCTGTCACCGCATACCTTCACAAGGGAAATCGATTCCGTGAGCAACTCCGACGAATTGACTAACAACTCTCAATGGCGACTTGTTGACATCGCCGTTTCATATCCAGAAGTAGAGATTGTCTCTGATGTTCTGTGGGGACTCGGAGTTGTTGCCATTGAAGAATTGGCGAATGGCGAAAACGTCACTCTTCGCACAAGCATGGGGGAGAACCCTAAAGACGTCATCATTGCGTCACTTCGACACCTCTTTCCGCACCTCGTGATTTCAACTGTTGAGATAGACCGCGCAGTGGCAGACACCTGGCGTGAATTTGCCGAACCCACACACGTTGTTGACGATGTCTATTTGGTGCCGGCATGGAAAGATGCACCGTCAGATAGTCGAGCAATCTTCATTGAACCACTTGACACATTTGGTCTTGGAAATCATCCAACCACAGTGCTTGCGCTTCGCCTGGCACTTCGTTGCATTTCACCGCACTCCACAATTTTTGATCTTGGAAGCGGCTCTGGAGTTTTGTCGGTTGGTGCGGCCTCACTGTTGTCTTGCACATGTGTTGCATACGACATTGCCGACTCGGCGAAAGATGCATTGTCCATGAATGCTGCAAGAAACAACGTCACAACATGTGAATGGATTCCGGGTTTTCCAACACGCACTGTTGATGCTGTTTTGGCAAACATTTTGGCGCCAGTTCTAATTGCAGAATCAACACAGGTGGTGAATGCGATACAAACAGGGGGAGTCATCATCCTGAGTGGAATGCGCACTGAACAAGTTGCAGATGTGTTGCAGCACTACTCGCAGTGCACGGAGATCGATCGCGACAAACTAGACGGCTGGACCGCCGTTGCGTTGATGAAGAATTAAGAGATGACTCGAGCGCGCACACCAATTGGTGCGATCAATCGGTAACCGGCCGCATGGCGTTCTTCTTCAGATTCGCCACCCCAGAAGCCGTATTCGCGATTGCGACGCGCAAAATCACGACACTCAAACATGACGGCGCATGAATGACACACTTCGCGAGATTGTGCTTCACGTCGCTCGCGTGCTTGCGGACGTTCTGCCGCAGGAGGGAAGAAGATTGCAGACAATCCACGACATTCAGCCATCTCTGACCAGGACGTGTCGTCCCATTCCCGAAACGCAAATAGTTCACCAATGGCCATGGTTGTCCCCCAACTCCGCTGTGCCTAGGGCAACATTACCAAAATTAACTGAAG
>Ga0172373_10002173_pt1 | contig 30570 bp, 31 predicted proteins | sample Lak10m_2_FD_114546 | JGI IMG/M metagenome (GOLD analysis project Ga0172373, IMG submission 114546) | Freshwater microbial communities from Kabuno Bay, South-Kivu, Congo - kab_092012_10m | ecosystem: Environmental > Aquatic > Freshwater > Lake | place: Democratic Republic of the Congo...
GTACCTCTTCAGCAGCAAGTACCTCTTCAGCAGCAAGTACCTCTTCAGCAAGTACCTCTAAAGAAACTGATGAAAAAAGCAAGATAAAAACAGAATCAAGCTCTTCATCTGAAAAAGAGCAAAAAATTCGACATACACAATCAAAAGATATCGAATTACTGCCTCAAACTCCGACATTTTCTCTTTCAAAAAGAAAACTTATCAACGTTTCAGAGTTTGGCATTGAGTTAAAGAAATTTACAACACGATTCCATGACGAAGATACGTGCTCGGCTTTTGAAGCAATTCAAAAAAGCGCAAAGGATAAGGTGAAATATTTCCTCGAAGACCTAGATAATGCTGATAAGGGAATCCCTATTTCTAGTCAAACTGAAAAGCTAGATTTTATACACAGAGACTATAAAGGGCAAGTTCACATGAGTTATCGTTTAAGTCAGTCACTACGCCTTGTGTTTGCCTTTGATGAAAAAACAAAGACGATTACTATTCTTAATGGTTTCAAGCATTACAAAGGCTTAAAAAGTAAACAATAAAAATAAGCCCGTTTAACCACAGACTAAAAGCTGCCCTTAGGCAGCTTTTTTCTTCTTGCAACAGCCACACTGTTTCTTGGCAAGGTCTTCATTACTTTTAATGGCAAAATAGGCATCTTTTGTAAAAGTTTGATCCCCTTTCTTAAAAGTCAGCGTCAAAAGGAAAGTATCCCCAATTTTCAAAGGCTTTGTCACATTTATAAACATAATGTGATCTTTGCCTGGCTGTAATTTCAATTCCCCTTTTGCAGGAATCACAAAGCTTTTCACCGGCATCATTTTTGCATTATGCCCTTCCATCACGTGGGTATGAAGCTCAATGGTTTTTGAAAAGGATTCTACCCTTTGTGCAAACTGCACTCCCACCAGTTCAATGGGTTTGTCGCTGTCGTTTTTTATTGTAAGGTAACCCGCCGTATTTGATGATGCAGGTGATTTTTCTGAAAAAGCACACACACGAATGGCTGCACCCTCAATTCTCATCAATTGATCACTCAGCTGAGTTGTCCCTGAAGGAACCGATGGACGTTCACTGCTTGCATAAAGAGACGCTGTAAAACACATTGCCAGAAGGGCCAGAAAAAGCTTTTTAAACATTAAGGGTAAACCGTTGAAATATAGAAATTGAGTGAACTATATCAAATTTTAAGAAAAAAATTTACAAAATCCTCCCGCAAGAATGCCGCAGAAAACAATAACGTTATCGAAACCAAACACTTATCTATCTGGGAGGGCAATGGAAGTTGCCAAAAATGCTCAAAAATGAAAAACGATCTCGCCAAAAAATCTTGTCATCATGATCCTTTGAAATAGGCGCATCTACAAAAGAACCATCATTATTCATATTTTCAATCTTCACAAAATCGTTATCACCGGCGGGTTTGCGAGCTCCTCCTTCCAAGAAAAAGCCCCCCTTTTTTCCATGACTCACAAGAACAAAAATCGGCTGTTTCAGGGGATCCTCTGTAATAAGCTGCTTTTGCTCATCATAAATTTTAAAACCTGTTAAGGAAGCTACTTCACAATAGCTTCCCTGGGCTTGGGCCATAACCGGAGCAAAAACATTATCGTCTCCTCCGCCCGCATTATTTTGAACATCGTTTAGGGGGCGTTTTTGAGTAAAAGTAGGATCCACCGCATAGGTAATAAAATGCCCTTCCCCATCACGGATAAGGCTCGGGCTAATCCCAAGGGTTTTGTAAGGAATAATCCCTTGGAGGTTGCAAGGTTGAGCCACTTCTTGCCCCATATTTTCACCTTTTGCCGCAGGATCCGCAGCACATGGCAAACGCCCATAAAGCAAAACATGGTGGGCGAGTGTATGGGCAAGTTGTTTTAGGGTTTCATCTGTTTTCTTGTTCTTTTCCGACTCGTATTGAGATGTAAAAAAGGGCAAACTTACACTGATCATAACCCCCATAATCAGCAGCACGATGGAAAGCTCAAGCAAGCTAAAAGCCTCTAATCGCAAGGACAGAAGCTGTTTTGCTTTTTTATACTTTATTAGGAAAGTTTGACAACCATCACGCATGAAGGCTTATCATTGCTAAGGTTAAACGCATTGTTATGAACACAAGATCCAGCGGATCCCACACCGTCAATAAATTGAATCAACCCCTCATCGGGCTTTCCATCATCCGCCTTGTTTTTAAGGGCTTGTGCTTGTTTAGGTGTCATGACACCCTCTCGTGAATCTTTTCCCTGCCCCAATAATAAAAAAATTCCGTGAAACTGCTCGTTGATATTAGACGTAATCCGGTAAGACCCGCCAATTTTTGCCGTTGGCACTCCCGCATGGGCAAGGGTTCCTGCAGCTGCAAGATGTTGCCATACAAGGGATTCATCTCGCCCTGCAACAAGACCATCTCCGTTGCCATCTTGTGCCGTTTTAAAATGCAAAGAAGCCGCTGCATCATCACCAGGAAGGTTTCCATAATTTTGCTGATACATCACAACAGCATTTCTAAGCCGCCGCACATCATCAAGAACACTATTTAAACGTGCTGATTGAAGGAGCTCATCCCCTTTAAAAACAGCCCCGACAAGGACACCAATGATGATTAAAACAAGCCCAAGCTCAAGCAGGCTAAAAGCCGGCAACCGCACATTCAATGCGTTTGAAAGTTCCTGGTTTTTTAAGTGTCGCATCATTATTTTACGCAACCATCGGATGCCTCTTCTCCAAACCTTAGCAACCAGAGATTTAAAATTTGTTTAATTTTTAAGAAAAAATAGATCCCTCTTTAGATAAAATTAACTTTCACACTGTATTATTAGATCTGAATAATTCGGATATAAAACATAAAAGGGTTTCGATGAATACCCCCAGAGATCTTGATAGCAATTGGTTTAGCTCTGCTCTTTTGAGTTCAATCGATGGTTTTTTTGATTGGAGTATTATTTCTGGAAAAATTACTTTATCCGCCTCCCTCAAATCCCTTTTAGGTTATGCACGACAGGATCTTAATGGGGATAATCGTAATTTTTTTTTAGAGAATCTACACACTGCTGACCAAGAACGCGTCCTTAAAGAATTTGCCATATTCTTTGCAAGCTCGCGCATGGAATTTTCTTCGGAATTCCGCCTTAAACTTCGTGATGGAAACTTTAAATGGCTCCGTTTACAAGGACGCTGTTACCGAGACGACCTTGGAAAATGCCACCGGTTCGCCGGCGTTCTATTTAATATTAACGAGTACAAACGCCACCTTTCCGAATCCATGGAAGGGTCTGATGCAAAATCTAAGTTCATCGCTGTTCTTAATCACGAATTAAGGTCCCCCCTCGCATCTATTGTAGGAACAACACGGTTGATGATGGAGGAACCTCTTTCTGAAAAACAAACACGTTATGCGAATAATATCATTCAGTCTGCTGATTTATTGTTAACCCTTGTGAATGATATCCTTGATATTTCCAAAATCACCGCGGGAAAACTTGAAATTGACCTGCAACCCTTTGATTTTTCAGAAGTTTTAGAAAACACTGTCGAAATGTATAGTCCAACATCGATGGAAAAGGGGCTTTTTATCAAGACAAAACTGGATCCTGCCATCCCTAAAACCATTATTGGTGACAGCGTTCGCATCCGCCAAATTATCCTTAATTTATGCTCCAATGCCCTGAAATTTACCAAGGATGGGGGCATTCATATCAATACAAGATACACCCCCCTTACTGCAAACAGAGGAAAACTTCGTATTGAAATTGTCGATACAGGAATTGGTATCCCAGAAGATAAAATTTCTCTGCTATTCCAAGACTTCACCCAAGCGGATATTTCAACGTCCAGACGCTATGGAGGCACAGGTTTAGGCCTTTCCATTTGCAAAAAACTTGTGGATTTGATGGGCGGTGAAATCAAGGTCACCAGCAAAAACGGCGAAGGAAGCACGTTTGCTTTTGAAATCCCTGTTGGACTCCCTACCAAAGATGCGACAACGACCATCTCAACATCACCAAAAGAATTGAATGAAGGAAAAGCATCCTATTGCGCGACGTCAACTCCTTCAGAAAATTCAAAAAGAAAAACCGCCCTTAATATTCTTGTGGCCGAAGATAATGCTATGAACCAAGAGATTATGAAGGGGCTTTTAGAAAATCTTGGGCATCAAGTTACCCTGGCCGAAAACGGGGAAATTGCGGCTAACCTTTGCCTAAAGGGAAAGTTCGATATTATCCTTATGGATATCAATATGCCCGTAATGGACGGAGTCGAATCATGTCAAAAAATACGAAAAACGAATAAAACCATTCCCATTATTGCTGTCACAGCCAACAGTTTGGATTCAGAAAGAAAACGTTGTATTGAAGCTGGAATGAATGATTTTACAACAAAACCCGTTGATAAAAAGAAGCTCACTACCCTTCTTGAACCGTATTTACCACAAGCAACTCAATCAAATTCCTCAAAAGGAAAGGAGAGCCCCATGACAAGTTCATCCGTTCCCCCCACTTCTTATATTGAAATCGACGCATTCAAACAATTGATTGAAGACTTAGGTGAATCAAAAATCAAAAATTTTGTAGACCTTTATAAAAAAGATGCTCCAAAGCTCATCGAAAATCTTAAAGGCAGCATTAATCCTGAACAAGCAGCCCATACCCTTGCAGGAATGTCTGAAAATTTGAATTTCAGCGCCCTGGGCAAACAATCCAGAATTATCCTTCAGCTGGCGAAGGAACATGGAAGTGATGATAAAATCAAAGAGTTGTCAGCAATACTTCCCTCCCTTTACGATGCCACACTCAAATCTGTAGAGAACCTTCTTCCCTAGCTTCCCCGCCCCTATTAAAACATCCTCAGTTTGGCACAAAAACCGCCAACTATACTTTTACTTTTCACCCATCTGGCGATAAGATGGGGCGATAATTATTTTACACTATTTGAATGTTTTCTTGCGCCTGCACCTCAAAATCATAACTATTTTGGTTATTGCCATTGGAGTTTTTGAAGCATCGACAAACATTTTTTTGCCAAGTTTACCAAGCATTCAGGCTTTTTTCGGCGCTCAGCCGTCCCATGTACAACTTACCGTAAGTCTCTACCTTTTAGGATTTGCGCTCTTAGGCCTTATCGGCGGCCCTCTTTCAGATAGCATCGGAAGGCGCCCCGTCTTATTATTCGGACTCACCCTTTTTTTGATCGGAAGCGCACTTTGCTATTTCCATGCAGATAGATCTTTACCTATCTTAATTGCAGCACGCTTCCTTCAAGGACTTGGCGCGGGCCTTTCTACAATTCTTATCATGGTTGTGATTAAGGATCTCTATAATGAGGTGCAATGTGCACGCATCCTTTCCATCATGGGAATGATGATTGCTATTGCGCCCATGATCGCCCCCATGGTGGGTGGAGCCATTGCTGATTTTTACGCATGGCAAACAAATTTTCTTATTATGCTTGTCGCGGCAACCATTGTTTTTTTCATGTATTTAAGGGATGGAAAAGAATCATCCCATAAACGCACACCATTTCATATTTCAAAAATACTCCACCGGTATAGGGATCTTTTAAAGAATAAAAAATCCCTTCAATATTGCTGTGTATCGATGTTCGTCTATGGCGCACTCTTTGCGTGGCTTGTCCATGCACCCTTTTATTTTGAGCTTACTTACAATATCACAGGATTCTCCTATGCCGCTTTTGCAGCCATAGGCCCCATAACTTATATTTTTGGATCGTTTCTCAATTACATCTTTTTACCACGCTTTGGTATGACAACGTTAATTCGCGCAGGTCTTTATACCGCTATGGCAGGGGCATTTTTTCTTCTACTTAACGTTTTTATCGGGCCCTATTTTTGGACATATTTCATAGGATTTTTGATTTTTAATGGGGGAATGGCTCCTGTTTTTGCCAATGCGAGCACCCGGGCCCTTGAATTTTCTGATGACCACAAGGGAGCGGCGTCTGCCCTTTTAGCAAGCTTAGAACAAAGCTTTGCCGCATTCGCAACCTTTGTCGTAGGGTATGGCGCCCCTACAAGCATAATCCTCCCCGTGGCTTTTATGGTTATTTCTTTATTAGCTTCTTATGCCGTTTTCAGGAACTTATCAAAAAGAGACGCATAAATCCTTGTAAGTTCCTCAAGATCAGCAAGGGATGTATACTCATCAATTTGATGGGCCATTGTATCTTTCAATCCCAGCTCAAAGACGGGGCATACATTTTTAATAAACCGCGCATCAGAAATTCCTCCCCGCGTGGAAAGAGTCACTTTTTTCCCCGTAATCTCTTCGATTTGTTGCCGCAGGGGCGCTGCTTGCTCCTCCGTCATACCCATAAAAGCTTCACCACTCACCTTCATACTTAAATCATAGTGAAGGGTTAAACTTTCCACTTTTTCATACAACCACTCCTCAAGGGCCGTTTTTGTATAAGAGGGGTTAAAGCGAATATTAAATCGTGCCTGAATGCTCGGCGGAATAATATTGCACGTAGGATTCCCCACATCGATGGATGTAATCTCAAGGTTGCTTGGTTCAAAAAGACCATGCCCCTGATCAAGAGGACTAAGAATGCTTTTTAAAAACTCTAACATCGGCGGAATGGGATTTTGTGCATTTTGGGGATAGGCCACATGCCCTGCGCAACCATTAATGGTAATGACCCCATTTAAGCTCCCCCGGCGACCAATAAGAAGAGTATCCCCTAATTCATTTACAGAAGTAGGTTCTCCCACAAGACACAGGTCAATTTTTTCCTTCTTTTTCGCAAGCTCTTCAAGGGCATACACCGTGCCATCATAGCCGTCCCCCTCCTCATCAGAAGTCAGGAGAAAACTAAAACTGTGCTGCGGGTGTTTTTTTATAATTTCAGGAACAGCAGCAATATATGCAGCAATCGCTCCTTTCATATCCACAGCACCACGGCCATAGAGTTTGCCATTGTTGACATGCCCTGCAAACGGGGGAGAATCCCACGCCTTTTCATCAATCACAGGAACAACATCCGTATGCCCTGCAAAGCAAATGTTTTTCCCACCGCGATCCAATTTTGCATAAAGATTTGAGGTGTTTCCTCGATCCAGTCGGTGGCATTCAAATCCAAGGGGAGTTAAAAGAGATGTGACATACTCAAGGCACCCCTTGTCATAAGGTGTCAGGGACGGAAGCTGAATCAACCTTTGAGCGATGGATACAACATTAAAATCAGATGACATTCAAATCATGAAACAAGAGAACTCTAATCTCCTTTATCCCATCATTTGAATATCTTTGACAAGAAGTGCTCCCTATAAAAAATGCAAATCATTTATAGGAAGCATTTTCATCATTTAACTACCGCGATGATGCCTCTCCCAAGAGTGTTGAAAATTGTGCATCCACGGACTTCTTCCATTGCGCTAAGGCATCGAATCTTTTTTGAAGCTCTGCATTTTTTTGTTGAAGAACTTTATTCGCATTTTCTGAATCAGACAGCTTTTTAGAGAGGTTCTGTTGAGCACTGGCAAATATGCTCTTAAGATCTTTTTTATCTTTTTCTAGCTCCTCAATTTGCTTCTTCCCTGCAATAAGTTGATCCTTCAATTGCTGTTGTTCTGAACGTGCAATTTCTTTTTCACGAATTATGCTCTCCATCACACTTTGCAATGAGTGTAATTCTGCCTGAGAATCCAATCTTTCTTTTTTCTTAATTTCTAATTGATCTTGTAAGGTTTTAATCTGAGTATTTAGTCTTGGGATTTTAGTCTTTTTAAGATGAGCCACACACTCCACATATTGATCGAATTCTTTGGCACGGTCTTTTAATTTCTTGTTCTCCTCTTCGATTTGCATAATAGATAATGCGAGGGGAGAAGGAGAAGGTGTCGCTGACACCGATGGCTGTAGAGAACCAGAAATAGTTAAAACCGGTGAGTTATTGGAAGTTAGAGAAGGCAAAGAAGAATCGGATGAACTTGAAGACGACGAGCCTGGACTTGAAAGAACACGCTCCGAGGATAAAGAAGTAAAAAATCCTGATTGACCAGAAGATGCTTCAGGCAATGAAAAATCAAGCAAATCAGAGGAGCTCCAAGACGACGAACTTGAAGACGACGAAGATGATGACATACTCTTAGAAGTTTTCAAAATGCTACTTTTTTTCCGTTTTTCTTGTTTTTTCTTTTTCTCTTCTTGCTCTTCCTCCAATAATTTCTTCGTAGATTTCATTTTTTTTTTGACTTCGAACGAAATAACTTCGCTATCACCAAAATTTACGGCTTTAATCACCTCCCCTTGCTCATCATCAGTGCGCTGTTTTTTGGAAGAGCGATCGCTCTCATTGTCTTCAGCTTTTCTCTTGTGAGATTGCATTGAAGAAGGTTTTTTGGGCATCTCTTGGTCATCCTGTGATGCCACCGCCGTGCCAAAACTAAATAACATCAAAACAAATAAAACCATTAATTTAAAATAATTTTTCATAAAAGTACACAGATTGTAAATATAATATTTATACTTAACAAGTACATCTGTAAAATAATAATTTCAAGCATAAGATTGATTAGAAGTGAAAATCACAGATCCTGTATCTGCCTTGCTTTGAACACACAAAAAAACCACGGAACATATCGACCCGTGGTGTATAAAGATATGAGATTCTGCGCTGGGAGAAGGCCGAATAATTCCCTAAAGTGTCTTGGCTTTTGCCTCGACATCTTCCATGGTGCCCACCATATAAAATGCCATTTCAGGAAGGTGATCACATTCCCCATCCACAATTTTTCGGAATCCTTCGATGGTGGCATCCAGGGGAACAAGGACTCCTTTAGAACCTGTAAAGACTTCCGCCACATGGAAGGGCTGAGATAAAAAGCGCTGAATTTTACGCGCCCGGGACACGGTGAGTTTGTCTTCTTCTGAAAGCTCATCCATACCCAAAATCGCAATAATATCTTGGAGGGATTTATAACGTTGCAGAGTTTCTTGGACACGGCGCGCCACTGTGTAGTGCGTTTCCCCCACAATATCAGGTGCTAAAATACGCGACGTGGAATCCAAGGGGTCCACAGCAGGATAAATTCCAAGCTCAGCAATCTGACGACTGAGAACCGTTGTGGCATCCAAGTGTAGGAAAGACGTAGCAGGAGCAGGATCCGTAAGGTCGTCCGCTGGCACATAAATCGCCTGAACCGATGTAATAGACCCTTTGTTTGTACTGGTAATACGCTCTTGAAGAGCCCCCATTTCCGTTGCAAGGGTTGGTTGATACCCCACAGCGGACGGAATACGGCCCAAAAGGGCAGACACTTCGGATCCCGCTTGGGTAAAACGAAAGATATTATCGATGAAGAAAAGAACGTCTTTGTTTTCCTCATCCCGGAAATATTCGGCAACGGTCAATCCCGTCAACCCCACACGAAGACGTGCTCCAGGGGGTTCATTCATCTGACCGTAAACAAGGGAAGCCTTGGACCCACTAGCATTTGTTCCATTAAGCTTAATAACCCCCGAATCCATCATTTCGTGATAAAGATCGTTTCCTTCGCGGGTACGTTCCCCCACACCCGCAAACACAGAATAACCACCATGGGCCTTGGCGATGTTGTTGATAAGCTCCATAATCAAAACGGTCTTACCCACACCGGCCCCACCAAAAAGACCGATTTTTCCCCCCTTTAAATAAGGCGTCAAAAGATCGATGACCTTAATTCCAGTGGAAAGGACTTCGGTATTAGTATCTTGTTCTGTAAATGTTGGGGCAGGACGGTGAATTGGATAACTTTTTTTAGCATTAATGGGACCAAGCTCATCAATGGGATCACCCGTCACATTCATAATGCGTCCTAAAGTTTCGGGGCCAACAGGAACCGTAATAGGATTTCCCGTTGCGTGAACTTTTTCTCCCCGCGTCACACCATTAGTAGAATCCATCGCAATGGCACGCACTGTATTTTCCCCAAGGTGTTGTGCAACCTCAAGAATAAGGGGGGATTCCCCTTGCCTCTCAACAATCAATGATTCAAGCAGTGAGGGCATGGGCTCACTAAAATAAATGTCCACAACAGCACCAATAACTTGGGTGATGGTACCCGTGTTTGAAGTACTCATACGCTTAAATTCAGTTACTTCTGCCCCACCAGCCTTTTGTTTGGGAGCTGTCGTTTTTTTTGATGGTTTTGCTTTTGCAGCTGCTTGGGCCATGATCTCTCCTTAAAGGTCGTCAAAAAAGTTAACTTGCAAGCGCATTAGCGCCCGAAATAATTTCAATAAGCTCCCGCGTGATTCCCGCCTGACGCGTTCTATTATACGTACGATTCAATCGCGTAATAACCTCATTTGCGTTATCCGTGGCTGTATCCATAGCCCGCATGCGTGCTGCTTGCTCCGCCGTTTGTGATTGATATAGGGCATAACGCAACTGAGAGTTCAGATAAAGGAACGCCAACGATTCAATTAACTCTTTGGGAGATGGCTCAATAAGAGGACCATAACCCATTTCTTTTTCCTCATTTGGCTGAATCAATAATTCAATTTCGGTAATTTCTTGACGAAGAATAGAACGAAACTCTGTAAAAACAATGCGTACAGATCCATAGGAAGTTTGTTGAAGATGTTCCTCAAGAAAAGTACTTAATGAATAAAATACCTGGGATAATGACGGTTTTTTTTCACGATTTTCAAACAACAACTTAAGGAAATTATTTCCCAAATCGCCGCGAAGCAAATCCAATGCTTTGAATCCAAGGGGCAGGATTTTTATGGATTTTTTTTGCGCCCGTGCATCCCCCATCATTTTACGAATGTGCCGGGCCATGACGGCATTATAAGAGCCGCAAAGACCACGGTCCGCCATCAACACTATGATTAATTCTTCTTCGCCTTGGGGCGTCAACCACTTTGGAAAATCTTCACTCTCCCCCGCCTTAAGAGCTTTTTGCCACACAGCTTCCATGTTTTTAGCATAGGGTGTAAAAGCCCCCAATTGATCTTGGGCACGGCGCAATTTTGCCGCCGACACAAGTTTCATCGCCGTTGTAATTTTCTGCGTCGCCTTAACGGTTTTAATGCGCGTTCTTAAAGCTTTGAGTGTGCTCACTTAAAATATCCTTCAAGGCGTTTTCAGAAGATTCAGTTAACTGATTCGATGTCTCAATACCATCCAGAATTTCTTGGTGATACTTGTGCATTTTTTCAAAAAGGGTTTCCATAAACACATTAATATCGCTGAGATTCAATGTATCTAAATACCCTCGGACCCCCGCAAAAATTGAGATAACCTGCTCGGCACTCGACAATGGTTTGTTTTGAGGTTGCTTTAAAAGTTCCGTCAAACGAGATCCTCGTGCCAAAAGCTTTTGAGTCGCCGCATCAAGATCCGATGCAAATTGGGAGAATGCAGCCATTTCACGGTATTGTGCCAGCTCAAGCTTAATTTTACCTGCAACAGATTTCATAGCCTTTGTCTGGGCGGCGGACCCCACACGACTCACCGATAAACCTACGTTAATCGCAGGGCGAACCCCTTGATAAAATAAATCCGTCTCCAAGAAAATCTGACCATCAGTAATGGAAATCACGTTCGTTGGAATATAAGCGGACACGTCACCTGCTTGCGTTTCAATAATAGGAAGAGCGGTAAGAGACCCCCCACCAAAGGCATCATCCAATTTGGCTGCGCGCTCTAAAAGGCGGGAGTGTAGATAAAATACATCCCCTGGGTATGCTTCGCGCCCCGGGGGACGACGCAGCAAAAGCGCCATTTGACGATAGGCCACAGCATGTTTAGACAAATCATCATAGATAATTAACGCATGCATCCCATTATCACGAAAATATTCCCCCATGGCACATGCCGCATAAGGGGCAATATATTGCATAGGTGCTGAGCTTGAAGCCGTTGCCGCCACCACTGTGGTATACTCCATGGCTCCTGCTTCTTCCAATGTCTTCACGATGTTTGCAACGGAAGATTGCTTTTGACCAATGGCTACATAAATACAATAGAGTTTTTTAGACTCATCTGTCCCTGCATGGGCTGCCTTTTGATTCAAAATCGTATCAATGGCAATGGTGGTTTTTCCTGTTTGACGATCTCCAATGATAAGTTCGCGCTGACCACGCCCAATGGGAACAAGAGCATCAATGGCTTTAATCCCTGTTTGCATGGGTTCATGCACCGATTTACGTTTGATAATACCCGGTGCTTTGATATCAACCTCTTTCCTCTCTACTGAGAGAAAAGCGCCTTTTCCATCAATGGGTTCACCAATGGCATTTACAACACGTCCCAACATTTCCTTGCCCACGGGAACGTCAACGATGCGATTTAAACGGCGAACTTCATCTCCTTCTTTGATACTACTATCATCCCCAAAAATCACCACACCCACATTGTCGGTTTCAAGGTTAAGGGCCATCCCTTTAATGCCCGAGGAAAACTCGACCATTTCACCGGCCTTTACATTCTCAAGCCCGTGAATACGAGCAATACCATCCCCAAGGGTTAAAACGTGCCCAGCCTCATAAACATCCAGGCGAGAACTAAACTCCCCCAATTCTTCTTTTAAAATGGCTGAAATTTCAGCAGGACGTGCACTCATATTAACCTTCAATCATCTGATGTTTAAGGAGTTTTAGTTGTTTGCTCAGCGATGCATCCATCACCTTACCCGCAGTCATGATGCGGTACCCAGCAACCAAGGATGGATCGACTGAAAAATTCACCTCAATATTGTTACCATAGGCCTTTTTCACAGCATTGGTAAGGCGCACAAGATCTTCTTTTTCAGCAGGAACAGCCGTTGTGATGGTCACAGGCCTCAGATCTTGTTCAGCAAAATAAATTTGCTCGAGGGATTCAAAGATTCTTTTCACGAGGGGAAGACGCCCATGGCGAGCAATAAGGAGAATAAATCGTGTGAATTCTTCACTAAAATGACATACCCTCAAAACGTGTTTCAAAACACGCTGTTGAATCTTTCGGTTCACAAGGGGCTTGAGAACAACATGATTAAGGTCTTGTTGGTTATGAAGAAGATCAAGGAAATTTCGACCTTGGGCAAGGATATGCTCCACCATTTTTGCAGAGTTCACCGTTTGATAAAGCGCTTTCGCATAGCGCCCTTCAAGGGACGTAAATTCAGGGTGAAACGCAACCAAGAAACCCGCCAGTCACTGTGAAAAACCACTGAAATCAAGTCTAGAGCGAGCGTTTTCTGAATTCAAGGGGATTGTTAAAATTTTAGAGGATTTTTGGCACTTCGACTAATAAAATGACTTCGCTAGGCTTTTGAGGATTTCCTCATAAACAAAGGTATTGGCCTTAAGAGACGTTCCAAGATAATCAAGAGTTTTTATGGGCACACCTTTGCGGCTGAGCTTTTTCAAGATATCTGCTTTGAACTGTGGTTCTGTGATCAGGAAATCAATTTTTTCCTTTTTAATCTGCGCTTTAAGATCAGCAAGATGCTTCAGGCTTAATGGCAAATGGGGATCTTGGGTCACAACTCCCACACATTGTGAACCAAACGCTCTGTCAAAATATTGAGAGAAATCATGGAAGGAAAGATACACACGCGGCTTTACTCTCTTTTTAAGGATCAAAAATGCAAGCCGCACGTCGACAAGCGCGCGTTGAAGGTTGTTCTTGTACTGTTTTTCATATTTTGGATTAGATATTGAAAGCGTTGAGGCAAGAGACCGCAATATCATAGACGCATTATGGGGGTGAAGCCACATATGACCATCCATAGCATTTGGGCTATGATCATGATGGCAAGGGTGATGATCATCATGAGCGTGATGATGACAGTCGTGCCCGTGATTTTCTGTAGTCTTGTGATCATGAAAAAAACGATTGGGAAGCATCAACATCCCCCGCACCTGTGACAACGTCAGAAGATTCGCCGACCTTGCAAGATATTTTTGCAATCCCGACTCATAAGCAGGCCCCACCCATACAACAAGGTCAGCATGCTTAATCTCACCGATTTCACTTGGCTTCAAAGACGCACCATGGGGAGAACGCACTCCATCATAAAGAAGCTTTAGATGATGGGGCGTTCCTTCTGTGATTTTAGCAGCAAGCCCATAAAGAGGTTTTATTGAAACTACGATATTTTTAGGATTTTTTGCATTTACCCCCCCTGTGGCAAAGGAAAAACAAAAAATAATAAATACAGAAAACTTCAAAAACCTAATCAAAAACACTTTTACAAAACCTTGCATATATCCGCAAAATCAAAACGGGGCAATCGCGCAAAAAGCTTGCTTACATCACCATACCCTAGCCCACAGATAAAGTTAGATTTGATAGATGTTCCCTTGAAAAAAAGATCGTCTACCTTGGCATTATCAAAACCAGACATAGGGCCAATATCTAAACCAAATGCCCGTGCCACAATCATAAAGTAAGCCGCTTGCAAAGTGCCATTTCGCAATGCCGTTGAATTAATCAAATCATGATTACCCTCAAACCATGCCTTGGCATCCGTATGGGGAAAAAGCTTTGGTAAATGGTCATAGAATTTAAAATCATCCCCAAAAATTGCCATGACTGGTGCTGCCATGGCTTTGTCTACATTACCTGGAGCAAGGCAAGGTTTTAATTTTTCTTTAGCTTCCTTTGACTTAATAAAGACGATGCGCATCGGGGAACAATTCGCACTTGTTGGTGCAAACTTCATCACATCATAAATTTTTCGTAAAAGCTCATCAGATACTTCTTTGTCAAGCCAGCCATTTTGACTGCGCGCATCTATGAACAATTGCTTTAGAACACTTTCATCAAGAACCATGGGAACAGCAGTATCTGCTTAAAATTTAACTAAAAGAAAAGATATCATAAAAAGATAAAAAATACGCACAAAATCACTTTCAACACATTGTGTTTTAAAAGCCCATTGATTAATCTCGTGGGTAATCTCTTATCGCGCATAGAAAATTCCTAAAAAATAACAATGACACGCTCGACACATCTTGCTGCTCTTCTCTCACTTCTCTTTCTTGTCGGATGCGGCACAACCCACGTTGCCCGCGAGGGGAAATACCCCGTCAAAGGTATTTGCCGATCTTGCCAGCCCCATATGATCAAGGGTGTTTGGTACACACCTCAGCTTTATTATGATTATGATGAAACAGGAATTGCCTCGTGGTATGGCCCCGGATTTCACAACAAACAAAAAGCATGCGGCGAAGTATTTGACCAACACGATATCAGCGCGGCCCACAAAACCCTCCCTCTACCTACTGTTGTACGTGTCACAAACAAAGAAAATGGAAAATCGATTGTGCTGCTTGTGGATGACCGAGGACCTTATGTGGATGACCGTATTATTGACCTTTCCATTGGAGCAGCAAAAGCTGTTGGATCCTACGCAAAGGGGCTTGCAAAAGTACGCGTTCAATCCCTGCCCGGTCACAGCCATGCTCTATCTATTTATCTTGCCCGCAATGGCAATCGCTGGGGTGTGGATAAGCGTGGAAGGACGTGGCGCGAGGTATACCTCGAAGAAATTGCTGGAAAATATCCAGAGGACCTAAGCGATTTTGATGATGGCAATACACGCACAAAAACGCCTGTTCATGGATATGGTCACAATGAACACCTTAAAGAAGAAGTCATCCCCATCCACGTGAAGGGGGGCACATCCGTCGACGATCTCATCAACGATTCCGTTTTAAAAGATTCTTCCTCTGTCACAAAAATAGCAGGCAAGAAAGTCGCCGCAACGGTAACCCAAGCAATTGCGAATACAGGAAAAGGGGCAAAACCCCTTGGAAAATCCATTGCAGGTGCGGGAGGATATTACATTCATCTCTCATCTTTTGTTAATAAGGCAAATGCGCTAAAACATGCTCAAGAAGTCTCAAGCATCACAGGTAACGTCGCGGTGAAAGAATCCAATATATCGGGACAAATTTTCCATGTTGTACGCTGCGGTCCTTACCCTTCAGAAGCAGCAGCAAAAATGGCAATGACAAGCCTGGATGCCCTTGGTCACAACCCTCAACTGATAAAAGAATAGCCCATGAATAAATTTTTCGTCCCTCTCTTTATTATCATAGCTCTTGGAATTGCAGGAGTTACCACCACTTCTGAAGTTGAAGCGAAACCTTCAAAACACAAAAAACATAAACACACGGATGCATCTCAAAAAGAGAAGACTAAAAAATCGCCATCAAAACACACGCATGCAGAGTCAGGAAAAAAAGAAGCTGCACCACATGCTCATGCTGAAAGTGCTGCCATCACAGCACCTGGAACAGCCCCTATTAAATTAAAAGCAAAGCAGGCTATTTTGCTTGATTACACAACAGGAAAAGTCCTTTTGGAGAGAAACGCCGATGAGCAGATGACGCCCTCCTCCATGACAAAAATGATGACTGCTTATTTGATTGAAGAAAAAATTCGGAAAAAACAAGCAACCCTCGACACACAATTTCTTGTAAGCGAAAAGGCCTGGCGCATGGGAGGATCCAAGATGTTTGTAACACTCGGGTCCATGGTAAGCTTAGGCGATTTGCTTAAAGGAATTATTATCCAGTCCGGCAATGATGCTTGTATCGTGGCCTCAGAAGGGCTTTCAGGCAGCGAAGAAAATTTCGTGCAAGAAATGAATGTCAAGGCCAAGGAAATGGGCCTTCTTCATACCGTTTTTAAAAATACAAGTGGCTGGCCAGAAGAAGGGCATTATAGCACGGCACGTGATCTCGCGACCCTTGGCCTCCGTGTCGTGCGCGATTTCCCCGAATCCTATGGTCTTTATAAAGAATCAAAGTTTAAGTTTAACAATATCGAACAGGGTAATCGCAACCCTCTCCTTTATAAAAATGTTGGTTGTGACGGGATTAAAACGGGACATACAGAGGATGGTGGTTATGGTGTCGTAGCATCGTTTGTCGATGGCGGTCAACGTTACGTCATGGTGGTTAATGGCCTTCCAACCATGCAATCCCGCGCCGATGAAACCATGAAAATCCTTACCTGGGCAAAGCAAAACTTCATGAGTCGCACCGTTTTCAAAAAAGGAGATATCGCAGAAAAATCCGCCCCCACCTGGCTTGGTGTTAAAGAAACGATTCCCCTTGCTGCAGGAGATGATGTAACCCTTTTGGTTCCACGCACAGAACAAGACAAAGTCGAAGTTAAAATCATCTACGACAGCCCCGTCCACGCACCTTTAAAACAAGGCGACGTCGTTGGAAAAATAAGTGTTACAAGCCCCTTTGCCACCCAAGAAGTTCCCCTCATTGCAGCAGAAGACTGTGAAAAAGTAGGAATGTTTACAAGGCTTTGGCGCTCTGTTCAATACCTTATTTGGGGCAAACCAGGGGAATAATCTCTCAGAGGAAAAAAAGCTACATCGATCATGATATCAACAATGACCAAAGGTGCCTTTATTACATTTGAAGGGGGCGAAGCTTCCGGTAAATCCACCCAGCTCGTCCGTTTGGCAGAAAAACTACGCCTTCAACAATACACCGTTGAAACAACACGGGAACCAGGGGGCGATGAGGCATGCGAACGTATTCGTCGGCTTCTCCTTGATCATCAATGGCAGCCCCTTTCAGAGGTCATGTTATTTGCAGCGAATCGTTATGAGCATTCCAAAAACCTTATTATTCCGAGTGTACAGCAAGGGAAAGTTGTTTTGTGTGATCGCTTTATGGATTCAAGCATGGCATACCAAGGATATGGCCTTGGTATGCCCCTTGAGCTTTTAAAAACCCTTGAAAGTTATGTTGTTCCCCTTCGTCCATCGCTGACCTTTATCATCGATATAGATGCGAAAGCGGCGCAACTGCGCCTGGAAAAACGGGGAAAAACAAATCATATTGATGAGCGCCCCATATCCTTTCACGAGCGTGTGCGTGCAGGTTATCACACCATCGCAAAAGATAATCCGGATCGGTGCATACTTATTAATGGCGAGGATGATGAGGAAACAATTCATCAGCATATCCTGGCCCTCACCCTTGATCATCTTCACAAGCAAGGTGTTGCGGCATCTTAGTGGATAAAAGACCGCATAACGTTTCCAGTTGATCGTCACTCATATTTTTAAGGTCAAATTTTTCAAGGTCTTCCAGCTCTTTGTCATAAGCTTTTACCTGCATTTCCTTGATTTTAAGGGCCGCTGTTAAATTTTCTTTGCCAATGGCCATATCATAAAGCTGATCCAAATCATCGAGATAATCCTTCCAGTGAAAATGTTTTGTCATGAACCCTCCAATTTTTATTGAGAGAACGCTTCCCCCTGACTTCTGGGAAAACCAGGGGAAACAGCTTTAAGCTAACACATGACTGGGTCGTGACTTTTAAACAAAAAAATCCTGGGATTTTTGATCAAATGGTATGGAAAACCCTTACCCCATCATCCAAAGGACGATTTTGTGATAAAGGGGGATACCAATACCCAAGTTAAAGGGAAAGGTGATGGCAAGGGATGTTGTAAGATAATATCCAGGATTCGCTTGGGGGAGCGCCATGCGCACTGCCGCCGGCGCTGCGATATAAGAAGCACTTGCGGCAATACATGCAAATACCGTAGCCGTTCCTACATCCATCCCACAAAACTTCGCAAGCACAGCCCCCAGCGTTCCGTTGATAAGGGGAATCATAATCCCCGCAGCAATAAGGGAGGGATGAATACGTCCCGTTTCTTGGAGTTTTTGCCCCGCTACAAGGCCCATTTCAAGCAAAAAAAGTACGAGCATCCCTTGAAAAGGTTCTACAAAAAGCGGCGAAATCCGCTCAAACCCCTTAGGACCGCTGAGATACCCAATGATAAGGCCGCCTATGAGCAACAAAACACTTTTGCTTACCACAATCCCTTTAATCTCAATCCACAGAGGGTGCTCAGTTTTTTTACGCGCCAGGAGAAGACCGATGATAATTGCAGGAACTTCTAAAATAGCAACAAGGGCTGTGATGTATTTTTCAAAATGATATCCCAAGGCCTCCACAAAAACCTGACTCGCAATGAATGTGATAACAGAAACAGATCCAAAATGAGCAGCCAGTGCTGCAGCATCGACACGACTATATTTAAAAAAGCGCATCAGGGAAAACGCTAGGAATGGGACAACAGCCCCCAATGTAAGGGTCGCCACAAGCCCTGGCAACATCACAGAAAAAGAAGATTGTGAGAGCGTCACCCCCCCCTTCATACCAATGGCAAGGAGAAGGTAGATGGAAAGGATCGCGTAAATAGGCTCAGGAAAACGAAGGTCACTTTTTAAAAAGACAGCCCCAATCCCCAAGGCAAAGGCAAGCACCATGGGGGAAAGCAGATTCGTTTGCAAAAGATCGAGTATCGAAAAGTCCATGGATTCTGTCTTAACCTTGCCACTTTAAACTAATTTTTCTGCTTCCTCTTGAGGGGAAGAGCTGGCTTATAAACGTTTTACTTAAAGCCCCTTACTGCCCATGGCAATAAACTTTTCCCGGCGCATTTCCACGAGACGATTTTTATCCACCGTAAGAAGAGGAGCGAGGGCCTTTTCCAGGGCATCCTCCACACCTTTGATCACCGATTTAATATTGCGATGGGCTCCACCGAGGCCCTCGGAAATAATATCATCAATCACACCAAGTTTAAAAAGCTCTGGTGCTGTGAGGCGAAGGGCTTCTGCAGCATCACTTGCTTTTGTTGCACTACGCCACAAAATGGATGCACACCCTTCAGGGGAAATTACGGAATAGACCGAATGCTCTAGCATCAAAACCTTGTTACTCGCAGCAATGGCAATAGCCCCGCCGGAGCCCCCTTCACCAACAACCACACTGACAAAAGGCACTTTAACCTTTAGACAAACTTCAATCGCTTTGGCAATGGCTTCGGCTTGGCCACGTTCTTCGGCATCAATACCGGGATATGCACCCGCTGTATCGACAAAGGAAATAATGGGAATATTAAATTTCTCAGCCAACGTCATAAGGCGTTGTGCTTTGCGATACCCTTCGGGCTTTGCCATGCCAAAGTTATGCTTGATTCGGGATTCCGTATCCTTACCCTTTTGTTGACCAATAACCATAACACTACGCCCATGGAAACGTCCAAGCCCCCCCACAATGGCACTGTCATTGCCATACAAACGATCCCCTGCAAGTTCCGTAAAATCCGTAATAAACGCATTCAGATAATCAAAAAATTGAGGGCGTTCCGGATGACGTGCCACTTGAACTTTTTGCCAAGGAGAAAGCGCCCCATAAGTATTTTTGAGCAATTTCTCTGCCTTTGATTTCAGGCGAATGACTTCTTCGGCGATATTCAGATCGTCCTGATTCGACAAATGGCGAAGTTCTTCAATTTTGTTTTCAAGATCGGCAATGGGACGTTCAAAATCTAAAAATTTCATAATGGTTCCTAAGTTTCCTCAGCAGTTTTCATTTTCAAGATTTCCCTTAGGATTATCTTTTATACGATTTTTCTTTTTTGATAAAGGGTGATAGGAAGTGACTAGATTTGTCAAATGATTTGGCAAAATATGTGTATAAATTTGTGTGGTTCCAATATCTGCATGCCCTAAAAATTTCTGAATTGAAAGCAAATCTGCGCCATTTTGCAATAAATGCGTGGCAAAGGCATGACGCAACACATGGGGTGATATTCGGCCAGGATCAATATTGGCCTGCAAAGCGACCTCTTTTACAAGCTGCCCCACACGCTGACGGGTTAAATGCCCCTGTTTTCCAGTGGAAGGAAACAGATAAAGCTTTGCTTTCTCTAAAATAGTCACAGGGATATTTTTTAAAAACTGCGCCATATGAAGAAGATATAAATCTACAGCTTCCCTTGCTGTTTTATGAATGGGCACAAGACGCTCCTTATCGCCTTTCCCCTTTACTAGCAAAAAGGGAAGTTCCCCTTCCTCCCCTCGAAAGGCTGATATCGGCAAAGTTACAAGCTCACTAATGCGCAAACCCGAAGCATAAAGAAGCTCTAAAAGCGCACGAAGACGTAATGTTTCTGGATCTTGAATGCTCAACACAGAAAAGAGCGATAAAACCTCTTCTTCTGAAAGATATTTTGGCAAGCGCAAAGCCTTTTTAGGCAGATCAATCTGACGCGTCGGATCCTTTGAAATGCGCCCCTCTTGCGCCATGAATTTATAAAATTGCCGCAAAGCTGAAATTTTACGCGCCATGGTTGATGATTTTTGAGCCGCATTCTTTTTCAAGAAAACTTCAATATCAGTTTGAGAGACCGCTTCAGGGCTTTTGGTAAGATCCTTAAAAAAATGAACCAAATCGGATTTATAGGACTCAATTGTATTGCGGGACGCCCCTCTCTCAGAGGCCAACATCTCACAAAAAGCATCAATGGCAGGAGGAAGCATGGTAATCATAGATTATACTTTCTAGAGTTCATGTTCCTGCAATTAGAAAACTGCCTATCTTGAGGAAAATATATTTGAAAATCATCTTGTAGAACACCGAAAAACACACTTGAAAAAAATCATGTGTTTGAAACATTGGATTTTAACGGTATCTTAAGGCAATTTTGAAAAAATAAACCCCATATGGGTCCCCTGGGTGGCCGGGGGCCACTGGGGGCGGGCTATCCACAATGGTTAACAAGTCGTTAATTTTAGAGAGAATTTTACGGTTTTTTGTTAACCATGAAACATTCATCCGACGAAAATTGTTCTCTCAAAAATTTTGGCTAGCCCCCTGTTTTAAAGACTTGTCATGACGTTCTTACCTATTAAAAAAGAGCGTAACTCTTTGAAATCTCCTTGATGACAATATCCTACCCACCCTCGTTTTTGAGCCGCTTGCACATTCAAAGGGGAATCATCAATCAACAAGAGGTATTGGGAGCGCCCCCTAGCATAGTCTCTATATGGCCAAAAACTCCCCTTCTGGCTTGAGGGCGCCAATTTCACACGACGAAAAAAACCCTAAAAAATGCCCTCCCATACGTTCGCGAATTGTAGCCGTTCGATAAGTCTCTTGATTCGTCCCTAAGCAAGCAGGAATTTTCAAAGAATCGACAAGCTCAAGCATCGAAGCATTTATGTTAAGATCGCTTAGCCAGCACGTTATGTACTTTTCAGAGGTCAATCCTCGTTTTTTGAAAAAAGGATCTTGAAAAACCTGATTAAGGTAATCCTTAAGATCTATTTTTCCACGTACAATATCCTCCCATTGCCCAATAAAGAGGCGATCAAGATCATCAGCTGTAATCCCTAAATCAGCTTCCAGCGTCTTTTGCCAAAAATAACACCCGTCTTTATCTTTGTTATCGACAATAACGCCGTCTACATCAAAAACAATAATATGAAAATCATCCATGCATCGTTGCTTTCAACATATCTAAGAGGAACAACATTAAGAGCCCTGACTTAAAAACAAATCCTACAAAAAAAGTTACAAATATGATAAACCATAGGAATCTTATGGTCGAGAGTGTCCATTTCCTTTGTTTTATGCTTGTCACGCTTAGCCCGCCATGGCATAAGGTGCACACTAAAACAATGAAGGACGTCAAAAAGACTTGTGAATGAAAGGATTGATGAGGTAGGCTTGTACAATGATGATGCACGATTACGCAAATAACAAATCCCTCGTTGGTACGCTTAGTTTCACGCCCCCCCGGACGATCGTTTTGATTGGTCTTATGGGTGCTGGAAAAACAAGCATCGGCAAACGCCTTGCCAAGCGCCTTGACCTCCCCTTCTTTGATTCTGATCACGAAGTGGAAAAGGCCGCTGGCTGTCCTATCATGGAAATCTACGACCTTTACGGTGAAGAAGCTTTTATGAACGGCGAATATAGGGTAATAAACCGCCTTTTGGGTGAACCTGTACATGTCCTTGCAACGGGTGGTGGCTCATTTATGACAGAACGCACCCGTGAACGCGTGAAGGAAAAAGCCATTTCTGTATGGCTTAAGGCGGATCTTGATACCCTTGTCACACGTGTCAGCCGCCGCTCAGATCGCCCCTTCCTTGAGGACGGATCTCAGCGAGAAACCCTTGAAAAGCTCATTGGTGAGCGTTATCCCTATTTTGAAATGGCTGATGTCATCGTTGACACCTATGACGAGCCTACAGCTGCCACAGTTGAGCGGGTTATTGTTGCGCTGACCGACTATATCCGCAAAAATTATCCAGATCAGTACATCTTAAAATCCGTTGAAGGATGAACGCCAAAAGCATCGCTTTTAAAATTGTCTTAGGTTTTTGTTTTGGGATAGGATTCTCCACTCATTTATGTGGCGCTTCCCCCCAAGATGCCTCTGCCCTTAAGATTGCAACGTGCCGAACTAAGCTCAAAGAAATCGAAAGCATGCGATCCCCGGCAATGCCCATGGAAATCCTTCGAGATTTCGAGGATTTAGCATCCCGTGCCCATGGCATCCTTGATACACTCGAAACAGATGCTCAAACAAAGGAACTCGACCTTTTGATTGACGAATGCCAAGGAATTCTTAACCGCTTAAATGCTTTGTTTGAGTTGAAACCAACTATAAAAAAGAAAAAATTTAAGGGCTCTCCCCCAAACATTATTCCCGGCACATCAAAAGAACAACCCGTTGTATCAAGACCCAACCCCCTTCCCGTCAAGGAAAAAAAAGAAAAGGAAGAGGATGACGCGTTTAAAGCATCTGTTGTCCCTATCCAAGTAGGATTTTATGATCCGAGCCTTGGAAGCCCTTCGTCCATAGACAATCACGATAATCCTATTCAACCCTAAATTTAACAACATCCACAAATACCATTATGGCACTCTCCCTTATCATCTTTTTAATTGTCATCCCCATCCTTTTAGTTGTGTCGGGTTTTTTCTCAGCCGCTGAAACTGGCATCACCGCAGCATCACGACCAAAACTACACCAACTTGCAAAAGAAGGAGACCCCCGGGCAAAAATCATCCAGGACCTTCAAAACAATCTCAGCCTCACGATTAGCGCTCTTTTATTGGGAAACCAGTTTTTCAACACTCTTGCCGTATCCATCGCCACAGGCCTTCTCATTAATATCGTAGGGCAAGAGGGTATTGCGTATGCCACAATTATGATGGGGACACTTATTACAATTTATGCGGAAGTTGCTCCTAAAATCCTGGCCGTTCAAAACCCTGAACCCTTTTTACTCAAAAGCTCAAAAGTACTGCGCTTTTTATTCGCCGTATTTTACCCCCTACTTCGCCTTATCAACCTTGTAGCGCGCATTTCCCTTCGCCTTATTGGTGTAAGAATTGACGAAAATCAAATGCGTCACGGCACTGTTGAGGAATTACGCGGAGCCATTGACCTTCATATGGGGCCCGGTCAAGACATCGCCGAAGAACGTGCTATGTTACGCAGCATCCTTGATCTCTCGGATGTTCAGGTCAATGAAATCATGACTCACCGAAAAAACGTGACCATGATTGACGCCGGTGAAAACCCACAAAAAATTGTGGAACAAGTCCTTGCAAGCCCTTTCACTCGCCTCCCCCTGTTTAAGGGCGATCCCGACAATATTATTGGCATCGTGCATGCCAAAGCCTTACTTCGTGCAGTACGCGCCCATCCCAGCGATGACTCTGGCAATCTCGACCTTGAAGGTCTTGATATCGAAAGCATTGCCGGAAAACCATGGTTTATCCCTGAAAGCACAGACCTTTTAGAACAGCTCAAAGCCTTCCGTGCACGCAGAGAACACTTCGCCATCGTTGTGGATGAATATGGTTCACTCCAAGGAATTGTCACCCTCGAAGATATCTTGGAAGAAATCGTGGGCGAGATTAGTGATGAGCATGATATCACTGTCAAAGGAGTGCGCCCCCAGGCCCACGGATCATATATTGTGGATGGAAGCGTTACCATTCGTGACCTCAATCGTCAATTTGAATGGGATCTGCCCGATGAACCAGCTGCCACCGTGGCTGGTCTTGTCCTTTATGAGGTGCGCCGCATTCCCGATGTTGGGCAAGTTTTTATGCTCTATGGCTTTCGTTTTGAAGTGATGCGCCGTCAACGCAATCAAATCACATTACTTCGCATTACTCCCCCGGAAAAAGAAGGAAACGAGGAATCTAAGTCTCCTCCTCGCTCAACGCCCTAATCGATAAAGCATGGATGGGGTAAGGGATAAGGTCTTTAAACAGATCCAAAACCTTTCGTTGGCGATCAAGACGACTTAACCCTTGGAAACAATTCGCCACAACCGTTAAGCGAAAATGCCCCCCACCCCCATGATTATGCCCTGCATGTTTGGCAGAATCGTCAATAATCTCAACAACCGACGCATCCAGCTCTTTTAATAAGATGGATTTCATATTATCTATAAGGGACAGCTTGGGATCCATCATGTCTCAGCTAAGTATTTTTTAAGATATTTTATGATACCATAACGTTATGACAGCACTTCGACAAAGTCCTTTTGCGCATATTTTTGAAGATGCCCCTCAATACATAAGGGCAGAGGGGCAACACTGTGAACATCCCCATTGCACAGAGGAGGGCATTCACCGCGCGCCTAAGGACAGACAGGGGGATGTGTTGTGGTTTTGCCTCCAACATGTGCGTGAATATAATGCTAAGTGGAACTATTATCACGACGTTGTTGATGACGCTGGGATTGAAGCGTGCATAAGGCGCAATATTACTTGGGAGCGCCCCAGCTGGCCTTTACATCAGGGGCACACCCGCGATGTTCACGATCCCTTTGATCTTGAGGAGTTGCGCCGCCAAGCGCGGGCTAAAAAACAATCCCAAGCTATAAAAAAAACACTATCCTCTGCCCAAGCAGATGCCCTTGCTCTCTTTAATCTAGGCTACCCTTATGTGTTAGGCGAGCTTAAAAAGCGCTATCGCCAGCTTGTAAAGGAATATCACCCCGACACCCACAACAATGATCCCCATTATGTGGAGATGATTCAAAAAATTAATCAAGCTTATCAGCTATTGAAAAAAGCCTTGTAAAAAACCTCCACAAAAAAAGGGGAGATCCCTGCTTCCCCCCCTCACATTACCAAACTATGCTGAAATCATTATCCTTCTAAAACAGCTCTTTTTTGCTGATGATAACGTCCTTCAAGACGTTGAAGCTCTTTTTTCTTTCGTTTAGCGTTCCAAAAACTGCGATTAAGCTTTCTTTTTTTACGCTCAAAAGAAGCTGCTAATTTTTCAAGTTGCTTTGCTTTGATCTCTTCTTTGAATGCGGCGATTTCTTTGGCTTTGCGCCCTTTTTCCACAATTTCCACTTTAACATGATCTTGCGCTAAATCCTTCATTACAGCATCTGGGCGCCAGCCACCTGGTGTTTTACCACCCAATTGCCTTAGAAGATCCCCATAATCCTTGCCTTTAACATGATGATGTTGACTATACCAATCTGCCGTTGTGCGGTAGAAAAAGCCCTCCGCCCCAAGTACGTTTTGGGAAAGCCACTCAAAAGTGCGTACACTTTCTTCTGTCAATCCCCACACCCTTTGAATATCAAGAGCTACAATCCCTTTTGTGAAATAGGGCGTTGCACTGGCAAGCATTTCATGGGATTGGCCATGGGTGAAGCCAACAGCCGCCAACAGATTTTTGTGGGGACTCTTACAAAACGAAAACATATCTGGATAGGGCACCCCCATCAAATCTTTTTCACTGGCCCCCGAAGAATCCATGCGATAAAGGAAAAAAGCCCCATTTTCTTCTTTGGAAAATGGGGCTCTCTTTTTATCAGCCCAGAATTTTGCCACAAGCCATGCATCGCCATCCGATTTCACATACGTTTCCAAATGACGAGCAACTTCTTCCTTTGACTCTTTTTCAGTAGTGGTCGAAAGAGACTCAACGCATTTCCAGTCACTTTTATCCCAAGCACCAAGCTTATGATCCAACTCACTTGCTTGGGCAAGAGTGTTTGCAGCAAGCAACCACCCAAAGCAGGCCATTATTTTCATCATGGGATTTTTTTCTTGTTTTAAAAAACTCACTATTTATCCTCTTTTTTTTGCTACTTTAACTCATCCGCCTTCTTCGTAAGATCTTGTTTTAAGGAATTAGCATTGACCATTCCCAATTCCCATAAACTAAGGCCCTTAGGAGCTGTAACAATAAGGCTTGTTTCTCTTTGCGCAGGAAGACCCGCTTCGCCCAACCAAAACTCTAGGGCTCTCTCAACCGAATCATCTGTAAATGTTGTCGTTGTTTGTGTTTCCACACTCGCTGAGCCACGATCTTGGTTAACTTGAACTTTTTCTACTTTTTTTCTTTTAACGATGCTAAAGGCTTTGATTTGATCTTCGAAATTTCTTTTAACACCCTCACGCTCTCTTTGCATTAAACGATCATATACGAATCTTTCCGATGCGAGCTTATTCTCGAATTTTTTTTGAATACTGATACTTTCCTTGTTTCCTTCCTCTTCTAGCTTTCTCATTTCAGCCATAAAAGCATCACGTTTTTTCATATTTTCTTCTTGCCTTTTCATGACACGCTCACGATCAGCATTCTTTTTTTCTTTTAACTTTTTTCTTTTAGCTTTTCTTTTTGCGGCTTTGAGTTGTGCTTTATTACCTCCTGGAACTATGTTTTTACCCTGATCTTGTAAAGGCAGTTTATCAGCCAGCTGTTTTTCTTCTTTTTCAGATTGTTCTTTTTCACTTTCTTCAAGCCTTCTCATCCCCGCCTCGATCGCCGCTTTTCTCTCGGCTATTCTGGACCGAAGCTCTTGAAGCTCAGCATTCATCTGTCTATTAAGATTTGATAAAACCTGCTCTTTTTCTGCATCAAGGCGAGCTAAATTAGTTTGCAAAACCTTCGCCAAAACTTGCTCTCCGCATTTAGAGTTCATAATCTCTTTTAGTTCCCTCTCCACAGGCTCCACCGTCACAATCAGATCAGATACCCCCATCATCATTCCGCCCGAATCGTTTCCTATTGGATCTGTGGCGGTGTCACGATTTCTTGCATGAATTCTTCCAGCACCTGAAATCTTATCAATAACCATTTCTGGCGGAAGAGCATTCCTAACGGCAACATGACAATTACGCTTTAAAATCAAAGCTTCTTCTGGGTATTTCTTACTAAATCCTTCAAGGCTTAATGGAGTATCGGAAGAGGTTTTTTTGTTATAAGAATTCCAAGCATCCAAAGCTGTTCTTAACTCACCTTGAGGGTAACAAGATCCAGAAAATTGTGCGTCAACAAATTTTTTGCTTGCCTTGTGATGAGGAACACGATAGGAATTTCCATCTTGAGAAACATCCACAAGACGATCATATTCTCCCTGATGTGAGCTAAAAGAAAGGGCTTTTTTACGCTCCATTTCCTCGCCATCAGAAGCCATGCTTTCACTCGGCATTGCGACGGATAATAACAGTAATGCTGCGGATATATATTTAAAAACTACCATTTTAACCTTATTTTATTTATTGAGCCTAAAAACTCTTATAAGGGATAAAACGATTCCTGAAAAGAGGGAATAAAAAAGGTTTAAAGAAGTTTTAAAATCTCTTTAAACACAATAATCACCACTTCGATCATAATCAAAATGATGATAACAAGCTCAAGACGGGCCGTGTGCATATGATTGGCTTCATTGGACAAGATTCCATAAAGATCATGGATCACATCCAAGCGTTTATTGAGGATTTCCATACGTGTTTGGATATCCATGTATTGGGCCGCCATTAAATAATAAGGCTCATACTTTGGCCTGCGCCAGAAAAACTCAGGTGTATCAAGAATGTCGGTGTGGAGATTGATGGAGTTACGCTGGGCAAAAAGGGTGCCAATTTGCTGGGAAAGCTTTTTCCGGGACAGCGCTATTTTGCCGCGCTCGGCAAGTTCCCTTGGGATATGGCGTGTGCTTTCAATGGTTTTAAGAATTGCATCCTCAAAAGTCGTCAATTTTACTGATTGGGATAACCCGTGGGATAGGGATAATTTAATAAGAGCATCATCGGTTTCAAGGATGATTTCGTCTTCTTCTTCGTTGATTGCGGTTGCATCCCCGATAAGATAGGTACAATAGTCATCCGCAACGTTGGCAAGAGGAGCAGATTCAAACCTTTTAACAAGCTCCGCCATTTGACGTTCGCCCTCTTCATCCAGCCCCCAGGCAATAATACACCCATAGGGAAAGAAGAAAATGTCACTTTTTTCCTCATCTTCACTTGTTTGGATGTGAATAACATCATCATAGAACTTAGGCTCATACCCTTCGCTGCGAAGATATTTCGCAAAATCATCGATCTGGTATGAATCAGCAGTACAAAAAGAAGAGCAACGCATTGGGTAAATTTTCCTAAACATTTATATTATGGCGCGACACATCGAAAAAGGCAACTTCTTCTAAAAACGTCTTCTCAAAGAACTTGAAGAGCTTTCAATACCTCTGCCACGTGATTTTTGACGCTTACCTTGCGCCATATATTTTTGATTAAACCATCGGTTCCAATAAGGAAAGTGGATCGCTCAATGCCAAAATATTTTTTGCCGTACATGGATTTTTCAACCCACACACCATAGCTTTGGCATACTTCCCCTTCTTCATCCGCCAACAAAGGAAAGCTTAAACTATACTTTTCCTTGAATTTCTGATGGCTCTTCACTGAATCCCTCGAAATCCCAACAACATTTAAGCCCGTTGCATGTAAAAGTGCATCCCGAAAATCGCAGGCTTCTTGGGTACACCCCGAAGTCATATCCTTAGGGTAAAAATAGAGAATGAGGGGTACGTTAATGTGATCCCTTAAATGAAAAAACTCCCCCGTATCACAGGGGAGTTTAAAATCAGGAGCAACGTCACCAATTTTGAGTGTGGTCATTTAAAAATGATCTCTCAATAATTTAGTGCTTGCCTTGCTCTTCCTTCTTAGGCTCTTCTTTCTTCACTTCTTCTTTTTTAGCCTCTTCCTTCTTTACTTCAGCTTTGGATTCTTCTTTCTTAGGCTCTTCTTTCTTCATTTCAGCTTTTGGAGCGTCTTTCTTTTCTTCTTTGCCTTTTTGTTCACATGCAACAACAGCCAATGAAACAGATGCGAGAAGTGCGAGTAATGGAAATTTCATGGATAGTCTCCTTCGATAAAGAGTGAGTTAACGTTTACAAAACACGTATATGTTTTGTAACACTTTAGATGATATTTATTAAAAAGCAGTTAATGAAAAAGGTCAATAGCCCATAAACGCTTGAAAAATCGAGGCACGCAAACAAAGCTAATACGACAACAACCGCAAACTCGCTTTTTTTATTCACTTTCGCTATGATGTGCTGATCACAAGGGAGGAGCGCAAGTGGTTGATCTGCAACCGTTTATCGACAAAATAAAAGAGACGCTCGCCCTATCTTCTGTGCTGTCACGCTTCATAAAGGTAAAGCGTCACGGGCACGAGTTTCAGGCAATTTGTCCTTTTCATAATGAAAAAACGCCTTCTTTCACAATTAATGACCACAAGGGGTTTTATTACTGCTTTGGATGTGGCGCCAGCGGCGATGGCGTGCGTTTTCTTATGGATCATCAAAAGCTGCCTTTTTTAGAGGCCGTAAAACAACTTGCGGCCATGGCAGGAATGGCCATGCCAAAGCTTGAAAGCACTGGCAACAATGTCCATGGATACGCTGAAAATGATCGCCTCTATAAACTTTTAGAAGCGGCAACTGTGTTTTTTGAAAA